>Ga0209415_10004729_pt1 | contig 24837 bp, 20 predicted proteins | sample PeaSoiSIISIP2007_FD_187696 | JGI IMG/M metagenome (GOLD analysis project Ga0209415, IMG submission 187696) | Peat soil microbial communities from Weissenstadt, Germany - SII-SIP-2007 (SPAdes) (version 2) | ecosystem: Environmental > Terrestrial > Soil > Wetlands > Peat | place: Germany... | reverse complement strand
ACGAGCCGCTCTCCCCCTTGCCGCAGAAGCCGAGCTCCTCGAGCCACACCATGGTGAGGATGCTGAAGCCGTCGTAGAGCTCTGCCACGTCGACGTCCTCAGGGCGCAGGTCGGTCCTCTCCCACATGCTCGCGGCCGCGTCTCGGGCCGTGAAGGTGGTCATGTCGTCGAACTGGTCCCAGCTGGGCCTGCCGCGCGCTGCGGTGCCGACGGCGTTCACGTGGCTGACTCCCCTCGGCGCGTCCCGGGCGTAGTCGGAGTGCGACACGACCACAGCGGTCGACCCGTCACACGGGGCATCGCAGTCATAGAGACACAGGGGCGTAGAGATCATCCGGGCCGAGAGGTAGTCGTCGAGGGTGAGCGGCTCGCGGTAGATCGCCTTCTCGTTGAGCGAGGCGTTGCGGCGGCCGTTGAGCGCGATCTGTCCGAGCTGCTCGCGCGTCAGCCCGAAAGTGTGCATCCGCAGCTGTGCGATCTGCGCGATCCAATTGGCCGCGGACACCGCTCCGAACGGCAGAGTCCACTCCATGAAGCCCGACACCCTCGGCACCCCCCTGCCGGACCCTCCACCGGCGCCACCTATCCCCTGGCGACCCCCTGAGCCCTGTGCAGTCGCCTCGGTGACGGTCCTGTAGACGAGGACATGTCTCGCAAGCCCCATCGCCACTGCCATGCACGCCGAGATGACGGCCCTCAACTGCCCCGGTCCCTCGATCCCACCGTCGTGCCAGTTGAGCCTCAGTCGGAGAGCGTCGTGGACCTCAGGGCTCGACGGGCCGGCGAAACCGCCCTGACCCACACCCGCACCGGGATACGTCGAGAGCCCGTCGATGTCGTCGCGGGTGAGGCCCGCGTCGGCGATCGCGTCGAGGCAGGCCTCGAGCGTAAGGTCGAGATCGCTGCGTCCGAGGCGTCGGCCCACCTGGGACTGTCCGATCCCCGATATCACCGTCCTCCCCCCGAGGCGTTCGGTGGTCGTCACTCCCGAGCCTCTGGCCCCTGACCGCCCGATGCAGGTCTGAACAGCGGCAGCCAGACGTCGTCGTGGGCCTCGAAGGTGACCTCGACCGGCATGCCGATCCGGACGTCGTCCTCGTCGATGCCCACGAGGTTGGTCGTGAGCCGCACGTCGTCTTGCTCTGCGATCGTGACGAGCGCGATGACGTAGGGGTCCGAGCCGGGGATCCACTGCTGGTGGTTGACGGTGAACGAGAGGAGGACCCCGCGTCCGCTCACGACCTCGGGTGACAGCTTGCCATCGAGACAGTAGGGGCAGCGCGGTACAGGAGGATGCACGTATTTGCGACAAGACCCGCAACGGAGGAACTTCAGAACTCCGTCCTCGCCGGCGGACCAAAAGAAACGGTTGTAATCGTCGAGCCGCGGGAGGAGACGGATCGGGGGGCCGCTGGCGGTCACGGGGCGAGATGCTAAACGACCCCGGAAGAGGTGCCGCTACGATCGGGCGCCCGGAGGCCAGATGGACCAGAGATTCCGGTGAGCTCCATCGGATTTCGTCGGCTCGAGCGCGGCGACTTCCATCTCCTGTCCGAGTGGCTCTGTGCACCGCACGTGCAGAGCTGGTGGCGCGAGCCCCACGACCTCGAGAGCATCGAAGCGCGCTATGGACCGTCGGTGGACGGAGAAGATCCGACCGAGGTCTTCGTCGTCGAGTCTCGCGGCGAGCCTGTCGGGATGATCCAGCGCTACCGCCACCGCGACGACCCCGAGTGGCAACGCGCCGTCGTCGCGGCAGGTGTCCCCGCTGACGCAGCTGGAATCGACTACCTGATCGGCGTGGAGTCGAAGACCGGTAGAGGTCTAGGGACTCAAATGATCCTGCGGTTCGTGGAGGACACCTTCGACCGATACCCGGATGCCTCTGTCGTCGCCGTCGACGTCCAACAAGCGAACCGGCCTTCGTGGCGGGCTCTCGAAAGAGCGGGCTTCCACCGACTCTGGGCGGGCGCACTCGATTCGGACGACCCGAGTGACGAGGGGCCTGCTTACTTCTACGTCCGGCACCGGGGCGGCACCGAAGAGGCGACTTAAAAGATTCAGCGGCGCGAGCGGTCGTCGGGCGCGGCGGCGACCAACTCACCAAGAGCACGTCTGTCGATCTTCTCCATGGCGGTCCTCGGGAGGTCGCCGAGCACGAGAAGGTCCTCGGGGAGCTTGTAGGACGCCAGCTTCTGTCGTGCGTGCTCGCGCAACGACTCGAGCGTCGGTGGCTCGTCGCCTGCGCGCGGTACCACCACCGCCACCCCGATCTCTCCCATCACGGGGTCCGTTCGCGGCGACACAGCCACGTGAGCGACGAGGGGATGGTCCGCGAGTGCGTTCTCGACCTCGAGGGGATACACGTTGTACCCGCCGCGTACGTACATCTCCTTCGAGCGGCCGGTCAGGTGCAGCCGGCCACGCTCGTCGATGACGCCGACATCCCCGGTGCGGACGGCGCCGTCCCTGGTGATTGCGGAAGCTGTGGCGGCCTCGTCGCCGAAGTAGCCGCTCATGACGGCTGCCGACCCGAGGCAGACCTGTCCGGCCTCACCTGCTGGAAGAGGCCGGTCGGATTCGTCACGCACGGTGACCTCCACTCCGAGCCGCGCCCGTCCGACGGTCTCCTCGGCGTCCTCGGGCGGGGAGTCCGCTTCGGTGCCCGTGCCCACACCCGCTTCGGTGCACGTGTACCGCACGATCACCGGCACCCCGAGTCGTTCACGCGCCTCGCGGACGAGTGCCGCCGTCGACGGGCCTCCCCCGAGCGCCACGACCTTCACGCTGCTCAGGTCGGTCGAGTCGAAGCTCTCGTGACGGAGCATCAGCTCCATCATCGTCGGGATCCCCCCGAGCGTCGTGACCTCGTAGCGAGCGGCGAGCTCGAGGGCCTCCCCCGCGGTCCATCTCCGCATCAGGTATGTGGTCCCACCACCACGAAGAGCCTGCGGGAACTTGGTCATGAACCCGACGTGCGCGAACGACGTCGGGGACAGGCCGCGCCCTCCCCCTCCCCATCGGCTCCCGCCGTCGACGTCGCTCACGGCGTCGAGCTGACGCGCGCCGAACACCGCCCCCTTCGGCTGCCCAGTCGTGCCGGAGGTGAAGACGATCGCGACCGGACGATCGGGGTCTTCGCCAAGAGCGGGAAGCTCCTTGCTCCCACGCAGCTCCTCGAGCAAGGCCTCTGGTGTGACGTCGGTGTCGACCTCGACGATCTCGCTCATGTCGCTGATGTCCCCGATGTCGTCGAGCCTCGGCAGCGCCGGCGCGCCAGACGGCGACACGACGATGCGAGGGCGAGCCACCGACAGGCACCTCGCCCGCTCGGCCGGCGACAGGCGGTCGTTCACGCCCGCGGTCACAGCTCCGAGCTTCGCAGCCGCTGCGTAGCACGCCGCGTAAGCAGGGCCGGACCCGACAAGCAGCCCTACGACGTCACCGCGGCCGATCCCTCGCTCGGCGAATCCAGACGCGACTTCATCGGAGAGCGAGTCGAGCAGGCGGTAGGAGAAGGGCTCACCCTCCGGGGTCACATATGCCGGAGTGTCGCCGTATCGGGCCGCAGCCTCACGCACCACGTCGCCGAGCATCGACATGCCTTTCCTGCTCTGTCGATCAGGGCGCCGGAGGCAGCCTGTAGAGCTCGGCGGCGTTCGCGCCGAGGACTCTCGCCTGGGCGGCGGCGGGCAGAGGGGAGATGGTCTTTCTCAGTGCGTCGACCGCCCCCGGGAAGGTGGCGTCGTGGTGGGGGTAATCCGATCCCCACACGATGTGCTCGTCGCCTATGAACGGAGCGAGAGCGGGCAGCGTCTGCTCGTCGACTTCGAAGCTGATCCAGCACTGCCGCGCGAAGTACTCGCTCGGTCGGAGGCGCATGTCCGGACAGAATCCCCCGAAACTCTCGGCCTGCTCGTCCAGGCGCTCCATCCAGAATGGTGCCCACCCCCCGCTCGACTCCAAGAAGACGAAGCGAAGCTCAGGATGGCGTTCGAGAACCCCGAAGGCGATCAGCTGTGCGCAGGCCAACATCTGCTCGAAGCAGTGGCTGACAGCGTGCAGCACCATCGGGTTGAAGGGCCGGTCCGATCCGAGGGTGGGGATCGTGACCGAGCTCCCCTCGTGGACGGCGACCGCCATGCCGGTCTCCTCTGCGGTTTCCCAGATCACCTCGTATGCACGATCGGAGAGTGAGCGACCGCGACAAGGGTTCGGGCGCACGAAGCCCGCCACGAACCCGAGCTCCTCTCCTGCCCGTCGCAGCTCTGCAGCTGCTGCATCGGGGTCCTGCACGGGCAGCATCGCCGCCCCGAAGAGACGGGTGGGATCGGCCTCGCAGTAAGACGCCAGCCAGTCGTTGTAGGCGCGGGCGATCGCGACGGCGGGCTCTGGATCTGCGAGTGCCCAGAAGTACAGACCCACCGACGGGAAGAGCACCGCTTGGTCGATTCCCTCGGAGTCCATGTCACCCAAACGCGCGACGGGGTCGAAGCCGCCTCGAAGCGCCTCTTCGAGAGGGCGCACGTCCTCGGGATCACTGAAACGCGAGCCCGGTGTTGCGAGGGTGCCCAGTGGGACAGCCAGCACCTCGGTCGTTCCGACGGTCACGTGTTCGAAGCCGTTGGAGTCGGCGACGATCGTCGGTCGGAAATCGTCAGGCAATCCCTTCCACGCAGCGAGCGGCTCGACTACGTGGCCGTCTGCATCGACGACGCGGCTCACCTGACCCCCCTGGTGCCCTCCGTCAGGGGCGAGCGCCAGTCGTCCACGGGAGGAAGCGGATGGCGGAACAGCCGTGATGCGTTCCCGGACGCGATCAACCGCAGCTCGCTCTCAGGCAGATGCCCGAGGGTCTTGTCGATCACGGACTGCGTATCCGGCCAGGTGGAGTCGGCGTGCGGATAGTCGCTCTCGAGCATGATGTGGTCCACGCCGATGCGATCGCGCAGATCGATCACCGACGGATCGTCGATCGTGCAGAAGAAGAAATTGCGCCGCAGCACTTCGCTCGGCCGCATGTCCGACGGCCAGGACGTGCTCTCCGACCCCGACGCAGAGTGCTCGAGGACGTAGTCGACTCGGTCCATGAGCATCGGGACCCATCCGATGCCGCCCTCGGACATCGACACCGCCAGAGTCGGGAAGCGAAGAGGCACGCCTGACCACAGCCACTCGGCTGCGGCGATGAGGGCGTTCACAGGGAACAACGTGGGGAGCAGCTCGAAGGGTGGGCCCGGGGACGGAAGAGGCGCCCACGCGGAGGCCCCGGTGTGGAGGCACACCACGGTGGACGTCTCCTCGCACGCAGCGAAGACGGGGTCCCACTCCCCGGTGAAGATCGACGGGAGCCCGAGCTGTGCAGGGAACTCGGGGAAGCTCAGGGCCTTGAACCCGCGCTCTGCGTTGCGGCGCACCTCCTCGGCGGCGAGACCGATGTCCGAGAGCCACGGGAGCTGCAACGCGATGATGCGCTCCGGATAAGACCCGGCCCAGACCTCGGCATGCCAGTCGTTCCAGGCGCGCATGCATGCCAGGCCGAGCTCCGGGTCGGCGGACCGCGAGAAGACCGACCCGCAGAAGCCAGCCACGAGCGAGGGGAAGCAGAGCGACGCCCAGATCCCGTTCACGTCCATGTCGGCGATACGAGCGTCGATGTCGTAGCAGCCGGGCCGCATCTCGTCGAAGCGCGAGGGGTCCATCGACCAGGTCTCCTTGGCCCGCCCAGCGACGGCGTTGAGCCCGATGTTCGGATAGAGGCGTCCCTCGTAGAGCCACTGCTGGACTCCGGCGTCGTCCTCGACGACGCGGGGCGCCCGGTCGGCCAGGTGGGCGGGAACCCGGCCCTCGAAGAGGTCCGCGGGCTCGATCAGGTGGTCGTCCACCGATATGACCGGAACCCGGATCTGCCTTGGTTCGGGGTCGGGTAGGAGCATGCTGAGGCGCGGAACCTATCATCGGCCAGCGATCGAAGGGAGTGTGGTGAGCGATGCTTGACCTACTGATCCGCAACGGCACGGTGGTCGACGGGACGGGCGCCCCCGGTGAGCGCTCGGACGTGGGGGTCAGGGACGGCCGGGTAGTGGCGATCGGCGGCACCGACGAGCCGGCCTCGCGGACGATCGACGCCGACGGTCTGATTGTCGCCCCAGGTTTCGTCGACCTCCACACGCACTACGACGCCCAGCTGTTCTGGGACCCGACCGCCAGTCCCTCCCCTCTCCACGGGGTCACGACGGTGATAGGAGGGAACTGCGGGTTCTCCCTCGCTCCGGCGGGACCGGAACATGCCGACTACCTCGCGCGGATGATGGCGAGAGTGGAAGGCATGCCCCTGGCTTCGCTCGAGCACCTGGACTGGGCGTGGTCCTCGTTCGGCGAATGGCTCGGCCGGCTCGACGGTCGCATCGGGGTGAATGCCGGCTTCCTCGTGGGCCACTCGGCCCTCCGCCGGGCCGTCATGGGCGACGACGCGGTGGGCAGCCAGGCCGACGCGGAGCAGACCAGACGGCTCGAGGAGCTCCTTCACCGGTCGCTCGACGAAGGCGCGCTCGGCTTCTCCACCTCCCAGGCCCACACCCACAACGACGGTGACGGACAGCCGGTCCCATCGCGTTCTGCGACACGCGAGGAGCTCGAGGCCCTCTGTTCGGTCGTGTCGGGCCACGCCGGCACCACCTTGGAGCTCATCCTCCCGGGCTGCCTGAACGGCTTCTCCGAAGAAGAGGTCGAGCTGATGGCGACGCTCTCGCTCCTCGCAAACCGCCCCGCCAACTGGAACGTGCTCGGCGTATCTGCCCTCAATCCCAAGGGCTTAGAGCACCAGCTCGAGGCGTCGACCGCTGCCGCCTCGCGCGGGGCGAAGGTCGTCGCGCTGACTCTGCCGCACACCATGAAGATCAGGCTGTCGTTCCTCCACGGAGCGATCATCGACGCGCTGCCGGGTTGGCGGGAGTTGTTCGCGCTCGACGTGCCCGCGCGCATCAAGGTGCTGTCCGATCCGGCCGAGAGGCGGCGGCTCGACGAAGGAGCGCGTTCCAAGGAGGCAGGGATCATCGGCGCCCTCGCGAATTGGAAGAACCTCGTAATCGACGAGACGTTCTCGCCTGCGAACGCTGCTTACGAGGGAAAGAGCGTCGGGGAGGCTGCGCAGCTTCGTTCGCAAGAGCCGTTCGATGCCCTGCTGGACATCGTCATCGCCGACGACCTGAGGACCGGGCTGCGCCCACCGATCGGCGAGTCCGAGGAGGACTGGAAGCTCCGCTCCGAAGTGTGGCTCGACGAGCGGACGATCGTCGGGGGCTCGGACGCGGGAGCACACCTCGACGTGATGTGCGGCGCGATCTACTCCACCTCGATGCTCGGCGACGGCGTCCGCAAGCGCAACCTGCTCTCGTGGGAGCAGGCCGTTCACCAGCTGACCGACGTACCCGCTCGCCTCTACGGGCTGCGCGAGAGGGGACAGCTCCAGGAAGGCTGGTGGGCGGACATAGTCGTCTTCGACCCCGAGAGCATCGGCCAGGGTACCGAGAGGACTCGGGACGATCTTCCCGGCGGTGCGAGCCGCCTGTACGCGGAGGCCGACGGGATAGAGCACGTCCTCGTGAACGGCACCGAGATCGTCACCTCCGGATCCTTCACCGGGGCGACGCCTGGTTCTGTCCTGCGCTCGGGGAGCGACACCGACACAGTCACGGTCGGGGGCAAAGCGAAGGACAACGGGTCGTGAGCACGGTCCGTGCAGCCGTGCTCCACGAGGTCGGGGCGCCGCTCGTAGTAGAGGAGATCGAGCTGGCGCCCGTCGGCCCGCGCGACGTGCGCGTGCGCATCGGAGCGAGCGGCGTTTGCCACTCCGACCTGTCCGTGCAGCAAGGCGCCATCCCCTTCATGTTCCCCACGGTGCTCGGCCACGAAGGTGCGGGCGTGGTGGCAGAGGTGGGAGAAGCCGTGACCCGCGTGGCTCCGGGTGACCACGTCGTCCTGACCTGGATGCCCCCGTGCCGCAGCTGCTTCTACTGCCTCGCGGGGCAGCCGATGCTCTGCGAGCGGGGGCTCGCCGAGTCACTCGGCAGGCCGTACGCGAGCGTCGGTGGAGCGAAGCTCGTACGCGGTCTCGGCACGGCCACGTTCGCAACCGAAGGTCTCGTCCCCGACATGAGCGTCGTCCCCATCGACCGTTCGGTGCCGATCGAGCTCGCCGCCCTCGTCGGCTGCGCGCTCTCGACCGGGATCGGCGCGGTGTGGCGGACCGCAAAGGTGGAGCCCGGCTCGAGTGTCGCCGTGGTGGGCTGCGGCGGGGTGGGGCTCTCCGTGGTCCAAGGAGCGAAACTCGCCGGAGCCTCCACGATCGTCGCGGTCGACAAGGTCGCCTCGAAGCTCTCGATGGCAAAGGCCTTCGGAGCTACAGACACCGTCGACAGCTCGGTCGAGGACCCTCTCGCCGCGGTACGGGCCAGCACCGATGGTCGTGGAGCCGACTACTGCTTCGAGGTGGTCGGCCGGGCCGAGTCGATCCGCACCGCCTTCGAAGCCACCAGGCGCGGCGGCACTACCGTGCTCGTGGGAGCCGGATCGCCGGCCGAGCAGGTCACGTTCAACGCGTTCGAGCTCTTCGTCGACGCCAAGACCGTCATCGGTTGCGTGTACGGCTCGACCGACCCTGACAGGGACTTCCCCGTCCTCACCGGCCTCATCGGCAGCGGCACGATCGACGCTGCAGCCATGGTCAGTCGTCGCATCGGGCTCGACGACGTCAACGAGGCGTTCCAAGCGATGGCAGCCGGGGAGGTGACGCGAAGCGTCATCACGTTCGAGGATTATGAACGGGAGTCGCGATGACACAGCAAGAGCTGCCCTACGTGGTGGACGCCGACGCGCACGCCGTCGAGCCGGTGAGCTTCTTCGCCGAGCTCTTCCAGCGCTTCGGGGACTCGGTGGCGGTGCGCGGCGACACGAAGCTCGGCGTGCTCGTGGAAGGCCGTCCGTACCCCGACTACGAAGGCCCCGGTGCGGGCTGTCCTCCCGAGCACGGCTTGTCGAAGGCAGAAGGCATCGATCCCACGACCGTCGAGGGGGTGCTCCGCGATGCCGACACAGACGGGATCGCCGAGATGGTTCTGTTCCCGAGTTTCGGTCTCTGCGTTCCGAGTCTCGAAGATCCCGATCTCGGAGCGGGCGTCGCTCGCCTTTACAACGAGTGGATCGCCGGCTTCTGCGCGCAGAGCCGCGGAAGGCTTCACGCGGCGGCGGTGGTGCCGATCGAGCACGAGGAGCTCGCAGTATCGGTTATGACCGAAGCGAAGGAGCTGGGACTCGTGTGCACGGTCGTCCCGCCTGCGCTCAAGGACCGCAACCTGGACCACGCCGACCTCGATGCCTTCTACTCTGCGGCCGCAGACCTCGACATGCCTCTAGGCGTCCACGGGGCGCCCGGAATACACCTCCCGAAGATCGGCGTCGACCGCTTCACGAACTACATCCAGGTCCATTGCGTGAGCTTCCCGTTCGACCAGATGAGCGCCATGACGGCCCTCGTGAGCGGCGGAGTGTTCGACCGTCACCCGAGCCTGCGAGTGGCGTTCCTCGAGTCCGGTGCCGGCTGGCTCCCGTGGTTCGTCGAGCGCCTCCACGAGCACTACGAATCGCGAGGCGACTGGATCGCCGGCGGCTGGCGCCGCGAGCCCGCCGAGTACATAGAGGCGGGAAACGTCTACATCACGTGCGAGCCCGACGAGGGAACCCTTCCTACGGTGACCGAGACGCTCGGCGACCGCTGCGTGATGTTCGCGAGCGACTACCCGCACTGGGACGGTGCCTGGCCGAACTGCACGACCGAGCTCCGCGAGCACGCCGAAGGTCGGCTTTCGGACGAGACGCTCTCACGCGTGGCCGGGGAGAACGCCCGCGTGTTCTTCGGCCTTGCCGACGCTGCGAACGAGAGCCGGGGAGCCACGTTGGCCGATGTCGCTCGGAGCCGCGAGGACAGCTCCGAGTAGTGGTCTCGTGACTCGAGTGACACCGACAGAATCCATATCGATCCGAGCCGGCCTCTTCACAGAGGGAGCGAATCCGGAGTTGCTCGGAAGCCGGTGCAGCGCATGTGGCCGGTTCCACTTCCCGTGCTCGTCGACCTGTCCGTACTGCTCCTCGGACTCGACGAGCGAGGTGCGGCTCTCCACGAGGGGGGCGCTGTGGGCGTGGACCGCGGTCACGTCAGCGCCACCTGGGTATCGAGGGACCGTCCCCTTCGGGTTCGGGGTCGTGGAGCTGCCGGAGGGCATTCGGATCGTGACCAGGCTGACCGAGCCCGACCCGACGGCTCTTCACGAAGGACAGGCGATGAGCCTCGTGTCGGTGCCGCTCCATACAGACGAGGAAGGCCGCGAGGTGTTGACCTACGCGTTCGCCCCGGAGTCCGGCTCGTGACCGAGGTCTCGGTGGCAGGGGTCGGGGTTCACAGCTTCGGCCGGTTCGAAGGAAAGAGCGCCACCGACATGGGTGTCGTGGCCGTGCGCGCAGCGATGGCCGAGGCCGGGCTCGGTCGCGGCGAGTTCCAGGCGGCTTTCTGCGCGACAGCGTATGGAGGCGTGGCTTCGGGTCACAAGGTTCTGGGCGCGCTCGGAATGACAGGGATGCCGATAGTCGACGTGGAAGCAGGCTGCGCGAGCGGAGCCGCTGCCCTGATGCTCGCCGCGGGAGCCGTGAGAGCGGGCCAGTACGAAACGGCTCTCGTCTTCGGGATCGAGAAGATGCCGAAAGGGATGATCCGCTCGTCGTTCTTCGACCCATGGCAAGAAGAAGCCGGCCTGGCCGCGACACCTGCTTACTTCGCCCTGCGGGCGCAACGTCTCATGCGTTGCTCAGGTGTCACCAAGGAGCACCTGGCCGAGGTCGTGGTGAAGAACCGCCGCCACGGGGCACTCAACCCCGACGCCATGTTCCGTTCGGAGGTGGATACCGAGGCCGTGCTCTCGTCCCGAGTGGTGTGCGAACCCCTCCATCTCTGGATGCTCTGCAGCCCCAACGAAGGCGCGGCTGCTGTGGTACTGCGAAGAGGCAGGCTTTCGGACGGCGAGCCTCTCCTCGCCTCCGCGGTCCTTCGTTCGCACGTTCCCGGCTCGGTGTTGAGCGAGTCGACGCCGATGGCGGGCCTCGCTGACGACTCCGTCCCTTCGGCAACCTCTCTCGCGGCGACGGCGGCCTTCGAGGAGTCAGGCGTCGGGCCCGATGATCTCGACGTCGTCGAGTGCCAGGACACAGATGCCGCTCGAGAGCTCCTGTCCTACGAGGAGATCGGGCTGTGCCGGCCCGGCGAACAACCCCGGCTGCTCGGCGACAGGGTCACGTCGCTCGGGGGCAGGCTCCCGGTCAACCCGAGCGGGGGCCTCCTCTCCAAAGGCGAGCCGCTCGGGGCCTCTGCACTCGGACAGGTCGTCGAGCTCGTCCGACAGCTGCGAGGCGAGGCCGGCGCACGCCAAGTCCAAGGGGCGAAGGTCGGCCTCGCCCACACGGTCGGGAGGGGGGCAAATGCGGGGGCGGTGATCCTCGTCGCCTGACAGCGTCGTCTTGCCGCCGTTCGATGTGCCCCACCGCAGCTAGTTCTTCTCAGAACTTTCTTCGCTCGTCGCCACGTTCCGTGGTCGGATCAGGCACGCGAAACGCGTAGCCCCTGCAAGGGGCCAATTTTACGGTCAAGACACGCCGTCACCCGGTCGATCACGAAACCCGTGGCGAACATGGGAGAAATCCTCGTCGAGGGCCGAGTCAGTTTGGGCACTGCGGTGCGGCAACGGATGCTGCACCCGATCAATGCCGCGGTGCCGGGGGTGGCGATCGCCTTCTACCTGCTCTGGGAGCACCATCTGATCGCCCGCATCCCATACCCCGCGATACTCGCCACGGTTGGCGCCGCCGAGGTGGTCAGCGTGATTGCCTTCGCCGCTTGGAGCGAGGCCCGCGAGGGTTGGCGCATCTGGGCGCTCGCAGGAGCAGATCTCTCCGCCATCGGCGCGGTCGTCTATGCGATCGGATGGGGGCCGGTCTTCGCCATCGCCCTCATCCTCGGTGCCGCGGACATCATGCGGCGCTCAGGGTCCTCTGTCACGAAGCCCGCCATCGTCTTCGGCTGCGTCGTGATCGGGGCGGGACAGCTGGGCATCGCCCTCGGGTTCGTGCCCTCGCTCATCGACCAGCCCCTTGCCCACGGCTTGGCGGGCCTCGAGGCGGCGGCGCTCGTGATCACGGTGGCGCTCCTCGGGTGGTTCGCGGTCGGACGAGAGCACGCCGAGGACGAGCTGAGGCATCGCGAGCGACACTTCTCCGCTCTCGTGAACAACTCCGCCGACATCGTGATAGTCGCCGGAGCGAGCGGCGAACTTCGCTACACCAGCCCGGCATTCGAGCGCGTGCTCGGGCATCCCGGATCGGGACCAGCCGAGCTGACCTTCGACGAATTCGTGCATCCTTCTGACCTCTTCTCTCTGCACGCCGCCATGGCCGCTGCGAGGTCGGGGGGCTCGGGGAGCGTGCACGAGGAGCTCCGCCTCCGAAGCTCCGACGGTGAGTGGCTCTGGTTCGAGGCTGCGTTCTCAGACCTGGAGGCTGACCCCGACGTCGGAGGGCTCGTCGCGAACCTGCGCGACGTAACGCGTCGTAAAGACGCAGAGGAACGCCTCGCGCATGCGGCGCTCCACGACCCTCTGACGGGACTGCCGAACCGCACGCTCATACTCGACCGCTGCGAGCAGATGCTCGCGCGTGCAAGGCGCGACGGCAGGCACTACCGCGTCGCAGCACTGTTCATCGACCTCGACAACTTCAAGGACATCAACGACACGCTCGGCCACGAAGCCGGTGACAAATTCCTCCAGGCGGTGGCGCAGCGCTTCTCGGGCGTGCTCCGCGCGACCGACACAGTCGGGCGACTCGGAGGCGACGAGTTCGTCGTCCTCGCAGAGGACCTCTCTATCGCAGTAGGCCCAGAGCTCGTCGCTCAGAGGATCCAGGACGTGCTCCGAGAGCCTTTCCGCATCGACGGATGGACCGGCATCCCTCTCACCATCACGGCGAGCATAGGAATCGCCTCAGGCGACCGGGTGACTGCCTCGGAGCTTCTCAAAGACGCCGACATAGCGCTCTACCGCGCCAAGGCGAAGGGCAAGAACAGGTGCACGATATTCGAGCCGGAGATGCAGTCCGCTGTACTCGACAAGCTCTCGCTCGACATGGATCTGCGGGCCGCCGTCGGCGATGAGCAGTTCTTCCTCATGTACCAGCCGGTCTTCGATCTGGACAACGTCAGCATCTGCGGCGTCGAGGCTTTGATCAGGTGGAACCACCCGACCCGGGGCGTCGTCCCGCCGGACGAGTTCGTGCCGGTCCTCGAGGAGACCGGAATGATCCTCGAGGTGGGCAGGTGGGTGCTGTTAGAGGCGTGCCGGCAGGCGTCAAGTTGGCACGAGCTGGGGCACCGCCTGATGATGTCCGTGAACGTCTCCATGAGACAGCTCGAGAGCGACTCGTTCCTCGACCACCTTTCAGAAGCTCTCCAAACGAGCGGTCTCGATCCCGGAGCCCTCGTGATCGAGGTGACCGAGTCGGCTCTGATGCGCGACACGGACGCCACCGTCCGCCGGCTGAAGAAGCTGAAGGAGATCGGCGTGCTCGTCGCCATCGACGACTTCGGCACCGGATACTCCTCGCTCGCCTACCTGCGCCAGTTCCCGGTGGACGCCCTCAAGATCGACCGCTCCTTCGTTGCCGCGATGCACGACTCGGCCGAGTCGACGGCGCTCGTCCACACGTTGGTGCAGCTCGGGCGGACCCTCGGCCTCGAGACGTTGGCGGAGGGCATCGAGGAGCACTGGCAGCTCCAGAACCTCCAGCGGGAGCACTGCGAACGCGGACAGGGGTTCTTGTTCTCTCGCCCTCTGAAGCCCGAGGCGATCGAGGCGTTCCTGTCCGAGCACAACAAGGTGCCCGGCTGACACTCAGCGCTTGGGCATCCTGATGGCGCGGTCGGCGATGATGTTCTTCTGCACCTCCGTGGTCCCCGCGCCTATCGACGTGTAGCGCTGCCAGACGTAGTTGTGGCTCCAGTGGCCCTTGTCGACTGCGTCCGGGCCACCGCGCCCGAGTACCCCGGTCGGACCGAGCACGTCCACGCCGAGCTCCGCGATCGTCTGGGAGAGATAGCTCCACTGGAGCTTCGCGAGCGGCACCTCGGGCCAGTTCTTCTCGCCCTTCAGCACTTTCGACAGTGCTCGGGCGTTCAGCAACCTGGTCAACTCGAGCTGCGTCCAGGCCCGGGCGAGACGGTCACGGATCTCGGGGTCCTCGAGCGCCTCGGGGTTGTGCTCCCTCGCCGTCGCTATGAGATTGTCGAGCTCGATCCGCATCGAGACTGACAGGCCCGCAGTACCTACTCTTTCGTTGGCGAGCGTTCCCATCGCCACGTTCCAGCCCTGGTTCTCCTCGCCGAGGCGGTAGGACTTGGGCACCTTCGCGCCGTCGAAGACGACTTCGCAGAAGAGCTCCCCGCCGGTTATGTCCCGGATGACATTCACCTCGATGCCGTCGAGCTCGAGGTCCACTATCAACGCGGTTATGCCCTCGTGCTTCGCGCCGCGCTCGATCGCGGTCGGGTCGGTGCGCACGAGGAACAGCCCCCACTTCGCCAGGTGCGCCGTCGAGATCCAGATCTTGCGCCCGTCGAGGACGTAGCAGTCCCCGTCGGACACAGCGAGCGTGCGAAGGTTCGCGAGATCCGAACCGGCCTCGGGCTCGGTGAACCCCTGGCACCAATGGACCTCGGCGTTCAGGATTCCGGGCAGCCACATCTGCTGCTGATCCTCGGTGCCCCATCGCAGGATCATCGGGCCGATCTGCCAGATGCCGTTGGCGTTGTAGATCCCAGGCGTCTTCGACCTCGCCATCTCCTCGGCGTAGATCGCGTTCTGCATGACCGTCGCCTCGCGCCCACCCCACGAGAGAGGCCAATTGATCGCCGCCCACCGTCCCTCGTGAAGACGCCGCTGCCACGCTTGGCGGCGCGCCATGATGCGGCGGTCCGGATTGGTCTCGTCCCCGATCTCCCCCGAAGCGGAGAACTCGGGCAGGTTCGCGTCGAGCCAAGTCCTCAGCTCGGCCCTGAATGCGTCGTCCTCAGCTGTGAAGGAGAAGTCCACGACTCTCGAGCACCTCGGGGTTCACGATGTTGCGCGGGGATGCGCCGGCGAGCAGACGGCACAAGTCGTCGGCGATGGTGGCGGTGTGGTTCGCCTCGGTGTCGTAGGTGGCCCCACCGATGTGGGGAGTGAGAGCCACGTTCGGAAATTCGAGCAGGGGATCGTCCGCCGCCAGATGCTCTCCGACGAAGTGGTCGAGACCGGCCGCGCCGACCTTGCCCGAGCGCAGAGCCTCGACGAGTGCCTCGCCGTCGTGCAGCTGGGCCCTGGCGGTGTTCAGGAAGATGACGCCGTCTCGCATGGCTGCGAACTGCTCGCGCCCGATCATCCCCGTGGTCTCGGCCGTGACGGGGGCGTGGAGGGACACGACGTCTGACACTTCGAGCAGCTGCTCGAGAGAGCACGTGGCGTCGGGGGCATAGGGGTCGTAAGCGACGACCCGCATGCCGAGGCCTTCGAGGCGCCAGCGAAGCGCTCGCCCGACGGCGCCGAGACCGACGAGGCCGGCTGTTCGCCCCGCGATCTGCCATCCCCTGAAACGCTGGTAAGGAATCGTCCCGTCTCGGTAGATCTGGCCCGATCGGACGTCCTCCTCGGCGCGAACCGTCCCACGACTCACCGAGAAGAGGAGCGCCACCCCGAGCTCCGCGACGGCGTCGGCGTTTCGGGCAGGCGCGCGCAGAACCGGGATCCCGGCTTTCGTCGCTGCAGGAACGTCGACGTTGGTGGGATCACCCCGGCAGCTCGCCACCGCTATGAGGGGTAGCTCGAGGACCGGCCCGGCGCAGACGTCAGCTTCGACGACGAGGATGGAGGCGCCCTCGGACTGGGCTCGTTCTGCCAGCTTCTCGGCGTTGTAGATGCGGATCGGGTTGTGCTCTATCCACGGGTCGACGACGAGGTCCGCGAGCTCTCCGAGCAGGTCGAGGCCCGGACCGCGCACCGGGGCGGTCACGAGCGCCTTGGGCCGGGCACTCATGGCATCTCGCTCCTGACAGACGCCGATGAGAGTCCGCTGTCCAGAGTGGGAGGGCCTGTCATGCGCTCTCTCACGTCGTCGATCCTCCCTCCCGCACCGAAGTCCTTCATAATGGCCCGATCATGACATCTGTGTCAGGTTCGGTCACGGTGGGCATCGACATCGGCACGACGGCCACGAAGGCAGTCGCCGCCGACGAGAACGGAACGGTGATCGCGCGCTCGCGGGTTGGGCACAAGGTGATGACTCCGGCGCCCGACCTCCTAGAGCACGACGCCGCCAAGGCCTGGCGCAAGGGTCCGCTCCAGGCTCTCGCCGAGGTGAACTCCGGGCTCGGCGGGAAAGAGGTGGCAGGGGTCTGCGTGGCGGGAATGGTCCCCTCCCTCGCCGCCGTCTCGAGGCGCGGCGTCCCCTGTTCCCCCGGCCTTCTCTACGGGGACGCTCGGGGACGGCCCGAGAAGGGTCTCGGGTCTGCGACCTTCACGATGCCCGACGCCGAGGGCTTCATGTGCTGGGCGGTTCGCGAGTGCCCGGACGCCTATGGCTACTGGCCGGCCCAGGCCGTCGCCAACTATGCCCTCGGCGGTGTTCCAGCCATCGACTCGGCCCTGTCGATGTCGCTCGGCTCTCTCATGTCGCATGGAGGGTGGGACGCTCAAGTCCTCGAGAGGATCGGGGTTCGCGAGCAGCAGCTACCGGTGGTGGTCCCCATGGGGGGCGCCGCCGGCAAGGTGAGAGGGACCGACGCCGTGCTCGCGGGCGGGACCGTCGACGCCCTGTGCGACCAGATCGTTTCCGGTGCAGAGGAGCCGGGCGACGTCCTCGTGATTTGCGGGGCGACGCTCATCGTGTGGGCCGTCGTCTCCGACTGGGTCGAGGCTCCGGGACTCTGGACGATCCCTCATACCGTCGCCGGGCGAGTGCTGATCGGCGGCCCGAGCAACGCCGGGGCCCTCTTCGTGGACTGGGCTCGCGCGCTGCTCGACCCTCGAAGAGGGGGCGCCTCTGTGAGACGCCCTGTCCGCTCGAGTGGAAGTGACGACCCGGCCGACGGCGGCGAGACGGGTCGCGGCGGTGAGCCCCCGCGAATCGGCGACCCCGAACGCGTCCCCGTCTGGACACCGTACGTTCGGGGCGAGAGGGCCCCATTTCACGATCCGCTCCTGCGTTCGGGGCTGCACGGGCTCGAGATCACCCACGATGCAAGCTGCCTCGAGAGAGCGGCATACGAGGCGAGCGGCTTCGTGGTCCGCCAGATGCTCGACCGGGCGGGAGTGCCGGCGCGCCGGATCGTCGCCAGCGGCGGCGGCACCAGGGTGACGGCTTGGATGCAGGCGATGGCCGACGCGACGGGCCTTCCGGTCGACATCGTGGCCGTTCACGAGGGAGCCGCCCTCGGAGCCGCTTACATGGCCCGGATGGCAGCCGGCATCTCCGACGGCCTCGAAGGCTCTAGCAAGTGGGCGCGGGTCGGCCGGAGGATCGATCCGGATCCGACGTGGCACGCAGCCGCCCAGGACAGATACCTCCGATTCGTCGCGCTCGGGCCCGACGGACCAGGGGTCACCGACTGGACCTCCAGGTCCTCGCAGTCCGCCGGGACCTCCGGGTCCTCCGACTGAGGACCGCCGGCCTGGCCGAGCCGACGTCGGGGTTCGGGCGACGACACCGGGTCCTCGACCCGGTGCCATGCTGTTGTCGGAGGTGGCGCAGTGTCCCCGAAGCAGCACGACAAAGAGGAACGGCCCGAACGCGGTGATCGGGACGAGCACGCGCGACACGCAGACGACGACTGGAACTTCCCCTTCGAGGCGGAACTGCACGCGATCGCCCCGGGCCTGCACGAGGCGCAGAACGCATGGCTCGCGCAGATCGACTCGCTGCGCGCTCCGGATCGCAAGACCCACGAGCTGATCAGGATGGTCTGCACCGTGATCTTGCGGAACCCACCGGGGGTCACACGTCACGCCATGCTGGCGGCCGAGGTGGGGGCCACGTGGGACGAGATCGCCGGGAGCATCGTCCTGACCGAGCCGGCCTTCGGACTCCTCAGGGTGGTGGAGGCCCTCCCCTGGGCACGTCGGGGCTTCGAGCGCGGAACGATCGGCGCCAAAAAGGCCCGAAAGCCCGCCTAGTCATCGCTTTTTGGCTGCAGGCCTCGCAGGTCTTCTCGGTACCGAGGCCGTCTCGGGCGGGTCGCCCCCTCCGAACAGCCCACGGTGGACGATCGTCGCGAGTGTGTCCAGGGCGGAGGCGTCGATCGGCTCTCCCGCGAACTGGCGCAGGTAGTGGAACCGATCGACCATCGCCACCACCGCCTCCGCCGCGGTCGCCGGCTCTATCCCGGGTAACGGCCCGGCCTCGGCGATGCGCGCCGCCAACGTGTTCGCGACTCCTCCCGCCGCAGCATGACCCTGCTCTGAGAGCTGTGCATCACTCATGACCAGATCGGTCCAAGCGCGCAGTACGGGTGCATAGCGCTTCCACGCCTCGGAGAATTGCTCGATCCATTCTCGAACCTCACGCCAACCCTTCTCGTCGGGTCCGACCGCATCGAGCGCCGTATCGAGCGAGGCGACCACGTCCGCAGCCTCGGATATGAGGGCCCGGAGCAGATCCTCTTTGTTCGAGAAGTACAGGTAGAAGGTCCCGTGCGACGTCTTCGCCACCTTGACGATGTCGTCCACCCGCGCCGCGTGGTAACCACGCCGACTGAACACCACCATCGCCGCGTCCAGGAGCTTGCGCATCGTCTTTCGGCCCTGAGTGCGAAGCGCGCGCTTGCTGGCAGGCTCGCCTGCGAGTTTGGCCTTTTCCGAGGCGCGCACGGGCGCCTTCACCACAGCGCGGGCCGCACCAGAGGTGCGCGCCGACTGGCTCGCAGGCTTACTGGCGGCGGTGTGCTGTCTGGCGCCCTTCTGTCCACCTGCCATCGGTCCACTCACCGACCGTCCACTCACCGACCGTCCGCCCGCCGACTGCCTACCGGCCGAGCGCGCCTCAGCCGGCGGGCCGTCGTCATGCTCGCTCATCGCGCGCCCCGTCGGGTCATCGGATCGCTTTGTGAGGTTCGAAGGCCACCTTGATCGCGCCACTCGAGTCCTGGTTGGCGATCGCACGCAGAGCCTCCCACCACCGCTGCAGAGAGAAGCGGTGCGTGAGCATGCCGGTCAGGTCGACCCGTCCCTCGGCCGTGAGATCCAAGTAGTGGGCGATGGCGTGCTTGCGAACGCCCTCGACCTCCTCGATCCCGAAGGCGTTCGACCCGGCGATCGTGAGCTCCTTGAAGTAGACGGGAGTCCACTCCCACCTTCCCGGCGTGTGGACCCCTGACTGGACGAGCGTGCCGCGTTCGGCGAGCAGGCGCACACCTACTTCCAGGGTCTCGGGGCGTGCCACGGTGTCGTAGACCACGTCGACGTGGCCCGGATGGGCCACGGGCAGGCCGTCGAAAGGAGCGTGCAGGACGGCTCCCGACCACGCTGCGAGCTCCTCGACCACAGCGAGTCGCGGCTCGTGAGACACGACCTTGGACGCGCCGAGATGCGTGACGAACGACGCCTGGGCTTCGAATCGGGCGACCACGGCCACCTCGGTGTCAGGGTAGAGCGCCCGCAGGACCGCCACCGTCGCGGCCCCGAGAGCTCCTGCCCCGTAAACGACGACACGACCTCCCTTCGGTGGCGGGTGCCTCACCACCGCGTGCATCGAGACCGCGAACGGGTCGGCGAGCACGGCCAGCTCGTCGGGAACCGCGTCAGGCACGGGTATGAGCATCGAATCGTGAGCAGCGAGGAGCTCGGCCCACGCGCCCGGGGCGTCGGTAGTGACACCGACGTGCACGCCCGGGCCCAGTGATCCCTTCGTGAAGCTCCAGCACAAGCTGAGATCGCCTGCTCGGCACGCGGGACAAAGAGGCTCCACCCCACGTGGTGCGCAGGTGAGCCAAGGGTTCAGAACCACGCGCTGGCCGACGTCCACGCCCTCTGCCTCGGGCCCGAGCTCGATGACTTCGGCCACCACCTCGTGTCCCGGGACGTGAGGCAGGGAGGAGAACGCCGACATCGGGTTGTCGATGTCACCTTCGCCGAAGTCACCGAGGACGAGCTTGGAGTCCGATCCGCATATCCCCGACAAGATGGGGCGGGTCAGCACCCAGTCACGTGCGACGAGGCGCGGGTCTTCCACATCGTGCAGGCCGAACGGGAGGGACAGCAGCTTGCGCTCGAGATCGTCGGCCGCAACTGGCCTCTGCTCGTCCGGTGCCGGCTGGGCACCGAACACCAGGGCTTTCATTCAGATGACTCCCTTCGCCTGCAAGTCCTTTAGCTCTTCTCTTGAGATCCCGACCATGTCGCACCAGACCTTCTCATTGTGCTCACCGAGGCGCGGCGCCCCTGATGGGATCGGCTGATGCTCGCCGACGAGCCTGGGGAAGGGCGCCTGCTGGAGCAACGGCCCGAGGACGGGGTCTTCGACCGGGACGAGGTCCTCTCTGAAGACCATGTGCGGGTCGTCGCGGATGTCGCGGGCGGTGTAGGCCGTGGCGACAGGAACGTCGGCCTCGACGCAGGCCGAGGTCACGTCCGCAGAGCTGAGCGATGCGGTCCAATCGCCGACGATGCCGTTGATCGCGTCGGCGTTGCGAGCGCGATCGGCGAGCGTCGTGAAACGAGGATCCTCCAGAAGGTCGGTCCGACCCATCGCACGGCAAAGCCTTGCGAAGTTGGCGTCCGATCCCGCAACCACGCACACGAAGCGCCCGTCGGCCGTGGGGTAGTTGTCGAGGGGTGCAGAGTTCGAGAGTCGGTTTCCCTCGCGCTCGCGAACGGTGCCAAGGCGGTCGTATGCGGCGACGGTCCATTCGAGGATTCGGAGCACCGAGCCGTACAAGGAGGCGTCGATGACAGCTCCCCTGCCGCTCGCGGAGTTCTGAGAGCGCGGACCCTCCGGCGAGCCGGCTCGCACCGCGTCCCGGCGGTACAGCGCCGCGAGTGCCGCCTCTGCTGCGAAGACCCCCGTCAGGTAGTCGGCGACGGTGACTCCGGGTCGCACGGGCGGCCTGTCGGGCTCTCCCGTGAGATTCAGCAGCCCTCCGTATGCGACGCCGAGGCGGTCGAGCCCGGGGCGCGCCGCGTAGGGACCGTCCTGGCCGAACGCGCTGATCCGCACGAAGACGAGGCGTTCGTCGAGGTCCGAGGGCCCGATCCCCCACTCCTCGAGAGTGCCTGGCCGGAAGTTCTCGCACACGACGTCGGCGGTCGAAGCGAGCCGGCGGAACAGGCCCTGTCCCTCTTGGGTCCGCATGTCGCAAGTGGCACTCAGTCGACCTCGTCCCTCCACCGCCCAGAAGAGCGAGTACTCGCCGTCCTCTTCGGTGCTGCAGAAGGGCCCGATGCCGCGCATGAAGTCGCCGCTTCGGGGCTGCTCCACCTTCACGACCTCGGCGCCCCATTCGCCGAGGAGACCCGCGCAGAACGGTGCTCCGATGCGCGTGCCGACGTCTATGACGCGAAGGCCTTCGAGCGGTCCGGACACGACGAGGTTTGGTCAGCCCTCGCTCGAGCGAGGTCGATCGCCCCGGTCTCGCGCGGCGAAGACCTCCTTCATCGAGCCCATCTGCTCTCGCTCGGCGAGCGCCGCGCGCGCGGTCGCTGTGTTGTGAACGAAGTGGTGGGCCATGAAGTGGTAGCGCCAGGAGGCGCCCTTGCCCATCAGCTCTGCGACGTTGTTGAGCGAGGCCTTGACCACCTCGGCGGTCACCGGCGGGACCAGCGCGATCCGCTGCGCGAGCTCCAACGTTCGTTGCATCAGCTCGGGACGCGGCACAACCCGGTTCACCAGCCCGAGTCTCCAAGCCTCGGCCGCGTCGAGCTCCTCGGCGGCGAGGAGGAACTCTTTTGCCTTGCGCACACCGAGCTCCCACGGCTCTACGAGCAGCTCGACCGCCGCGCCCGTCATGCGAAGGACGGGATTCGAGAACAAGGCGTCATCTGCTGCAACGACGATGTCGCACATGCAAGCGAGCATGAGGCCTGCTGCCACGCACTTGCCCTGGACCGCGGCGATGGTCGGCTTCCGGAAGTCGTGGATCCTGCGGCAACGTTCCACGTACATGACCTGCTCGTGGCGCATCTTTCCTTCGGGGGTCTCGCGCATCTGGCGCCACCGGTCGACATGCGTGTCCGGCACACCAGGTCCAGAGGGACCCACGAGCTCCTTCAGGTCATGCCCGGCGCTGAAGTGCTTGCCGGCGCCGGCGAGGACCACCACCCGCACGTCGTCGTCCTCGTCCGCCCGGTCGAACGCCGCGTCGATTGCGTCGATCAGCGCACTGTTCTGAGCGTTCGCGACCTCGGGGCGGTTCATCGTGACGACCGCCACCGCTCCGTCGACCTCGTAGAGCACGACAGGCTCGTCACTCGGCACGACTGCCCCCTTCCTTCGTCGCCCGCCCCGAGCCTGCCACCGCAGGCTCACGCGGCAGGCCGAGCACGCGCTCTGCGATCACGTTGCGCTGGATCTCGTTGGTCCCGGCGAACACCGACGCTGCCCGGTAGTACAGCCACGACCGCTGCCAGGAGCCGTCTCCTGGATTGTCCCGCGCACCGCGCCAAAGCGGCGAGGAGGGGCCGAGCACGTCGAGCGCGAGAGTGTGTAGGCGCTGGCTCATCTCGCTCCAGTAGAGCTTCGAGATGCTGCCTTCCGGCCCTGGCTCGAGCTCGTGCTGAAGCTTCGAGAGGGACCTCCAGTTGTGCAGCTCGAACAGGCGCACTTCGACGTAGGCCTGTGCCAGCCGCCTTCGCAGGCGTGTGTCGTCGAAAGCACCCGAGGCGACGGCTGCTCGGAGCAGCTCCTCGAGGTGCTGGATGTGGATCACGAGCTGGCGGGGATTCATGCCGCGCTCGTGCGAGAGCGTCGACCCGGCGACGCGCCAGCCCTCTCCCTCTGAACCGACCAACTGGTCTTCCGGCACGAACACCTCGTTCAGCTCCACTGCGTTGAACTCCGCCTCTCCCGTGAGCTGCACGAGGGGGCGCACTACGACTCCTTGTGCGTGCATGTCGACGACGAAGAACGAGATTCCCTTGTGCTTCGGAGCCTCTGGATCGCTTCTAGCGAGGCAGATGCCCCAGTCGGCGAACTGCGCGTAGGAGGTCCAGACCTTCTGTCCTTCGATCAGCCAACCGCCCGGCACCTTCTTCGCCGAGGTTCGAAGTGAGGCGAGGTCGCTCCCGGCATCGGGCTCGCTGAACAGCTGGCACCAGAGCTCGGATGCCGAGAGGACCGCAGGGAGCCAGCGAGCCTTCTGCTCGTCGGAGCCGTGGGCGAGCAGCGTCGGACCCGCGAGGTTCACGCCGATCCTCCCGACGAGCTCCGGCGCGCGGGCGCGCGCGAGCTCCTCTTGAACTACGAAATTCTCGGGCGCGCCCAGGCCGCGCCCGCCGTAGGCGACGGGCCATGTGACGCCGACCCACCCCGCACCGGCAAGCTGGGACTGCCAGCTGCGCCCGAACCTCACCTCCTCCTCGAGGTCGTCGAAGCGCGGCGGGAGGCCGGTCCCGTACTCCCAGGGCAGGTGCGACCGGAGCCACTCGCGAATCTCGGTGCGCAGTTGCTCCTGCTCAAGGGTGGTCGTCAGGTCCATGTCCGCGGCCCAGCATGTCACAGGGCTCAGGCCGGATTCCCAGGTCCAGGCTCCACCCCAATAACCTGCCGCACGTGGACTTCGAGCTGTCCGACGACCAGCAGGCGCTGCGCGAGGCGGCGAGGACGCTTCTCGAGTCGCGCTGCTCCACCGCTCGGGTGCGCGAGGTCGCGGCCGGCACGTCGCACATCGACCTCGAGCTGTGGACCGCTATGGAAGAGCAGGGATGGCCGGCGGTCGAGCGACCGGAGTCCGGGGGCGGGCTCGGCCTCGGCATGGTCGAGGTGGTGGTTCTCTGCGAGGAGCTCGGCCGCCACCTCGCCCCGGTCCCGTTCCTCGGGACGGTCCTCGCGACTAAGGCGCTCGAGGGGGCGTTCGCAGATGGGCTGCTAGACGAGGGCGCTGCTCTCGGTGAGCGCGAGGCGGGCGAATCGGCCGAGCGTCTCGGGCAGGGACAAAGCTTCGGCGCGATCGCCTGGTCGAATGTCGCCGGCTCTGTGGTCGCAACCCGCGGGGCTGACGGGTCGTGGTCGCTGGACGGGCGCTCCGATCTCGTCGTCTACGGGTCCGAAGCCGACGTCGTGATCGTCTTCGCTCAGACCCCCGACGGCACCGCGCTCTTCGCGCTCGCACAGAGGGAGGGCTCACGCCCCGCCTTGCAGCCCGCCATGGACGTGACACGGAGCGTCTCGTGGCTCGATCTCGAAAGACGCGGAGCGTTGCATATCGGCGCTGCACCGGCCGCCGACGCGCTCCTGGCGCGTGCGATCACCGGAGCCTCCGCCGAGATGCTCGGGGCGGCCACGCGTGCACTCGAGCTCACGGTCGAATACGCGAAGGACCGCGTGCAGTTCGGTCGGCCGATCGGAAGCTTTCAGGCGATCAAGCACCGCTGCGCGGACATGCTCGTCGACATTGAGGGGATGCGCTCCTCTGCGTACTACGCCGGTTGGGCGGTAGGCGCTCAGGACCCCGAGGCTCAGAGCGCGGCGTCTGCCTCGAAGGTCTGGTGCTCGGATGCCGCG
>Ga0209415_10004728_pt1 | contig 24843 bp, 23 predicted proteins | sample PeaSoiSIISIP2007_FD_187696 | JGI IMG/M metagenome (GOLD analysis project Ga0209415, IMG submission 187696) | Peat soil microbial communities from Weissenstadt, Germany - SII-SIP-2007 (SPAdes) (version 2) | ecosystem: Environmental > Terrestrial > Soil > Wetlands > Peat | place: Germany... | reverse complement strand
GGAGCCTGGAATGCGACTTCCACCCGGTGTCACCAGCAAGGATTTTGCCGACGCGTTGAAACAATTCGGCGAGGCCGTCGGCAAGGAATGGGTGTTCTCCTCCGACGAGGATGTGGATCTCTATCGCGACTCCTATTCGCCCTTCTGGCACGAAAGCGAGGAGCCAATTCCGTCCAGGCTCAAACGCCCAGCCTTATTGTTCCGGGGCGCGCCACGGCGAAGAGGCGCTGGTCAGTCCCGATGGCATGACGATCCGGGTCGCCAGCGCCCCTAAGCCAGGAATTTCGCAAGCGGACCCCAATAGTGCCCGTTCCAGCCGGAAAGCAGGCCGTCATATTTCCCTTCCGGAAACCCCGTGTGATCGAAGACGATCATGGCACCGGAGCCCTGGGGTTTGAGTTCAAACCTGGCAATCGAGTAGATTCCCTGATCCCAGCTCGCAGGTCGCCAGGCCTGCACGATCCGCTGATAGGGGATCAGTTCGATGTTTCGTCCGCTGACCAGTCCCCCGAACAGCGAAAAAGCGCCGCCCTCCTTAGGGTCGATCTCGGCCGGCCTCCCCGTAAAGGCGGCGAATTGCTTGGAATCCAACAGGGCCTCATAAATCCGCTGGGGGCCGGCCTTGAAAGGAACCTCCTGATGAATCGACGTGCGCGCCTGGTTCTCCTTTGTGGCCGGTGTTTCGGCCATCGCTTCCGGAGTGTCGCACAAGGCCCTTGGGCCCGCGGCCATGCTGCCGAACGCAATCACAATGCCTGCAATCGCTTGCCGTCGTGTCACGGCACCGGCCAACCAGGCCTGGTTTTCTTTGTCATTCATATATGTTCCGCCTTTCCCAATGTATTGACGCCAAGTGAAGCACGGGGCCAAAATATGATAAAGATAATGTTTTGAATGCGGGGCATACCCCCGTTGAAACGAGGGGAATCCCATGCCGTACGCAGTCGGACACCGCATCGCAGTAAGAAAGAAGATCATTGATAGCGCCCGCAGGCTCTTCAATCGCCTTGGCTTTGAAAATGTCTCCGTCGCGCAGATAATGGCGGGCGCCGGCCTCACCCACGGCGGCTTCTACAGCTACTTCAGGAGCAAGAGCGACCTGTATGCCGAGGTGTTGGATTGCTTCTTCACGAACCCGGAATGGGAGCATTGCTGGGAGGGCGTCGAAGTGGACCTGTCCAAGGGAGAGGCGGGCCCGCAGATAATCCGGGCGTACCTATCCCGGCAGCATTTTGAGGATGTCGAGAATTCGTGCCCGATGGTTGCGCTGCCGACCGACGTCGCGCGCAGTGGAAAGATCGCCAGGGCCGCGTTCGAGACTGTGTTCCGTTCGATGGTCAGCGTCTTGGAGCGCAGTGTCAGGCTGGACGGCGTTCACCGCCGCACAACCGCCCAGGCCGCGGCGGCCATGTGCATTGGGGGCATGATCGTTGCCCGGGCTGTGGTAGACCGCAAGGTGGCGGATGAACTGCGCGAAGCCTGCATGGCCGTGGCGCTGAGCCTCGGGGGATGGAATAAGGGGAGCAGATCCGGCAAGGAGAGACCGGAGCGGTGTCTCACGCGCGGTTCGCCAAGGCCGAGGGCGCAGGCAAGGGCATGAGCTTCTTGGCCTACGGAGGTGTCCGGGAGCCCGCCTCTCGCTAGGCCCCGCCGGTTTTGTCGGCGTGCTCACTCCCCAGGGGCCGCTTTGCACCGCGGATCCTTGATCAGGCTCTTTACCCGCGCCCGAAGAATCTCTATGGAAGCCGCGGTCACATGAGGTACGCCATTCGCCAGCTGGCCAAGAACCCGGGATTCACGGTCTTCGCCCTGGCCACGCTCGCACTGGGCATCGGGGTCAACACCACGGCCTTCACTGCCCTCAACCGCCTGCTGCTGCAGTCGCTCCCGTTCCGCGACCCCGGCCGGCTGGTGCAGATCTGGTCCTCGACGCCCCAGCAAGGCTATTGGGCTCAGTCGCCGGGCGACTACATCGACGAATGCGAACAGAACACGGTCTTTGAGAATGTCGCCGCGTTCACTCCCGGCGCCCACGCGAGCCTCGCCGAACCCGGGCAGCCCCCCGCCCAGTACGTGGCCATCCGGGTGACGGCCAATTTCTTCCCGCTGTTCGGCATGCAGGCGCAGATGGGCCGGACCTTCACCGAGGCCGAGGACAGGCATCTCGACCCTCTTGCGGTGGTCAGCAATTCATTCTGGCACGAGCACTACGGCTCGGACCCGAAGATCCTGGGCCGCACGGCCAAGCTTAACAGCAAAGTGTACACGATCGTCGGGGTGATGCAGCCCGCCCTGGACGACCCCACCCTCTTTGAGGGCAAGCCGGCCTTCTTCCTTCTGGACGGCACCCGGGTGAACACGAACTACCGGGCCGGCAATTGGTACCATGTGGCCGCGCGCCTGAAGCCGGGGGTCACGCTGAAGCAGGCCCAGGCGGAGATGGACGCCCTCGCGCGGAAGCTTGCGCACGACTTCCCGAAGACCAATTCCACCCGGGGGCTCAAGGTGGTCCCGTTCCCGGCGAACTCGATGGGCGAGGTCGGCGCCGAGCTCACGTGGCTCGTCATGGCGGTCTCCGGCGTTGTCCTCCTGATCGCCTGCGTGAACCTGGCGAACCTCCAGCTCGTCCGCACCACCCGGCGCGCGCAAGAGATCGCCATACGCCTCGCGCTCGGCTGCTCCCGCGCGCGCCTGGTGGGGCTCCTGCTGACCGAGAGCCTCATCGTCTCGGTGGCCGGCGGCGCTCTCGGGCTCCTGATTGCAAAGTGGAGCAACGGCTACGTCGCCCGGTTCTTCGAGATCGACATGCCCCTCGACGTCCGGGTGATTGGCTTCACGTTCGCGGCCGCGCTTCTGACCGGAGTCGTCTTCGGGACCGTGCCCGCATGGCTCGCCTCGCGCGCGGACATCAACTGCGCGCTCAACACGAGCGGGCGCGGGGCGACCTCCCACCGCTCGCGCCACTGGCTTCGCCAGGGCCTGGTCGTCCTCGAGCTGGCGCTCGCCCTCACCCTTCTCGCCGGCGCGGGCTTCTTCGTCAGCGGCATCTACAAGGTGACGCACAGGGACCTGGGCTGGCGCGGCGACAACGTCGTGGTCGGGTACATCGAGCTCGACCACGACCACTTCGGGGAGCAGAAGGATCCCCGCTCCATGGCTTTCGGCGACCGGATGCTCGCCAAGCTCCGGGCGCTTCCCGGCGCGGAGGCCGCCGCGCTCTCCATGGATTCGCCCGCATGGGGGCTCAGGGGCACCCCATTCAGGGTCGAAGGGCGGCCCGCGCCGGAGCCGGGCAAGGAGGACAGTGTGGGGGCGACCAATGCCAGCCCGGGGTACCTGAAGGTGTACAGGATCCCTCTCGTCCAGGGCAGGGACTTCAGCGAGGCGGATCGCCCGGGCGCGCCTGCGGTTGTCATCGTCAACGAGTCCATGGCCAGGAAGTACTGGCCGGGAGAGAACCCGATCGGGAAGAGGATTGGCGGCGCCGACCCGGCCAACCCGGATTGGGCCGAGGTTGTCGGGGTGACGGCCGATTTCGCGGGAGCCGCCGATTTCTACAACCCAAACCAGGACAGCTCCAGGTTCCTTAGGCCGTGGGCCCAGAACAACCACCGGTTCATCACGTTCAACGTCCGCTCCGCCGGGGACCCGGGGCCCTTCAAGGAGACGGTGCGCAAGGCCATGGCGCTCCTGGCGCCCGACGTGGCGCTCAGCATGGTGCAGACGGCGCCGGAGATCATGGACGAGGAGGTGTCCTATTTCAGCTTCCTAAGGAGGATGCTCCTGCAGACCTCCGCGCTCGGCTTCCTCCTCGCGGTCGTCGGCATCTACGGCGTCGTCGCGAACCTGGCCGCGGAGCGCACGAGGGAGATCGGAATCCGGATGGCGCTGGGGGCGCAGCCGGGCGGCCTCGTCTGGCTCTTCGTCAAGAACGGCGGCCAGCTCGCCCTGGTGGGCGCGGCAGTCGGGCTCACAGCCTCCTTCTTCCTTGTCAGGTTCCTCGGCAAGATGCTTCCCGCCCTTCCCGGGAGCGATCCATGGGTCGTCGTGACCGTGGCCGCGGCGCTTGTCGCGAGCGCCCTCGTCGCGTGCTGGCTGCCCGCCCGCCGGACCACGAAGACAAGCCCGATGATCGCCCTCAGGGCCGAGTAGGAGCCGCGCGGAATTCGGCGGCACCCGGCATCCCTGACGCGAATCGTGCGGCAAGGGCGGCGGTCAATTCCGCCCCGGGCAGGCTTCCTTGGGGAAGGCGCCGAGCACGGCGGGCCCATTGCTCTTGAAATAGACGTGCGCCAATCCCGGGCCCCGCCAGCCCCTACGATCTGCGAACCCGTGCACAGGATTCATTGCGCGCGCGCCATGCGCGCCATAATGGAACCCGCGGCCGTCCTGGTAGCCCTCGGGCACGGCCAGCGCATTCAAGGGGAGCCGCAACATGGCAGCCGCGGAGGCCTGTATTGCCTCCAACACGGCGCGGAGGGGCTGTCTGAAGCGGGCGCGGGGCATTTGGGAGCGCGGTCATGATAGCGCAGAACGGGCGGGGCTGCTGCGCATGATTTGGCTAGGTTTCGCCGAAAATTGCCAAGCCGGGCCCTTTTTTGCGGGGCCGGCTGGATTCGCGGGACGGGAGCGGCCCGGCTTACGCATTGACCGCGGAACATTTCGTTGCCGTCCGATGCGCCGGCGGCTAAGCACCGTACCAGCCCATGCAACATCTGGGACTTCTTTTCACCCTGAGTCTCCTGGCGGTCAACCTCTGGGGGCTGATGCTGCTTACGGGCCTTTACTGGCGCAACCGCTGGTTCGCCTTTGCAACGGGGCCGATCCTCGCGGTGACGGGGATCTACGCGATCGAGTGCCACCACGGCCTCGGGCGGTCGCTCTGGGGCCTTGGGCTCTTCTCCACCTTGTTCTCCTCGGCGATGATCACGGCGAGCCTTGTCGCCTGGGAGCCCCGGTGGCTCGGCGCCCGCGGCGTCGCGCTCGTCAGGGAGTGGCGGGCCGAGTTCACCCTGAGGAGGATCGTCTGGTGCTTCGGAGTCTGCGCCGCGGTCTTCCTCTACGCCATGAGCTGGCGGTTCACCTACCCGAACATCGACGGGTCGTCCGAGAAGATAGCGGACTTCTCCTACATCTGCAGCTATTACGCGGGCACGACGATCCCGGTGCCCGATGTCTGGTTCTATCCGTACCTGTCGACGCAGTACTACAGCTTCCAGCATTACGGCGCCGCGCTGATGGGCAGGGTCCTCCTGCTTCCGCCCGGCTCGGCGTACAACCTTGGATACTGCCTGCTGATAGCCCTGGGCGGGACTGCGTTTGCGGGGGCCGTCTGCATGGTGGCGCGCAAGGCCTGGACCCGCACGGCCGTCATCGCGTGCTTCGTCATAGGGGGCACCGGCATCACCCTTCTCGATCACTTCACCGACAAGAATGTCACGCCGTGGACCACCATGCGCTTCATAGGAAGCGCGCAGATGGACAAGCCGCCCGTCGGCACGTGGCTCAGGGCCTACCAGGACAAGTACAAGGTCCTTGAGGTCGGGGGAAACTCGTTCCCGATGGAGCTTCCTGGGGAGATCTACTCGTACGTGGTCTTCCTCGGGGACTACCACGCCCCGCTCTCGGGCTATTACCTCCTGGGCCTCGCCGCGATGGCGATGCTGCTCTGGACCCGCACCCGGCAGAGCCGCTACCCTGTCATAGCGGGATGCACCCTCACCTGGACGCTGCTCGCGAACACGTGGGTCCTCCCGCTGCAGGGCCTTGCCATATTCATGTGGCTTGCAGTCAACTGGCGGGACTGGCGCCGCCTGGTGCCGGCCGTTGCGGCGGGGGCGGCGATTGTCTGGCTTGCCGCGTGGGTCTACCTGTCCGCGTTCACCGCGGCGGCTTCGGGTTACGACACCGCGGTCAAGCTGGTCCCGTGGGTCGAGCACACGCCCCCGCTGCTGTTCGGGCTCTTCTTCCTCCCGACGATAGTTTTCATCCTGCTGGGATTCGCGTCGGGCACCCCCCAGGGCCGCCGGCTAGCCGTGTTCTGGCTGACGCTTCTCCTCTTCACGGAATTCTTCTTCGTGGACGACGAGTACTCGGGCCACTACGACCGCTTCAACACGACGCTCAAGTGGTGGCCGTGGGTCATGGCCGGGACGCTGATGACCCTCACCCCCTACCTCCTCGAGCAGGCCAAGCGCCGCTGGGTGCGGATCGCCGCGACGGTGTTCTGCCTGTACCCCTGCTGCTACGTCTACGACCTGTGGGAGCCGATGTGGAACGGGCCCAAGGACTCGGTGGGCAAGATCGAGGGGCACTATTACCTGACGAAGGACGAGTTCCCCCGGCTCATGCTCGGCCGCCTCAAGGTCGAGAAGCCCGGTGTCGTCATCGAAAGGCCGGACGAGCAGGGCGGATTCGTCAACTCCGCCGTCATCCCGCTCTTCGCGGGCCAGCAGATGTGGCTTGGCTGGTGGGGCCACGAGCTTCTCTGGCGCGAGAACCGCGAGGATGTGCGCAAGCGCCACGAGAGGCTGATGCTGTTCTACGCCGGCGGCGTGCCCGACGCGGGCAAATGGCTCGTGGCGCAGGGAATCGACTACGTGCTCTGGTATCGGCCCGGCGACACCCCCCAGCTCTGGGAGAAGGTGAACAAGGCGGTGGGCCCCGAGTACATCTGGTGCGACATCCTCACCTACCAGGACGAGGACGGCAGGCGTGTCGGGCTGTGGAAGCGGGCCCCCTCGGCGGCGCCGTGACCCGGCCGGCGCACGCCGAGGCCTGAGTTGACCGGCGGGAGGAGCCCATGGGGAGCCACGCAAGCCGGGACCTGATCCGATCCCGCCTCCAGCACGACGTGCTCCGGCACATCGTGACGCTGAAGATGCTCCAGCTCCACGGCGAGGCGATCGAGCTCAGGTTCGCAGAGGACGGCGACGGCTGGGCCCTGGTCTCACTCCTCCCGGTCCAGGTGTCCGATTTCGACAGGAGGGCGTATGCCGAGTCGAGGTTCGTCGTCCTTGTCGACGGGACATCCGCCGCCTCAAAGCTGGCGCTGCTGGAGGGCCTGCCCACAGACCGCCTTGTCATCAAGACGTATGACGACCTGGTCAGGCGGTTCGCGCTGGCCAGGCTTCGCGCGAGGAGGGTCCAGACCTTCGTCTCGCTGACGCTTCCCGCCGGCGCGCGCCCCGAGGCGGCGCCGCCCGGGGTCGTGGAATCCGGGGTCCTGGTGCCCGAGGTCGCACGCATGCTTTCCAACAACGGGTACACGTCGGAGGACCTCGCCTCCCAGTTCGCGGCCGGGGCCCGCTGGTTCGCGACACAGGAGGGGGGCAGGACGGTCTCGGCGGGGTTTGTATTCCCGAACTTCGACGCCGTCTGGGAAATAGGGGGATTGTTCACCGAGCCGGGGTGGCGCCGCCAGGGGCGTGCGCGAAGCATCGTTGTCGCGGCGCTCAGCCACCTGGTCTCGCGCAGCCGCGTTCCCCGGTATCAGGCGCGCTCGGACAATCTCGAGTCCATCCGCCTTGCGCAGGCCGCCGGCCTGCGGGAGTTCCTCCGGCTGGACCACCTCCTGGCGAATCAGGACTGAGCGCCACAGGCGGAACCCCCCGGGTCCCGTTCGCGTCTTGCTACGGCCGCACGCAGGGGTTCAAACAGATTGGCTGCCGTGGATCTTCACCCCCTTCCAATCGCCGGGTTGTCCGTCTGCGCCGCCGCGCAGCTCCTGGCCACGGGCGCCCCCACGCAGGCGGAGCTCGCCGAGCTGCTCGCCGATCCCACGCCTGCGCAGTGGAGGGAGCTGTCGCGCTTCGACCTGGCGCTGACCCGGCGCGACTTCGAGACCCGCCTGGACAGGGTGTTCGACCCGGGCCACGGGCTCAGGCGGTACCTGCGGATGAGCGAGGACGGTGTTGCGATCTACGCGGCGCCCGGAGGGGCCGGCGAGACGGCCGCCCTCGTGCGGTTCGCCCCTTCGCGGGAGGCGGTGCGGCCGGCGCCCGTCGATTTCAGGACGCCCGGCCAGTTCCGCGGCCGGCCCTCCCCCGCGGGCGCCCAGCCCCTGTCGGGCCTGCGGGTCGCGATCGAGCCGGCCGACATAGGCGGGCGCTGGGCGAGGATGGAGGATCGCTCGGTCGAGTTCCGCGGGTACGGACTGATCAACGAGGGCGACCTCAATCTCGTGGTCGGCAGGCTGCTCGCCGAGAGGCTGTCGATGCTCGGGGCCTCGGTGTTCCTCGTCAGGAACCGCGCGGAACCGATCGTGGCCGCCAAGCCTGAGGAGCTTGGCGGCCTGGCGGAGGACGTCATGCGGAATCGCTCGTGGCTTCTGCCCGAGTCCTTCCGGCGCCTGACCGCGTCCCTGCCTGCCGCCAGCCCCAGGCGCCTGCAGGTTGCGGAGGAGATGCTCCTGACGAAGACGCTGGAGACCCGCGCCCGGGTGGCCCTCGTGCGAGGCTCGTTCAAGCCGGACATCACCATCGTCGTGCAGCACAACGCGACCCCCGACAGCACGGAGGGCCGGCTCAACCCGATCAACCGGAACATATTCTTCGTCAACGGAGCCTACACGCCGGACGAGCTGGCCGAGCCGGAGCAACGGTTCCGGCTGCTGACCAAGGTGTTGGAGGACACGACTCCCACGGAGACGGCGGTGGCTGCGGCCATCGCCGCGCGTTTCAGGGCAGCGACGGGTTTTGGCCCGGTCCTGTACGGGAATTCCGCAAACACGCGGCTGGTCCTCCCGGACGACCCGTACGTCGTCGCCCGCAACCTCGCGTTCAACCGCGAGCACGACGGCCCGGTCGTGGTGACGGAGCCGTATTTCATGAACCAGGCGGAGACGCTCGCCCGGCTCCTCGCCGGCGACTACGCCGGGGAGAGGATCGTGGCGGGGAAGGCCCGGGTCAGCATTTACCGGGAATACGCCGGCTGCGTGTCCGGCGGCCTCCTCGACGCATACCGCGGCGGCCGCGATTCGGGCCGGTGACGGTTTCGGCTGCCGGGAGCAGCGGAAGGCCGGCCGAGCCGCTCAGCTCTCGGCGGCGCAGGCGAACATACCTATGTCGAGGAGCCGCAGGAGGCGCAGGACCCTGTCCTTGCCTTCGTCCGTCCGCGCGACGTCTAGGGGGATCCCTCCTTCCAGGGCGAGCTCCGGGCAGGTGAGCCAGTTGGCCGCCCGCTCCGCCGACCCCAGGCAGTCAATCGCGGCGAGCAGGACCTCGGCGTCTACCGCGGCCAGCCGATCCCTCATCGCGCTGCGGCGGGCAACCTCGCGATCAAACGCGGCGGTGACATCGTCCACCTTGCCCCTCAGGCGCTTGCGCATGGGAGCAGGGCTCTCGAAGGTCTGGACGAAGCCGATCATCGGTACCGCACACATAACACCGCCCGGCCCCGGTTTGTTACAGGAACCTGCGCCTTTCGGTTGGCCGGGGATGCGGGTGCGCCGCGCCGGGCCGCCCGGGCACCGCCCTTCGGCAGCCTTGAATTTGGGTGGGCCCTTGGCTATTGGTGTAGGCTGTCGTTTCCCATGTTTGCAGCGCCGAACAGATTCTGCGTGAGGAGAGGCCCCAGGTCGCCGGCCCCGGCGGCCGGGCCGATACTCGAGATCCTGCCCCTACGGCAGGGCTGAAGGGGCGCACCCGTCCATGCAGATCCCGTACATTATCCTCGCCGCGATTTTCGTTTCGCTCCTTTTGCTCAAGCTCAACCAGCGCCTGGCGTCGCCGGTCGTGGCGATCGCCGAGCGCTGGCTCCGATGGATTGTGATCTCGATCGGCGGGGCCCAGATCTGCCGCGACTTCGAGCTCATCGACCGGCCCTTCTGGGTGCTGGCGCTCGCGGTGTTCATCGGCTGGTTCCTCGTCGAGACGCTCTACAACTGGCTGGCGATCGCGGCGCTCAGCGTGAGCCCGTTTCCGCTCTTCCCGAGGTACGCGCTGAACAGCAGCGGCGAGGAATGGCCGGTCCAGCCGCGGTTCCTCAGGATCCGCGAATGGCTGCGCGCGCAGGGGTTCCGACAGATCCAGGCCCTGAAGGCCGAGGTCGGCGGCGACATCTACCTGAGGGTCTCGATGTACCAGGACGAGGCGGCGCTGCTGCGGGTGCAGGTGATGTTCCTTCCGCAGAACAGCGGCGCGATCGACGTGTGCTATTCGCTGATGTCGATCGCCGGGGACGGCTCGAGGTACGTGACGGACAACCTCTACATCCCGTTCGGCGGGTTCTACCCGGAGAACTGGTTTGTCGACCGGAAGCCCTGCTGCCGGTCGCTCCCGCGACTTCTGTCGCTCCACCGCAGGAGGGTGGCCTCGATGGGCGGCGGGCTCACGCCGTTCGCGGTCGAGCCGCTGGTCGACCTGAACGACGCGCAGCGCGAGCTCGACCACGTCAACACCGAGCTCGGGTTCCTGAACCCGCAGGGCGCGCGCGAGGAGAACGGCAAGATCACCTACGAGGGCCGCTACCGGGTCTGGAAGGAGATCTGGATGCTCAACTACCTGGGGCGGTCGGCCCGGTACGATTAAGGGGCTCACGCGGGCGCCGCCAGCTGGCCGCAGCCCGCACCGATGTCGATGCCGCGGCGCTGGCGCACGGTGCTGGGCAGTCCGTAGTCGTCGGCCAGGACGCGCTGGAAGCGCCTGGCGGCCTCGCCCCGCGACGGAGCGCCGGGATACCCGGCCGTCGGGTTGAGGGGGATCAGGTTGACGTGGGCCGGCAGCCCCCGGATCAGGCGGCCCACAGCATGGGCGTGGTCCGCCGTGTCGTTCCTTCCCTCGATCAGCGCCCATTCGAAAAAGATCCGGCGGCCGAGGGCGGAGCAGAAGTGGCGGCAGGCGTCCATCAGCTCGTCCAGCGGCCACCTGCGGGCTGCGGGGACGAGAAGGGCGCGCTCCTCCTGGTCCGCCGAGTGGAGCGAGACCGCCAGGTGGATGGGGCGCGCCTCGTCCGCCATGCGGCGTATGCCCGGGACGACGCCCACGGTGCTGAGGGTGATCCGCCCGGCGCCGAGCGCGAGGCCGCTGGGGTCGCGCAGGATATCCACGGCCCTCATCACGGCGTCGTAGTTGTGCAGCGGCTCCCCCATTCCCATGAACACGACGTTGCGGAGGCGCTTGGGCTCCCGGGCCGCGAGGAGAACGCGCGCCGCGCGGACCACCTGCGAGACGATCTCGCCGGCGGACAGTTGGCGGCCGAACCCCATCTGGCCGGTGGCGCAGAAGACGCAGCCCATCGCGCAGCCCGCCTGGCTGCTGACGCACGCGGTCGCCCGGCCCGTGAAGCGCATGAGCACGGTCTCGATCCTCGCGCCGTCGGCGAGCTCCAGGAGGAACTTGCGCGTGAAGCCGTCGCTCGAGGCCGTCTCCAGGCGGACGGGAAGGTCTCCAACGCGGGTCTCGGCCTCGAGGCGCGAGCGCACGCGGGCCGGAACCTCCCTCAGGTCGCCCAGCGAGGAGGCGAGTCCGAGATAAAGGTGCCTCCAAAGGCTCGCCGCGTGGTCGGGGCTGAACCCCCACGATTCCACGAGGGCGTTCAGCTCGGGTCTGGTCAGCCCGTAGAGGTCGGTCAATCGGCGGTCCACGAGTGGCGAGATTGAACGCCGAGGCGCCGCGCGGCGCAAGGTGGATTGCCTTTCCGGGCGCGGAAGGCAGGCTGTGGGACCATGGGTCTTGCCACGAAATTCCTCGACTGCTTCATCCCGCTCTTCGTGACGATCGATCCGATTGGCCTCGCCGCGGTCTACCTTGCGCTCGGCCGGAACGTCCCGGTCGCCATGCGCAGGAGGATCGCCAACCAGGCGACGTGGACCGGGGGAATCGTCGCGCTCCTCTTCCTTTTCCTGGGCCGCGTCATGTTCAACGCCATCGGGATCGGCGAGGGGGACTTCCAGATCGCGGGCGGCGCCGTCCTTTTCGTCATCGCCGTGCGCGAGCTCACGCTGCCCATGTCGCAGGAGAAGATAAGCCTGTCGGACGATTTTGGAATCGTCCCCCTCGGCATGCCGCTGATCGCCGGCCCGGCGACGATCACGACGCTCCTCGTCATCTCGAAGTCCTTGGGCTACGCGATGACGCTGGTCGCGCTGGCGGCCAACCTCGTCCTTGTCGCCCTGGCGTTCGCCGCGAGCGAGAGGCTCGACCGCCTGATCGGCCAGACGGGCCTGCGCGCGGTCTCCAAGATCATATCGCTTCTGCTGGCCGCGATCGCGGTCCACATCGTGCGGCTCGGCTTCGCCGGCCCCTGACCCGGCCTCAGCCGCTGAAGCTCGTCAGGAGATCGGCGTAGATCTTCGCGGCCGAGACGAGGTCCTTCACCCTCGCCCGCTCGTCCACCGCGTGGATGTCGTCGCCGCCGGGGCCGTAGCCGAGCGTGGGAATGCCGAGGTGCTGGGCGAAGTAGTGGATGTCGTTGAATCCGGTCGACACGTTGAAGGCGGTGGGCCGGCCGCGGACCCGCCTGACGCTGGCCGCCATTACCCTGAAGAACGGATGGCTCGGCCTCGTGAAGCAGGAGAAGTTCTCGGAGACCTTTGAGACCGAGATCCTGCAGCCGGGGATCCGCTTCGCCGCGGACGCGAGGAACGAGCGAAGGCCCCGCTCGGCGGCCGCGTGGTCCTCGACGGCGAGGACCCGCCGGTCGATCGAGAACGAGGCCTGGGCCGGAACCGTGTTGATCTTGGACCCGGGCCCCGGGGCGAAGACCCCGCCGACATTTATGGTCGGGCGCATCACCTTGCCCTCCGGCGTCACGAAGGTCCGCCGGGCGATCCTCCTCTTGTAGGCGTCCAGCGCGAGGACCAGAGCCGCCATCTTCTCGAGGGCGTTCACGCCCTCCTGCGGCGTTGAGCCGTGGGCGGCGCGCCCGTGGACGGTTACCTCGAGCCAGAGGGTCCCGTTGTGGCCGCAGCACACCTTGTCGCCCTCCGCCCCCTCCATGACGATCGCGTAGTCGGGACGGACCGGGGCCTCGTCGACGATCCAGCGAGCGCCGAGGAACGAATCCGTCTCTTCGTCGGCCGTGAAGGAGACCTCGACATTCATCCGGGGCCGGATGCGGGTCGCCCGCAGGGCGTCGAGGGCCGTCAGCAGGCTCGCGATCGAGCCCTTCATGTCGGCGGTGCCGCGGCCGTAGACCACGCCCTTCTCGACCGCGGCCCCGAAGGGGTCCCCGTGCCGCCACGTGCCGGAGACGGGCACGACGTCGTAATGGGCGTTGAAGTGGATCGTCCTCATGGCGCCCGGGACCCTGAGCCGGCCGAGCACGTTGTAGCGCGGGTGGCCGTGCTGCGACGGGGGCAGGCTGGCGCGCAGGAGCTGGCGGGGTATCGGCAGGCGGCGGGCCGGGATGCCGACCCTCCCGAGCTCGCGGGCCAGGTAGGCCGTGACGGCCCCGTATTCCTCGCCGGGGGGATTGACCGTCGCAAAGCTGACGAGGCGCCGCAGGCGCTCCAGGAGGACCGGCGCGCTGCGGTCGATGTAAGCGTTGAGCCTGTCCATCGGCGCATCATCGTGAAACGGGGCGGACACGGGAAGCCTGGAATGGCGTGCAAAACGGGCGCGGCTTGTCTATCCCCTTGGCCATGAACGCCGAGGCCCGTCGCCTTGTCTCGAAGCTTGGTCTCGCCCCCCTCCCCAGGGAGGGAGGGTTCTTCGCGCCCACGTGGACGAGCCCCCGGAAGGGCGCCGACGGGCGCGCATTCGCCTCGGCAATCCTTTTCCTGATGACGCGCGACGACTTCTCGGCCCTGCACCGCCTCGGCATGGACGAGGTCTGGCAGTTCAGTGCGGGCGATCCCGCCGAGCTGGTCCGGATCGACCCCCGCACGGGGTCCTGCCGCGCGTGCCTCCTCGGGCCGGACCCGGGCGGAGGCCACGCCACCCAGGCCGTCGTCCCGGCGGGCGAATGGCAGGGGGCGCGGATCGTGCCGCCGGGGGCTGGGCGGGCCCGGGGATGGGCCCTGTTCAGCTGCTTGGTCTCGCCTGCCTGGGACGAGGGGGAATTCGAGCTCGGCAGCAGGGACGCGCTCGTGCGCGAGTTCCCGGCGCACGCCGCGATCGTTCGCGCGCTGACGCGCTGAGTCCCCCGCGCACCGAGGCAGATGCATTTTGACAGGCGAGCGGCCCGGCGACACCGTGCCACGCAATGACCCTGGCCGAACTTAGGAAGGAGTACACGCTCGCCGGGCTGTCCGAGAAGGACCTCGCCCGCGATCCCTTCCGGCAATTCGAGAAGTGGTTCCAGGAGGTCGAGGCCGCGAAGGTCCCCGAGCCGAACGCGGCGGTGCTGGCGACCGCGGACCGGGACGCCAGGCCCTCCGGGCGCATGGTGCTCCTCAAGGCCGTCGACGGGCGCGGATTCGTGTTCTACACGAGCTACGACAGCCGCAAGGGCCGGGAGCTCGAGGCGAACCCGCGGGCGTCATATGTCTTTCCGTGGATAGCCCTTGAGCGGCAGGTCATCATCGAGGGCGCGGTCGTCAAGGTCGCCCGCGAGGAGAGCGAGGCCTATTTCCACAGCCGCCCCCGGGCGAGCCAGCTCGCGGCCTGGGCCTCGCCGCAGAGCTCGATCATAGCCGGGCGCGAGGCGCTCGACGAGGCGATGAAGGCGATGGAGAGGAAATACGCGGGCCGAGAGGCGCCGATGCCGCCGCACTGGGGCGGATTCCGGATCGTCCCCGAGACCGTGGAGTTCTGGCAGGGGCGCCGGAGCCGGCTTCACGACCGGCTCCGCTACCGCCGCGAGGCGGGCGGCGCCTGGGTGGTGGAGCGGCTGGCTCCCTGACGGGAACGCCGGCCACGACCGATGATATACCTTATCCGGCACGCCGACGCGGTCTCGGCCGAGGACGACCCCGAGCGGCCGCTGAGCGCGAAGGGGCGCGAGCAGGTCGGCGCGGTGTGCGCGATCCTCCGGGGCGGTCCGCGCTTCAGCCCCGCGCAGATTTGGCACAGCCCGCTGGCGCGGTCGCGCGAGACGGCCGAGCTCCTTGCGCAGGGGCTCGGGCTCTCCTCGCCGCTCGTCCTCACGCCCGGCCTCGAGCCCGAGGACAACCCTGGCGTGATCGCCGCGGTTCTCGACCGGGAGGGCCGGGACATCGCCGTCGTCGGGCACGAACCCCACCTCGGCGCGCTCGCCGCCCTGATGACCTCCGGGACCGACGGCGCCGCTATGCCGTTTCCCTTCGCGAAGGCGGGGGTCCTGGCCCTTTCGCGCAGGGGGAGGGGCTGGAGGGCGCAGTGGCTCGTGCGCTCCCCATGATTCTGGACGTCCTGCCGGAGCGGACCGGGGGGGCGGCAGAGAACATGGCCGCCGATTTCCTGCTGCTTCAACGCTATCCCCGGGGCAGCGCGCTGCGTTTCCGCCACTACGGTTGGCGGTCACCCGCGTTCACGTTTGGCTACAGCCAGAAGATCTCCTTCATACGCAGCCAGCTCGCGGCCGACGCAGGCCTCGACCTGTGCCGGCGGCCGACGGGGGGAGGACTGGTCGACCACCGCGCCGACTGGACGTACGCGCTTGTTATCCCCCGCGGGCACCCGCTCGAGGAGTTGCGCGCGACGCAGAGCTACCGCGCGATCCACGAGGCGCTGGCCGGGGCATTACGGGGGGCCGGCATCGCGGTTGCGCTCAAGCCGTCCGCCGAGCCGGCGGACGGCCCGCGGCCCGCTGGGCCGGCAGGGGTGTGCTTCGAGCGGGCGGAGGCCTTCGACGTCGTGCACGCCGAGTCTGGCGCCAAGGTCGCCGGCGGCGCGCAGAAGCGCAACAAGCGCGGGCTTCTTTTCCAGGGGTCGATCTGGAAGCCGGCGGCCGGCGGGGACGCGGTGGACTGGGACGCCCTCGGAGAGGAATTCGTCGAGGGAATGGCGGCCTGCCTCGGGGCCGAGGCGTCCGCGGCGCCGTGGCCGGAATTCGCCGAGGGGGAGGAGGAGGGCCTCGCGGAGCGCTACGCGTCCCCGGAATGGATGGAGCTCCGATGAGGCGCCGGGGGGCGGATATTGCGGTCGGCGGCCCCATGGCCGCCATGTTCACTCGCGGGCCGGTGAAGGCCGCGGCGAGACTCATCCCCCTGCTCGCGATCGCGTGCGCGCCGATCGGGGTCGCCCGCGCCCAGCTCGGGGCGACGGGCTTGCGCCGCCGATGGCCCGGAGGATTCCCAGGGACGTCTCGGTCCACGGCGACCTGCGGATCGACGACTACTTCTGGCTCCGCGAAAGGACGAACCCGGCCGTCCTCGAGTACCTTCGCGCCGAGGACCGGTACACCGAGGCGGTGATGGCGCCCGCGAAGCCCCTCGAGGAAAGGCTCTACGCCGAGATGCTCGGCCGGCTGAAGCAAACGGACTCGAGCGCCCCCTACCCCAACGGCGCCTGGCTCTACTACTCCCGCACCGAGCAGGGCAAGCAGTACGCAATCCGCTGCCGCAGGCCGAGGCAGGGTGACCCGGCGCAGGAGCAGGTGCTCGTCGACCTGAACGAGCTCGGCAAGGGCCTCAAGTTCATTGGCCTCGGCGCCTTCCAGGTCAGCAACGACGGCAACCTGCTCGCCTACTCGGTCGACACGACCGGGCACCGCGACTACGAGCTTTTCGTGAAGGACCTGCGGACGGGCGGGCTCGTGGCGCAGTCGGTCGGGACGGTCTCGTCGCTCGCCTGGGCGGCGGACGACGAGACCCTTTTCTACACCAAGTAGGATCCGGTCACCAAGAGGCCGTGCAGGCTCGGGCGCTGCGAGCTGCGGGCGGGAAGCAACGAGGTCCTCCTCGAGGAGAGGGACGAGCTCTTCAGCCTGGAGCTCAGCAGGTCGCTCGACCGGAAGTACCTCTTCTGCGCGTCCGAGAGCAAGCTGACCTCGGAGGTGCGCGCCCTGCGGGCGGACGACCCCCGCGGCTAATGGCGGGTCCTCGACCCGCGCAGGGACGGGCACAAGTATTTCGCGAGCCACCGCGGCGGGCTCTACTACTTCGTGACCAACAAGGGCGCGCGGAACTACCGGATCGCCACCGCGCCGGTCGCGACGCCGGACGAAGGCCACTGGAGCGAATTCCTGGCGGCCAACCCGCGGGTCAGGGTGGACAGCGTGACGCTTTTTGCCGGCTTTGCGGCGGTCAAGGAGAGGGAGGACGGCATGCCGCAGCTGCGCGTGATCGACCTCGGGACCCGCGAATCCCGCCGGATCGAGTTCCCCGAGCCCGCCTACGAGGCCGAGCTGGCGGCGAACGCCGAATACGACACGACCGAGCTGAGGTTCCGCTACGAGTCGCCGGTCACCGCGCCGTCGGTCTTCGCTTACGACACCGCCAAGCGCTCGCGCACACTCGTCAAGCAGGACGCCGTCCTCGGGGGCTACGACCCGAAGGATTACGCCTGCGAGCGGGTGTTCGCCAAGGCCTCCGACGGGACCCGGATCCCGATCACGCTGGTGTACCGCAGGGGGCTCCGGGCGGCTGGCCCCCAGCGCCTCCTGCTCTACGGCTACGGAAGCTACGGCACCAGCATCCCCGACGGCTTTTCGTCCGCGCGGCTGAGCCTGCTCGACCACGGCCTCATATACGCGATCGCACACATCCGGGGAGGGGGCGAGCTGGGCGAGCCCTGGAGGGAGGCCGGGCGGATGAAGAACAAGATGACCACCTTCACCGACTTCATCGCGTGCGCGCAGTTCCTCGTGGGGGCCGGATTCACGACGCCGGCAATGATGGCGACCTCCGGCCGGAGCGCGGGCGGCTTGCTGATGGGAGCGGTCCTGAACCTGCGCCCCGATCTCTTCAGGTGCGCCGTGCTGAACGTCCCTTTTGTCGACGTCCTGAACACCATGCTGGACGCCTCGCTTCCCCTGACCACGGACGAGTACATCGAGTGGGGCAACCCGAACGTGGCCGAGGAGTACGGATGGATGCGCGCCTACTCGCCCTACGACAACATCCGGGCGCAGGCCTACCCCGCGATGCTCGTCACGACGGCGCTCAACGACAGCCAGGTGCCCTACTGGGAGGGCTGCAAGTACGTCGCGAAGCTGCGCGCGCTCAAGACCGACGCCAACCCGCTCCTCCTGAGGGTCAACCTCGATCCCGCGGGCCACGGCGGCGCGAGCGGCCGCTACGACGCTCTCCGCGAGGCGGCTTCCGACTACGCGTTCGTCCTGAGCGAGCTGAACTGACGGAGGCGGCAGCCAGCGCCTCGGCGCGCGGTCAGAACGGCCACAGGCGGAACACCCTCGAGACCGCGAGCCAGGCGATGACGGCGACGGCAAGCGCGACGGCGACCAGGCGCCGCGTGTTGGCGGCCTCGTCCTCGTAGGGGTCGAAGGCGAGCCGGTCGGAATTCGGCGGAAGGACCCCCCGGTCGGTCAGGGCCGCGCCGAGGGGCATGTTGATCTTCACGCGGCCGTTGACGGCCCAGCCCGTCCCCTCGAGAAGGGGCCCCAGGTTGCGCTGGCGCAGCTTGAGGGCCGCGAGCAGCATGGAGGGCCCGGAGATGAGCAGGAGCGCCGCGGCGACCGCGATCGGCCACTCCCAGGGCGCCAGCCTGAGGAGTCCCGAGAACACGCTCGCCAGGGCCCCGCCGATGGCGCCGATCGCCAGCCCGAGGGCCGCGAAGATGCCGGCGAACTTGGCGATGTCGAACGACGGGGACGGCGCCGGTGCGGCGGTCGCGGCAGCCGCGGCGGCCGTGCTGATCCCGCCCTGCGCAACCTGGTCCTTGGACGCGGCGAACTTGGCGAACTGCTCCTGGACAAACGAGGCGACCTTCTTGTAGGGCGCGAAGAACGCCTGGCGGACGCTGATGGGGCTCTCGGAGATCCTGACTATAGTGGCGTCCCAGTCGCGGCCGCCCCGGTCGTAGAAGACGCCGTTGCGCCCGACGAAGAGGTAGTCGCTGTCGCCCTGGGTGAAGCCCGCTGCGATCCTCATCGATTCGCCGCCCGGCCGGCGGCACTCGACGTAGGCGACGTACACGCGGCTCATCGCCGCGAAGGCCGAGTGGGCGGCGACGTCGTCCACCCTGATGCACAGCCTGCACGAGCGGCCGTCCATGTACAGGGTGCCGGCCTGGAACACGGCGGGCCGCGCCTTCGAATAGAAGTCGGAGAAATTCACAAGGTTCCTGAGAATCGTCCCGAGGTCCCTGTAGAGCAGGGCCAGCCTCTCGACGTCCGCCGCCGCGGCTACCCTCGGCGCCAGCGCCTTGTCCTCGCGGAAGAGGTCCGCAAGGGCCGCCCGTCCCGGGCCCGCGAGGATCTCGTTGATCCGCTCGAGCCCCAGCTTGGCGACGCCCGATGTCGGCTTGCTCCCGACCCAGGCCTCGTACGGGCTCAGGCGCTCGACGAGGGCCGCCCAGTCGGCGGGGGTGAGCTGGGCGGTGCCCGCGCCGAGAAGAGGGACGACCGCGGCGGCGTGGAGGCGCGCGAGCGCCTCCGCCCACGCGGGGTTCACGCCCTCGAGGAGCGGCAGGGGCCGGCCGGGCTCTATGCGCGCGAGAGGGAAGGCCGAAAGCGCGGGAGAATCGGCCGACAGCTCGCCGGCGGCGATCGCGCGGTAGTCCTCCTCGTGGCGGTTGAGCCCGGGGATGGCCCTGGAATCATACTCGGCCAGCGCCACCCTCGCGAAATAGTCTGCGACCTTCGCCCGGACGGCGGCGACCGCGGCGAAGGCCTCGGCCGCCGCGGCCCCGAGGCCGGCGCTGGAGGATCCGCCGCCCTCGGACCAGGCCCTGAACGCCTCGAGGTCTGCGAAGAACGAGGCGACGGCCTCCTCGGTGGGGTTCCCGACGCTGGCCGCGATCTCCGTGACCAGGGCCCGGGTCGGCTCGTCGCGGGCGGCCTCCGGCCTGAGGACGCCGTCGCCCTTCAGGGGTCCTACGGATAGCAGCTTGGCGACCTCGGCGGCTTCCGCCGGGAGGACGGCGTCTGCCGCCCTTCCCAGCCTGGCCAGGACCCACTGGGCGGCCTCCGCGACGGCCCTGCCCTCCGGCCCGTCGCCGAGCTCCGCGAGGGGCAGCGCGTCGCCCCCCCGCAGGAGGCAGGACGGGTCCCTCAGCCGCGCGCACGCCCAGCCCACCGCCGCGATGATCTCGGGCGGCCGCACGTGACCGTCCCCATCCGTGTCCGTGAGGGCCAGCGTGCGCTCGTCGATCTGGAGCCCCTTCACCGGGCAGCTCAGGGCAACCCAGAGCTTCTGGTCGAGCTCTCCCAGCGCCAGGAGGTCGGGCGCCGACTTCAGCGAGACCTGGTCCAGTCCGCCGCTGCGGACGAACTTCCATCGGTTGGGGGGAGGAGGGATGGCGCTCATCGGCGGGACTATCTTGGGCGCCCGCGGCCTTGGCAATACCGGGCCCCCGCCCCTCGCCGCAGGCGCGGCGCCCCTAGCCTCGGGTGAGCGTGATCACGCACTCGAGGTGGCGCGTCTGGGGGAACAGGTCGAAGGGCTGGACTGCGCGGACCGTGTAGCCCGCCGCGAGGAAGCCCCCGAGGTCGCGCATCTGGGTCGCCGGGTCGCAGCTCACGTAGACGACGGACCGCGGCCGGAAGTCGAACATCTGGCTCAGGAACGCGCCGTCGCAGCCCTTCCGCGGGGGGTCGATGACAACCGCGGCGTCCCGGCCGGGGAACCCGAGGCCGGCAAAGACCGCGGATGCGTCCCCGGCGGTGAAGGTGGCGTTCGCGATCCCGTTCGCCGCCGCATTCTCCCTCGCAAACGCAACGGAGGACTCGCTCACCTCAATGCCCACGGCGCGCTCGAACACCCCGGCCGAGGCGAGCGTGAAGAGGCCGCTCCCGCAGTACGCGTCCACCAGGAACCTCGCCCCGCTCAGGCGCGCCTGGTCGCGCACGTAGCGGGCGAACGCGGGCAGGATGAACGGGTTGTTCTGGAAGAAGTCGCCGGCGAGGAAGCCGAGCCTGAGCGCCTCGCCGGGCCCGAGGACCACCTCCTCGACGACCCTGTCGTCGTGCCGCGTGGTGACGGTCCCGCCGGCCTCGCGCAGGAGGAGCGTCGCCCCCCCCTTCAGGGCCCCCTCGCCCGCGCTCCGCCTGACCTCCTCCCGCGCCAGGGCGAGCCTCGCGTTGATCGGCTCTGTCGCTATCTCGCAGCGGGGGACGTCCACGATCTCGGACCGGCTTCCCTGCCTGAGGAAGCCGATAGCCACCTCGCGGCCGGCCCTCGGCGCGTTGAAATGGGGCGTGATCTTCGAGCGGTACCCGAACGGCCGGGGCGACCCGATGACGGGCGAGACCGCTAACGAGAGCCCGGCCATGTGCTGCAGTAGCTCGGCGACCTGGCGGCGCTTCCAATCGAGCTGCTCCCCGTAGCCCAGGTTCTGGTACTGGCATCCGCCGCAGCGCCCGAAAAGCGGGCACCTCGGGGCTATCCGGTGGGGCGACGGCGAGAGCACCTCGACCAGGTCGGCCTCGGAATAGTTGCGGTGGTTCCGGAAGACGCGGGCCCGGACGCGCTCCCCGGGCAGGGCGAACGCGACCATGACCACCCAGCCGGGCCCGTCCTGGGCCCCCGCCGGGGCGACCCTGCCGAGCCCGACCCCGAGGTTGGTCAGCGCCGTGACCGGGAGCTCGATCTCCTCGTGGTAGGCGAAAGGCCTGTCGTTGAATGCTTTCTTTTTGGACACCGGGGGATACAGCAACTCAAATAGGGCGATGCCCGTCGAGAAAATCACCAGCATGCAGAACCCGCGGCTCAAGCGGCTCGTCCGGCTGCGCGACCGGCGCCACCGGGACGAGGAAAGGGCGTTCCTCGTCGAGGGCTACCGCGAGGTCCTGCGGGCCCTGGAGGGGAAGGCGGCGATCGAGGAGCTGTACTACTCGCCGGGCTGGTTCCTCGGGGAGAACGAGCCCGCGCTCCTGTCGAGGGCCGCGGCCGCGGGCGCGCGGCTCTTCGAGCTCTCCAAGGAGGCGTTCGGGAAGGTCGCCTACCGGGAGAGGCCGGACGGCATCCTCGCCGTCGCGCCCCAGTGGAGGAGGACGCTCGGCTCCCTGGCGCTGCCCGCTGACCCGCTGGTCCTGGTCGTGGAGGCGATCGAGAAACCCGGCAACCTCGGGACGATCCTGCGCGGAGCGGACGCGGCCGGGTGCCACGCCGTGATCGTGTGCGACCCGGTGACCGACCTGTTCAACCCGAACGTCGTGCGCGCCTCGACCGGCGTGCTCTTCTCGGTCCCGTGCCTCGTCGAGGAGAACGGCGCCGTGCTCGCCTGGCTGAAGGGGCGCGGGATCCGGGCCGTAGCGACGAGCCCGGCGGCCGGCAGGCTCTACACGGAGTCGGACCTGCGCGGACCCCTCGCGGTCGTCATGGGGAGCGAGCAGTACGGCCTGAGCGAATTCTGGCTCGCCGGCGCGGACGCGTGCGTGCGCATACCGATGGCGGGCCGGGCCGACTCGCTCAATGTGGCGATGGCCGCCCTGGTCACGCTCTTTGAGGCGGTGCGCCAGCGGGGCGCGGGCCGATGAACCGGCGCCGGAGCGCCGGCTGGAGCGTGCGCTCGAGCAGCCACGCCGTGCCGAAGGCAAGCAGCGTCAGCAGGGCGAACCTGAGGCAGTAGCTCCAGGCGGTTCCCCGCGGCAGCAGCGGCTGCGCGAGCACGCCGTACTGGAGGGCGAGGGACACGGCGTAAAGCCCGAATGAGACGAGGCCGAGCGGCGCAATCCTCGCCAGCGCCGACGGCTCGGGCCTCCATCCCGCCAGGGCCCAGGCCAGGGCGACCGCGGCGGCATAGGCCACGAAGGGCCCCCTCCCCATGTCCCCGAAGGCTCCCGAGGCGAAGCGCACGACGACCCCGGCCGACGCCACCGTGAGGCTCACGGCCGCCAGCCGTCGCTGCCACCCGCGGGCCCTCCCCGTGACGGCGAGGATGAGCCACACGCACACGGGCAGGATGTCCAGCCTCCTCAGCGACACCGGCGGAACCGACAGGTCCGCAAAGTGCATCGAGCCCGAGAACGCCCAGAAGGGCGCCAGCGGCCACATGACCGCCGCCACGAGGAGCGCGCTCGGCCAGTTGCCGCGCCCCGCGTCCCTCGGCGCAAGCCAGGCGATCGACAGGCCCGCGACCCAGTAGAGGGCGCCGCACGCATAGCACGAGACGAACTCCGGGAAGCCGGGAAGGCCCACCGCGGCCACCGTCAACGCGGCGAGCCCGCACAGGAGCCAGCCCGCGCGCGGGGCCAGCCGCCAGACCGCGAGGAACATCAGGTAGTAGAGCAGCTCGAAGTTGAGCGTCCAGAGGGCGGCGTTGTTGAGCATCACCGGCACCCGCCAGCCGAAGAGGTACGGATTGTAGTTCTCCATGATCCCGAGGTTCCCGAGGACGGTGCCGAAGGCGGTCCTGGGGGCGAGGGCCCAGCTGATGAGGACGGCGGCGGTGTTGACGGGCGCGAGCCGCAGCAGGCGCCTGGCGAGGTAGCCGCGCACTGCGGGGGCGGCGAAGGGGGCCCTCACCGTAAGGCCTATGACGTATCCCGACAGCACGAAGAAGACGAGGACGGCGACCGACGCCATGTCGAACCACCAGAGCGGGGCCGGGGGCGAGTAGCCGGGATCGAGGCAGGGGATGGGAGCGATCGCATGGCCGTAGAACACGGTCAGCGCGCACAGGCCCCTCAGCCCCTCGAGGGCCAGGTCCCGTCCTTCGGGATCGCGCCCGGGTCCGGGCGGGGCCAGGCGCAGGGAGAGGAGTCCGGCCATGGGCAAGGCTAGGCGGGCCGGCCCCGGAGCCCGGCGACGAGCTCGGCCATCCCCTCGGCCATTCCCACCCGCGGGGCGTAGCCCAGGTCGCGCCTGGCGGCGGTGATGTCGAACCAGTGGTCCAGCGCGAGCTCGGAGGCGACGAACCGGGTCATGGGAGGATCGCCCCGCAGCCGCAGGACGGCCCAGGCGGCCTCCCAGGCCGCGCCGAGCAGGGACGCGGTTCGCAGCGAGATCCTCCCCTCGGCGCGCGGCTCCCCCAGGGCCGCGAGCAGCCCGTTGATCCAGTCCCAGAACACGACGGGCTCGCCGTTCGTGATGAAGTACGCGCGCCCGCCCGCGGGCGAGCCGGGGGCGCACAGGGCCGCCTCGGCTGCGATGTGCGCGTCCGCGGCGTTCTCGACGTGGACCATGTCGACCCGGTTCCGGCCCTCCCCCACGATCCGCAGCCGGCCCGTGCGCGCGCTCGCGAGGATCCTCGGGACAAGGTGGGGGTCGCCGGTCCCCCAGATCAGGTGGGGGCGCAGCGCCACGGTCCCCAGCCCGGCCGAGTGGGCCGCCAGGACCTCGGCCTCGGCCTCGGCCTTCGTCAGCGGGTACGGGCTCGGGCAGCGGTGCGTGAGCGGAAGCGACTCGTCGGCTCCCGAGAGGTCCCGTCCGTTGTAGACGACGCTGGGCGTGCTCGTGTGGACCAGCCGGCGGACGCCGTGCGCCCGGCATCCCTCGATCACGGCCCGGGTCCCGAGCACGTTGGCCCGGTGGTAGTCCGAGTACCGGCCCCAGACCCCGACCTTCGCGGCGACATGGAACACCGTCTCGGCCCCCGCGCACGCCGCGCTGACCGCCCCGGAATCCTCGAGGGGCGCGCGTATGAACCTGACGCCGCGGGCCTCGAGGTCGGGCGCGGGCGCGCGGCCGGTGACCGCGACCTCGCGGCCCTGCGCGAGCAGCCGGTCCACGATCCTGCGGCCGAGGAAGCCGGTCCCGCCGGTGACAAGGGCCGGGCCTCCGGGGGGTTGGACTGGGGCTGTGGCGTTCACGCGCCTGGGGGCATCCTGCGGCGGGGTCGCGTTCAATCGGTCCGGAAGGCCCGGGCCGAGGCCGCCCACCGCGCGAGCGCGAGCCGGTGGATCTTGGCGTTGTGGCGG
>Ga0209415_10004725_pt1 | contig 24846 bp, 27 predicted proteins | sample PeaSoiSIISIP2007_FD_187696 | JGI IMG/M metagenome (GOLD analysis project Ga0209415, IMG submission 187696) | Peat soil microbial communities from Weissenstadt, Germany - SII-SIP-2007 (SPAdes) (version 2) | ecosystem: Environmental > Terrestrial > Soil > Wetlands > Peat | place: Germany... | reverse complement strand
TGGGAAGGAGTGGGGAGAGCCACCAGGGACCCTACTGATTGTAGCGCGGCCCCAGATCCTGCCAGCTCTTCGGATAGCGGCCGCCTTGCGCGTCGTACTTGCTGAGGGCGTCGACATCCTGCTCCTTCTTCAGCAGCGAGCCGACGAAGGGGATGTGTGCCTCCACCTTGTCGAGGCTGACCCCCGAGCGCAGCAGGGCGCTGATCCAGCACAAGGCGGCCAGCGTCGAGACCCTGGATGACTGCCATGGCCTCGCAAGAAGAGTTCGCGAAGGTTGTGCTGAGGTGAAATCGGCTGTGAGAAGTCCTCATTGCCCACGAGCCCAGTGGCGATACGCCGCGATCCACTCGAACCCAGCAGGTGGCGGCGAAGGCAAGAGGAGGTCAACGAGCGGGATTGCCTGGCGCTGGCCGCCGCGTTTGCAGATGGCCACGATCTCGCCTGCATCGTTGATGTCGATCCGCTCCACGCGAACACGGACTCCGAGGATCATGGTGTCGAAGGGAACGACGAGGTTCTCTTCGATCATCGTGAACAACCCCATGGCTTGTTCCTCGTCGTTGTAGCAATCGATCGTCGCTTCCTCGACCAGCGCATCGAGCTGTGCCCTGTTGAAGCGAGGAGACTTCGCCCGTTGCCCCCGGCTCCTCGAGGTAAGCTTGCGGATCATTGGCCTCAAAGCGTTGCGAGAAACCGTGAGACACTCACGACCCGGACGCCATACTCCTTCATGTGCCGGATGAGATCCAGATCGCGCTTCACGTCGTCATCGCGGGTGACAAGATATTTCGCCCCGCCCGCAATCGCGGCCTCGAGCACGACATCATCATCGGGATCACGGCACAGCTTCAGCGTGCCGGCGACCGGCACGACGGCTGCGCCGGCTGCGATGAGGCGAAGGTGCTGAACGATTTCTTCCTCACGGATCTGATACTTCTTCTTGATGCGGGGACGCCGAAGCACGTCACCGATCTCTGCGAGGATGGGCAGCACGATCACGATGTCGATCGCCCCATCGAGCCACGCCTGCACGAGGCGGGCGGGCGTCCCCTGTTTGTTGAGAAAGGCAGAAATCCAAACGTTCGTGTCAAGCAGAACGACGGGCTTCACGGCGCTTGGCTTTCACTTCCGCACGCGCCGCGGTGATGTCTGCCTCGACGTCCGCCGAAGCGTGGCGTTGGGTCCGCCGATGGATGCGATTGAGGAGAGCCTCGAAATCCTTCCGCCACTCCTCCTCGGGATAGATCGAGAGGAGACAGATCTTTCGCTCGCTCATCCGCACTCGCTGAAGCGGCTTCAGCACCCCATTCTCGTATACGGCCCGGATCACGCGCTGCATGTTCTCGTGAGTAGCACCTTTCGAAGTCCCCACCAAGCAGTCCCTGCCGCGTCGGTTACTGGTTGTAGCGCGGCCCCATGTCCTGCCAGCTCTTCGGATAGCGGCCGCCCTTTTCATTGTACTGCTGCAAGGCATCAACGTCTTGCTCCTTCTTCAGCAACGCGCCGACGAACGGGATGTGGGCTTCGATCTTCTCCATGCCGATGCCCGAGCGCAGCAGCGCGCTGATCCAGTCGATCAGCTCGGAGGTCGACGGCTTCTTGCGCAGCTCATTCTGCTCACGCAGCCAATAGAACTTGATGAGCACCTGATCGAGCAGCGTGGCATCGAGGTTGGGGTGATGCACGGCGAGGATCTTGCGCATGAGCGGGACATCGGGAAACTCGATGTAGTAGAAGATGCAGCGCCGCAGGAAGGCGTCGGGTAGCTCTTTCTCGTTGTTCGAGGTGATCATGACGACCGGACGATGGCGGGTGACGATCTCCTCGTTGGTTTCGAGGATCGAGAAGCGCATCTCGTCGAGCTCGCGCAGCAGGTCATTGGGGAACTCCAAGTCGGCTTTGTCGATCTCGTCGATCAGCAGCACGTGGCGCTCCGCGGCGGCGAAGACGCGCCCGAGCGGCCCGAGCTTGATGTAGCGCCGGATGTCGGCGACGTCACCAGTGCCGAAGCGGCTGTCGTTCAGCCGTTGCACGGTGTCGTAGACGTACAGGCCGTCCGCCGCTTTGCTGGTCGACTTGATGTGCCACGACAGCATCTGCATGCCCAAACCGTCGGCGACGTGCTTGGCCAGCACCGTCTTGCCCGTGCCCGGCTCGCCCTTGAGCAGCAGGGGCCGCTCCAGCGCGATGGCACAGTTGACCGCGTCGACGAGCGGGCCGGAGGCGATGTACCCAGGAGTACCCTGGAAGCGTTTGAATCCGTTGTTCTTCATGGGTGGATGAAGTACCGCGGTGCGCGGCGTCATTCAAGGTCAGCGTCGCAACAGGTAGAAGAGCAGACTCAGCGCGACGCTGATGATCAGGCAGGTGACGATCGGGAAGTAGAACGTGCCGTGGTCGCTTTTGTAGTAGATGTCGCCGGGCAGGCGGCCGAGCCATGGAATCTTGCCCACCAGCGTGAGCAGCAGGCCGATGCCTGCCAGCACCACGCCGAAGATGATCAGCAACCTGCCGAGATCGCTCATGCGTTAGAGGACAGACAGCAGACAGCAGACCGATTACCGGCCGAAGAGCTTGCCCTGCGCGGAGGCGGCGCGCTGCGCCCGGCCGAAATGGGAGAACGCCAGCGGCGTCGCCATGCGCCCCTTCGGTGTGCGGCTGAGATAACCTTCTTGGATGAGGAACGGTTCGTAGACGTCTTCGATCGTGTCGCGCTCTTCGCCGACCGCGGCGGCCAGCGTCTCCACGCCTACGGGACCGCCGCTGAACTTGTCGATGATGGCCAGCAGGATGGCACGGTCCATCTTGTCGAAGCCGCGCTGATCGACCTCCAACAACGCCAGCGCCTGGTCGGCGACATCCTGCGAAATGGTTCCTTGCGCGCGCACCTGGGCAAAGTCGCGCACGCGCCGCAGCAACCGGTTGGCGATGCGCGGCGTGCCGCGGGCGCGGCGCGCGATCTCCAGCGCCCCCGAATCGTTGATGGCGACGTTGAGGATGCGTGCCGAGCGCCGCACGATGGTCGTCAACTCCTGCGGATTGTAGAAATCCAGCCGGAAGCTGGCGCCGAAGCGGTCGCGCAACGGTGAGGTCAGCAGACCGGCCCGGGTCGTCGCCCCGATGAGCGTGAAGCGCTTGAGATCGAGCTTGATCGAGCGCGCCGACGGCCCCTGCCCGATGATGACGTCGATCTGATAGTCCTCCATCGCCGGATACAGGATCTCCTCGACGACGCGGCTGAGGCGATGGATCTCGTCGATGAACAGCACGTCGCTGCCTTCGAGGTTGGTGAGGATCGCCGCCAGATCGCCCGGCCGCTCAATCACCGGACCGGCGGTGGAACGGATGTTGACGCCCATCTCGCGGGCGATGATGTGCGCCAGCGACGTCTTGCCGAGCCCCGGCGGGCCGTAAAGCAACAGATGGTCGAGGCTCTCACCGCGGCCCTTCGCGGCGTCGATGGCGACGCGCAGGTTCGCTTTGACGCTCTCTTGGCCGATGTATTCCTCGAGAGACGGCGGCCGCAGCGTGGTATCGAGCGTAAAGTCTTCGTCGGCCGCTCCGCCGGTGATGAGCCGATCGTCGCGCGGATTCATGCGGCCACTCGCTTCAACGCCGTGCGGATGACCGCCTCGATGTCACTCGCGCCGGCGGCGCGCGCCGCTTTGACGGCGCGTTCGGCTTCCGTGCGCCGATAGCCGAGATTGACCAGCGCCGAGATGGCTTCCGCTTCCAGGCCGGTGACGCGGCGCGCGTCATCGCCGCCGCGCGCACCCTTGACCAGCTTGATTTTGTCGCGCAGCTCCACGACCAGACGCTCCGCCGTCTTCTTGCCGACGCCGGGGATCGCCACCAACCGCACCAGGTCGCCGGCTTCCAGCGCGGCCTCCAGCTCCTGGCTCGGCGTGCCCGAAAGAATGTTCAACGCCAGCCGCGGGCCGATGCCGGAGACGCTGAGCAGCAAAAGGAAGAGATCCTTCTCTTCCTGGTCGATGAAGCCGTAGAGCTGCAGGGCGTCTTCGCGGACGTGCGTGTGAATGAGGAGCTGCACCGGATCGCCCGGCTCGGGCAGGCGGTAGAAGGAATTGAGCGACACGGAAACCTGATAGCCGACGCCGTGGACATCGATGATCAGATGCTCCGGAGATTTGTAGGCGAGCGCACCGGCGAGCTGGGCGATCATTGCGAGCTAGTTTAGACGGCGACGACGAAAAAGCGAAGCAGACGAGTGTGGACGAGTCGGCACGGCTTCGATCCCCCTCACCCCGTTGGCCTCCCCGAGGGAGAGGGCGAGGAAGCTCGGCGCGTCCACGCCTGCCGTAGTTGGCGGGGCCGTCGTGCACGCGGCGCCACCGCGTCACCGACGTGCGCCGTAAAGCTACTGGTGTGCAAGTGGCAAATGGCCGCGCCGAGGGCATCGGCCTGATCGCTGGCCAGCCCCGTGCGCAGTGCCAGCAACCGCCCGACCATGATCTGCATCTGCTCCTTCGCGGCGCGCCCGTTGCCGGCGACGGCGACCTTGATCTCCGCCGGGCTGTATTCGCTCACCGGCACGCCGGCTTGCGCGGCGGCGACCAGGATCGCGCCACGCGCTTCACCCAACCGGAAGGCGCTCTGCACATTGTCGCCGACGAAGGTCTTCTCCAGACTCACGCACTGCGGTGCGAAGTCGGAAAGGATGCGTTGCGCCTGCTCGAAGACGCGTGCCAGCCGTTGTGACAGGGGGCCGCGTGCCCGAATCACGCCGCCGGCAACGTAGGTGAGGCGCCGATCGATTTCATCAATCACGCCCCAGCCGGTCGCCACCGTTCCAGGATCCACACCCAACACCCGCATCCGCCAACCCCCCAAAGAAAATGGAAAACCGAAAACCGGAGATTATAAATTCGAAGCCGGCAAATTACCGAAGCCCCGACCATTGGCCGGTTTTCAATTTCCGGTTTCCCGTTTCCTGTTTTACCTTCTCTTCTATCCGCGATCGGTCCGTTCTCACGCCGCGCTCAGCCGCTCCAGCTCCTCCTGCGGAATGTCGACGTTCGACGCCACGTTCTGCACGTCGTCGTGGTCGTCGAGCTCTTCCAGCAGCTTCACGGTGTGCTCCGCATCCTTGCCGGTCACGCTCACCGTGTTCTGCGGCACCATCGTGACCTCGGCGTTGGTCACGGCGATGCCAGCACCCTGCACGGCGGCTTTGACGGCTTCGAAGCTCTCAGGGGCGGTGACGATTTCGAAGGTGTCGCCGGTGTCGGTCACGTCGTCGGCGCCGGCATCGAGCGCCACTTCCATCAATCGATCCTCATCCGCGGCAGTCTTGTCCACCGGGATCAGCCCGCGCTTGTGGAACATCCACGCTACGCAGCCCGCGGCGCCCATACTGCCGCCGTGCTTTTCGAAGACGCGGCGGATCTCGGAGACCGTGCGGTTGCGATTGTCGGTGAGGACGTTGGCCATGATGGCGACGCCGCCGGGGCCGTAGCCTTCGTAACTCACCTCTTCGTAGTGCACGCCCTCGAGCTCACCGGAGCCGCGCTTGATGGCGCGCTCGATGTTGTCATTCGGCATGCTGTTTTCACGCGCCGTGGTGACCGCCGTGCGCAGGCGGGGGTTGGCATTGACGTCGCCGCCACCCATGCGCGCGGCCACCGTGATCTCCTTGATCAACTTACTGAACAGCTTGCCCCGCTTGGCGTCCTTGGCGCCCTTCTTGTGCTTGATCGAACTCCACTTGGAATGACCGGACATGGTGAAACCTCCACGGATGGGGGCTGAATAAAATTGCTAGCACATCGATTTCCGCGAGTAAACACGCGGGCGTGCGTCCCATCAGCGGGCGTGGCGCTTGCGCGTCGTGAGGGGAGCGCGCAGATACTCCAGCACGGCCACGCACAGCAGCGGAAACATGATCTCGTGGTGGCCGGTGAAGTGGTAGCCGCTGCCGCTGCCGGCCGTCGGGCGCTGCACCACGTTCACCTGCGGGCGGTAGTGGCGGACGAAGTCCATGTCGACGGTGAGCAAGCCATCGACGCGGTGTCCGACGTTGCGCGCCAGGTTGAGCGCTTTGACGAAGACCTCGGGCATCAGCACCGCCGACCCGAGGTTGATGAACACGCCGCCGCGCAGGCCGCCGACGATTGCGGCCAGGTGGTGAAAGTCCTGCAGGCTCGCCGCACCGATGGCGGCGCCGTCCGCCGACGGATGCATGTGAATGATGTCGGTGCCGATCGCGACATGTACGGTGATCGGCACGCGCAGCCGCGCTCCCGCGGCCAATATGCTCAAGCGCGCGTGCGGGAGGCGCGCGCGCCGGATGGCGTCGCCGACAGCGGTGCCGAGCCCTTCGCCGTCACGCGCCGCCGTGATCGCCTCGTTCAGAAAACGGCCGGTGTCCTCCGCCATGCCGAAGCGGCCGTCGGCCAGGTTGGCGGCGACGTCCTCCGACGTCTCGCCGGCGTACGCCAGCTCGAAGTCGTGAATGATGGCCGCGCCGTTCATCGCCACGGCGGACAGGATGCCGCGCTGCATGAGATCGATGATCAACGGGCTCAAGCCGACCTTGATCGGATGCGCGCCCATGCCCAAGACGATCCGCTTGCCGGCGCGATGGCGAGCGGCGATGGTCTGCGCCACGCGGCGAAAATCTCGTGCCGCGAGGATATCCGGCAGGCCGCGCAGGAAATCGACAACCCGCATGCCGGGCCGCGGCGGTGTGGCGATCAGGGTCGTGGCCACGACGCTGCGCCGGCTGCGCAGCGGGTACGTCCGCACCGTGGACAGATCGAGCGGCTTGAACCCGAGAGGACGCCTGCTACGCTTCATTTCAATCTATCGTGACACCCGCGCGCTGTCGGGAAACAGGAGCGCGTCCACCAGCTCGCAAATCACATGGCCGACGAGAATGTGCGTCTCCTGGATGCGGGCCGTCTCCGTGGTGGCCCCGGCGCGCAGCACGAGATCGGCGGCGCGGGCGAGCTTGCCGCCGCTGCCGCCGGTCAAGGCAATGGTCCGGATGCCGAGGCGCTTGCACACGGCGACGGCGCGCAACACGTTGGCCGCGTTGCCGCTGGTCGAGATGGCGATGGCCACGTCGCCCGCGCGTCCGACGGCGCGCACCTGCTTCGCAAACACCTCGGCGTACCCGTAGTCGTTGGCGATGCTGGTGAGCGCCGAGGTGTCGGTGGTCAGCGCCAACGCCGCCAAGGGAGCGCGCTCGATCTTGAAACGGTTCACGAACTCGGCGGCAATGTGTTGCGCGTCGGCGGCGCTGCCGCCGTTACCGAACAGCAACAGCTTGTGCCCGTCGCGCAGCGCCGCCGCGATCGTGTCGATGGCCGCGATCAGCGCATCGAGGTTGTCACGGAGAAACCGGCGCTTGACCGCGATGCTGGCGGCAAAGAGCCGCATGATTTGCTTGCGCACGCGCCGCACCATACACGAGCCGCCGCGCCGGTCCAAGCCGCAGGCCGGTCGTGTACTTGTTTCACCAAAGGCAGGCGTTTAGAAGACGGTTGCGCGGGGGCTGAACCGAGAATGGAGAACCGGAAACGGGAAACCGGAAACGGGAAACCGAACAACGGAAGAGGCCGCCGGTTCTCCGTTCGAGACCTCCGTCTTTTGACTCTCGCGTGCCTGCTGTTTGCCGACCCCGCCCATGGCGCGTGGAGTGCGCACGGGATGGTGGCGTCGGACCAGGTCCTTGCCTCGCAAGCCGGTGTCGACATGCTGCAGCGCGGCGGCAACGCGGTGGACGCGGCGGTGGCGACCGCGCTTGCCGTCGGCGTCGTGAGCCCGTCGTCGTGCGGTATCGGCGGCGGCGGCTTCATGCTGATCTACCTCGCACGTCAGCACCGTGCGCTGGCCCTGGACTATCGCGAGGTGGCGCCTGCCGCGGCGTCGCGTGACATGTTCGTGCGCGACGGCCAGGTGGTCCCCGAGTTGAGCCAGCGCGGCGGGCTTGCCGTCGCCGTGCCGGGAGAGGTGGCGGGGCTCACAACCGCCTTGCATCGCTACGGCAGACTAGCGCTGGCGACGGTGCTGGAGCCGGCCATCCGTTACGCGCGCGACGGCTTCACCGTCACCCCGCACCTCGCCGAGGAGATCGAGCGAAACCGCGACGCATTGCAGGCTCAGCCCGCATTGGCGCGTATCTTCCTGCACGCCGACGGCACAGCCCTGGCCGCGGGCGAGACCGTCCGGCAGCCACAGTTAGCGGTCACGCTGGAACAGATTGCGACCGCCGGTCCTGAGGCTTTCTATCGTGGTGCGATTGCCACAGAGATTGCGCGCGCGGTGCAAGCCGCCGGCGGCATCGTGACGGAAGCCGACCTTGCGGCCTACCGGCCCGTCTGGCGACGGCCGCTGCAGGGCCGCTACCGGGGCGCCGAGGTGATCACTATGCCGCCACCGAGCTCCGGCGGCGGCGTGCTGCTCGAAATTCTCGGCATGCTGCAGCGCGACGACTTGCGCGTGCTGGGCCACGACTCGCCGACGTACATGCACCTGCTCGCCGAAGCCATGCAGCACGCGTTTGCGGATCGGGCGCAGTACTACGGCGATCCCGATTTCGTGGAGGTGCCGCTGGCGCGCTTGTTGTCCAGCACAAACACCGCGGCGCTGCGCGCGCGCATCCGTGCATCGATGACGCTTGACCACGACGCATATGGCAGCGCTGGCGCCAGCGGCGTCACCGCGGCCCGCGACGGCGGCACGTCGCACCTCTCGGTGATGGACGCGGACGGTAACGCCGTGGCCTGCACGACGACCATCAACACGGGCTTCGGCTCGAAGGTGGTGGTGGGCGACACGGGCGTCATTCTGAACAACGAGATGGATGACTTTTCCGCGCAAGCGAGCGCGCCGAACGTTTACGGCCTCATCGGTGCGGCGGCCAACGCCATCGCGCCGCGCAAGCGCCCGTTGAGCAGCATGACGCCGACGATCGTTACGCGCGGCGGGGAGCCGATCCTGGCATTGGGCGGCTCCGGCGGCCCGTTGATCATCAGCGCGACGCTGCAGGTGCTGCTCAATGTGCTCGACTTCGGTCTCGATGCGACGGCTGCGGTGGCGGCGCCGCGCATCCATGATCAGTGGGTGCCGCCGGTGCTGGCCGTCGAGCCCGGTGTGCCGGATTTGGCGCGCGCCGCGCTTGCGCGTTACGGCTATTCTGTGAAAGAGGTGCCGGCCATGGCCGCTGTACAAGTCGTGCGCCAAGACGCCGGCATCTTCGAAGGCGCCGCCGATCCGCGCAAGGGCGGCGAAGCGGTCGGCTGGTAGCCGTGGGCGCGAACACCGACACGCCGCCAGGCCGTGGATGGCTGTCGTCCATCTGGCTCAAGTTGGGCCTCAGCGTCGTGCTGCTGGCCGTCTTGCTGAAAGGGACCGATCTTCCGCAGCTCGCCGGTGCGGTCAGGCAGGCACATCCCGCATGGGTGATCGCGGCGCTGGTCGGTTACATCCTCAGCATGGTGGTCAGCTCGGTCCGTTGGACGATGCTGGCACGTCCGCTCGGGTTCGACGAGCCATACAGCCACTTCTTCGCATCCTACTTCACCGGCATGTACATGAACCTCTTTGCGCCCAGCACCGTGGCCGGCGACATCGGGCGCGCTCTGTTCCTCGCCGGCGCGCAGAAGCGCAAGGCGTTGGCCTTCACCACGGTGATCGCCGATCGCGGGCTGGGATTCGTCGTGCTCAGTTGCATCGGCGCGCTCGCGATTCTCACGCAGCCGGGGTACCACCTGCCGGCGCTGCTGTACTATGGCGCGTGGATCGTTCCACCCGGCACGCTGCTCGGCTGGCTCTACCTGCCGAAACTGATGGTGCGAGCCTTTTCGCCGGAGAACCACTGGCGGCACTTGGTCGAGCGCGATCTGGCGCCGTACTGGCACGACTACCGCTTGCTGGGACGGACCAGCGCCGTCGCCGTGGTGTTCCACACCATGCAGATCCTGACGCAGGTGCTGCTGGCGTGGGCGCTCGACATGAAGGTGCCCGTGTCGTTCTTCTTCATCTTCGTGCCGGTGGTGAACATCCTCGGCATGTTGCCGATCACCTTCAGTGGCATCGGGCTGCGGGAGATCTTCTACCGGTCGTTTCTGGCGCAGGTGGGTATCGATCCCGACCTCGCGGTGGCGCTCGGGCTCTTGTCGAGCGTGGTCGTGCTGGCGACCGGGATCAGCAGCGGGTTGGTGTTCCTGTTTTGGAGATCGCGGCTGCCGGCAGCGGTGGGTCCGAACGTGCAGCCTGCCGCCAACGACACGCGGTAGACCGGTCGGCGGTAGGTTGGGTTCTGGCGCGTCGCCAAATGTCTCAAACCGTAGGGGCGATCCTCGTGATCGCCCGACGCGGCGCCGCAAACTAACGCGCAACAGGGCGAATGCAAGATTCGCCCCTACGAGGCCCGATCCCCCTTCAGGTTGCTGTGCGCCCGCTCCGGCGGTAAGCTGGCGCACACATGAAACTGCTGGTGGCGGAAACGGCGGGCTTCTGTTGGGGCGTGCGCCGCGCGCTCGATCAGGCGGTGGATCTGACCAAGAAGACCGACGGCCCCGTGTATACCTACGGGCCGTTGATCCACAATACACAGGTCCTCGAGCAGCTCAAGTCACAGAACGTGCATACGCTCGACGGCATCGAGCAGGTGCAGTCGGGCACGATCCTGGTGCGTGCCCACGGCGTGCGTCCGGAGGTCATCGACGAGCTGAACACGCGCAGCGACAACGTCTTCGATGCGACCTGTCCGTTGGTGCGCCGCGTGCAGAAGGCGCTGTCGACGTACGTCGCCAAAGGCTACGACACGGTGATCGTCGGTGACGCCGACCACGCAGAGGTCGTGGGGTTGCGCGGCTACACAGAAGACAAGTGCTACGTCGTTGCCGACGAGTCGGAAGTCGACGGGCTGCCGTCGTTCGACCGCGTGTGCGTCGTCTCGCAGACGACGCGCGACGACCGCACCTTCGAGCGCGTGGTTGAGCGCATCCGCGCCAAGGCCGACGAGGTGCGTGCTATCAATACGATCTGCGAGCCGACGCGCGATCATCAGACCGAAACCATCGAGCTGGCGCACCGCGCCGATCTCATGGTGGTGGTCGGCGGCCGCCACAGCGCCAACACGGTGCGGCTGGTGAAGCTGGCGCAAGACGAGGGGGCGCGCGTCGTGCACGTCGAGACTGACGGCGAGCTGCGGCCGGAGATGTTCACCGGTTGTGACACGGTCGCTGTCACTGCCGGCGCGTCGACGCCCGAGTGGATGATCAACCGGGTGGTCACCAAGATCCGCTCGTACAGCCCGGAGGCGCGCAGCACGTTGCGCACCTGGTTGGCGAACCTGGCGAGCCTCATCGTCGCCAGCAATGCCTATGTGGCGGCGGGCGCGGCGGCGTTGACGCTGGCGTGCGTGAAGCTCCTCGACCCGTACGCCACGGCGCCGCAGGGGCTGCCGGTGATTGCCGTCGCGGCGTTCTTCATCCTCGCCATGCACGCCGTCAACCGCTACCTCGAACGCTCGGCATACTCGGGCTGGGGCACGTTCTCGCCGCGGGCGTACGAGCGCTTTCAAAAGGTGATGATGCTCGGCGGAATTGGGGCGCTGGCGATCGTGCTGGCGTTATCGGCGTGGGTCGGGCCGCTGCCGTTCATCATGGTGCTGTTCTCCGGCGCGTTCGGCGTGCTCTACACGGTGAAGATCATCCCGTTGCGCTGGGCGCGGCATCTCTACGGCGTGCGGCGCATCAAGGACCTGCCGGCGTCGCGCGATTTCTCCGTCGCGTTCGGGTGGACGTTGGTGACGGCGGTGCTGCCGGTGTTGGTGCTGCACGCATCGGTGTTGCGCGCGACGGCAGTCAGTCTGTTCGCCTTCTTGCTCGTCTTCGTGCGTGCCGCGTTGCTCGGCGTGCGCGACGTGCAAGGCGACAAGATCATGGGCATGGAGACGACCTTCAAGGTCGTCGGCCGGCGCCGCACCAAGGAAGTGCTGATCGGCTTCGTCGCCGCGCTCATCGTCGTGCTGGCGGCCCTCGCGGTGACGTCGAGCGGCGCGCTGGCACTCAGCCTCCTGCCAGTCGTGTTGTACGTCTGCACCGTCGGCTGGTTGTACGAGCGCCGGCTGTTGCCCAAGGGGCCGGAAGGCGAGCTGGTCGTTGATGGCCAGTTCCTGCTCGCCGGCATCATGACGCTCGTGTGGCGGGCGCTGCTCGTGTAGTTGCCAAACTATTCCGCGTCCCGATCGGCTCTCGCCGCTGCGGCCTCGCTCCGGGAAGCTTCACAACCGAAGACAGCTTCACTGTACTTGCCGCAGTAAGTCCGCAGCGGATTGCTGACTACCGACCGTTGCTCGCTGCTCCGTCCGATCGATTGCGCGCTCCAGACGCTGCACATCCTCCTCCGACAGGTTGAAGTACTTCGCCTCCGGATGATGGAGGACCAGCGCCGTTACCGACCCTTCCGGTTCCATCATGTAACCCTCGGTGAGGTGCACGCCGATGTGCTTCGGGACGTCGAGGAGACGGAAGAGCTGCTCCTGATCTTCGAGACGCGGGCAGGCCGGGTATCCGAAGGAGACCCGCACGCCACGGTACCTGGCCTTGAACACGTCCATCATTGTCGTGCCCGGCGCGTCGGCGAAGCCCCACATCTCGCGGATCTTCTGGTGCAACAGCTCGGCGAAGGCCTCGGCGCCTTCGAGCGCCAAGATCTGCAAGATGTGCGACTTGAGGTACTCGCCCTGCTCCTTCCACTGTTCGGCGAGCTTGCGCACGCCCGGGCCGACGGTGGTGGCGAACAGGCAGACGTAGTCCGGCCGCCCGGCATCGATCGGCAGCGTGAAGTCGGTCAGACACAAGTAGGGCTCGGCGGATTGGCGCCCGAAATGGAAACGCTCCAGCACGGTGCGCCCGTCGCCGGCAAAGATCAGCAGCGTGTCGCCGTCGGAATGCGCCGGGAAGAAGCGGTACACGGCCTTCGCCGTGATGTCCTCGCGCGCCAGCATGACCGCCTCGACCGCGGCGACGTGCTCGCGCAGCTCCTTGGCTTTCGGGTTGCCGGCGGCGAGCGCTTCCTCGAACTTGCCCTTGAAGCCGAGGTGCCGCGTGTACAGCATCGCCGGGTTGATGTAGCGGAAAATCGCGTCGAGATCGTGTTCGCGCAGCACGTGCAGCCGTAGATCCGGCGGCGATGGCACCTCGTCGACTGGCCGCACGCTGGATCGACGCACCGCAGGCGACGCTTCTTCGCCTTCCTGATGGCGCTTCGGTCCGGCGGCCTGCAGCTGCTTGGTTTCGACCTCCAGCTTTGCAGCCATGGTCTGGCGCTTCGCCACGTCCATCAGCTGATTCGCCAGATCCAAGCCGGTCATTGCGTCCTTGGCGTAGGCCACCACTCCTTCGTATTCCGGCGCGATTTTGAGGCGCGTGAAGCGGTTCGACAGCGCCGCGCCGCCGACGAGGATCGGGCAGGCGACGCCGGCGGCCTTCAGGTCCTGCGCGGTGACCACCATCATCTGCGCCGACTTCACCAGCAGGCCCGACAGCCCGATGGCGTCCGGCTCGTGCTGACGGTACGCCTTGATCAGCTCTTCCGGCGGCACCTTGATGCCGAGGTTGATGATCTTGAAGCCGTTGTTGGAAAGGATGATGTCGACCAGGTTCTTGCCGATGTCGTGCACGTCGCCCTTCACGGTGGCGAGCACGATCCGGCCTTTGGTCGAGCTGTCGGCCTTCTCCATGTGCGGCTCGAGATGCGCGACCGCCGCCTTCATCGCCTCGGCGGACTGCAGCACCTCGGCGACGATCATCTCGTTGGCGCCGAACAGTCGGCCGACCTCGTCCATGCCCTTCATCAGCGGGCCGTTGACGATGTCGAGCGGCTTGCGTGCGCGCAGCGCTTCGTCGAGGTCGCCGAACAGCCCGTCCTTCGAGCCTTCGAGGATGTACAACGCCAAGCGCTCGTCGAGCGGCAAGTCGCGACGCTGCTCGACGGTCTTCTTCGGCGCCTTGGTGCGGAAGTGTGCGCTGAACGCGGCGATCGGATCGTCGCCGCGCCACCAGATCAGATCCTCGGCGAGCCGCCGCTCCTCTTCCGGGATCGACGGGTAGCGCTCCAGCTTCTCGGAGTTGACGATCGCCATGTCGAGGCCGGCCTGCACGCAGTGATACAGGAACACCGAGTTGAGGACTTCGCGTCCCGCAGTCGGAAGGCCGAACGATACATTGGAGATGCCGAGGATCGTCTTGCACTCCGGCAGCGCCGCTTTGATCAGACGAATGCCTTCGATGGTTTCGACACCGGAGCCGATGTAGTTCTTGTCGCCGGTGCCGACCGGAAAGACGAGGGCGTCAAAGAAGATGTCCTCAGCGGGCACGCCGTATTTCTGCGTGAGCAGGTTGTGGGAGCGCTGCGCGATCTGCAGCTTGCGCGCGCGGGTGATCGCCTGCGCCTGTTGCTTGTCCTCGTCGATGCAGCCGACCACCAACGCCGCGCCAAAGCTGCACGCCATCGGCACAACTCTCTGAAAGCGTTCCTCGCCGTCTTCGAGGTTGATCGAGTTGATGATCGACTTGCCCTGCGTGCGCTTCAGCGCCTGCTCGATGACCACCGCATCAGTCGAGTCGATCATGATCGGCACTTTGACCTTCTTTACGAGCATTTCGAGGAAGCCGATCACGTCGGCGAGCTCGTTGCGGTCGGGATCCTGCAGGCAGACGTCGAGGACGTGCGCGCCCTTCCGTACCTGGGCGCGGCCGACCTCGGCGGCCTGATCGAGCTCGCCGGTGGCGACCAGCTCCTTGAACTTGCGGCTGCCGAGCACGTTGGTGCGCTCGCCGACGATCACCGGGCGTGTGTCCTGATCGATCGTCAGCGTCTCGATGCCCGACACGACGCTGCGGCGTACGGTCACCGGCCGGCGCGGCTTGTGGCGCGCCGCCACCTCGGCGAGCAAGCGGATGTGCTCCGCCGTCGTGCCGCAGCAACCGCCGATGATGTTCACCCAACCCTCGGCGCAGAAGCGTTCGACCTTCTTCGCCAGCATCGCCGGCAGCTCGTTGTAGTGACCCTCTTCGTCCGGCAGCCCGGCATTCGGGAAGACGGAGATCGGGAATCGCGAGATTTCCGCCAGCGTGCGCAGATGGTCGGTCATGAAATCGGGGCCGGTGGCGCAGTTCATGCCGATGGCGAACAGATCGCGGTGCGCCATCGAGACGTACAACGCTTCGATCGATTGGCCCGCCAGCATCGTGCCCATCGTTTCAATGGAGACCGACAGCACGACCGGCACGCTGCGGCCAAGCCGCGCGCAGGCGTCGTCGATGCCGAGCAGCGCCGCCTTGACGTTGAGCGTGTCCTGCTGCGTTTCGAGATAGAGCACGTCGACGCCGCCCTCGATGAGGCCGATCGTCTGATCGGTGTACGCGGCGCGCACCTCGTCGAACGTGACGCCGCCGGTGACCGAGATCGTCTTCGTCCCCGGGCCCATCGATCCGGCGACGAAGCGCGGACGCTGCGCGGTTGACGCCGCGTCCGCCGCCCGCCGCGCCAGCTGCGCGCCGGCGTGGTTGATCTCGTACACCTTGTCTTGCAGCCCGTACTCGGCGAGGACGATGCGTGTGCCGCCGAAGGTGTCGGTCTCGATGATGTCGGCGCCGGCGTCGAGGTAACCACGATGGATCTGCTCGATCACATCCGGCCGCGTCAGCACGAGGTGCTCGTTGCAGCCTTCGAGATGTGGCCCGCCGAAGTCGTCGGCCGTCAAGTTGCAGTTCTGGATGGCCGTCCCCATCGCCCCGTCGAGGACGAGGATGCGCTCCTCCAATGCGGCGCGCAGCGCCTGAATGCGATCGGTCGCTGACATGTAGACTTATCTGTCTAGCGTATGGCGGTCCGGAATTCCAAGAGTCTGTGCGGCGCGCTTCTCGACGATTATGGATGCAGAGCGGGCAAGAACGGTCTAGCAGGCTGCTGAAAAACTCGCCTTGAATGCGAAATTGACGTACAAAGGGCTCATCCGACGAACGCGGTGTGGAGGTGGAGGATGCGGGGTGAGGATCGACAGCAGGTGACGATGTTCAGTTACGTGTCGCCGGACCGGCGGGTACCGCAGGATCATCCGCTGCGCGTGATCTGGGTGTTGTCCGATGCAGCATTGCAGCGTCTGTCGAGGCGGTTTACGCAGCTCTACAGCCGCGTGGGCCGGCCATCGATTGCCCCCGAGAAACTGCTCGCGCGCTGTTGCTGCAAGTCCTGTACACCGTGCGCAGCGAGCGGCTGCTGATGGAGCAACTCGATTACAATCTGCTGTTTCGGTGGTTCGTGGGCTTGAACGCCGACGAGGCGGTGTGGGACCCCACCGTGTTCAGCAAGAACCGCGACCGGTTGCTCGATGGGGATGTCGCGCAAGCGTTCTTCACCGAGGTGTTGGAGTTGGCGCGCGCGCACCAACTGCTGTCCGACGAGCACTTCACCGTGGATGGGACGCTGCTGGAGGCGTGGGCGGGGCAGAAGAGTTTCAAGCGCAAGGAGGCTCCGCCGAGTGACCCGCCGACGGATGCGGGTAACGCCGACGTGGACTTCCGCGGGGAGCCCCGCAGCAATGCCACGCATGAGTCGAGCACCGATCCGGAGGCCCGCCTGTTCAAGAAAGCCAAAGGACAAGAGGCGAAGCTGGCATACCTGGGGCATGTGCTGATGGAGAATCGGCACGGGCTGGTCGTGGACACGCGCGTGACGCAGGCCACCGGCACGGCCGAGCGCGACGCGGCCGAGGAGATGCTGCAGGAGCGCCGGGGCACGGTGGGAGGAGATAAGGGGTATGATACGCGGGACTTCGTGAAGGCTGCGCGGGCGGCGGGGGTTACCCCGCATGTGGCGCAGAACCAGACGAACCGGCGCAGTGCGATTGATGGCCGCACGACCCGGCATCCGGGGTACGAGATCAGTCAGACCAAGCGCAAGCGCGTCGAAGAGATCTTCGGGTGGGGCAAGACGATCGGCCTGTTGGACAAGTTGCGTCACCGGGGGGTGGACCGAGTCGGCTGGGTGTTCACGTTCACTGCCGCCGCGTATAACTTGGTCCGCATGCGCAACTTGATCGCCGCCACCGCCTGACGGCAGGTCGCGATGAGATTTCCATTGGAAATCCTCGACGCAAGATGGCCTTCGGCGGCCATCGAGTCGGCGCCACAACCGCTTTACCGAGTGCTCGCACCACACTGATCGGCGCAGATGATCACCTGCAAGAGATATTTTGCTCGCGCGGGGCATTTTTCAGCAGCCTGCTAGAGAGCTCCCTCACCGCAACGCGCTCGCCGTCCCGACGATCGTCTTCACGCCGTCGGGCTTCTCGCACCAGACGTCGCAGTGGACGCGCGTCTTCGCGCCTTCCGGCACCTCCTCGCGAATTTTACCGCGCACGGCTAGGCGGTCGTTGGGCCAGACGACGTTGACCAGGCTGACGTTCAGCTTGCCGCCGCAGAACCAGCCGGCGCCGAAATTGCGGGTCATGATCTCGGAGACGAAGCACACCGACATCATGCCCTGCACGACGATGTCCGGGAACCCGAGCGCTCGCGCCATCTCTTGATCGGTGTGGTAGCTCTTGTGCGGGCCGGAGAAGGCGATGCACATGGCGTGCGTGATCGTCTTTTCCGCCGGCTCGATCTCCGGGCCGGAACCTTCGCCGACGACGAATGTGCGATCGGAGCGCTTCTCGCGATCCTTGTCGACGACGAAGGCCCCCTCCTGACCTCCCCCGCTCACGGACGTGTTCGCAGGGAAGGAAGAAAATTGTTGTTCCATGAGAAAGCTCTGATGCGTGCGGCTGCGCTGCAGCCAGCGGCCGCCGGTGTCGGTGATCAAGACCTCGTTGACGACGTACTCGCGGTTGCGCCTGACGTAGCGCTCGACGACGGTGGAGCGGGTGCGCACGGTGTCGCCGATGCGCATCGGATGGAACAGCTCCCATTCCTGCTTGGCGTGCAGGTTGCCGATCAGGTTGGGCAGGTACCAGGCGAGGTTGCTGTAGACTTCCGAATGAAACAGCAACGCCGGCGCGATCGCGCCATCCAACGGGGAGACGTCGTGGTACCACGGATTGCGATCCTCCGTGCCGTCTTCGTAGCGGTGGAGCATCTCGGGTGTGATCGTGTACTCGTGCCCACCCATGTCACGCCCGACGAAGACGTCGTATTCGGATCGAAACGGCTCGGCCATGCGCCCTCCTGCGCGAAGTTGACGGGGCACAGCATGCGGTGCCCTCGACCAGCATAGGTGGCGCGCCGGGTACGCGTCAAACAGCGCCGCGGCTCTTGCTCAGCGCCGGGAGGCCGCGCTAGTTTGCGCCGAACCTCACCGCTTCCCTCTGCCAAAGGGCGAGGGAGAAGAGGCATGGAAGAAAGTGATGTCGGAACGTTCACAAAGCTTGGGCCAACTGCTCGGTTATCCGGAGGACGCGCGCTTGCTGATCATCAACGGCGACGACTTCGGCATGTGCCACGCCGAGAACGTGGCGACCATCGCCGGCCTCGAGCAGGGGGCGCTATGCTCGGCGACGATCATGGTACCGTGCCCCTGGTTCGAGGAAGCCGCGGCGTTTGCGCGGCGCACGCCGAGCGCCGATCTCGGGGTGCACATCACGCACACCAGTGAGTGGGAAACGTTCGCGTGGGGTCCCGTCGCCGGGCGCAGCGCCGTGCCCAGCCTGGTGGACAAGCGCGGATACTTCTATCGCGACGTCGAATCACTCTACGCGCATGCCCGGCTCGATGAGGTCGAGCTCGAAACGCGGGCGCAGATCGAGCGTGCGCTGGCCGCCGGCATCGACGTCTCGCATCTCGACTCGCACATGGGGACGGTGCAGCTCGACGTCAACTACCATGACCTCTACGTGCGATTGGCTGCCGAGTACCGCTTGCCCATTCGTATGACGGCGCGCGCGTGGATGCACGACATGGGCATGGGTCGCATCGTCGAGCAAGCCGACCGCCTCGGCGTATTGGCGCCGGATCATTTTTGGTACGGCGGCGCGCCGGCGCCGGAGCAGACGGCGGCGTACTGGACACAGGTGCTCCGCAGCCTCAAGCCGGGAGTGAACGAGTTGTACATCCACACCGCCGCGGATGAACCGGAGATGCGCGCCATCGGCGGTGCCTGGGCGCAACGGGTCGCCGACTACCGCTTCTTCACCGCCCCGACCACCGCTGCGCTCATCGGCGATGTCGGCATCACGCGCATCGGCTATCGCGCCGTCCGCGACCTGCAGCGCCGCTTGCAGCCATGCTAAGCGCTCTGCTGGCGACGGTTCTCGTCTTCGCCTCGGTCGGGCTGCTGCTCTACCTGACCGGCTTGTTGTTCAACGCCGCCAGCCTGCCGCTGGGCGGGCTGCTCGAGCGCCAGCGGTTCGCCCGTTACGTGGCGCGCGCCCGGCGCTGCGACGCGTTGATGCAACAGGGCGAGATCGACCGGGGGCTGCAACAGCTGCGCGCCGCGTTCTATCTGTACGCCGTGAGCAACCGCTCGCTCGCCAGCTCGGTGGCCAACCATCACACGGCGTTGCTCAGCCGACTCATTGCCATCACCTCCGACCTGCAGGGCGGCACCGTGCGGTTGCTGTCGCTGGCGAAGACCGACCGCCTGCTGACCGAGCGCAGCGAGTTGCAGCGCCGTTACTTCGCCGCCAAGCAAGGCCCGCGCAGCGACCGCCTGCGCGAGCTGCAACGGCAGCTGCTTGCCAACAGCCGCGAGCTGGACGCGGCGCTACAGCAGCTGGTCGCCGAGGTGCGCGCCGCCCGCCAGCCGGCACGGTATCATTAGATGGCGTGGAAGTCGTGACGAATTGATTCGCCGTAATCAGGCTGGTAGGGATCAGGAACCGCGCGCAGGAGGATCGCTGTGGCTGGATTCAAAACTCGGCTCGGTACGCACCCTCGCATCGATCCGCGGCCGATTGACGGCAGCGTATCGGTCACCGAGCTGGTGGATCGCACGTTTCTGGCGTACAACGCCGCGCGCTTGCGCGAAGCCTGCCAGCTGTTCGCGCGCCGCATGCTGGACCCCGACGTCACCATCGGCGTCAGCCTGACGGGTGCCATGACGCCGGCCGGGCTGGGTATCGCGGCCATCATCCCGCTCATCGAGCACGGTTTCATCGATTGGATGACCAGCACCGGCGCCAACCTGTATCACGACACCCACTTCGGCCTCGGGCTGAACATGCACATCGGCTCGCCGTTCGCCAACGACGTGACGCTGCGCGAGCAAGGCATCGTGCGCATCTACGACATTCTGTTCGACTACGAGGTGTTGCTGGAGACCGACGCGTTCTTCCGCACGGTGATCGCCGCGCCGGAGTTTCAGAAGCCGATGAGCACGGCGGAGTTCCACTATCGCGTCGGCGCCTACGTCCGTGAGCGCGAGCGCCTGCTCGGGCGGTCGCGCCGCTCGGTGTTGGCGGCGGCGCACGAGTTTGGCGTGCCGATTTACACGTCGTCGCCGGGCGACAGCTCGATCGGCATGAACGTTGCCGCTCTGGCGCTCACCGACAACAAGCTGGCGTTCGACGTCTCGGCCGACGTCAACGAGACGGCGGCCATCGTGCTCGCCGCCAAGCAGTCCGGCGGCAAGAGCGCCGTGCTCATCATCGGTGGCGGCTCGCCGAAGAACTTCATGTTGCAGACCGAGCCGCAGATCCAGGAGGTATTGGGCATCGCCGAGAGCGGGCACGACTACTTCGTGCAGATCACCGACGCGCGTCCCGACACCGGCGGTCTCTCCGGCGCCACGCCGGCAGAGGCGGTGAGCTGGGGCAAGGTCGATCCGAGCGCCTTGCCGGACACGGTGGTGTGTTACCTCGACAGCACCGTGGCGCTGCCGATTCTCACCGCCTACGCCGTCGCCAACCATCCGCCGCGCGCGCCGAAGCGTCTGTACGATCGGCGCGCCGAGCTGCTGGCGGAGCTGACGCGGCGCTACCACGACGTCTTGAAGGCGCGGTGAGTGTCGCGTGTTGTCGCGTGAGCTCACGGTCGCAACCGAAGCGGCACGCGCCGCGGGCGCGGTGGTGCGTGCCTGGTACGACGGTAGCTATACGGTGCGCGAGAAGGGACACGACAGTCCCGTTACCGAAGCGGACATCCAAGCGAACGAGCGCATCTTTGGCATGGTCCGTGCCGCGTTTCCCGACGACGGTTGGCTGTCCGAGGAGACGCGCGACTCCAGCGCGCGCCTGACCAAGCGGCGCGTGTGGATCGTCGATCCGCTGGATGGCACCAAGGAGTTCATCCAACACATCCCCGAGTTTTGCGTGTGCATCGGACTCGTCGAGGACGGTGTGCCCATCCTCGGGGTCAGCTACAACCCGATCCACGAAGAGCTGTTTGCGGCGGCACGCGGATCGGGGATGACCCTCAATGGCGCGGCGGCGCGAGTCAGCGCCGCCGACAATCTTGCCACGGCGCGCTTTCTGGCCAGCCGCTCCGAGTCCGCGCGCGGTGAATGGGACAGCTTCCAAGACGAGCTTGCCATCGAGCTCACCGGCAGCGTGGCGTACAAGCTCGCCTTGATCGCCGCGGGCCGCGGCGATGCGACCTTCAGCCTGACGCCCAAGAACGAATGGGACATCTGCGCCGGCGCCGCACTCATCAGCGAGAGTGGCGGATGCATCACCGACCGCTTTGGAAAGCCGTTGCACTTCAATCAGCGCGACACCCGGCTGCCCGGAATCATCGCCGGCAACGGCCAGCTGCATGCCGCCATGCTTGATCTGCTCCGCCAGCGCCGATTGCTCGATCCCGTGCCGTGAAGCATTCGGTACGGCGCCGCCTGCGTAACCGAGTCGCAACATTTCCTGCTGGACAATCGTCCAGCATTCTCTAGACATACGCAGCGCCGATATGCTATGGACCGAGCGCGGCAATTGTCAATCCCGAAAGATTTCGGGACGCCAACCGGAGAGTATTGCGATGGGAGTGAGGTTCCAGGGCTCCTGGTGGTCAAACAGACGCCCGAAACCGAACAAGGAGATACTCGATCAAGTCGTCCGCCGCATTGTGGATGCCGCGCAACCCGACCAGATCATCCTCTTCGGATCGGCGGCGCGCCAGCAGTTGCGGCCCGACAGCGATTTCGATCTGCTCGTGGTGAAGTCCGGCGTCGCCGATACGCGCGAGCTCAGACAAAAGATCCAGATGCACCTGTTCGGCATTCCCATTCCGGTCGACGTGGTCGTGGCGACGCCCGAAGACCTGCGGGCGGCGCGTCATAAGGATTGGACCCTGCTCGGCCGGGTCCAGCGGGAGGGCAAGCGCATCTACAGCGCCAACGGGCGGCGGCCGCCGCCGCGCTCGCGCACCTACTTCCGCGGCCAGGCGTGGCGGTGAGTGCCCGGCGCGCGGGCATCGGTGTCGCCGTGCTGCCCGACCGCTCGGTCGACGCTGCGTTTGCACCCTCGGCGATTCGTGCTATGCGTCGCCACACCGCGCGGTACCGGAGGAGCGTGTGCGCGAGTTGCACGCGTTCGGGGTGTCTTCGGTGTCGGTTCCGCGGCACGGCGAAGCTGACGGGGGCGCTGCGATGGCACGGCTCAAGCTGATACAGGGGAAGGGACGCAAGCGGGTCCTGGTGTACGGCCTGCGCTTGTTCGAGGCTGGCGCGGTGGCCAAAGTGGGCCGCAACGAGGTGCTGATGGCCGACGGACGCGCGTCACGGATTACGTTCCACGTCATTGAAGGCTCACTGGCTCAGATCAAGAAGCAGCTGGCCACGAGCCTCGATGCCTTCTTCGACTTGCAAGACGAGATGCAGTGACGCGCGACTCGCCGCGCGTGCATGGCCCGTCACTCATCGGCGAGGTATCGTGAGCGACGCGCCGTCCGTGTAAAGCCTCGCTCAGCCGGGCGCATCGAGGATATCCCATGAATGAACCAAGCCTGGAATTTCCGTCGGATTTCATTCTCGGCAGCGCCACCGCGGCGCACCAGGTCGAAGGCAATAACGTCCACAACGACTGGTGGGCGCACGAGCACGCGCCGGACACCAACGCCATCGAGCCGTCCGGCATCGCCTGCGATCACTATCGCCGTTTCGCCGATGACTTCCGGCTGCTGCATGCGCTGGGGCAGCGGGCGCATCGCCTGTCGATCGAGTGGAGCCGCATCGAGCCGGAGGAGGGGCGCATTGAGACCGCCGCGGTCGACCACTACCGTACCGTGCTCGGTACGTTGCGCGAGCTGGAGATCGAACCGTGGGTCACGCTGCACCACTTCACGTTGCCGCAATGGTTCGCGCAGCGCGGTGGCTTTTCACGCGTCGAGAACGTGGAGCCCTTTCGGCGCTTCGCCGAACGCGTGGCGCGCGCGTACGGCGACCTCGTGGAACGTTGGTGCACGATCAACGAGCCGACCATCCATGCCGAGATGGGCTACCGGTTCGCCTACTTTCCGCCGCGGCGGAGTGACGCGGGGCTGGCGGCCGAGGTGCTGGCCAATCTCTTTCGGGCGCACACGGCGGCGGCCGAAGCCTTGCGGGCGCACGCGCGCCGTGCCCCTTTCGTCGGCATCACGTTGGCCGTGCAGGCGCACGAGCCCTATCGTCCGGCTGCCGCCGCGGACCGCGCGATGGCGACGGGACGCGACGCGGAAACCAACCAAGTATCGTTCGACGCCTTGCGCACCGGCGTCTTCAGCTATCCGGGCCGTCCCGCAATCGAGATCCCCGGATTGCCGGCGTCGTCGAATTTCGTCGGCATCCAATACTACTCGCGGGTCCAGTATGACGCCGCGTGCAGCGGCCCGGCGGCCGCCGACGGCTCGCGGCCGCTCAGCCAGATGGGCTGGGAGGTGTATCCGGAGGGCTTCGCACCGCTGCTGCAGCGTGCGGCCGCCACCGGGCTGCCGGTGTACGTCACCGAAAACGGCATCGCCTGTGACGACGATCGCATGCGCGTGCGCTACATCGTCGATCACCTGGCCGCCGTCGATCGCGCGCGCCGTGCCGGCGCCGCGGTGCGCGGCTATTTCTACTGGTCGGCGATGGACAACTTCGAGTGGAATTTTGGCTACGGCCCGAAGTTCGGCTTGATTGCCGTCGACCGTCAGACATTGGCGCGCACGCCGCGGCCGAGCGCCCATTTCTTCGCAGAGCTCGGGCGTACCCGTCGGCTCACGCCGGAGCTGGTCGCCCAGTACGCGACGTAGGAGCGGACAGCGCGCCGCGCTACCCGTGATGCGGCACGCAGCAGATGAACTGGAGGCCGCGGGTGCCGGCGCGGAACTGGTGCTCTTCATGCGGGGCGAGAAATACGGCATCGCCGGGTCGCAGGGCGCGTTCGCCGTCCTTGCCGCGCACCGTGCCGGAACCTTCGAGGATGTACACCTCATGTTCCCAGGCATGCGCGTGGTACGGGGTGTGGCCGTCGGCGTCGAGCGTGAAGACACGCATGGCGAAGCGCGGCGCGCCGTCGTGCTCGGTGATCAACGGACGCATTTCCACCCCTTTGGCGTCGTCGCTGTAGGTGACCGACTCGACCTGGTCCCGATTGTGTACGAACATGCATCCTCCTCGTGTTACCGTCGGCGCGACGACCATACCACACGCGGCGTGCCGGCCCCAAGACCGGCGCTCGAAGCGCGCTTTCTTGCCCCCGTTGGCGCGGCATGGTACGCAGACAGTCCGCAGTCGGGCATCGTTCACGCGTGCGAGAGCCGTTAGCTCAGGTGGCAGAGCATCTGCCTTTTAAGCAGAGGGTCGCTGGTTCGAATCCAGCACGGCTCACCTATTTTCAGGGACTTAGCCCGCATCATTCGCGCGAACTCTGATGGCGTATGAATTTGGGCGGAGTCGGGGGTCGGCGCACCCGAGCGTGAC
>Ga0209415_10004724_pt1 | contig 24850 bp, 23 predicted proteins | sample PeaSoiSIISIP2007_FD_187696 | JGI IMG/M metagenome (GOLD analysis project Ga0209415, IMG submission 187696) | Peat soil microbial communities from Weissenstadt, Germany - SII-SIP-2007 (SPAdes) (version 2) | ecosystem: Environmental > Terrestrial > Soil > Wetlands > Peat | place: Germany... | reverse complement strand
GTGCTGTTCGATGATCGCGAGGCGCGACCCGGAGTAAAATTCGCGGACGCGGAGCTGTATGGGATACCGCACCGAATCGTGGTCGGTGAACGCGGACTCGACGCCGGACGGCTCGAGTACCGCCATCGTCGTGCCACCGAGAGCGAGGACTTTGCGCTCGCCGACGTCGTCGCATCGCTCGCGGCCCGTCGCGCCCGCTGACGGGCTGCCGGGCCGCCTGCGCGCGGCCGCGGGCGTGCTGCTCGCGGCGGGGCTCGGCCTTTCCCTGCCCGCCTGCGCCGACCAGCAGCAGGATCCGGAGCTGCGCGCAGTCGTCCAGCAGGCGATCGCGACGACGCGCTGCGACGACCAGCCGGATCGCTTCGGCGAGGAAGTGTTCTTCAAGCTGCAGGAACCGCGGCTGCGCAAGTACGTCAGCGACCCGACGCTGCGGGTCGACATCCTGCGCCACGTGTACTGCGCATCCAACGCCGTGGTCCGCCGCTACCGGCACGAGCACAACTTCAACCTGCTGTTGACGCCGGAGCTGGTGCTCGCCGTCATCGACGTCGAGAGCCGCTTCGACCTGTACGCCGTGTCCACGAGCGGGGCCGTGGGACTGATGCAGGTCATGCCGTTCTGGCCCCACAACCTCGGCGTCGAGAACCGCCTGTTCGGCAACGTCGAGTTCAACGTGCGGCTGGGGTGCGAGATCCTCGGCTTCTACATGCACAGCGAGCGCAACGACTACCGCCGTGCGCTCGCCCGCTACAACGGCAGCCTCGGCCGCCGCGACTATCCGGATCTGGTGCTGACGCGCCTGTCGAGCCGCTGGCGCAGCTGATGCGGGTTCAGTGCGCCGCGGTCGCGCCCGGTGTCGCGGCCAGGGCTTCGCCCGCGCGCGCCCGCGCCGCCAGCGCCTCGCGCTTCGCGGCGCGGTAATCCTTGACCCGAATCAGGTCCTCGGCACGCTTCAGGCCCTCGCGGGCGGCCGCCAGCTGCGCCGGAGCCGCGGTCTGCGCGCCCGCCGCCTCGGCGGCCTGGATCGCCTGGCGCGTGTCGCTCATCGTCTGCACCGGCGCGACTGCGCAACCGCCGGCCAGCAGCAGCACCGCACACAACACACGCAGCCTCAGACGCCGAAACATGCGATCATCCGTTGAGTCCAACCCTGAAGGACGCTAGCAAGCGCCAGAATCCTGCGTCAAGCAAGCGGGCACCGAGCGCCTCCCTGAAGACCGCGATGCCGGAAGTCCTTGTTCTGTATTACTCCCGCAACGGCGCCACCGCCGATCTCGCGCGGCACGTCTGTCGCGGCGTCGAGAGCGTCAGCGGCGTGTCGGTGCGTCTGCGCACGGTTCCGGCGATCACCACGGTAATCGAAGCTCCGGCACCCCCGGTGCCGGCGAGCGGGCCACCGTACGCGACCCACGCCGAGCTCGCCGGCTGCGATGGGCTGGTCCTCGGCAGCCCGACGCGTTTCGGCAACATGGCGGCGCCGCTCAAGCATTTCCTCGACGGCACCGGCGGATCGTGGGTCGCAGGCGATCTGGTCGGCAAGCCGGCCGGCGTGTTCACCTCGACCAGCACCCTGCACGGCGGCCACGAGTCGACGCTCCTCTCGATGATGCTGCCGCTCCTGCACCACGGCATGCTGCTGGTGGGACTGCCGTTCACGGAGCCGGCGGTCACGCGCACCGATCGCGGCGGCTCGCCCTATGGCGCGGGCCACATCGCCAAGGGAGACAGCGCCGCGCTGACAGCCGATGAGCGCGAGCTCGCCCGGCTGCTCGGCCGGCGCGTCGCGGAGCTGACGCTGTGTCTGGCCGCGCGACCGCAGCCGTGAACCGCCCGGCCGACGGCGGGACCGTCGCGATGACACCGGGCCCGCTGACGGCCGCGCGCGGCATCGCGCTCGCTCTCGTCGCCGTGCTGTGCGCGGTGTTCGTGTACTGGCACGCGCGGCGCTTCAGCGCTCCCGCGGCGTGGCTCATGAGCGCGCTCGGCGTCGTCCCGTGGCTGCTCGCGGTGCGCGGACTGTGGCGCGGCAAGCGGCGGGTGTACGACGGTGCGCTGCTGCTGACGACGCCCTACCTGGGCTACGGGCTCACGGATGTGATCGCCAACCCCGGCGCTCGCGTCTATGCGGCCATCACGCTGCTGACGGCCTTTGCGCTCGCCGTGGCGCTGGTGGCATTCGTCCGCCTCAGTCGCCGGACAGCTGCAGCACCGACCTGACGAACGGCACCGTCAGGCGGCGCTGCTGCGCCAGCGCTGCCCCATCGAGCCTGTCGAGCGCATCGCACAGCACCGCAAGATCCCGCGGCAGCCGCCGCTGCAGATACTGCAGGGTCTCGTCCGTGAGCTCTATCCCGAGCATCCGGGCCCGTGCCTGCAGCGCGGCCGCCTGATCGGCCTCGCCGAGCGGGCGCAGCTGCCAGACGATCGATGCGGCGAGTCGCGAGGCGAGATCGCGCAACTGGATGTCGAGCGCTTGCGGCGGCCGCGCCGCGCTGATCACGAGGTTGCCCCTGCGCTCGGCGAGATCATTGTAGAACGCAAACAGCGCGTGCTGCCAGTCGGTCCCGGTGACGATGCGCTCCGCATCATCCAGGCACACGACGTCCAGCGACTCGAAGCCCGCAAGCAGCGCGGCCGTCGGCCAGGCTGCGGCGAGCGGCAGGTAGCCGGCGCGGCGCCCGCACTCGCCGGCGCGCGCGCAGGTCGCCTGCAGCAGATGGCTGCGTCCGGCGCCCGGCCCCGCCCAGATCCAGAGCGGCGGCAGCCGCGGCTCGCGCGCCCGGGCCTCGAGCGCGGCGATCAGCGCCGCATTCTCGCCCGGGTGGAAGCTCGCAAAGGTCGAGGAAGTCCGCAGCCGGACCCCGAGGGGCAGCTGCTCCATCAGCGCGCCGCGGCCGCCGACCCGTGGCTGTCGCGCCACGCCAGGCGCCCGTAGGTCAGCACGTAGTCGAGGCCACTGACGACCGTGGTCACAAAGCACGCCGCGCCCGCCGCTGTCACGAGCGGCGTCGGCACGACCGGCCAGGCGGCGGAGGCGATCACGATCAGGACGAACGACAGCTGCAGCACGGTGTTGAGCTTGCTGACGCGCGTCGGATGGCCCTCGACCCGGCCGATGAACCACTGATAGGCGATCGCGCCGCCGACGATCACGAGGTCGCGCACCACGACGGCCGCGCCAAGCCACAGCGGCACGCGCCCGACCCAGACGAGCGTCACGAACACCGTGACGAGCAAAAGCTTATCGGCGATCGGATCGAGGATCTTGCCGAGCCGGGACGTCCAGCCGAAGGACTTCGCCAGCCATCCGTCGAGTCCGTCCGACAGCGCCGCGACGGCAAACAGCACGACGGTCAGCAGGTACTCGCCCCGCGCGAGCGCGACCGCCACCGGGCCAGCCAGCAGCATGCGCAGCACGCAGATCGCATTCGGCAGCCAGCGCAGGCTCATGGCCGCAGCACGAAATGCAGCGCCCCGTCGGCTGGCGCGTCCTCGTCGGGGGCGAGGCGCGGCGCCTGTGCCGCAGCCTGCCGCAGCGCCTCCGGATCACCGGTGAACGACACCTGAAAACGCAGCGTCTCGCCCGCGGCCTCCTCGAGCGCGACGTCGCTGACGGTGTCGAGGCTGCCGAGCGCCTGGGTCGCCGCCGCATAGCCGGACAGATCGCGGACTGCGCGGATCACGATGGTCAGCCGTCCGGCGCTGCGGTCCTCCGTCGCGAACTGGGCCCCGTAGCGGTCGGCCAGGGTATCGACGGCCTCGGTGGCGGACCCGGCGAGCGTCCCGCTGCCCGCGGGCCCGACAAAGCTCCAGGCGATGCCGGAGGCGCCGGTCCTGCCGACGAGCACGCCGTCGGCACCGACGTCCCGCGCGAGGGCGCGCAGCGGCTCGAGGCGCCCGGCGAGCGCATCGGCCATGCGCGCCTGCTGGGTGGCGGAGTCAAGCCCATTGGCCCATCCCAGCGGCAGTCCGCGCAGCTGCGCAGCTTTCTCGACCTCGCGCCTGAGGTCGGGATCCGCCGCACCGGTGAGGCTCGCCTGCGCCCCCGGACGCTCGCTGACAAGCAGCACGAGCGTCAGCGGACGCTCGCGTGGCCAGACTCGCTGGCCCGCGGAGAGCAGCGCCGCATCGAGCGCCGCGGCATCGAAGCCCACCGCGACCAGGCCCGAGGCGACCGCACGGTAGGTCTGGGCGAAGCGCGGCGCTGCAGCGTAGACGGAGGCGAGCGCGGGCTCGGTCGCCGCCGCGCCCCGGCCGGTCACGCGCACGATGACCTGCCTCAGCGCCTCGGTGGCCGCGGCCGCACGCCCAGCCTCGGTGCCATCCCCCGGCACGATGGCCTCGTACAGGCCGTCGACCGCCGCGGCCGCCGCTGCGGTGGACAGCGCGAGCCCGAGCAGACCGAGCGCCAGCCGTTTGCGTAGACCCATTGACTTCATTCGGGGAGCCGATCGGGGGCATCGCCGAGCCGGCGGCGATGCATACGGCCATGTAAAATACCACAGCCCCGCTATCGCCCCCGGCCTACCCCATGCAAGAGTCGCGTCCGTCGGTGACTTACCGCGACGCCGGTGTCGACATCGACGCCGGCGACGAGCTCATCGAGCGCATCAAACCGCACGTCAGGCGGACGCTGCGCCGCGAGGTCATCGGCGGTCTCGGGGGATTCGGCGCCCTGGTGCGCGTGCCGCTCGACCGATACCGAAGACCCGTGCTCGTGTCGGGCACGGATGGCGTCGGCACCAAGCTGCGACTCGCAATTGAGACCTTCCGGCACGATACGATCGGCATCGACCTGGTGGCGATGTGCGCCAACGACGTCGTGGTGCTGGGCGCGGAGCCACTGTATTTCCTGGACTACTACGCGACGGGCAAGCTCGACGTCGGTGTCGCCGAGCGCGTCATCGTGGGAATCGTCGAGGGCTGCGTGCAGGCCGGGTGCGCGCTGGTCGGCGGGGAAACGGCCGAGATGCCGGGGATGTATGCGGGCGCGGACTACGATCTCGCCGGCTTTTGCGTCGGCATCGTCGAGGAGGACCGGGTGATCGACGGGAGCCGGACGCAGGCGGGCGATGTGGTGCTCGGACTCGCCTCGTCCGGACCGCATTCCAATGGCTACTCCCTGATTCGCAGGCTCCTCACGCTGACCGGTGCCGATGCGACCACCCGAGTCGCCGGTCAGCCGCTCTACGATCTGTTGCTGGCCCCGACCCGGATCTACGTCAAGAGCCTGCTCGCCCTCGTGCGCGAGGTCCCGGTGCACGGGCTCGCCCACATCACCGGCGGCGGGCTCATCGAGAACATCCCGCGGGTACTCCCGGAGGGGCTCGAGGTGCGCCTCGATCGCCGCGCCTGGCAGCGGCCGGCGGTGTTCGACTGGCTGAAGAGCGCGGGAAACATCGACGAGACCGAACTCCATCGCACATTCAACTGCGGCATCGGCATGACGGTGTCCGTCCCGGCCACCGCCGCCGACCGGGCGCTTGCGTGTCTGCGAACGCTGGGCGAGACGGTATTCCCGATCGGTGAGGTTCGCGCAGGCAGCGGCGGTGTCGTCCTCGACGGCTGAGGCCGGTCGCCGGCTGCCGATCGTCGTGCTGTTGTCCGGTCACGGCAGCAACTTCGCCGCGATTGCGGCCAAGGCCGCGACCGGCGCGCTCCCGGTCGAGGTCCGCGCGGTGCTGAGCGACCGCCACGGCGCGGGCGGCCTCGAGCGCGCGCGCGCACTCGGCCTGCCGGCCGAGTGCATCCCGCCGGCCGACTACCCGGACAGGGCCGCGCACGACCGTGCGCTCGCGGCCCGCATCGACGGCTACGCACCCGCGCTCGTGGTGCTGGCAGGCTATATGCGCATCCTCGACCCGGCGTTCATCGCCCGTTACGCCGGGCGCCTGCTCAACATTCACCCCTCGCTGCTGCCAGAGTTGCGCGGCCTCCACACCCACCGCCGCGCCCTCGCAGCAGGTGCCGCCTGGCACGGCTGCACAGTGCACTTCGTCACCGACGAGCTCGACGCCGGACCCTTGATCGCACAGGCCCGGGTCCGGGTCCGCGCGGACGACAGCGAGACCAGCCTTGCCGCGCGCGTGCAGGCGCGCGAGCACGTGCTCTACCCGCTGGTCATCGACTGGTTTGCCGCCGGCCGCCTGCGCGAACAGGCAGGGCGCGCCTGGCTCGACGGCCGGCCACTTGCGATGCCGGTGATGCTCGAGGATGCCGATGAACGGTGCTAGCCGGGCATCGCGCGGGCGGCGCGTGGCTCAGGCGAGCGCCGCCCTCGCCGCCGCGATGCTCGCGCTCGCCCCTTTATCGGCGAGCGCGGCTGGGCTGCGTGCCCACGAAATCACCTACCGCACCTCATTCAAGGGTATCGGCGCCGGCGACCTGCAGCTGACGCTGAAGCCGGACGCCGCGCCCGACAGCTGGCTGTACGAGACCCGCGCCTTTCCGGGACTGCTCGCGAGTTTCATCATCAACTCGGAGTCCCGGGAGCGCAGCGCGTTCACGGTGACGCCATCGGGAGTGCAACCTCAGCGCTACTCCCTCGATGACGGCACGACCAGCAAGCGCGAGAACGTTGAACTCACCTACGACTGGACGCGCGGACGGGTCACAGGGCTGGTGCGCGGGTCGGCGCTCGATCTCGCCGTCGAGCCCGGCACGCAGGACGTGATGTCGATCCGCGCCGCACCGCTCGTCGATCTGCTCGCCGGGCGCGAGCCGGGCGAGTACCCGATGCTGGACGGCCGTGAGATCAAGCACTTCGTCTATACGCGCGCCGGCGCCGAGCGCCTCAAGACCGCGCTCGGCGAGGTCGATACGGTGATCTACACCAGCGACCGCAAGGGCGGTGACGGCCGCGGTCGCACCTGGCGCTACTGGTACGCGCCGTCGCTCGGCTGGCTGCCGGTGCGCATCGAGCAGCGTGAGGACGGCAAGACAAGGCTCAGCTTTGCCGTGCGTTCGCTCAAGTGGCTGCCGCCGGCTCCGGCCCAGGCGACCGCGCCGACGCGCTGAGTTGCGCCGTCAGGTCTTCGGCAGCGTGACGCCGCGCTGTCCCTGGTACTTCCCGCCGCGGTCGCGGTAGGACGTGCCGCACACTTCATCGGACTCGAAGAACAGCATCTGCGCGACGCCCTCATTCGCGTAGATCTTCGCGGGCAGGGGCGTCGTATTGGAGAACTCGAGGGTCACGTGACCTTCCCACTCGGGCTCCAGCGGCGTCACGTTGACGATGATGCCGCAGTTGTGCACGAATACGCCCGCTGCAAGCGCGAAGTTGCCCGCCTCCGGCACCGTCAGACAGTACACATCGTGAGCGCCAGGGACCGGGAGGACCGCGGCGACCCTGTGATTGCGGTACGCCCGCCGCCCGGGGACCGCCGCCGACGGCTGGTGCCGCGGCTCGGCGCGGCGACGACGCCTCGCGGGGTAGCGCTCGCCCGGCCGCACCCGGCCGACGCTCCCGGCCCCGAGTGTCCGCGGCGCGCCATCGCCCTCCCCATAGGACCCGCCGGCGCGCACGGTCCACTCATCCGCCAGCAGGCGCGTCGGCAGCAGCTCGCCGTCGAGCGGCTGGTAGATCAGGTCCGCGCCGCGGCACCCGTGGCGGTACAGCGGCATCAGCGCATCCGCCGGGCGCAAGGTCGCGGCCGCCACCATGCGTCCGTCGCGGGTGAGGAACAGGTGATCGGGAGTCGCGTGAATCAGCGCGCCGTCATCGAGCCTCAGCTCGAGCAGCGCGTCGCGGCCGATGCAGCGCGGCGCTTCGAGCCGGGTGACGATCAGGCGACCGTGCGCGCCGATGCTGTAGCCGAAGAATGGCTCGCCGCTCGCGGCGCGACGCGCCATCTGCTCGAGCGTCGGTTGCGTGCCGTCGATGAGCGCGACCCGCGTGTCGCCGCGAAAGCACCGCGCGTAGGTCGACTTGCCCACGGTCACGGTGAGCACGCTGCGCGGAATCCTGAAGTACTCGACCGTCCGCGCGAGCGCGAAGGAATTCGGCGGAATGATGCACACATCGGCCGTGACGTCGACAAAGCTCTGTGGATCGAAGGCCTTCGGATCCACGATCGTCGAGTTGATGTTCGTGAAGATCTTGAATTCGTTCGCGCAGCGCACGTCGTAGCCGTAGCTCGACGTGCCGTAGGAGATGATCTTGCGGTCGCCGACCGAGCGCACCTGCTCGGCGGCGTAGGGCTCGATCATGCCGGTGGCGGCCATGCGCCTAATCCAATGGTCTGACTTGATGCTCATGCGTGCCCCGGCCCGAAAATCCGATTATGGTCACGCGGCCGGCGGAACGCGAGCCGCGGATGCGGCTGCGAATGCCACATCCGGCACGCCCGGCGCGCGCGGTGCGAGGTCAGTCGTCGCTGACCGACAGCGTCGGAAACGTGCTCGCCGCCACGCCGGCCGCCAGGCGCGCCGCGGCCCGGCGCGCGATGTCCTGGAAGGCGAGCGCGAGCCGGCCGTCGGGCTCGGCCACCACGGTCGGGCGGCCGCTGTCGGCCTGCTCGCGGATCCGGATGTCGAGCGGCAGGCTGCCGAGCAGCGGCACTCCGTACTGGGCCGCCATCCGCTCGCCACCGCCCGCACCGAACACGTGCTCCTCGTGGCCGCACTGCGAGCAGACGTGGGTCGCCATGTTCTCGACGATGCCGAGCACCGGCACCGCGACCTTGCGGAACATCATCAGGCCCTTGCGCGCATCCGCGAGCGCGATGTCCTGGGGGGTCGTGACGATGATCGCCCCGCTGACCGGCACGCGCTGCGAGATCGTCAGCTGCGTGTCGCCGGTCCCCGGCGGCATGTCGATCAGCAGGTAATCGAGCTCGCCCCACAGCGTCTCGCCGATCAGCTGGGTCAGGGCCTGGGTGACCATCGGGCCCCGCCACACCATGGGCTGCTCGGGGTCGATCAGAAAGCCGATGGACATGACCTCGACTCCGTAGGCGCGCAACGGGTTCAGGTGCTTGCCATCTTGCGAGGTCGGCCGCTGGCCGGTCAGGCCCATCATCAGTGGCTGGCTCGGACCGTAGATGTCCGCATCGAGCAGCCCCACCCGCGCTCCCTGCCGGGCGAGCGCGAGCGCGAGGTTCGCTGCGGTGGTCGATTTTCCGACTCCGCCTTTGCCGGAGGCGATCGCGAGGATGTTGCGGATGCTCGGCAGCGGCTTCAGATTGCCCTGGACGGCCTGAGCCTCGATCGCGGCCTGCAGCTCGAGCTTCACCCCTCCGGCCCAGCCGGCGGCGGCGAGCTCCTGCGCGACCCGTTCGGTCAGGATTGGCTCGTAGCCGCCGACCGGGAAGCCGAGCGTGATCGCCGCGACGACGTTGGGGCCGACGATGTCGGCACTCCTGACCGCATCCCCGAGCGGCGCGCCGAGCAGCGGGTCGACGACGGCGGCGATGCGGGCGCGAAGTTCGGCGGCGTTCATGGGGTGCTCGGCATTAGGGTAAATCGGCAGTCTAGCGGAGGCCGCTGTCGCCGGGGCGGCGGTGGGGCCATCGGGGGCAGGCGCGGCACGCCCCTATGGCATAATTCGGGAGTGAGTTTCTTCACTTCCCTGCGCGGCGAACGGATCCTCGCCGACATCAAGGCCAGCGGCGATCTGGGGACGCCACGGTCGCGCAAGGCCATTGACAAGCTCATCGCGCTCGGCGGCGACGGGATCGCGCTGATCCTCGAGGCGCTCGGCAGCGCCGACAAGCGCGAGACGATGGCCTACGTCGAGGTGCTCACGGCGCTCGCCAACGCCAAGAACCTGCCGGCGCTGCTCGAAGGCCTCGGTGACTCGAACCCCCGTACGGTCGCGGCCGTCAGCTGGGCGCTGTCGAGCGCCAAGGGTTTCCCGGCCTCGCAGCTGCTCGAGGCGCTGAAGAACCGCAACATCGCGGGCCCGGCGCTGCTCGAGGTCATCGCGGCACACAAGACGCGCATTCCGCTTCGCGAGCTGCTCGCCGCCGCCTACAACCCGCAGGCGGCGGACAAGGCGGGACTCTTTAAGATCATCGCCGACGTCGCCGATCCGCAGTCGGTCCCCGACCTGCTGGCGCGCCTCGAGGGCAAGGACGTCGGGGTCCGAGTCCACCTGATGGAGATCCTGTCCAAGTTCGGCACGCCGGAGGTGCAGCACGCGCTGCTCGGCCAACTGAAGGACCCGAACCGCATGATCCGCCAGGCAGCGCTCGCGGCGCTGCTGAAGATGCCGGCCTTGTCGACCGTCGAGGCGGTCGCCCCGCTGCTGGCCGACGCCGACATGGAGGTCACCAACCGCGCGATCGAACTCATGATCCGCGCCAACGACCCCCAGACGGTGCGCTATCTGGTGCCGATCCTGAAGGACGAATCGGAGTACGCCCGTCGCGCCGCGGTCGAGGTGCTGAACGAGGTCGGCGATGCCACCTCGATCAAGCATCTGCTGGACGCCATCAAGGACAGCGACTGGTGGGTCCGCAGCCGCGCCGCTGACGCGCTCGGCAAGATCGGCGGCCCGCGGGTCGTGGAGGCCGTGCTGGTACTGGTGCGGGACCGCGACGAGGACATCCGGCGGACCGCGATCGAGATCCTCAATCTCACCAAGGACGAGCGCGCCGTCGACTACCTGCTGCAGGCCACCCACGACACGGACTGGTGGGTCAGCGAGCGCGCGGTCGACGCGCTCGCCGAGATGCGCACCGCGCGGGCCATGCCGCGCTTGGTGGAAATGCTGAAGGGCCCGGCGCGGTCGGTGCCGTCCGCGATTCGCGCGTTGGCGAAGCTGGGCGATGCGAAAGTGGTCGACACCCTGCTGCCGCAGCTCGCACGTCCGGAGAAGGAGATCCGGATCGAGGCGATGTCCGCCCTCGCCCGGCTGACGGACGACAAGACCGCCGATGCCGTCAGGTCGGGGATCCGTGCGGTCAAAGACGTCACCACCGACCAGACCTTGAGCCTCGCGGCCAACCGCGCGCTCGAGGAACTGGACGCGCGCTTCTCCGCGACCCAGCTGGCGGCGAACAAGAAGGCCGAGCAGATGGTCGTCGCCGCGCGCACGATGCTGATCGACAACGCCGACGTCCACGCACTCGTCAAGCAGAACGAGGCGGCCGCGCAGCGGCTGGACATCACGATGCTGCAGCCCGGCGAGGTCCTCGACGGGCGCTACAAGTACATCGAGAAGATCGGCAAGGGCGCATTCGGCACCGTGCTGCTGATGGAGGACACGGTCGTCGACGAGCGCCTGATCCTGAAGTTCCTGAACCCGACGGTGTCTCAGGACGAAGAGATCATGCAGCGCTTCGTGCACGAGCTGCGCTACTCGCGCAAGATCACCCATCGCAACGTGATCCGTATCTACGACTTCCTGTTCATCCGCGGCAATTACGCGATCTCGATGGAATACTTCCCGAGCCATACGCTCGGCGCCGAGATCGTCAACGAGAAGCCGCTGCAGATCGCGCGCGCTGTCAAATACGGCATCGACATCGCGACCGGCATGGCCATCGCACACCAGGTCGGCATAGTGCACCGCGACCTGAAGCCGGCCAACGTGCTGATCAACAGCGAGGGCCTGCTCAAGATCGTCGACTTCGGGGTCGCCGCGGCGCAGCGCGAGGGCGACGCGCAGCTGACCAAGACCGGTTTTGTGATAGGTTCGCCCAAGTACATGGCCCCCGAGCAGATCCTAGGCAAGCAGGTCGACCCGCGTGCCGACGTCTACAGCACCGGCGTGATCCTCTACGAGATGCTGGCCGGCGTGCCACCCTACAGCCGCGGGGACCACATGGCCGTCATGTACCAGCACGTGCAGGGCAAGGCGCGCCCGCCGCTCGAGGTCAACAGCGCGCTGCCCAAGCCGTTGTCGGATCTCGTGATGAAGGCAATGGCGGTCGACAAGGCCAAGCGCTTTCAGAGCATGGATGAATTGAAACTCGCACTCGAGAAGCACGCCTGAGTCGGCGGCCCGGCAATGCCCCGCATTGACGCGTTTCTGAAGCTCGGCACTGCCCAGGGCTGCTCCGACATCCACCTGGCGGTCGGCGTGCCGCCGATGCTGCGGATGAACGGCGAGCTGATGCCGATCCGGTTCCGGGACCTCGGCGACTCGGAACTCGAGAGCTACGTCAATGAAGTCCTGACCAAGCGGCAACTGGAGCACTTCAAGGGCGGCCACGACCTCGACTTCTCGTACGTCGCGGAGGATGGCGGCCGTTTCCGGGTCAACGTGTTCCGCAAGGAGACCGGCGTCGGCGCGGTGTTTCGCGCCATTCCCTCCGAGGTGCCGACGCTCGCGAGCCTGGATCTGCCGAAGACAGTCGCCAAACTGCTCGATTTCCACCAGGGGATGATCCTGGTGACGGGTTCGACCGGCACCGGCAAGTCAACCACGCTCGCGGCGATGATCAACGAACTCAACACCACGCGCCGGCTGAACATCATCAGCCTCGAGGACCCGATCGAGTTCGTGCACAAGAGCCGCGAGGCCCAGATCATCCAACGCGAGTATGGCACCCACGTGCCGTCATTCGCCGAGGGCGTGCGCGCGGCCATGCGCGAGGATCCGGACGTGATCCTGGTCGGCGAGATGCGCGATGCCGAAACGGTTCGGATGGCGATGACCGCCGCCGAGACCGGCCACCTGGTGCTCGGTACGCTGCACACGACGAGCGCGGTCAAGACGATCGACCGGATCATCGACGCCTTGCCGATCGAGGAGCGCGAGCAGACCAAGAGCTTTCTGTCGCAGAGCCTGCTCGCGGTCGTGACCCAGGTGCTGATCAAGCGCGCCGACAGCCGCTCGCGCCGCGCCGTGTGCGAGATCATGCTGATGAACAAGGCAATCGGCAAGCTGATCCAGACGGACCAGACCCACCAGATCCCGGCGCAACTGCAGACCGGCAAGGATGCCGGCATGCAGCTGCTCGATCAGGCGCTGCTGGCCGGGGTCCAGGCCAAGGAGCTCGATCCCGACGACGCCTATACCTACGCGCTCGACCGCAAGGTGCTGCAGCGCTTCGTGACCGATACCAGCACGCTGCCGAAGCTCGACATCACGACCGGCTGACGACGCCCATGGCCCAGATCGACGAATTCCTCGCCGAGGTGCTCAAGCGCAAGGGCTCGGATCTGCACTTCCTCGCCGGTGACCCGCCGCGGCTGCGCGTGTTTGGCGACCTGACGGCGCTGCGACCCGAGCCGCTCAAGGCGGACTTCGTCAAGCAGGCGCTGTACGAGATCATGCCGCCGAAGGCGGTTGCGCGCTTCGAGGAGCAGGAAGGCGCCGATTTCGCCTATGCGGTCGCGGGCCTGGCGCGTTTCCGCGTCAATGTCATGCGTCATCTCAATGGCATCGGCGCGGTGTGCCGGGTCATCCCGTCCACTGCCCTGACGCTCGACCAGCTGAACATGCCGGATACGGTGCGCACACTGTGCCGCATCAACAGCGGCCTGATCCTGGTCACCGGCAAGACCGGCTCCGGCAAGTCGACGACCCTTGCGGCGATGATCGATGACCTCAACGCGCGCCTGAAGGGCCACATCCTGACGGTCGAGGATCCGATCGAGTTCGTTCACGCGCGCAAGAGCTGCCTGATCAGCCAGCGCGAGGTCGGCGTGCACGCCGAATCGTTCGCGGACGCGGTGCAATCCGCGTTGCGCGAGGATCCGGACGTCGTGCTGGTCGGCGAAATGCGCGATCTCGAGACGATCAGCGTCGCGGTGACGGCCGCCGAGATGGGCATTCTGGTGATGGGCACGCTGCACACCAATGGCGCTGCGGCAACCGTCGACCGGATCGTGAACGCCTTCCCGGCGGACAAGCAGCCGCACGTGCGCACGATGGTGTCGACGAGCCTGCGCGGCGTGATTTCCCAGCAGCTGATCCCCGCCGCGGGCCGGGCCGGCCGGGTGGCGGCGCTCGAGATCCTGGTCAACACCCCGGCGGTCGCGAACCTGATCCGGCAGGGCAAGATCGACCAGCTGGAGAACGCAATGCAAAGCGGCGCCGCGCACGGCATGCGGACCATGGACATGGCGATCCAGCAGCTGCTCGAGGGCCGCGCGATCACCGGCCGCGAGGCGTTCAGGAAGGCGATCAACAAGCAGCGCTTCGAGCAGGTCCGCAACGACGACTGAGCGCCACCCGGGGGCGGCTGGCATAATTTGCCGCCCGCCGTCCGTCCGGATCCCCATGCGCCGCATTCTCGTCACCAGCGCCCTGCCCTACGCCAACGGTCCACTGCACCTCGGCCACATCCTCGAGGCCGTGCAGACTGACATCTGGGTGCGCTTCCAGCGGCTGCGGGGCCAGGACTGCGTGTACGTCTGCGCCGACGACACGCACGGTACCCCCATCATGCTGAAGGCGCTGGCCGAGGGCACGACACCCGAGGCGCTGATCGCCGGCATCGACGCCGAGCACCGCGCCACGTACGCGGACTTCCTGGTCCACCACGACCTGTTCCACACGACGCACAGCGTGGAGAACCGCGAGCTGACCGAGCGGCTGTTCAATGCGCTCGACGCCGGCGGGTACATCACGCGACGCACGATCCTCCAGGCCTATGACGCCCAGGCGCGTATGTTCCTGCCGGACCGCTACGTCAAGGGTACCTGCCCACGCTGTGGCGCCAAGGACCAGTACGGGGACAGCTGCGAGGTGTGCGGCGCGAGCTACACCCCGGCGGAGCTGATCGACCCGGTGTCGGTCCTCAGCGGCACCCGGCCCGTCGAGCGCGAGTCGGAGCACCTGTTCGTCCGACTGGGCGCCTTCGAGCCGATGCTCCGCGAGTGGACCCGGTCCGGCGCGCTCGACGCCAGCGTCGCCAACAAGCTCGACGAGTGGTTCGATGCGGGGCTCAGGGACTGGGACATCTCCCGCGACGCGCCCTACTTCGGCTTCGAGATCCCGGGGCATCCCGGCAAGTTCTTCTACGTGTGGCTCGACGCGCCGGTCGGCTACATGGCCGCAAGCCTCGTGCTCGCCCGCGTGCGCGGCCTCGACTGGGACGCCTGGTGGAGCGCCGGCAGCGATGCCGAGCTCCGTCACTTCATCGGCAAGGACATACTCTATTTCCATACGCTGTTCTGGCCGGCGGTGCTGACCGGCGCCGGTTTCCGGCGGCCGACCGCCGTGCACGCCCACGGATTCCTGACCGTGAACGGCCACAAGATGTCGAAGTCCCGCGGCACGTTCATCAATGGCCGGCACTACCTCGACCGCTTGCCGCCCGAACCACTGCGCTACTACTTCGCCGCCAAGCTGGGGCCGGGAATCGATGACATCGACCTGTCGCTCGATGACTTCGTGAGCCGCTACAACTCCGACGTCGTCGGCAAGCTCGTCAACATCGCAAGCCGCTGCGCCGGGTTCATCGCGCGCGGCGGCGGGCGGCTCGCCGCGGCGCTGCCCGAGCCGGAGCTCTATGCGGAGTTCGCCGCGGCCCGCCTGCGGATCGCCGATCTGTACGAAGGCCGCGATTTCGCGGCGGCGGTCCGCGAGATCGCCGCACTCGCCGACAGGGCCAATCAGTACATCGACGCACGCAAGCCGTGGAGCCTCGCCAAGGACCCGGCGCGGGCGGCGGATGTAAAGGCCGTCTGCACGCAGGGCCTGAACCTGTTTCGCGCACTGCTGCTCTACCTCGAGCCGGTGCTGCCGGCGCTCGCGGAGCGCGCCGGGCGGTTCCTCGGGCGGCCGTTCGCTCACTGGGACGAGGTCACCGCGCCGCTGCTCGGCACTGAGCTCGGGGCCTACGAGCCGCTCGCCACGCGCCTCGATCCAAAGATCGTGGCGACACTGGTGCAGCCGGACGCGGCCGCGCCCGACTCGCCCGCGGCACCGCCCGCGGTCACGGCCGCAGTGCCGGCTGGCGCGCCGGCGATCACGGCCGGCGGGGCGGCTGGCGAGATCAGCATCGAGGAATTCGCCCGGCTCGACCTCAGGATCGCGCGGATCGTCGCGGCGGACCTCGTCGAGGGTGCCGACAAGCTCTTGAAGCTCACGGTCGACCTCGGCAGCGAGCTGCGCACGGTGTTCGCCGGTATTCGCAGCGCCTACCGACCCGAGCAGCTGGTCGGCCGCCAGGTCGTCGTGGTCGCGAACCTCAAACCCCGAACGATGCGCTTCGGGGTGTCCCAGGCGATGGTGCTCGCAGCCGGCGACGGGGGTCCCGCGCTGTTCCTGGTCGGCCCCGATGCCGGCGCCGCACCGGGGATGCGCGTGAAGTAGCGCCGTGGGCGCGACGCTCGCCGACCGGCTCGATGAGGTGCTGCCGCAGACGCAATGCACACGCTGCGGCTACGCCGGGTGCCGGCCCTACGCCGAGGCGCTCGCGGTCGGGGACGCCGATATCGACCAGTGTCCGCCGGGCGGGGCCGCGACCGCAGCCACGCTCGCCGCCCTGCTCGGCCGGCCCGCCAAGCCTGTGAGCGCCGCCTTCGGCGTTGAGGGCCCGCCGCGGGTCGCGGTGATCGACGAGACGGTGTGCATCGGCTGTGCCAAATGCCTGCCGGCTTGCCCGGTCGATGCGATCGTCGGCGCGCACCGCCAGCTGCACACGGTGATCTCAACCGAGTGCTCCGGTTGCGAGCTCTGCCTGCCGCCGTGCCCGGTCGACTGCATCGCACTCGTTGATCTTGAGCCCGAGCCGCTGCCAATGAACGCAATTCGGCGGCGCGCGGCCCAATACCGGATCCGCTACGCGGCCCACCAGTCCCGCAGCGCCGGCCTCGCCGCCGCGCGGGCCGCGCGGCTCGAGTCGCGTGGCCCGCCTGCCGGGGCGCGGTCATGACGCCGGCGCGGCGCCGCGCATTCTTCGCCCGGCTCAAGGCCGAGAACCCGACGCCGACGACCGAACTTCATTGGTCGACGCCGTTCGAGCTGCTGGTGGCGGTGATCCTCTCCGCCCAGGCCACCGACAAGAGCGTCAACCAGGTCACCGCCAAGCTGTTTGCCGTCGCCAACACGCCCGAGGCCATTGTTGCGCTCGGCGTTGACGGACTGAAGCGCTACGTGCGGACGATCGGCCTTTACAACTCGAAGGCCGAGAACATCATCGCGACCAGCCGGATGCTGATCGAGCGCCACGGCGGTCAGGTGCCGCGGGACCGGGCTGCGCTCGAGGCGCTCGCCGGTGTCGGTCGCAAGACCGCCAACGTGATCTTGAATTGCGTGTTCGGCGAGCCGACGATCGCGGTCGATACCCACATCTTCCGGGTCGCCAACCGGACCGGACTCGGACCGGGACGCACGGTCGGTGCGGTCGAGAAACAGCTCCTCGAGGCCGTGCCCGGCGAGTACCTTGGGCACGCGCATCATTGGCTGATCCTGCTCGGGCGTTACACGTGCAAGGCGCGCCGGCCAGAGTGCTGGCGCTGCGTCGTGCGCAGCGAGTGCGCGTTCCGCCCGAAGACGAAGGCGCCCGGCGGCGCCGTCAGTGGTGGGCCGGCGCGGCCACGCCCTTGACCGGCTTGACGCCTATGTCGTGCAGTGCACGTCGCAGCTGATGCACCCCATCCGTGTAGCGGCCCTGCTTGCAGTCGGTCTCGCCGAGGTCGCGGCTCTGGTGCGCCGACGCGGCGCGGGCGCTTTCGCGGTGCGCGGGCCAGGCGACGTCGAACTGGTGCATGAGGCTCTCGCAGTCGGCGGCGGTGGCCGGACGCGGCGCAGGCTCGGGGGGGGCCGCGGCGCCCGCTCCGGCACTTGCGAGCGTCCCGAGCGCAAGCAGCAGCGCGGCGCCACCCGTCAGCAACGACCGCGCTGGGCGTGGCACGGGCGCGCCGACACGAGTCCACGGCCAAGGCTTTCGTTTCACGCCACGAGACTAGCCTGAGCGGCGCGAGCGGCGCCTTACGGGGGCGTTAAGAGTCCTTAAGGTTGGCTTTCGCCGGCCACCGCCGGCCATTGCGAGTTGCCGTATCCTTGGCCTTTCAGAGGGCCTCATGAAGATCCTGCTTGTGGAGGACGACCGGCGCGCCAGCGAGTACCTTGCCAAGGGGCTCCGTGAACTCGGTCACGTCATAGAGCAGGTCTTCGATGGCGATGGCGGGCTCAAGGCCGCCGAGACCGGCAGCTACGACGTCCTGATCCTCGACCGCATGCTGCCCCGGCTAGACGGGCTCGAGATCGTCAAGCGCCTGCGGGCAACCGGCAGCGGGGTGCCGATTCTGATCCTGAGCGCGCTCGATGAGGTCGACGAGCGCATCCAGGGACTGCGGGCGGGCGGTGACGATTACCTCGCCAAGCCCTATCACCTCGAGGAGCTTGCAGCCCGCCTGGATGCGCTCGCCCGTCGCCAGCGCGAGTCCGGCTCCATCAGCAAGCTGTTGATCGCGGACCTTGAGCTCGACGCCCGCGCGCGGCGGGTCACGCGCGCTGGTCGAAAGATAGATCTGACCGCCCGCGAGTTCCAGCTACTCGAGTTCCTGATGCGCCACGCCGGTCAGGTAGTCACGCGCACGATGATCCTCGAGGGCGTGTGGGACTATCACTTCGACCCCAAGACCAACGTGATCGACGTGCACATCAGCCGGCTCCGGCAGGCCATCGACAAGGGCTTCGAGCGACAGCTGCTGCACACCGTGCGCGGCGCTGGCTACACGCTCACTGAAGACGCTTAAGCAGCCGCGGCGTGGCTCTCGTCATTTTCGCGCGCTCGTCGATCGCTCGGCTCGCGCTGCTGCACGGCATGCTGCTCGCGGTCGCGATGGTCGCGGTGCTCGGCGGCGTGTATTTCGTCACCTCGCGCATCATTGCGACCGAAGGCGATCAGCTGATCGCGCTCGAGGCCCAGGGCCTCGCCGAGGACTATCGCGACCGCGATCTCGACGCGTTCGTCACCGCCATCGCCGACCGCGCCGAGGATCCGTGGGTGCGCGGCGGGGTCTACGAGCTGCGCGGACCGCGGGGCGACTTCCTCGCCGGCAACGTCGTCGTGCTGCCCGAGCTCGCCGTGCAGCCCGGCGGGTGGGCGGAATTCGAGGTCGCCGTCACCCGGGGCGACGCCAATGCGAGCCGGCGCATCCGGGCGCGGGTCGTCGAGCTCGGCGGGGGATTCCGGCTGCTGGTCGGCCACGACGTCCAGGACCGGGGAGCGTTCCGCGCAGTCATGCTGCGCAGCATTGCGTGGGCGGTGGTCGTCACGGTGCTGTTCGGCCTGTTCTCCGGCTGGTGGCTGGGCCGGCGCATTGCGCGGGCCGCTCATGCAATCGGGGACAGTGCCGGACGCATCGCCTCCGGCAGTCTCGGCGAGCGACTGGCGCTGACCGGCAGCGGCGATGAGATCGACACGCTGGTGTCGCGGTTCAACGACCTGCTGGCGCGCGTCGAATCCCTGACGACGACGCTGCGCGCGGTGCTCGACAGCACGGCGCATGACCTGCGCGGCCATCTGAACCGGATTCGCGGCGCGGCGCAGGATGCGCGGCGGACCGCCGTCGATCCGGAGCAGGCGGCCGCGACCGAGGCCGTGCTCGCGGAGATCGACCGGCTCGGGACGACGCTGCAGGGACTGCTGCGCATCGCCCTGGCCGAGTCCGGCACCGCGCCGCTCGAGGATGTGAATCTCAGTGCCGTCGCGACCGAGCTCGCCGACTTCTACCAGCCGGTGGCGGAACCGGGCCAGCTCACCGTCGCGATCGAGCCCGGGCTCGTCGTCCGCGGCCACCGCCAGCTGCTGGCACAGGCGCTCGCGAACCTGCTCGACAACGCGCTCAAGTACGGCCGCGGGACGCCGATTCTGGTCACGGTGCGGCGCGACGCGGGTCTGGCACGGCTCGAGGTCCGGGACGCAGGCCCGGGAATTCCGGTGGAGTACCGCGAGCTCGCGACCCAGCGCTTCCGCCGCCTGCCAGGCAGTTCGGGGCTCCCCGGATCCGGGCTCGGCCTGTCTCTGGTCGCGGCGGTGGCGCGGCTGCACCAGGCGCGCCTCGAGATGTCAGACGCGGGTCCCGGCCTTCGGGTCGTGCTCGGCATTCCGCTCACGCGTGCGGCCAGCGCCTGACGGTGCACGGCGGCCCGCGTTCGGCCGATCAGGCCTTCTTCGGCAGATACAGGTCGGTCAGCGTTCCTTCGAAGGCTTCGGCCGCGAATGCAACCGTCTCGGACAGCGTCGGGTGCGGGTGCACCGTCAACCCGATGTCGGCCGCATCGGCGCCCATCTCGATTGCGAGCGCCACCTCCGAGATCAGGTCGCCCGCGTTGCTCCCGACGATCCCGGCCCCGAGCACGCGGTGCGTATCCGGATCGAACAGCAGCTTGGTGAAGCCTTCCTCGCGATTGAGCGCAAGCGAGCGGCCCGAGGCGATCCACGGGAAGGCGCCCTTGCCTATTCGGATGCCCTGCGCCTCGGCCTCGGTCTCGGTCAATCCAACCCACGCGACCTCCGGGTCGGTGTAGGCGACCGACGGAATCACCCGCGCATCGAAGGCGCGCTTCTGGCCCGCCGCCACCTCGGCGGCCACCTTGCCCTCGTGACTCGCCTTGTGCGCCAGCATCGGGGCGCCGGCGATGTCGCCGATTGCGAAGATGTGCGGGACATTGGTGCGCAGCTGCTGATCCACCGGTATGAACCCGCGCTCGTCGACGTGGATGCCGGCGGCCTCGGCGCCAACGCTGCGACCGCTCGGTCGGCGGCCGACGGCGACCAGGACCTTGTCGTAGTCCTGCGGAGCCGGTGCTCCGGCGCCCTCGAAGCTGACCCGAAGAGCAGCTGCGCTCGCGTCAATGCCGGCGACCCTGGTGCCGAGGTAGATGGCCTCGTACGTGCCGCGCAGGCGCTTCTCGAGCGGCCGCACCAGGTCGCGGTCGCATCCAGGCATCAGTCCCGGCAGCAATTCGACGACCGTGACACGCGAGCCGAGCGCTGCGTACACGCAGGCCATCTCGAGGCCGATGATTCCGCCGCCAACGACCAGCAGGCGCGCCGGAAGGCCGTCGAGTTCGAGTGCGCTGGTCGAGTCCATGATGCGCGGATCGGCGGGAGCGCCCGGCAGGCCGATCGCCTCCGAGCCCGCCGCCACGATGCATTGCTCGAAGCCGACGATCCTGGTGCCCGATTCGCCCGTCACGGCGATCCGGCGCGGCCCCACGAAGCGGCCTTCCCCGCGCAGCACCTCGACCTTGCGCTGCTTGGCGAGCGAATTGAGGCCCGACGTCAGCCGGCTGACGATGCGGCGTTTCCAGGCGCTCAAGCGGGCGAGGTCGATCTGCGGTGAGCCGAAGGTGACGCCGAAGTTCGCCATCGAGGCCGCGTCTTCGATGACCTTGGCCGCGTGCAGCAGTGCCTTCGACGGGATGCAGCCGACGTTCAGGCACACGCCTCCGAGCGTCGGCCGGCGCTCGATGAGACCCACCTTCATGCCGAGGTCGGCGGCGCGAAACGCCGCGGTGTAGCCCCCGGGCCCGGCGCCGAGGACCACGAGCGGCAGCACGACGTCGGCGGCCGGCTCGGCCGTGGCGGTGACCGACGTCGCGGCGAGCGGGTCCACGACGTGCGGTATGCGGACCGTGGCGCCGCTGCCCACCGCGGGCGGCGGATCGGCTGCCGAGCCGGCCACGAGCGCGAGCAGCGTGCCCTCGGCGACGCGATCGCCGACTTTGACCAGCACCTCGCGCACCGTGCCGGCGAACGGCGCCGGCACGTCCATCGTGGCCTTGTCGCTTTCGAGTGTGACGAGCGGATCGTTCTCGCCGACGGTTTGCCCGGGAGCGATGAGCACCGCGATCACGGGCACGTCCTTGAAGTCACCGAGCGCGGGAACCCGAACCTCGCGTCCGGCCGGCCGCGTCGCGCTCACAGGACGGCTTCGAGCAGGCCGCGCACGTCGGCGAGCGCCGCCGCCAGCGCGGTCGTGAAGCGTGCCGCCTCGGCCCCGTCGATCACGCGGTGATCGTACGACAGGGACAGCGGCAGCATCAGCCGCGGCACGAACTGGCCGTCGACGAATACGGGCTTCAGGCTCGAGCGGGACACGCCGAGGATCGCCACTTCAGGCGCGTTGATGATCGGGGTGAACGCGGTGCCGCCAATCCCGCCGAGGCTCGAGATCGTGAAGCACCCGCCCTGCATGTCCGCTGCGCTCAGCTTGCCCGCCCGCGCCTTCTCGGAGAGCACGCCCAGCTCGCGCGCGATCTCGTACACGTCCCGGCGGTCGGCGTCCCGCATCACTGGTACGACCAGGCCGTTCGGCGTATCCGCCGCGAAGCCGAGGTGCAGGTACTTCTTGAAGACCAGGTTCTCGCCGTCCGCATCGAGCGAGGCGTTGAAACGCGGAAACTGCGGCAGCACCCGCACGCAGGCGCGCAGGATGAATGCCAGCGGCGTCAGCTTGATCCCCTCATCGAGTGCCTTCTGTTTCAGTCGCGCCCGCGCCTCCTCGAGCGCGGTGATGTCGGCCTCGTCGAACTGCGTGACATGCGGCAGGTTGACCCAGCTCGCCTGCAGCCGCGGTCCCGAGATGCGCTGTATGCGCGTCAGGGGCTGCACGTCGACCGGGCCGAACTTCGCGAAATCGACGACCGGCACGCGCGGCAGCGCGGCGGCCGGCGCGCGCGCCGCCTCGCCACCGCCCGTCAGTGCCCGCTTGACCCATGCCTTGACGTCGGCGTGCGTGATGCGGCCCTTCGGGCCGCCGCCGGTCAGCAGCGCAAGGTCGACCCCGAGCTCGCGCGCGATCAGTCGCACCGACGGACTCGCGTAGGCGCGCGCGAAACCCACCTCCTCGACCGGCGCGAGCCCCGCGACGATCTCCGACCGCGGCTGCGCGGGGAGCGCGGCCTCGCCGGCCGCGGCGGCCGCGGCGGGTACCGCAGACGCGGGCGCGCGAACCGGTGGCGGGGGCGCGGCGGGCGGGGGCGCGGCGGGCGGCGCCGCGGCGGGTGCCGCTGCCGGCACGGGCGCAGTGATGCGGTCCGGATACAGTGCCGGCTGCGTCACCGTCGGATCGGAGAGCTCGCCCGACTGGTTGGGCGCCTCGACTTCCACCACCAGCGTGCCAGCCGACACCTTGTCGCCCTTCTTGATGAATACCGCCGCGACCCGGCCGGCTGCCGTGGACGGTACGTCCATCGTGGCTTTTTCGGTTTCGAGGGTCGCCAGGGCGCCGTCGACCGCCACCACATCGCCCACCCGCACCAGCACGTCGATGACGTCGACGTCCTTGAAATCGCCGAGATCAGGCACCCGGACGGGCGTGTTCCCGGCCATTGTCAGGCCGTCGCCGGGTTCGGCTTCGAGGCATCAATGCCGAATTTCTGCATCGCTGCCAGAACCGTCGCGGCGTCGATCTTGCGGTCGTCGGCCAGCGCCTTGAGCGCCGCGACCGCAATGTGGAAGCGATCGACCTCGAAATGGCTGCGCAGCGCCGCGCGTGCGTCCGAGCGACCGAAGCCGTCGGTGCCGAGCACGACATAGCGCCCGGGCACCCACTCGCGGATCTGGTCCGGGACTGTCTTGACGTAGTCCGTGGCTGCGACGAACGGGCCGTCGCGATCGCCGAGGCATTCGCGGACGTAAGGTGCGCGCGGCCGTGCGCCCACCTGCAGCCGGTTGCCGCGCTCGGCATCGAGCGCATCGCGCCTCAGCTCCGAGAAGCTCGTGACGCTGTAGACGTCTGCCGGCACGCCGAAATCCTGCTCGAGCAGCTCGGCGGCGGCGAGGCACTCACGCAAGATGGTACCGGAGCCGAGCAGCGTGACGCGCACCCTGCCGCGGCCGCCGATCGACAGCAGGTACATTCCCTTGATGATGCCGGCCTCGACACCGGCCGGCAGCGCCGGCTGCACGTAATTCTCGTTCATCACCGTCAGGTAATAGAAAACGCTCTCCTGCTCGGCGTACATCCGGCGCAGGCCGTCGTGGACGATCACCGCGAGCTCGTAGGCGTAGCACGGGTCGTAGGCGACGCAATTCGGAATCACGCTCATCACCAGCTGCGAGTGGCCGTCCTGGTGCTGCAGGCCTTCGCCCGCAAGCGTCGTGCGCCCGGCGGTCGCGCCGACCAGGAAGCCGCGGGAGCGCATGTCGCCCGCTGCCCACATGAAATCACCGACCCGCTGGAAACCGAACATCGAGTAGTAGACGTAGAAGGGCACCATGTAGGTGCCGTGGTTCGCGTAGGCACAGGCGGCCGCGATCCACGAGCACATCGAGCCAGCCTCGTTGATGCCCTCCTCCAGGATCTGCCCCTTCTTGTCCTCGCGGTACGACACCAGCTGGTCGGCGTCCTGCGGCGTGTACAGCTGGCCGACCGAGGAGTAGATGCCGATCTGGCGGAACAGGCCCTCCATGCCGAACGTGCGCGCCTCGTCGGGGACGATCGGCACGATGTTGCGACCGATGTTCTTGTCCTTGAGCAGGATCCCGAGCAGGCGCACGAACGCCATCGTGGTCGAGATCTCGCGCTCGCCGGTACTCTCGAGCAGCAGCTGGAAGGACTGCAGCGGCGGCACGACGAGCGGCGTCGCCGTGACGCGCCGCTCCGGCAGGAAGCCGCCGAGAACTGCGCGGCGATCGCGCAGGTAGCGCATTTCGTCGCTGCCCTCGTCCGGACGCTTGAACGGAAGGTTCGCGATTTCATCATCCGATACGGGGATGTTGAAGCGGTCGCGGAACGCCTTCAGCGCACCGTCATCGAGCTTCTTTTGCTGGTGCGTCGGGTTCAGGGCCTCGCCCGCCTTGCCGAGCCCGAAGCCCTTGACCGTCTTGGCCAGGATCACCGTCGGCTGGCTCTTGGTCGCGACCGCCTCCGCGTAGGCGTTCCAGACCTTCGTGTAATCGTGACCACCGCGGTTGAGGCGCCAGATCTCGTCGTCCGACATGTTCGCGACGAGCTCCTTGAGCTCGGCGTACTTGCCGAAGAAATGCTC
>Ga0209415_10004723_pt1 | contig 24852 bp, 25 predicted proteins | sample PeaSoiSIISIP2007_FD_187696 | JGI IMG/M metagenome (GOLD analysis project Ga0209415, IMG submission 187696) | Peat soil microbial communities from Weissenstadt, Germany - SII-SIP-2007 (SPAdes) (version 2) | ecosystem: Environmental > Terrestrial > Soil > Wetlands > Peat | place: Germany... | reverse complement strand
CCCGCCATTCGGCCAGCTTGCAGCCGATCCAATTTGCGTGCGCGCCGAGCAGCGACTCGATGCGGCGTTGCGAGGCGCGCCACGGTGCGCCCACGCGCAAACCGTCCTCGTCGATGGTGAACGTGATGCGGCGGCGGCGCAGGCCGCGTTTGAGCGTGTATTCGATCCACTGCCCATCGAGCCTGAATTGCTGACGGCTGGCGGTCTGTGCCGGCGGATTGCCGAGTATGAACTCGAGTTGCGAGGGTTTACGCCTGGCCATCCGGGCGCCCCAGACGCGATATTTCCGCTTCGATCCAATCCTCGACCCGGTGCGTCAGAGCATCGGCTTTCACGCCGCGGCTGTCGATCGGATTGCCGATGCTGACGGTGATCGTGCCCGGGTACTTGAGGAATGCCTTGCGGCGCCAGCAACTACCGGAGTTATGCGCGACCGGCAGCACCGGCGCGCCGGCGTGCACCGCAATCGCGGCGCCGCCGGTCTGATAAGGGCGGCGCGTTCCCGGTGCGGTGCGCGTGCCCTCGGGAAACACGATAATCCAGAAGCCGCGCGCGAGGCGGTCCTTGCCCTGCGCGAGCATCTGCTTCAGCGCGCGCATGCCGGCGCTGCGGTCGATCGCGATCGGCGAGACCATCGCGAGTCCCCAGCCGAAAAACGGTATCCACAGCAGCTCGCGCTTGATCACGTACACCTGCGGCGGAAAAATCACCTGAAAGGCGACCGTTTCCCACGCCGATTGGTGTTTGGACAGCACCACGCACGGCTCGCGCGGTATGCGCTCGGCGCCGATCACGCGATAGCGAATGCCGCAGATGGCCCCGGCGGCGAGCACGACCAGCCGTGCCCAGAGCGAGATGACGCGATAGCGGGTGACGGGCCTGAGCGGAAACGTCAGCAGCGCGATGAATGTGAACGGCAGCGTGAGCAGGATCTGGAAAGCGGCGAACAGGCACGAGCGCAGAACGACGCCGAGAGTCATGGCGCGATGATCGACTTCGCAGCCTCGCCGAGATCGGCATACGTCCGGGTATTCTCCGGCAGCCCGCCTGCCTTGGCGGTCTCCTTGCCTTTGCCGGTCAAAACCAGTATCGGCTGCGCGTCGACTTGCGCCGCCGCCTGCAAGTCGCGCAACGAATCGCCGATGCATGGTACGCCGGCCAGATCGACGTTAAACCGGCGCGCGATGTCCTCGAGCAGTCCGGGCTTGGGCTTGCGGCAGCTGCAATTGGCTTCCTGCGCGTGCGGGCAATAAAACACCGCGTCGATGCGCCCGCCGGCCTGGGCGAGCGCCTTGTACATCTTGTCGTTGATGGCGTTGAGCGTCGCCATGTCGAGCAACCCCCGGCCGATGCCGGACTGGTTGGTCGCGATGACCACGCGGTAGCCGGCCTGGTTCAGGCGCGCGATCGCTTCCAGGCTGCCGGGGAGCGGCTTCCATTCCTCGGGTTTCTTGATGAACTCGGCGCTGTCGTAGTTGATCACGCCGTCGCGGTCGAGGATGACTAATTTCATGGGTAAATGGGGAATGGGGAATGAGGCATGGGATTTCCTTCCCCTGCCAACGGCGGACCTCGTCGATAACGGGTCCGCGCGTCAGGGCAGGGGTGGTTTACGATTTCCGATTCACCATTCACGATTCATCGTCTTTTATGCGGCGAGCTTGGAGATGTCGGCAACGCGGTTCATTTCCTCGCGTAGATCGGCCAGGAGCGCAAGGCGATTGTGCCGCAACTCGGGTGCGTCCACCATCACCATGACAGAATCGAAAAAGGCATCCACAGGTGATTTGAGAACCGCAAAAGTTTTCAAGTAACCCGTATAGTCGCCTTGCTTGAAAAGCGAAGTAGCTTGCAGCGATGCGGTTTTAAGCGCATCAAACAACGCCCGTTCCGCTGGCTCCTTCAGCTTGTCAGCCTCAGCATTGACGAAGGATTCTCCCTTGGCCTCGGCTTGCTTGAGAATATTGGCAACACGCTTGTTCGCCGCGGCAAGGCTTGCGGCTTCAGGCAAGCCCGCGAAAGCGCGCACCGCCGCCAGTTGACGGGGCACTTGATCGAGCCGGGCAGGCGCCATCGAGAGCACCGCTTCGACCTCGTTTGCGGTGTAACCCCCGTCCCGCAGGTGGCCGCGCAAGCGTTCGTGTATGAAAATTTGCAGATTGGTGTGCGCATCACCGAGCATTCCCTGCGGGAATGCGGCAAAAGCAGCATTCACGAGATCGTGAAGAGATACCTCGAGATTATGCTCGACGAGTATGCGGATAACGCCCAACGCATGCCGCCGCAATGCGAACGGATCCTTGTCGCCGGAAGGTTGCAGCCCGATGCCGAACATTCCCGCCAGTGTTTCCAGCTTGTCGGCCAGCGCGACGGCGCAGGCGATGGCCCCCTCGGGTAGGCGATCGCCGGCGAAGCGGGGCCGGTAATGCGCGTCGATCGCATCAGCGACATCCTTCGGCTCGCCATCATGCAGCGCGTAATAGCGGCCCATGACTCCCTGCAACTCGGGAAATTCACCGACCATGCCGGTGAGCAAATCTGCTTTCGCAAGCCAGGCGGCGCGCTCGGCCAGCGCCGCGTCGGCGCCGAGCATGCGGGCGATCTTGCCGGCGAGCAATTGAATCCGCCCGGTGCGATCGAGCTGCGTGCCGAGCTTGTTGTGATAGACGACTTTAGCGAGCGGTGGCACGCGTTCTTCGAGCCGGGTCTTGCGGTCCCGGTCGTAGAAGAACTTGGCATCGGCCAGCCGCGCGCGCAGCACGCGCTCGTTGCCATGAATGATATTGGCCGGATCCCTGGTTTTGAGGTTGCTGACGACCAGGAACTTCGGCAGCAGTTTGCCGCCGGCATCGGCAAGCGGGAAGTATTTCTGGTGCTGTTTCATCGACAGGACCAGACACTCCTGCGGCACGCTCAGGAATTCCGGGCCGAAGCTGCCCTGATAGACGACCGGAAGCTCGACCAGCGCGGTGACCTCGTCGAGCAGCGCATCGTCCCACAGCGGCTTTGAACTTACGGCTGCTTTTTGCAGCGCAACGCGAATATGCTCCCTGCGCTTGGCAAAGGATGCGATTACCGAGCCTTGTTTTTCCAGTACGGACTCGTATTGGTCAGCCGAGGGAATCCTGATCGCGCCTTTGCCCAGGAAGCGATGACCGTGCGAGATATTGCCGCTATTCAGGCCCAATACATTTCCCGGAACGACGCGCTTGCCGTGCATCATCACCAGCCCATGCACCGGCCGCACAAACTGGGCGTCGCCGGCGCCCCAGCGCATCACCTTGGGGATGGGCAGAGCCTTGAGCGTCGCTTCGACCGCAGCGGCAAGAACCGCATCGAGCGAGCTTCCGCTCGTTGTCACGCGCGCAACGTAGATTTCGCCCTTCTGCGTCGATTGTTTCTTCAACGCCTCGACCGCCACACCATGCTTTTTCGCAAATCCCGCTACAGCCTGGATGGGTGCGCCGACCGAAGGGCCCGCTATCTCGCGATCCGAATCCGGCGAACGTCCTTGAACATTTTCGATCAGAACCGCCAGGCGGCGCGGCGTTGCATAGGTCGTCACTTTGCAATTGATCAGGGAGACGAAGTGCCCCTTCTCAAGCTTCGAAAGAAGTTCCTGACCGAAAAACTCGGACTCTTCTCTAAGTGCTTTTGGCGGCAGCTCTTCGGTCAGCAGCTCGACGAGCAAAGTCTCCGGGGCGGGCGCTTTGACAGTTTTTTTGCTCGGCATTGTCTAAGCCCGGGTTTTCTTTTTCGTCGCTGGCGCCGGCTTCAACATCGGGAAGCCGAGCTTCTCGCGCGAATCGTAATAAGCCTGCGCCACCACCCGCGCGAGGTTGCGCACGCGGCCGATGTAGGCGGCGCGCTCGGTGACCGAAATCGCGCCGCGCGCGTCGAGCAGGTTGAAGGTATGCGAGCACTTCAACACCATTTCATAGCCCGGCAGCGGCAAGCCGGCTTCGATCAAGCGCTTGGCCTCGGCCTCGAACTGGCTGAAGTGCTGAAACAGCATTTCGACGTTGGCAAGCTCGAAGTTGTATTTCGATTGCTCGACTTCGTTCTGGTGATAGACGTCGCCGTAAGTCATGCCGTCGGCCCATACCAGATCGAACACGCTTTCCTTGCCTTGCAGAAACATCGCGAGCCGCTCGAGGCCGTAGGTGAGCTCGCCGAGCACCGGCTTGCAATCGAGCCCGCCGACTTGCTGAAAGTAGGTGAATTGCGTGATTTCCATGCCGTTCAGCCACACTTCCCAGCCGAGCCCCCACGCGCCGAGCGTCGGCGACTCCCAGTCGTCTTCGACGAAACGGATGTCGTTGGCGCGCGGGTCGATGCCGAGCGCTTCCAGCGACTGCAGGTAGATGTCCTGAATGTCGTCGGGCGACGGCTTGAGCGCGACCTGGTACTGGTAATAGTGCTGCAGGCGGTTGGGGTTCTCGCCGTAGCGGCCGTCTTTTGGCCGCCGCGACGGCTGCACGTAAGCGGCACGCCATGGCTCGGGCCCTAGCGCGCGCAGAAAAGTCGCGGTATGGAACGTGCCGGCGCCGACCTCCATGTCGTACGGCTGCAGCAGCGCGCAACCCCGCTTGTCCCAGTATTGCTGGAGACGCAAAATGATTTGTTGAAAAGTCAGCATGTCGTACGGTCAGCGCCCTCGTAAATCGTCGTGAAGTTTACCGGTTCCGCGCAGCGCTAGCCATCCTCCCGCGGCGCTCAGCATCAGCGCCAACGCGATGATCGGCGCGTTGCCCCAGCGCACGTATGGAGTGGCTCCGCCGTAGCCCTGCACCTCGCCGGTGACGACGGCGGTGGTGAACTCGGGTGCGGCTTTCTGCACCTTGCCGTGCTGGTCGATGATGGCGGTCATGCCGGTATTGGTCGCGCGCAGCATATAACGGCCGGTTTCGAGCGCACGCGCCTGCGAGATCTGCAGATGCTGTTGCGGCGCGACCGAACGGCCGAACCACGCAACATTGCTTACATTGACGAGCAGCGTCGCCTGCGGCAGCTGACGGATGATTTCCGCACCGAATGCATCCTCATAACAGATGTTGATCGCAATGCGCTGGCCGGCGACGGCGAGCGGTTGCTGCGTGTCGGCTCCGCGCGCGAAATCGAGCAGCGGTATCTGGGTCACTTCGAAAAACCAGCCGAAAATCGGTTTCAGGGGCACGAATTCGCCGAACGGCACCAGATGCGACTTGCGGTAGGTCTGCGTCGGCGCGGCCCCGAACGACAGCACGCTGTTGTAATAATCGCGCGTAGCGCTGCGCTCCGGCACGCCGATCAAAATGTCGCCGCCGTTGCCGCGAGCATGTACGGAGAGAGCGTCGAGATAGTCCTGCGGTATGTCGTGCAGGAACAGCGGCAGCGCGGTTTCGGGCAGAATGATGAGGCGCGAATTGCTGGCGGCGACGAGGCTGCGATAGGTGTCGAGCGTCGATCTGATTTTGTCGTCGCGCCATTTCATTTCCTGCGGGATATTGCCCTGCAGAAGGCTGACCGTGACCGGTTCGCCTACGGGTTGCGTCCAGTCGATTTGTTTCAGCGCGTAGCCACCCGCCCAGATTGCAACCAGGACAAGCAGCGCGGGCCGATCGATGACGGAAACGAACGCGCGCGGCAAACTGCCGGCGCCTTCCGCCTTCGTCCTTTCGACTTCATCCTTCCAGTGTGTCCACAGCGTAACGATCAGCCCGGCGCTGGCGACGACCGCCAGCGTTGCGCCGTATATCCCCAGCACCGGCACGTAGCCGGAGAGCGGGCTGCCGGGAATCTGGGAATAGCCGAGCGCGATCCATGGGAATCCGGTCCATAGCCATCCGCGCAGCCAATCGGCGAGCGTCCACAGCGCCGGCAGCGCCGCCACCGTGGCGAACGCCAAGCGCGCGCCCAACGCGTGATAAACCCAGCCCGTAATTGCCGGATGGAGGGCGAGATAAGCGCAGAACAACAGCGTGAGGACCGCCGCCAGCCACCCGGGCATGGCGCCGAAATCGTGCAGGCTCACGTATACCCAGCTCACGCCGGCGAGGAAAAAGCCGAGCCCGAAACTGAAGCCGATGAGCGCCGCATCGCGGCGGGTGGCCGCGCGCCGCCACAGCACGATCAGCAGCGCAAGCGTTGCGATCGGCAGCGGGAACAGATAGAACGGCGCGAAGCCGGTCACCGTCGCCGCTCCGGCCAGCGCTGCGAGCGGCAGCGATCGAGCGCGGGGCGCCGCGCCGCTGATGGGAACCGTGGTCACGCCGGCCTTTATTTCGCGCCGGTCTTTTTTTCCACCAGCAACAGATGCAGCCGGCGGCTGTCGGCGCGCAGCACTTTGAAGTTCAGATTGTCGATGCTCAACTGCTCGCCGCGCTTGGGCATGCGGCCGAAGCGCGCCAGCACGAGGCCACCGATGGTATCGTGGCCCTCGTCGCTGAAGCGGGTGCCGAACGCCTCGTTGAACTTGGTGACCTCGGTCACCGCCTTGACGCGCCAGGCGCCGCCTTTGTCGGCGATGATGTCGTCCTCGGTCTCATCGAAGTCGTATTCATCCTCGATGTCGCCGACGATCTGCTCGAGCACGTCCTCGATCGTCACCAGTCCGGCGACGCCGCCGTACTCGTCAACCACGATCGCCATGTGGTTGCGGTTCGCGCGGAAATCCTTGAGCAGCACGTTGAGCCGCTTCGATTCCGGGATGAACACCGCCGGCCGCAGCATATCGCGCACGTTGAACTCCTCCTCGCCGGCGTAATAGCGCAGCAGGTCCTTGGCGAGCAGAATGCCGATCACGTCGTCCTTGTTGTCCTCGATCACCGGGAAGCGCGAATGCCCGGTCTGGATCACGAGCGGGATGAATTTGTCGGGCGGCTCGCTGATGTCGATGACATCCATCTGCGCGCGTGGAATCATGATGTCGCGCGCCTGCATTTCCGACACCTGCAGCACGCCTTCGATCATCGACAGTGCGTCGCTGTCGAGCAGGTTGCGGTCGTAGGACGAGCGCAGCAGCCCGATGAGTTGCTCGCGGTCCTCGGGTTCGCGCATCAGCAGCGCGCCCAGCCGCTCGAGCCAGGTTGGTTTAGTCTGTGTAGCGTCCATGTTTGCGAAAGGCGTGAGGCGCAAGATGTGGGAAAGAGCGTGTTTTCGCCTCTCTCCTCTTTCCCCTCACCTCACCCCCGTAGGGGTCGGCGTAGCCGAGGCGGGCGAGGATCCGCGTTTCCAGTCGTTCCATGCATCGGGCCTCGCCCGCACGTTCGTGGTCGTGGCCCTGCAGGTGCAGCACCCCGTGCACCACCAGGTGTGCATAATGTGCTTCGGCACTGATGCCGTGCATGCGCGCTTCGCGCGCCACCACCGGCGCGCAGATCGCAATGTCGCCCTCGAGCGGGCGCCGGTCCGAATAGACGAAAGTCAGCACGTTGGTGGCGTAGTCACGCCCACGGTAATGGTGATTGAGCCGGCGTGCTTCGCGTTTGCCGACGATGCGCAGCGTGATGCGGGCGCTTTTCCCGAGCGCCGCGCGCGCCCATGCCCCGAGCTTGGCGCGTGACGGCAATTGAGCGGGGCGGGTGCCATACTGGACCGTCAACGCGAGCTCAGGCGTCCGGCTCGGCTTGCGCTTTGGTGTGCCGCTCGTAGGCATTGACGATACGCTGCACCAGCGGATGGCGCACCACGTCGCTCGATTGGAAATGAATGAAGGCGATGCCGCGCACGCGCTGCAAGATCGCGCGCGCTTCGTTCAGCCCGCTCTTGTGGCCGCGCGGCAGATCGACTTGCGTAATATCGCCGGTGACGACCGCTTTGCTGCCGAAGCCGATGCGCGTCAAAAACATTTTCATCTGCTCGGGTGTCGTGTTTTGCGCCTCGTCCAGGATCACGAACGCATGATTGAGCGTCCGGCCGCGCATGAACGCGAGCGGGGCGACCTCGATCGCGTTGCGCTCGAAGAGCTTCGCCACCTTGTCGAAGCCCATCAGGTCGTAGAGTGCGTCGTATAGCGGACGCAGGTAGGGATCGACTTTCTGCGCCATGTCGCCGGGCAGGAAGCCCAGCCGCTCGCCGGCCTCGACCGCCGGGCGCACCAGCACGATGCGCTTGACGCTGTCGCGCTCGAGTGCGTCGACCGCGCACGCGACGGCGAGATAGGTTTTGCCGGTGCCGGCCGGACCGATGCTGAACGTGATGTCGTGGCTCTGGATCTGTTTCAGATACAGCACCTGGCGCGGCGTGCGACCGTGCAGATCGTGGCGCCGGGTTTTGAGTTGCGGGGCGTCGTCGGCCTGGGGCGACGGTTTGGCGCGCGTCACTTCGATCAACTCGAGCTGCACATCCTCGACCGACAGGTTGCGTCTGGCCTTGGCATAGAATTTCCTGAGAGCCCGCGCGGCAAGACGCGTCTGGTCGGGTCTGCCGGCCAGCGCGAAATGTTCGCCGCGGCGCGCGATCACGACATCGAGCGCGGTCTCGATCTGGCGCAGGTTCTCGTCGAGCGCGCCGCACAGATTGGCGAGCCGCTGGTTGTCGACCGGCGTGAAGGAAACTTCGACCGGTTTCAAGCGTGAGCGAGCGCGATCTCGCCGCGCAGCGAATGCGGCAACGCGGCGGTGATGGTAACGTCGACAAACTGTCCGGCGAGCCGCGGCTCGCCGATGAAATTGACGACGCGGTTATTGTCGGTGCGCCCGGCAAGCGCGCGCGCATCCTTTTTCGAAGCGCCTTCGACCAGAATGCGCTGTGTCGTGCCGATCATCGTCCGGCTGATTGCCTGCGCCCCGGTCTCGATCAGCGCCTGCAGGCGCTGCAACCGCGCAAGCTTGATTTCATGCGGTGTCGCGTTGGGCAGCTCGGCAGCCGGAGTGCCCGGGCGCGGGCTGTAGATGAAGCTGAAGCTCGCATCGAAACCGATATCCCTGATCAGTTTCAGCGTGGCCTCGAAATCGGCGTCGGTCTCGCCGGGAAAACCGACGATGAAATCGGACGAGATCGAAATCCCGGGGCGCGCTTTGCGCAGCCGGCGGACGATCGATTTGTATTCGAGCGCGCTGTAGCCGCGCTTCATTGCGGCGAGCACGCGGTCCGAGCCCGACTGCACCGGCAGGTGCGCATGGCTCACCAGCTGCGGCAGGCGCGAGTAAACGTCGATCAGGCGCTGGGTGAATTCCTTCGGGTGGGACGTCGTGTAGCGCAGGCGCTGGATACCGGGGATTTCAGCCACGTATTCGAGCAGCAGCGCGAAATCGGCGAGCGCGCCGTCCTGCATGCGCCCGCGGTAGGCGTTGACGTTCTGTCCCAGCAGAGTGACTTCCCTGACGCCTTGCTCGGCAAGCTCGGCGACTTCGGTCAGCACGTCGTCGAGCGGCCGCGAGACTTCCTCGCCGCGAGTGTAGGGCACGACGCAAAACGTGCAGTACTTGCTGCAGCCTTCCATGATCGACACGAATGCCGTGCAACCGGTGACGCGCGCCGGCGGCAGGGAGTCGAACTTCTCGATTTCGGGGAATGAAATGTCGACCTGTGGCATGCCGCTCGCGCGGCGCGCGGCAATCATGTCAGGCAGCCGGTGCAACGTTTGCGGGCCGAATACCAGGTCGACGTAGGGTGCTCGCGCAACGATAGCAGCGCCTTCCTGGCTGGCGACGCAGCCGCCGACGCCGATGATGACTTCGGGACGCGCCTGCTTCAGATGCTTGATGCGGCCGAGGTCGTGAAACACCTTTTCCTGCGCTTTTTCGCGCACCGAGCAGGTGTTGAACAGGATCACATCGGCGTCGTCAGGCGTGTCGGTCGTGACCGTTCCTTGCGTTGCGTTGAGCACGTCGGCCATCTTGTCCGAGTCGTACTCATTCATCTGGCAGCCGAAGGTCTTGATGTAGAGTTTCTGCGCCACGTTCCGCTATTGCTGCTGATTGAGCTGCGCCTTTTCCAAATGCGTCAGGATATATATGCGCGCGACGTCGCCGTTCATGTCGGTGGTGAATACGACGTCGGCGCCCGGCGGCAGCGCCCCGTGCACGATACTGCGATTGTTCCGGTCGTAAATAACGCCGCCGGGGGCCAGCTTGACTACCGTGCCGTTGAGACTGATGTAAGGCAGGGGGTACTGTTGCTGGTCAACCGTCGCGCGTATTGCATTTGCGGGCAGCGTGCGCAATTGAGCGTGCGCGTTTCCCGCCAGCAGCAGGCCCGCCGTTACCAATATCACCAGCAAGTTGCGCATCGAATCGAAGCCGCGTTTCAAGATGTAATCGAAACCCTTTTTAAATCAGGTCACTGCATTATAACCGAGATGCCGATCTCGGCGCCCTGGACACCCCAGATCAGGGGTGCGCATTATACCCAGTTTAGTCGCGACGGCTTGGCCTGCTCTGCGTCCGCCGGATAGGGGAAATTGGTGGCGAGTCAGGGATTTGAACCCCGGACCAACGGATTATGATTCCGCTGCTCTAACCGCTGAGCTAACTCGCCGAGTAGAAGGGGCGGCAGTCTAAATTTCGACCCGGATTTTGTCAAGATTTGCAGATAGTTAGGTAATGTCGCGACGCTCCGTTCGTCGCCGCGTAATGACCGCCGGGCGGCGCTGTTTTTGCGGGGCGGCGGGGGTGCTATACACTCGCGGTTTGCGATTACAAGTGCTGATGGTATATGGATTTTGACGTGGTGGTGGTCGGCAGCGGCCTGGTCGGCGCAAGTCTGGCTCTGGCGCTCAGGACTTCCGGTCTCAGGCTCGCGGTGATCGAAACGCAGCTGCCGCGGTCCGTCGTGCGCGCCGCCGACTGGGACGGCCGGATCTATGCGATCAGTCCCGGGGCTGCGGCATTTCTTGAGAGCAGCGGGGTGTGGCAACGGCTCGACGTGGCGCGCGTGAGCCAGGTCGAGGAAATGCGCGTTTTCGGCGACGATGTTCGATCCGAGCTCGATTTCAGCGCTTATAACGCCGGCTTGCGCGAGCTTGCGTTCATCGTCGAGAACCGCGAGCTGCAGCGCGTAATGTGGGACGCGCTGATGAGTGCGCCGCACGTCGAACTGATTGCGCCTGCAGTCATAAAGACTTTGACGCTCGCGGCGGAAGCGGCGCAACTCGAGCTCGCAGACGGCCGCACGCTGCGCGCGCGGCTGATAGTCGGCGCCGACGGCGCGGATTCATGGGTGCGTGCGCAAGCGGCGATCGAAGTCACAAGGCATCTCTACCATCAGGCAGCGGTAGTCGCTAATTTCGCGATCGCCAAACCGCATCGCGGCGTCGCGTTTCAGTGGTTCCGGCGCGACGGCGTGCTGGCGTTGCTGCCGATGCCGGGCGAGCGGATCTCGATGGTGTGGTCAACCGCTGACGAGCATGCGGCGCGGCTGCTGAAGCTCGCGCGTAAAGATCTCATTGCCCAAGTCGCGGCGGCCAGCCACGACACGCTCGGCGAGCTCAAGTTGATCACGCCGGCCGCGGCATTCCCGTTGCGGCTGCAGCGCGTGCGGCAGCTGGTGCTGCCGCGCCTTGCTTTGGTCGGGGACGCTGCGCATAATGTGCACCCGCTGGCCGGGCAGGGCGTGAATCTCGGTTTTCGCGATGCGCGCGAACTCGCGCGGGTGCTGGCGCAACGCGGCGCCCAGACCGACTGCGGCGACTATCACCTGTTGCGCCGTTACGAGCGTGCGCGCCGGGAAGACATCGCCACCATGCAGCTCGCCACCGACGCTTTGCAGCGGCTGTTCAACAGCGACAATCCGTGGCTCGCGGGATTGCGCAACTTCGGGCTGCGCCTGACCAACCGCCGGCCGCAACTCAAGAACCTTCTGGTGCAACACGCGGTCGGATAAGCTGATCGACTCAAAATCATCACTAGTTAAGGACCATCATGCGTAAAGTCATTGCGGTAGTTTCCTTGCTGTTGCTGGCATGTGTCAGCACCATGGCCGGCGCCAGCGAAGCCACAGTCAAGGCCGCGCTGCAGAAAAAATACCCGGACATCCCGGTTGAAAGCGTGACGAAAACGCCGCTGGCCGGGATATACGAAGTTTTTTCCAACGGACAACTGATTTATACCGACGAGAAGGCCGCTTATCTGTTCGTCAACGCCAGCCTGATCGACACCGACAGAAAGGCGAACCTGACCGAGGAACGCATGGGCCGGCTCACCGCAATCAAATTCGACCAGCTGCCGCTCAATCTCGCGTTCAAAAAGGTCAAAGGCAAGGGCACGCGCAAATTCGCCTATTTCGGCGATCCGAATTGCGGCTACTGCAAGAAGTTCGAGCATGATCTCACCAAGATCGACGACGTGACGATCTACGTGTTCCTGTACCCGGTGCTGGGACCCGACTCGGTCGAAAAAGCGAAATCGATATGGTGCTCGAAAGACCGCGCCAAGGCGTGGGATGACCAGCTGGTCAACGGAATTGCGCCGACAGCGCCCGCCACCTGCGATACGACGGCGATCGACAAAACCGTCGCTTTCGGCAAGCAGAAGAACATCAACGGCACGCCCACGATGTTCTTTGTCGATGGCGTGCGCGTGCCTGGCACGATTCCCCTCGAACAGATCGAGCAGCGCCTGGCGCAGGCCGCGCAAGCCAAATAGCGGCGGCAGCCGCTGCGGTTTGCGGTGCGGCAGGCGCGGTGGCGATTCGATGATGGCCGCTTTCGCGGTAACTCCGGGTCCCGACTTGAACCAACCTTCGTCGCGGCTGCTCATCGCGTGCTCGCTGTCGTTGCTGCTGCACCTGGCGGTGCTCGCCGGCATACCGGTCAATCCGACCGGCGGCGTGCCTGGCGTCGTTTCCACGATTTACGCGCGGCTCGAGCCGGCCACGCCCGAACCGCCGGCGCAGGCAGCGACGCTGATCCCCGCGGGCCCGACGACGGCTGCGGCCAACGCGGAAGTTCAGCCGAAACCGGCTGAACCCAAAGCCGAACCGAAGCCCGCTACCGCGCCGGCTTCCTCGCCCAGCAGCGGCATCGACGTTCCTTTCATCCGCGATCCGACCTGGTATACGCCGAAGCAGCTCGATGTTTATCCGCAGCCGCTGACGCCGATCAGGCTCGATTACCCCGACGCGGCAGCGGCTCAACGCCTGGACGGAAAGTTGACGCTGCTGTTGTTGATCGACGAGTTCGGCGTCGTGAACGAAGCAGCGGTGATCGATGCCCAGCCGCCGGGTTATTTCGAAGAGGCCACGCTCGCGGTGTTCCGCGCGATGCGGTTTTCCCCGGCGCAGAAACAGGGGCATCCGGTGAAAAGCCGGCTGCAGCTGCAGGTCAAGTACCTCTACGGCGACAGCGTAGGGGCTGTGCGCTGAGGCGGCCTTAATTTCCGTTCGGCGGCAGGTAGCCGGTCGGCAGCAGCACCCACATTTTCCCGCTTTGGCGCATGCGGCCGGCGAGCGATGCGGCTTCATCACCGAAACCCCAGAAGAAATCGGCGCGCACCGCGCCGCGAATCGCGCCACCGGTGTCCTGCGCGAGCATCAGGCGATTGAGCGGCCGGCGCGAGTTAGGCCAAGTAGTGGCGAGAAACACCGGCGCGCCAAGCGGAATGTAGCGCGCGTCGACCGCGATGCTGCGGCGCGCGGTGAGCGGAACGCCGAGCGCCCCGAGCGGTCCCGGCAGGCCGGGGGGCATCTCGCGGAAGAATACATAACTCGCGTTGTAGTTGAGCAGCTCCTGCAGCTTGTCGGGGTTCTGTTTCGCCCACGCCTGGATGCCTTGCATCGACGCCTTCTCGAGCGGCAGGTCGCCGCGGTCGACCAGCAGCCTGCCGATCGAGCGGTAGGGATAACCGTTCTGGTCGGCGTAACCGAGCGAGATGGTTTCGCCGCTGTCGAGCCTGACGCGGCCCGACCCCTGGATTTGCATGAAGAACAGCTCGACCGCATCCTCGACCCACGCGATTTCCTTGCCGGTGACCGGCGCCGCACCGTCCTCAATCTGCGCGCGGTTGAAGTAAGGCACCACGCTCCGCCCCTCGAGCCGGCCGCGCAGACGCAGGTTCTTGAGGTCCGGATAAAGCTCGCCGAGTTCGATCACCAGCAGATCGTCGGGCACGCCGTACACCGGGTAGCGATAGCGTGCGCTGCGCGTGCGGCTGCCGTGCAGCAGCGGCTCGTAATAGCCGGTGACCATGCCGCTGTCGCTGCCGTCGGCATTGACGACCTGATAGGGCGTGAAATTGAGCTCGAAAAAGCGCTGCAGTGTATCGCGTGCAGGCTCGCTCAACGCCGCCGCGACGGCGCATACCGATTGCCACGCGGGTTGGTTCTTGAGCGCGCCGCAACTCGCGAGAAACGCGCTCCAGGCGAGCTGCGGGTTGTCGTCGTGCCAGCCGGGAACGGCATCCCAGCTGCTCGCGCGCAGCGGACTGACTGGCACCGGTGGTTTCGCCGGCGGCGCTTCGACAGCGGGCGCGGGCACCGCCGGCGCCGGCGCGACCGGGGGCTTGCCCGGCAGCAGCGTTTCGCACGCGGCGAGAGCAGCCAGCGCGATCAGCGCGGCGCAGCGGCGTATCATTGCAACGTAGCGAAACACAATGCGCCGCAGTATATAACAGAGAAAGTCATGCCGAATAAGGGCCATGGTCTGGCTGCTGCTTGAAGCGGGCGTCGCGCTCGCGATCCTGCTTGCGATCGTATGGTGGACGTGGCCGCGCAAGCCGAAGCCGCCTGACGATCGCGGTCCCGGGCAGAATTGATCTGCGTGTTCAGGCGGTCTTTCTCAGCTCGATGCGCCGGAACCAGCCATGCGCGAGCGCCGGCTCGTCGCTCAAGAGATCGAGTTCCGAAACTGCCGCCAGTACTTCTTCGAACACCACATCGAGCCGCGTTGCGATGCGCGCGACGAGCGGGCTCAGCACGCGCCGCAGCGGCGCGCGTTGATCCGCGCGCAGAAACTTGTCGAGCAGCAATACGCGGCCGCCGGGCTTGAGCACGCGCGCAGTCTCGCGCAGCGCAGCGACCGGATCGGGCACGATCGCGAGTATCAAGTGCAGCAGCGCGATGTCGAAGCTGGAGCTGCGAAAAGGCAAACGCTGGCTGTCGCCTTGCACGAAGTGCAGGGCGAGCTGTCCGCGGCGCGGGCGGGCGCGCTCGAGCATGGCGTTTGTCAGATCGAGGCCGACGTAGCGATGCACGGGCGGCAGCAGCGGCAGATCGAGCCCGGTGCCGACGCCGTTGATGAGCACATCGAGGTTGCCGTGCTGCCGCAGGCGCGCGATGCTGCGACGGCGCGCGCCGTCAAGCGCGCGCGCAACCGCCAGGTCGTAAAACGGGGCGAGCAGCGAATAACTGATGCGCAGCGACATCGGAATTTATCCGCGCAAGCCCCCGGTTGCGTGGAACAGTCAGTGCAAAACGCGCGGCATCGACAGCGTGAACTCGGGGATGGTCGCGTCGAACTGCAGGCCGTCCTCGGCGACCATCTGATAACTGCCGCGCATGGTGCCGACCGGCGTCGCGATTGCGGTGCCGCTCGTGTATTCGAAGCTTTCGTCCGGCTTGAGCAGCGGCTGCTCGCCGACGACACCGAGCCCGCGCACTTCCTGCACCTGGTTGTTGGCATCGGTGATAACCCAGTGCCGGCTGATCAGCTGCGCGGTGACGCTGCCGGTGTTTTTGATCGTGATCGTATAGGCAAACACGTAACGGCCGCCATCCGGCTCCGACTGTTCCGGGACGTAGATAGTGCGCGTGATCACCGTGATTTCGTGTTTTTTTTCCGTGGCCATGGAACGGGTTGCAATGCGTGGCGCGCAGCGTGCGGCGCGGACGACCATTCCACACTATTTTACCGGGTGTGGCAACCGCTCGAGCACGACGCAGCCGCAGCTATGAGAGCGATGCCAATACCGGTAGAATCCGCGTATGCATCGCATAGCGCCCAGCATCCTGTCCGCCGACTTCGCGCGTCTGGGCGAGGAAGTGAAGAACGTGATTGCGGCTGGCGCCGATCTGATCCATTTCGACGTGATGGACAACCATTACGTGCCGAACCTGACCATCGGTCCGCTGGTGTGCGGGGCGATCCGGCCATTGACTGAAGCGCCGATCGACGTGCACCTGATGGTGAAGCCGGTCGACCGCATCGTCCCCGATTTCGCGAAGGCCGGCGCCAACATCATTTCGTTCCATCCCGAGGCGTCCGAACACGTCGACCGCACCATCGCGCTCATCAAGGAGCAGGGTTGCAAGGCGGGCTTGGTGTTCAACCCGGCGACCCCGCTAGATTATCTCGACCACGTGCTCGACAAGCTCGACCTGGTGCTCATCATGTCGGTCAATCCCGGATTCGGCGGGCAGAAATTCATTCGCGGCGCGCTCGCCAAGCTGCGCGCGGTGCGCGAACGCATCGCCAAATGCGGCAAGGACATCTGGCTCGAGGTCGACGGCGGCGTCAAGACCGACAACATCGCCGAGATCGCGCGTGCCGGCGCCGACACGTTTGTCGCCGGCTCGGCGATTTTCGGCACCAAGGATTACCAGGCAACGATCAGGCAAATGCGCGGCGAGTTGGCGAAAGCGTAGCTCGTTGCCTTGGCGTCGCATCAGGCGTCAATATCCGTGACACCCCTTCAGATGCGGTACGCTCGCGGTCCCATGCGCAATTATCCGCTGCCAGTCAAAGCCGTGATGATAGACCTCGACGGCACTCTGCTCGACACCGTCAAGGACCTCGCGGTCGCGGTCAACCTGATGCTCGAAAAGCTCGGCCGGTCGTCGCTCGGCGAAGCGCGGGTGCGCACTTTCGTCGGCAAGGGCATACCGAATCTGGTCAAGCGCTCGCTTGCCGGCATGCCGGGCGGCGAACCCGCGGCGGAGTTGTTCGAGCGTGCGCTGCCGCTGTATCTGGAATGCTATGCCGGCGTGAACGGCAAATACACGACGCTTTATCCCGGCGTGCGGGAAGGGTTGGATGCAATGCGCAGCGCCGGCTTTCCGCTCGCCTGCGTCACCAACAAGCCGGAGCGCTTCGCACTGCCGCTGCTCGAGCAGATGCGGATCAATGATTATTTTACCGTTGTGGTTGCCGGCGATACGCTGCCTAAGAAAAAGCCCGATCCATTGCCGCTCACGCATGCCTGCAGGCAACTGGGCATCGTGCCGCGCGAGATGCTGATGATCGGCGACTCGTTGAACGACGCCCAGGCGGCACGCGCCGCGGGCTGCCCGGTATTCTGCGTGCCCTATGGCTACAACGAAGGCGCCGATGTGCGCGAATTGGACGTTGATGCTATAGTAGAAACGTTATTTGAGGCTACGAAGCTTATTACCAAGTCATGATCCACACGAAAACGGGAAAAACGGCATTCCGCTCCACCGGGCTCTGGCGTCCGTGGCGCAGCGGCCTGGCACGCTGGCGCGCGCAGTAATTGCGGCGTCACCGGTTCTTTCGTTTTTGAGATTTCCCATGGAGTGGAGTCATGACAGAGTCACAATTCAACCAGCTTGCGGCCGAGGGTCATAACCGCATCCCGCTGGTGCTGGAAACCTTTGCCGACCTCGATACCCCGTTGTCGGTGTACCTCAAGCTCGCCGACCAGCCATATACTTATCTGCTCGAGTCGATAGTCGGTGGCGAGCGCTTCGGCCGTTATTCGTTCATTGGGCTTGGCTCCGAAACCCGCCTCGAAGTGCGCGGCAACGAATGCAGCGAATTCGAGCGCGGCAAGCTCAAGAGCTGCACGCAAGCCGAGGACCCACTTCAATTCATCCAGCAATATCAGTCGCGGTTCAGGGCCGCCGCGCAGCCGGGCCTGCCGCGTTTCTGCGGTGGGCTCGTCGGCTATTTCGGTTACGATACGGTGCGCTATATCGAGCGGCGGCTCGCCAGGACGCAGAAACCCGATCAGCTCGGCGTGCCCGACATTCTGCTGCTGCTGTCGCAGGAACTCGCGATCGTCGACAACCTGTCCGGCAAAATGTCGCTGGTGGTATACGCCGATCCGGGTCAGCGCGACGCATATCGCACAGCCAAGCGCCGGCTCGCCGAATTGCTGGCGAAACTGCGCGCTCCGGTGACGATACCCGCCGATGTATCGGTCGCGTCGGAACCCGCGGTGTCCGGTTTCGGCGAGGCCGCGTACCATGCCGCGGTCGAACGCGCCAAGCGCTATATCTTCGACGGCGACATCATGCAGGTGGTGCCGTCGCAGCGCATGTCGAAGCGCTTCAGGGCGACGCCGCTCGCATTGTATCGCGCGCTGCGCACCATCAATCCGTCGCCGTACATGTTCTATTTCGATTTCGATGCGTTCCACGTCGTCGGCGCCTCCCCCGAAATCCTGGTGCGCCTCGAGGGTGACATGGTCACGGTGAGGCCGATCGCCGGCACGCGCCGGCGCGGCGCGACACCGGCGGAAGACGCGGCGCTCGCCGACGAGCTGCTGGCCGACGCCAAGGAATGCGCCGAGCACATCATGCTGGTCGACCTGGGGCGCAACGACGTCGGGCGCGTCGCCCAGACCGGCAGCGTGCACGTGACCGAGCAGATGGTGATCGAGCGCTATTCGCACGTGATGCACATCGTGTCCAACGTCGAAGGCAAATTGAAACCCGGGTTGAGCGCGCTCGACGTGCTGCGCGCGACGTTTCCCGCCGGCACGGTGAGCGGCGCGCCCAAAGTGCGCGCGATGGAGATCATCGACGAACTCGAGCCGGTCAAGCGCGGCATCTACGCCGGCGCGGTCGGTTACCTCGGCTTCAACGGCGACATGGACGTCGCCATCGCTCTGCGCACCGCGGTGCTCAAAGACGGCACGCTGTACGTGCAGGCCGGCGGCGGTATCGTCGCCGATTCGGTGCCGGCGACCGAATGGCAGGAAACCCAGAGCAAAGCCAAGGCATTATTGCGTGCCGCGGAAATGGCCGAATCCGGGCTGGACAGCAGGATCGAGTAGGAGAACGGCATGCTCCTGATGATCGACAACTACGATTCGTTCACCTACAACCTGGTGCAATATTTCGGCGAGCTCGAGCAGGACGTCGCCGTGTATCGCAACGACGAAATCACGCTCGAGAAAATTGAAGCACTCAATCCACGCCAGATAGTGATCTCGCCCGGCCCGTGCACGCCGAACGAAGCCGGCATTTCTGTGCCGCTGATCGAGCATTTCGCCGGTAAAATCCCGATCCTCGGGGTGTGCCTGGGCCACCAGTCGATCGGCCAGGCGTTCGGCGGCAGAATCGTTCACGCGAAGCAGGTGATGCACGGCAAGACCTCGGCGATCCAGCACAACGCGGGCGGCGTATTTCGAACCCTGCCGAATCCATTCCAGGCGACGCGCTATCATTCGCTGGTAATCGAGCGCGCGGGCCTGCCCGATTGTCTCGAAATCACGGCGTGGACCGACGATGGCGAAATCATGGGCGTGCGGCACAAGACGCTGGCAGTCGAGGGCGTGCAGTTTCATCCGGAATCGATCCTGACCGAGCGCGGTCACGTGCTGCTCGCCAATTTTTTGCAGGGACGAAAATCATGAAACCGCAGGAAGCCCTGGCTCGCGTCATCGAGCACCGCGAGATATTTCACGAGGAGATGCTGTCGCTGATGCGGCAGATCATGAGCGGCGAGGTGTCGCCGGTATTGATCGCCGCGATCGTGACCGGCTTGCGCGTGAAAAAGGAGACCATCGGCGAGATCGCGGCCGCCGCGCAGGTGATGCGCGAATTTGCGACCAAAGTGCCAATTGGCGACGACGACAAACTGGTCGACACCTGCGGTACCGGCGGGGACGCCGCGCACAGCTTCAACATATCGACCGCCGCGGCTTTCGTCGCCGCCGCGGCCGGCGCCAGGGTCGCCAAGCACGGCGGCCGCTCGGTGTCGAGCAAGTCGGGCAGCGCCGACGTGCTGGAAGCGCTCGGCGCCAATATCAACCTGAAACCCGGGCAGATCGCGCAGTCGATCAAGGAAGTCGGCGTCGGCTTCATGTTCGCGCCCAGCCACCACAGCGCGATGAAGCACGCGGCGCCGGTGCGCAAGGAGCTCGGCGTGCGCACTATCTTCAACATACTCGGGCCGCTCACCAATCCCGCCGGCGCGAAGAACCAGCTGATGGGCGTGTTCCACCCCGATCTGGTCGGCATCCAGGCGCACGTGCTGCAGCGGCTCGGCAGCCGCCACGTAATGGTCGTGCACGGTCTGGAAAATCTCGACGAAATTTCGATTTCAGGCCCGACCATGATCGGCGAGCTGAAGAACAACGAGGTGCGCGAGTACCAGATCAAGCCCGCGGATTTCGGGCTCGCCACGCACGCCGTCGCTGCCATCCGTGTCGACGGCGCCGAGCGGTCGAAAGCGATGCTGCTCGCCGCGCTCGAAAACAAGGCGGGCGCCGCGCGCGACATCGTCGCGCTCAACGCCGGCGCGACGATCTACGTGGCCGGCGTGGCAGCAAGCCACGCCGACGGCATCAGACTCGCGCTCGATGCGATGGCGTCCGGCAAGGCGCGCGCGCGGGTCGAAGAGTTCGTGAAGTTCACGCGCAGCTGCGCCTGAGACATCGCCGATGCCGGGCTCGTTCCCGCGGGAGTATTAGTTGGCCGATCTGAGCCTTTGCATACCGACGCGCAACCGCGCGGCATATTTGAGCCGCGGGCTCGACCATTTGCTCACGTTCACTCAGATCGATTTCGAAGTGATTATTGGAGACAATGCCTCAACGGACAATACCGCCGAGGTCGTGAAGAAATACGCGAGAAAATTCCGGACTATCGTCTACCACCGGCACGATGCCGATATCGGATTCGCCCGCAACATGGACGCCGTCATGCGGTTGGCGCGCGGGAAATACGTTTACCTCCTCGCCGACGACGACATGGCGTTTGAAAATACCCTGGTGTTGATGAAGACGCTGCTGGACGAGCATCCAGCAGCAGTCAGCGTGACCGGAAAATATCAAAGCTCGGAGCAGCCGCAGGTCGGGCTTGCTGCTCCAGTCAGGGAGATCAAGGCCTTTTTCATCCGCCAGGGAGATTTCAGCGCCTGGTTTGACCGCTTGGCGAAGAACTCGTTGCTGTGCGATGGCCATCCCTTCATGCGGCGGGAAATATTCCAGAGGCACTGTTCGTACGACGACAGGTCTCTCATGTTGCTCACGCTCAACACCAGACTGCTGGCGTTTGGAGATCTCGTGTTCATCGATCAACCGGTTATCCAGCATTGCAGGAACCCTTTGAGCGTGTCCGCCAACATGACTGATCACTGGTTCCATGATTACTCGCACGCGGACATCGAGCTGGCGGTTGCCGGCGCCGCGCACGCATTATCCCCGCAGGTGATGGAGAAAATCCGGCGAGACTTCCTCCAGGTTACCTACCTCCAATCCGCACGTATGGCCCGTATCCGCAATGATCCTGTGCTCATGTGGCATTTTCTGCGGCGCGCAAAAGCGGTAGGTGGTGTGGATGAGGCGTGTCTGGTGCGGTGCGAGCGACTGTTGCTGATCGACGTCGCGGTCGAGCGTTTGCACCGGATCATTCAGGACACGGGAATTGAACTGATTGTGGCTGAAGACACGCCGCTGATGGAATATCTGCAATTTAAATTGAGCCGGCTGGCGCCCGATTTGGAATGGGCGCTGCCTGAGGAGGCGACATCAAGACTGGATGCCGCGCTACGCCTGTTTGAAGAAGCTCCCGATTCAACCGGTGCGACAGAGGTTGCCGGGCCGTACAGATCTAAAATAGCGTTTTGGGATGTTCTGCAGTCACTCAGACTAACCGATCATCCGGTCAGCGTGACCGTGCATGCCGGCGAGGCCGTAATCGAGTTTACTTCGCCGGCGGCGGAGCTGCTGAAGCAATTTTCTAAGGGGTTCGCGATCGTGATGGCTGATTATGCCGCGAAGGCGGCGCCTGGGTCGTAAGGCGACGGGTTCGGTTGCTTATGTCCGATATTCTCGGCCGCATATTGAAAGTCAAGCGTGGCGAAATCTCCACCCGGATTGCGGTCGCGCCGCTTGCACGGGTGCGTGCAGACGCGGAACGGGCGGCGCCAGCGCGCGATTTTACCCGTGCATTGCGCGAGAAGATGGCCGCAGGGCAGCCCGCCGTTATCGGCGAAAGCAAGAAGGCCAGCCCCAGCAAGGGCTTGCTGCGCGCCGACTACGACCCGGCTTTCAACGCGCGCTCATACGAAAAGGGCGGCGCGGCGTGTCTCTCCGTGCTGACCGACGGGCAATTCTTCCAGGGCAGCGACGATCACCTGCAGGCGGCGCGCAACGCATGCACGCTGCCGGTGCTGCGCAAGGACTTCACCATTGATCCCTATCAAGTGTACGAGGCCCGCGCGCTCGGCGCCGACTGCATTCTGCTCATCGTCGCTGCGCTGGAGCAGGCGCGCCTGCTGGATTTGGAAGCGGTGGCGCACGCCGTCGGCCTTGCGGTGCTGGTCGAGGTGCACGATGGTGCCGAGCTCGACCGCGCAATGGCGTTGAAAACCCCGCTGCTGGGCATCAACAACCGCAGCCTGCGCACCTTCGAAACCACGCTTGAAACCACGCTAGGCCTGCTCGACCGAGTGCCCGACGACCGCGTGGTAGTGACCGAGAGCGGCATCCTCGTGGCCGCGGATGTCGCACGCATGCGCGAGCACGGGGTCAACGCGTTCCTGGTCGGCGAAGCGTTCATGCGCGCGGACGACCCCGGCGCTGAGCTCGCGCGCCTGTTCAGGCCACCGTCGGCCTGAACACCCTGATCAGGCGTGGGCCGATTTTAGCCGGGCGATGAGGGAAGATCTGACGTTCGCCGTCGCGGACGGTGTCAGCATTTTCGTGCCGGACGACCTCGGAATCTTTACCCCGCACATCGTCCTCGAACAGCAAGGCTGGTTTGAAGACGAAATCCCGTTTGTGCGCGCTTACGCGCGGCATGCGTGCGGTGGATGGCGGCGATGCCTTTGCCGAACCGTCGCTCGTGCTTGGCCTTATCATGAAGATGTCGATCCGGGTCCCGAATTGCGGCAATGGCTGCTCGCGGGCCGCCGCCGAAAGCTACGGGCATCTCTACCATTTTCCATCCAGTTGCAAGCCCAGCCCGGCGCATGCAGATCCCGGTGTGTCTGTCGACCCGCGATATTGGAGTCCCGCGTGTGCGCGCCGGGTGGATCTGTTCAGGCAACGCGCGCATGCGGTCATCGCGATTGAAAGGCGCTAAAATTGACACCGCAGGGGATGAACCGGACATGATAGACCTGGATCGATTGATCGTCGCTTTTGATAACGGCCTGCGCACGCTGCTGGCGCCTGCGCACAGCGCGCGTCCGGTTCCCGGTGACGGCGCCGCCGCAACCGAACTGAGCGCGAGCGAGCGCGAAGTGGCCGCGGCGTTGATGCGGGTCAATCATAGCGGCGAAATCTGCGCGCAGGCTATGTATCAGGGGCAGGCGCTGACTGCGCATAATCCTGCGGCGCGTGCGGCGCTCGAGCAGGCCGCGGCCGAAGAAACCGATCACCTGGCATGGACTGCGCAACGCATAGCCGAACTCGGCGGGCGCGTGAGCCTGCTCAACCCGCTGTGGTATGCGGGCTCGTTCGCGCTCGGCGCCGCCGCCGGCTTGCTCGGCGACAAGTGGAATCTGGGTTTTCTGGCCGAGACCGAGCGCCAGGTCGAGGGCCATCTCGAGGGCCACCTCGACCGGCTGCCGCCGCAGGACGGAAAAAGCCGCGCGATACTCGATCAGATGAAAGAGGACGAGGCGCGCCACGCGCGCACTGCAGTCGCACACGGCGCTGCCGAACTGCCTGAGCCAGTCAAGCTGGCGATGAAACTCGGCTCGCGCGTGATGACGCGCACCACGTTCTGGATCTGAAGCTTTGCCGCAAAGGCGCTAAGACGCAAGGGTGACGCGAAGAGTGCTTGTTGACTTGGCGAGTGTACTGTTGGCAATGAATTAATTTTATTGCGCGTTTTTCTTCGCGCCTTTGCGTCATTGCGGTGAGGTTCTCACGCCTCTCGTATCTCGAAGTCGTGGGTGATCGCGGCAGTCTTGCCGAGCATGATCGAGGCCGAGCAGTATTTCTCCGCCGACAGATGAATTGCGCGCTCGACCTGCGGCGGTTTGAGCTCTTTGCCGCTGACCACGAAATGAAAGTGGATCTTGGTGAAAACCTTGGGGTCATCAGTGGCGCGCTCAGACTCGATTTCGACCACGCAATCGGTGATCGCGGCGCGGGCTTTCCTCAGGATGTGCACCACGTCATAGGCGGTGCAGCCGCCGGTGCCGATCAGCACGGTTTCCATCGGCCGCATGCCGAGATTGCGGCCACCGCCTTCGGGCGCGCCGTCCATCACGATCGTGTGGCCGCTGCCGGATTCGCCAACGAAGCAGACGTTTTCAATCCATTTGATACGGGCTTTCATGCGGGCGTCCAGGAAAAAACGGGGAAATATGCGCGACTATAGCAGCCCGCCGCCGCGCGGCCCGGAGGGCGCGACTTGGGGATACCCCCATTCCGGATTGACACCCCGGTGATTTTTATCATAAAATCCAAAGCTTTCCGTCGTTTCCACCGCCGCAGGCAGGGTTATGAAGACTTTTTCGGCGAAAGCCCATGAAATCAAGCGCGACTGGTATTTGGTCGACGCTCAGGACAAAGTGCTCGGACGGCTCGCCGCAGCGCTCGCCCACCGGCTGCGCGGCAAGCACAAGCCGGAATTTACGCCGCATGTCGATGGCGGCGATTATATCGTGGTCGTCAACGCCGATAAGCTGCGCGTCACCGGCGGCAAAGCGCGCGGCAAGCTCTATCACCGCCACAGCACTTATCCGGGCGGCATCTACACCACCAATTTTGCCAAGCTGCACGCGCGCCATCCGCGCCGCGTGCTGGAAATGGCGGTCAAGGGTATGCTGCCCAAGGGCCCGCTCGGCTACGC
>Ga0209415_10004721_pt1 | contig 24856 bp, 23 predicted proteins | sample PeaSoiSIISIP2007_FD_187696 | JGI IMG/M metagenome (GOLD analysis project Ga0209415, IMG submission 187696) | Peat soil microbial communities from Weissenstadt, Germany - SII-SIP-2007 (SPAdes) (version 2) | ecosystem: Environmental > Terrestrial > Soil > Wetlands > Peat | place: Germany... | reverse complement strand
CGCGACATGGGCCCGCGTTCGCGCTATCTCGGCCCGGAAGTCCCGGCGGAGGAGCTGATCTGGCAAGACCCCGTTCCGGCGGTCAATCACATGCTGATCGACGCCAAGGACATTGCCGATCTCAAGGCCAAGATTCTCGCATCGGGACATTCCATCTCGGAGCTGGTCGGTACCGCTTTGGCCTCGGCGGCAAGCTTCCGCGGCTCAGACAAGCGCGGCGGAGCGAACGGCGCGCGCATTCGCCTCGCGCCGCAAAAGGACTGGGCGGTCAACCAGCCGGCGCAACTGGCGAAAGTGTTGCGGACCCTCGAAGCGATCCAAAAGAAATTCAACGGCTCGCCATCCAACGGGAAGAAGGGCAAGAAGAGGAAGAAGGTTTCGCTTGCGGACCTGATCGTCCTCGGCGGTTGTGCGGCGATCGAGAAAGCCGCGAAGGCCGGCGGGTACAACGCAAAAGTGCCCTTCACGCCGGGGCGCACGGACGCATCGCAAGCGCAGACCGATGTGGAGTCCTTCGAGTATCTCGAACCGGTCGCGGACGGGTTCCGCAACTACCTCAAAGCCAAGTTCAGCGTATCAGCGGAGGAGCTGCTGATAGACAAGGCGCAATTGCTGACGCTGACGGCGCCTGAGATGACGGTACTCGTCGGCGGCCTGCGCGTCCTGGGTGCAAATGCCGGAAAGTCCACACACGGCGTCTTCACCAAGCGGCCGGAGACGCTGACGAACGACTTTTTCGTCAACCTGCTCGACATGAGCACACAATGGCAGCCCTCCGTTGGCTCGGAAGGCGTCTACGAGGGGCGCGACCGGAAGACGAACGAGCTCAAGTGGACCGGCACACGTGTCGACCTTGTCTTCGGTTCGAATTCCGAGCTGCGCGCTCTCGCGGAAGTCTATGCCTGCGCGGACTCTCAGGAGAAGTTCGTGAAAGACTTCGTGGCGGCCTGGACCAAGGTGATGAACCTGGATCGCTACGATCTCGCCTGAGCTCGGCGGAAGAAGAGAGCTGTCGACTTAGCACGAGCCCCCATTCCTGTTGTTTGGATCGGCAAATCCGAAGGGCGTGCTTTTCTTGTTTCGCGCGCACAGGATTGCGCACCCTTTGATTTTGCGAAGGTTTTAGTCGCTGAAGTCACCGAGTGACTTCGAAGCTTTCGGTCCAACGTCAGTCCACATGGAGAGGTTGGTAGCACCGCATGCATCCGCATAAGCGACACCAGATGCGGCACTTGTATGATTTCGCCTGCTTTGTTGCAAAGCAGGTGCTCTCCCAGCTGAGCTACACGCCCACAGATGTGAATCTGATTCTAAAGCATATCCGCGCGCGCCGGAATCCATTCCTTCGCGCATTGGTCAAGTGGAGTGAACACCAATCTCGAGACGGTCTTTTCTTGCGACAGTCTTTTTGCAGCCACAATTCCAAAGCTACCGCCTAGCGAGCAGGAGCGAGCCCGAAAACTCCCGGAGTGGGTGCTCGATGTGAACATTGCGATGGCCTTCGCGGCCGGAAGCAGCTCGGTGACAAATTTGTCGTGGGCGGCCTTTGAAACTGACAAAAATGTTGCATCGCCGCTCGACTCACGCGCGAACGTCCGCGGCAACGAAAACAAATTTGTCGTAGGCACGCTTCGAATCCTACAAGAATGTCGTATCAGCGCTCGCCGCGATGATCATCCGCCGACTTGCACCCCCGAAAAAACCTGGCAAATCCGCCATTTTCTTAAGAACTCTACAAGTGGCCTCCCACTTGCATTGAGGTACGTGGATGTTTGTATCGTCATTCACGCAATTACCTCAGGAGTGTCCATGACCGAGACCAGCGCCAGCTATGAGCAGGAAGTCAAGAAGACACACACCAGATTGAAGACCGATCCGTTGAATTTCTGGGAGGTTCTGGCTCAGGCGGTCGCGCTGATCTCCCCGAGCATGACGGCCGCGTTAATCGTGCCGCTGCCGGAGGATCTGCATGACGGCTAGCTTAGGCTTGTTAGCGAGTCTCCACCGTTATCCGGCGAAGTCCATGATGGGAGAGGCTCTCAACGCGGCGCAGGTCACTCAGCGAGGGCTTTTCGGCGACAGGTCCTACGCCTTGTGCGACACGGAGACCGGAAAGGTGGTAAGCGCCAAGAACCCGCGGAAGTGGCCGAACATGTTCAGCTACCACGCGGCATTCACGAGTCCGCCAGCAGCCGGGTCGGCCGTGCCTCCCGTGCGCGTGACGCTTCCTGACGGAGGCTATGCCCTCAGTTCCAACCCGGACTTCGCGCCGACCGTTTCCGCGACGCTGGGCCGGCCGGTCACTCTGCTGGCCACGCCTCCGCAGAATGCGCAGCTCGAGGAGTATTGGCCCGATATGGAGGAGCTGTCGAATCGGGATGTCGTCACTGACGAATCCATGCCTCAGGGAACGTTTTTCGATCTCGCCGTCCTGCACGTGCTCACCACGGGCACGCTTGACCGCCTGCGCGCTTGACAACCTCGCTCCCGAAAACCTAGAATCGCTATAGGCGAAGAAAAAGCGAAATACAGGTCCCCTCTTTTCGCCCTTTGCCGTTCGCCATGAGCTCAAAAACCACTGCTTTGCGTTTGCGCGTCGAATCCGCGCTGGCTGCGCGTGTCGCGAGTCCCTTTCAATATCGCGACCGCCGGATCGTGGAAACGGTCTCTGCGGGTGTTCTCCCCGTGGATCTTCTTACGGGAGGGCTGCCTCGAGGCAGCTTGACGGAAATCTACGGGCCTCCCAGTTCCGGGAGGACCAGTTTGCTGATTTCCGCACTGGCGTCGCGAACGGCGGCATCGGAGGTGTGCGCGCTCGTCGATGCGCGGGATGCTTTCGATCCCCATTTCGCGGAAGCAGCCGGCGTGAAATTGAAGCAACTGCTCTGGGTGCGCTGCCGGAATGTTGACCAGGCCTTGCGCGCCACCGATTTGCTGATCCAGGGCGGCGGCTTCGGCTTGATTGCTCTCGATCTGAGCGACACTTCGCCGCATGTTGTCCGCCATGTGCCTCTTCAGGTGTGGTTCCGTTTCCGCCGGGCCGTGGAATACACGCCGACAGTTCTCGTCGTCCTGGAGCAGGAGTCGAACGCAAAAACCTGCGCTTCCCTGGTTCTCGGCCTTCGCACGCAAAAGACGCGATGGTCGCAGACGTCTGAAAGGATGGGAGAGATTATCTCGCCGCATTCACAGGGGTTTTTGCTCGAAGGGTGGAAGAGCCGCGCGGAAATCCTTCGCTCTCGCGCGAAGCAGGAAGATCGGCGATGGATCGAGCTGGATGAAACTTCAATGGGCGCGAGCGGCATTGGCGCCGATTTCGAAACGCAAACCATCGGAATGTATTCCCGCATATTCACCGGCAAACTCAGCTCGGAGGGAGGGCCCAGGCAAAGGTGAAGAACTTTTTCAGTCCCTTTTCCTTTTCGCCGGACTCCTATGGCATTCGCTTCCGTTTTCGTTCCCAATTTCATGGTGCAGGCGGTCGTGCGCGCCGAGCCTGCCTTGCGCGAGAGCGCCCTGGCTCTGGTCGAAGGCAAGCCGCCGCTTTGCAGCGTGACGGCTGTCAACGAAAAGGCCGCGCAAATGGGAATCGAAATCGGGATGGCGAAAACAAATGCGGCGCGATTTGCCGGTCTGGAAATTCGTCCCCGCTCTCTATCGCAGGAAGAAATAGCTCACGCCGTATTGCTCGATATCGGCTGGTCGGTTTCTCCGCGAATGGAAGATACCGCGCAAGACGCGATCGCTCTGGATATCACCGGCCTGTCCTATCTATTCGGTTCGGAAGAAGACATTGGTGCGCATCTCTTGCAATGTTCGTCCACATGTAGCTTGCGCCCGAATGTCGCCATCGCCTCGAACGTTGATACAGCTCTGATCGCTGCACGAGGTTTTGCGGGGATCACGGTGATCCCGTCCGGACAAGAATCGAAATATCTGGGCGAATTGTCCGTCAGCGTGCTTTCGCCGTCCGCTGAGACGGCCGAAACATTGAGCCGCTGGGGCGTGCACACGTGCGCCGCCTTTGCCGGCCTGCCGGTCTTGCAGCTCTCCGAACGTCTCGGGCAGGAAGGAGTCCGCCTGCACGTCCTGGCGCGCGGCGCAAGCTCGCGCTCGCTCGTGATTGCTGATCTCGGGCACTCCTTCGAAGAAGAGATGGATCTGGACGACGCCGTCGAGGAGCTGGATCCGCTGTCGTTTCTTCTGGGGCGATTGCTCGATCAGCTTTGCGCGCGTTTGGCGGCGCGTTCCCTGGCGGCGGCCGCCGTTCGCGTGCGTTTCGAACTGCAACCGGCTTTCGAGAATGCTTTCGACATTCGCAAAGAGACGTTTCGCTCAAAGAACCCATCCGGGCTCTATGAAAGAGAAATCCAGCTTCCCATCCCGGCGCGCGATTCGAAAATGCTTTTGAAATTGCTGCGGCTGCGTTTGCAATCGAATCCGCCCGGCGCGCCGATTCACAAAATCCTGCTGGCGGCTGATTCCGCCAGGCCGCGCGCGACGCAAGGCGGCCTGTTTCTCCCCAGTTTTCCCGATCCGGAAAAATTGGAGCTGACGATCGCGCGCATTGCCAACGTCGTGGGCGAAGGGAATGTCGGTTCGCCGTCTTTGGTGGATACGCATCGCCCGGGGGAGTTTCAGATGCGGCGGTTTCTGACTCCTCTCGCGGCCGTGGAGACGAACTGCAATCAGGGTGGCGCCCATTCAGGAAAACAACGCGCGGATTCAAAAGTCGCGACGAGCTTTCGGGCTTTTCGCCCGCCCGTTCCCGCAAAACTCGAGCTGCATGCGGGCCGCCCGACGCGCGTTATTTTTCAGGGCCTGCGCGGAGAAGTGCTCGCCGCTGCCGGTCCATGGCGCACGTCCGGCGACTGGTGGCGGGAGGATCCCTGGCAGCAGGATGAATGGGATCTGGAGATTCATTTCCACTCTTTTTCGGGGCACAGCGATGTATCCGCGAAATTTCATCCCGAATGCGGCCTCTACCGCTTCTATTACGACTCGCTGCGCGGAGGCTGGTTTGTGCGGGGAATCTACGACTGATGTACGTCGAACTTCACGCGCGATCCGCGTTCAGTTTTCTCGAGGGTGCTTCCTCGCCCGAAGAGCTGGCCCGCGTGTGCGCGGAACACAACATGCCCGCCATGGCTTTGCTCGATCGCGACGGCGTGTACGGCTCGCCTCGTTTCCATCTGGCGGCGAGGAAACTTTCCATCCGCGCGCACATCGGCGCCGAAATCACATCCGTTGCGGGCTGGCGTTATCCCTTGCTCGTCGAATCGCGCGAGGGCTACCAGAATTTGTGCCGCCTCATCACGCGAATGAAGCTGCGCGCGAAAAAAGGAGAGGGCAGCGCCCGGCCCGAGGAAATTGCGGGGATGGGCGGCGGGCTGATCTGCTTGACGGGGGGTGAGGAAGGTCCGCTGGCGCATGCGTTGGCGCAAGGCGGGATCGAGAGCGCCCTCGAATGCATCGAGCAGCTCTGCCGGGCATTCGGCCGGCAAAATGTTTACGTCGAGCTTCAGCGCCATTTCCATCGCGATGAAGAAGCGCGCAACCAGGCGGCCGTTGCCATCGCGCGAAAGCTGAAGCTGCCGCTGCTTGCGGCCAACGGCGTCTCGCACGCTCTGCCGCAGCAGCGTGAAGTGCTGGATGTGTTCACCTGTATCCGCCGCCACCGGACACTTGCAACGGCCGGCCGTTTGTTGAGCCGCAATTCCGAGCGCTATTTCAAGGGACAAACGGAAATGGCCCTTCTTTTCTCCGATCTTCCCGCAGCCATTGCCGGCACCGAAGTTTTGTCCTCGCGTTTGCAATTCACCCTGAACGACCTCGGATACAAGTTCCCGGCTTATCCGGTCCCTGACGGCGGCTCGCAAATGCAATTTCTCCGCCAGCGCACGTACGAGGGCATGATTGGCCGCTATGGCTCGAGCGACGAACGAGCGCGGCGCCAGATCGATCGCGAGCTTGCGCTGATTGAAAAGCTCGATCTCTCCGGCTACTTCCTGATCGTCTGGGATATCGTCCGCTTTTGCCGCGAGAAGAATATTCTCGTGCAGGGGCGCGGCTCCGCGGCGAATAGCGCCGTTTGCTACGCGCTCGGCATCACGGCTGTCGATCCGGTCGGGATGGATCTTCTGTTCGAGCGGTTTTTATCCGAAGAGCGCGGCGAATGGCCGGATATCGACCTCGATCTTCCGAGTGGCGATCAGCGCGAACGCGCCATTCAGTATGTTTACGAGCGCTACGGAAAATTAGGCGCCGCGATGACCGCGAACGTCATCACCTACCGCGGCCGCTCGGCTGCCCGCGAAATCGGCAAGGCTTTGTCGTTCGATACGGAAACGCTCGACCGCTTGGCGGGCCTCGTCGGATCGTGGGAATACAAGGACCCCGGCGACACGCTCGCTCGCCATTTTCGCGACACCGGCCTCGACCTCCAGCATCCGCGGGTCCGGAAATTTTTCGAGCTTTGCCAGGCCGTGCAGGATTTGCCGCGCCATCTGGGGCAGCATTCTGGCGGAATGGTGGTGTGCCAGGGACAACTGGATTCCGTCGTTCCGCTCGAACCGGCCACGATGCCGGGCCGCGTGGTCGTGCAATGGGACAAGGAAGATTGCGCCGACATGGGAATCGTGAAAGTGGACCTACTCGGCTTGGGAATGATGGCCGTGCTCGAAGACTCGCTCCAGATCATCCGCGAACAGCATGGAGAAGAGGTCGACCTCGGCCATCTCCCGGCGAATGACCCGGCCGTCTATGCGGCGCTGCAAAACGCGGACACGGTCGGAATGTTTCAAGTCGAAAGCCGGGCGCAGATGTCGTGCCTGCCGCGTCTCCGCCCGAAATGTTTCTACGACATTGTCGTGCAGGTTGCGATTATTCGTCCGGGGCCGATTGTCGGGAAAATGGTTCATCCATATCTAAAGCGCCGCCAGGGGCTGGAGACGCCGGAATATTTTCATCCCGATCTGCGGCCCGCCCTGGAACGCACGCTGGGCGTGCCTCTATTTCAGGAGCAATTGCTGCGTATGGCGATGATCGCCGCGGGATTCACGGGCGGCGAAGCCGAGGAATTGCGGCGGACGATGGGGTTCAAGCGTTCCGAAGCGCGCATGAAAGAAATAGAGGTGAAGCTCCGGCGCGGCATGCATGCGAAAGGGATCACCGGAGAAATGCAGGACAAAATCGTTCAGTCGATCGCTTCTTTCGCGCTCTATGGATTTCCCGAATCGCACGCGGCCAGTTTTGCGCTGATCGCATACGCCAGCGCCTATTTGAAATGCCATTATCTGGCGGCATTCACCGCCGCGATGCTGAATAACCAGCCGATGGGTTTCTACCGGCCCGCAACGCTCGTGAAAGACGCGCAGCGCCACGGCTTGAAATGCAAACCCATCGATTTGACGCGCTCCGATTGGAAATGCACTCTCGAAACAATTCCCGAGGGATTCGCCGTGCGCCTGGGAATGAGTTACGTGAAAGGCTTGCGCAAGGAGATTGCGCTCGAAATCGTGCGCCAGCGCGAGATTCGCAGGTTCGCATCGATCGACGATTTGAAACAGCGCGTTCCCGAAATGCAGAAATCCGAGCTGACTGCGCTCGCCGAAACCGGTGCCCTAAATTTCATATCCTCCAAACGCAATTCGCACCGCCGCGATGCTCTCTGGCAGGTCGAGCGAGCCGCCCGCCGGCCGGGGCCTCTTCTCGAAACGCAGGAAAATTCCGAGAACGAATCGGCCGTTATTCTGGAATCCCCGTTGCAGCCGATGACCGCCGAGGAAAGATTGGTCGCGGACTTCCGCGGCACCGGACTCACGGCCGGACCTCACCCGATGGCGTATCGCCGAGCCGAATTGAAGAGACATGGAATCCGTGCGGCCGTCGAGCTTGCGAAAATTCCCGACGGAACGCGCGTGCGTGTGGCGGGAGCCGTGATCGCCCGCCAGCGCCCCGGCACGGCCAAGGGTTTTGTCTTTCTCAGCCTGGAGGACGAAACAGGGATCGCGAACGCAATCATCACGCCGCAGCTATTCGAGCGGGATCATACCGTGGTAGTCCATCATCCTTTTTTGCTGATCGAGGGCACGCTTCAGAATCAGGACAATGTGGTTTCGGTGAAGGTGGAACGCGTCCTGCCCCTTGAGATATCGCGCGCGGAAATGACCTCGCACGACTTCCACTGAAAATCTACTGCTTTCCTTCCGGCAGGTCGTCTTTCCATCCGAGGATTGCAGAGGATGTGTCGCTCGTCGCGCCGAGGCGGTCGCGAGCTGCCGCCCAGCGTTCGCGGATAAGGCGCGATAAGGGCGCGTCGAGCCGCACCGCTTCGCCCAGATCGGCCGCGATCTTCACATCCTTCGCCATCAGGCCGAGCGCAAAGCCTGTCGCGAATTTTCCGCCGAGGACGTGCTCTTTCACCATGACCTCGGTCGTGAAGTTGCGGCCGGTCGAAGCGTTCAGGATGTCCACCATCGCACCCTGGTCGAGGCCGAAGCGCTCGCCGATCAGCAGCGCTTCCGCCACCGCCGTGTAACCCGCCGCCGCAATGTAGTTGTTGAGCGCCTTCATGGCGTGCCCTGTGCCGAGCGGACCGGTTTCGAACAGTTGCTTGCCCATTGAGAGAAGCAACGGCTTGGCGCGCTCGATCGCGGCCTTGTCGTTTCCGCCGATCATGATGGCGAGCGTGCCGGTCTTGGCGCGCGGGACGGCCCCCGACACTGGCGCGTCAATCAGAATGACTCCCGATCGCTCGAGCGCCTTACCCAGCTCACGCGTCCCGACCGGCTCGGAAGAGCTCATGTCGATCACGAGCGTGCCGGGCCGCAACGCCTTCGCGAAAGCGCCATCTTGATTCTCGAGCAGCGCCTCGCGGACGATTTTCCCCGTCGGCAGCATCGTGACGATAATTTCGTTCTGCGCGACCTCGGCGAGATCGGCGGCCGCGCGGCAATTGTGCTCCCGCGCGAAGCGCGCGCTCTTCTCCGCGTCGGCGTCGAACACCATGAGCTCGTAGCCCGCTCTCGCTATGTGGCCGGCCATTGGCCAGCCCATGTTTCCGATGCCGATGAAACCGACGCGCATGGCGTTGTTCGCTCCTCTACTCGAGTCCGAGTTCTTTCAGCACGTCCGTCGCGTGACTGAAACTGTCCACGCCTGCCGGCACTCCCGCGTAGATCATGCTGTGCAGCAGCACTTCGCGAATCTCATCCTTCGTGCAGCCATTCTTCACCGCGCCGCGGACGTGTCCCTTCAACTGATTCGGGCGATTGAGAGCGACGAGCAGCGCCATCGTCAGCATGCTGCGCGTTTTCCGGTCGAGCTGCGGCCGGGTCCAGACTTCACCGAAGCAATAGCGCGTCACCAGCTCCTGCAACGTCCGGTTGAAATCCGTGGCCGATTCGAGAGCCTGATCCGCGAGCGCCGGGCCGAACATGTCCCGCCGGACTTGGAGCCCCGCCGAAAAAGTTTCCGGGTTAGGAGTTTGTTTTGCCAGGTCCGAGCGGTGCGAGGGCGCCTTCGTATCGAAGTGGATGATCGTGACGCCACCCGTCGCGTAGTTCGCGACGTCCGCCGCCACCTTCTGGCCAATCGGGGACTGCATCGCCGCTCCCATCGCGGCCTCGCTCGCGAACTCTCCCTCCCAGATGCAGAAGTATGGGGAAGGGCTCCCGACGCCGTCGATGGAGAACGTATAGCGGCTGGATAGGAGACCCGGTAGCTGCCCGGCGAGCGGGAGATGCGTCTCCTCGTAGTAGCGCTTGAAGTGAGCGGGGTCTCTTGGCGGCGGATACAGCGCGAGAACTTTATGCATGTCGGTTGTTTTCCTTTTCGGTGAGATTTACGCCGGCTAGTGCCGTTCCAACTTATTTCGAAAAGTTTGGTTGCCAGCCCGGTACCCTCTTCGCGTGTCACCTTAGTCGATCTCCGTTGGTCAGAAAAGTTGGAACGGCACTAGAGGTGAAACAGCTTTCGCGCCGTCTCTCCCAGAATGTTGCGTTTCGCTTGCTCGCTGAGGAACGGTATTCCGGCGATGCGCGACGGAACGTCGAAGTCCCAATGCGGCCAGTCGGAGGAATACATCAGCTGGGTCTCGGCGTTCACGGCCTTGAACGTCGCTTCGAGCATGTGCGGGATCGTCACTTCGAGCGGCTGCGACGTGAAGAACATCTCCCGTATGTACTCGCTCGGAAGACGCTTCAGCAGCGGCGCGTCCGATTGGCGCATGAGGTATTCGTGATCGAGCCGTTGCATCATGAACGGCACCCACGCCAGCCCGCTTTCGATCCAGATTACCTTCAGCTTCGGCAAACGCTCGGGCAAACCGTTCACGATCCAGTTCGTCATGTGCGTCATGTTGCATGTGACGAACGACATCGAGTGCACGCTCAGAAAGCGGTTCATCGTGGACGTCATCGTGTCGCCCCAGGTCGGCCCGGCGTGGAAGGCCAGCGGCAGCCCGCGCTCTTCGAGCTCCTTGTACACGCGCATGTACATGTTCTTGTGAACGCCCGCGTGGCGCTGGCTCGTGATCATGAAGCCGACCACTCCGGGCGTCTCGCCGAATTCCTGGATCATTTTCATGCACGCGTCGGGATCGTGAAACGGAAGGCAGAGCAGCGTCTTCACGCGCTTCTCGCGGGGGAGAATTGTCTCGGTGAACCAGCGGTTGTAAGCAAACGTCATCGCCGTGACGATATCCGGCTCCGGATGCAATCCCATCTCGAGCATCGGCTGCGGGAACACAACCTGCATCTTGATGCCCATCGAATCCATCGCGCGCCGCACGAGCGTCAGGTCGCGATGCTCGTCCGTCGTGTCCACGTGCTCCCCGAGCTCGCACTGATGCGGAATCCGCCCGAACACATCCTGGAACGTGAGGCCGACCGGGTGATTGCTGAAGGCCAGTTGTTTTGCGTTGGGCCAATTCTGCGTCATGGACTTGGCGTTGTGGCGGAGCACGGGATTCTCGAGGTGCTCGAGGATCTCGCTCCACGAGTCGAACTCGACGTGATGCGCGTCCACGTCGACGATGAAATAGTCATCGAGGTGGTAGCGGGCGATGTCGCGGCGCGCGTTCGCGAGGATTTCGCGCGAATCGGTGCGCGTCGTGATCTGCTGGACCTTGTGCTCGGTTGCGCTGGTGGTGCCGTTGGCTAACTCGACTTTGCTCATCGTTTCATCCCCACCGATATTCCATCTTCGAGCCTAAATATCATTCACCGGGCACTTGGCGCGGTGCGCGAAAACCAGAGCGCCAGATCAAATGGATTCAAGTGGTGCGCGCGCAGCAAGGCGCATGCAACCACCATCGCCTCTGTCGTCGAAACCGTGCCATCGATCACGGGCAATTCCGATTCCGTCTCTTCCGCGGCCGTGGCGTAGAGCTTCACGGCGCCGCTCACGAGATTCGTCAAGTCCTCTGGCGCCACTCCTGCGATTTGGCCGTTCTGGATGGCCTGCTCGACCCGGCCCCGCAGTTCCGCAATAAGCGTCGATAGCTTCTCGCCATCATCAGACCGTGACATAGACGCCTTCGGAGGTTTCTTCGACAGCCACGCGAATTAGCCGGGCCGAAGGCCTGCCGGGATGGACGCCCGTCTTGATGTCGTATTCAAAGCCGTGCCACGGGCAGACGATGTGGAGGCTCGACTCATCGAACGCGAAGCCGCGGCTTTCGCCGCCCGGTTCGATCACCTCGGTCACGCGCGGGATGATCTTTCCCTGGCAGACGGGCCCGCCCTGATGCGCGCAGGTGTTCAGATAGGCGTACAGTTGGCCCTCGAAGCGGAAGATGCCGATCGTTGTCTCGCCCACATCGACCACCAGGCGGCCGCCTTCCGGCACGCGCTCACTCGCGCCCACGCAAACTCTCTGAGAAGTGGCTGGCATGTTCCCCCCCGGCCTTGGTCTTGCTGGTGCAGATGGCGCGTATTGTATGTTGAGAACTTTCGCTTATCAACTTACTCGCGGGCGCCGGATGTGATATACTGCGGTTGCGCTTGATACAGCGGTTGTGTGGTGTGGTTGATCTCTTTCAGTGTCTGCCGAGAATACCCCGCCTCAGTCTCTTCCGAAGTCTTCGGCGTAATTCAAACAAGGACTGGAAATGCAGGTTGCCGTGAACGCCTGAAAGCTACCGGGCGCACTGCATGCCGCATCCCCCCAGAAAAAAAACTTAGAACATGCAGAATTTTTCAGAACTACAGATTTCTAGCTACACCAAGGAGCGTTTGTCGGCCGCTCGTTTCTCGATTCCGACTCCCGTGCAGGCCGCGGCGATTCCGCACGCGCTCGCGGGCAAGGATGTGCTCGCGACCGCTCAGACCGGCACGGGCAAGACGCTCGCGTTCCTGATCCCGGTGATCGAACAGCTGCTTCTCTTCAATGTGCCCGGCATCGCGGCACTCGTCCTCGTTCCCACGCGCGAACTCGCAATGCAGGTCGTGGACCAGTACAACGCGCTGAGGGGCAAACAACTATCACCCGCAGCTTTGGTGGTAGGTGGCTTGTCCGAAGTGCAGCAACTCGCCGCCCTGCGCCAGGGAGCTCGCCTGGTGGTTGCCACCCCTGGTCGGCTGGAAGATTTTCTCGACCGCAAACTCGTCAATTTCCGCGCGTTGCGCGTGCTGATTCTCGATGAAGCAGATCGCATGCTGGATATGGGATTTCTTCCTTCGATTCGCAGAATTGTGGGAGTGGTGCCCAAGGACCGGCAGACGCTCTGCTTTTCCGCAACGCTCGAAGCATCCGTCGCCCATCTCGTGGATGACTACATGAAGCATCCGGTGCGCGTCGCGCTCGGCTCCACGCTCAAGCCCTCCGAAAATGTTCGCGTTCAGGCATTCGAGGTTCACTCCGACCAAAAGCAGGAAGTGCTGCAGCGTTTGCTCACGAAGTACACGGGACGTTGCCTCGTTTTCGCGCGCACCAAGCGCGGTGCCGAGCGCTTGGCGCTGAGTTTGAATCGCGACGGCTTTGCTGCGGCGTTGATTCATGGCGGGCGTTCGCAATCCCAGCGAACGGCGGCGTTGACCGGGTTCCAGCAGGGGCGCTTTCGCATCCTGGTGGCGACCGATCTGGCGGCGCGCGGCATCCACGTGGAAAGTATCGAACACGTGATCAACTACGATCTGCCCGAGTTGGCAGAGAACTTCATTCACCGCGTCGGGCGCACCGGTCGAGCTGGCTTGCAGGGCCTTGCTTCGACTTTATTCGGGGCCGATCAACGAGGAGAGTTGGCTCTCATCGAGCGCACACTCGGAATTCGAATTGAGAGAATGAAAGTGGCTGATCTTCCGGAAGGACAAGTGCGCAAGTCAGCCGCGAAGCATCGCGCGCTGCCGCCTTCCAGTTCTCGCATCAGCCGACTTCCCGGAGAGTTCCTGCAAGCGCAAACCATGTAAGCGGTTCTTCACGATTCGCTGCAGCAGCAATGAAGGCCCGGCCGATTCTTCGGCCGGGCCTTCGCGCTTTCATCGTGTAGAAACAGCTTCACTCCTCACGCTGATCCCCGGCCAGCAAATCCCCGGTTGACAGGTACGGCTCGAATATGAGGTATAGAGGCCCATGTTTGAGCAGAGCCTCAATCCCACGGGCCACTTGTGGTTGACCGTGGCGGCCGCGCTGATCCCGCTGATTGCCTTGATCTTCATGCTGGCGGTTTTTCGCATCACCGCATGGATTGCATCAATCGTCGGCGGCGCGATCACGATCCTGATGGGCGTCTTCGTGTGGCACGCGCCCTTCGCCGGCACGATGAAGTCCTACCTGTATGGCGGCCTCACGGGAATCTGGTCGATTGATTGGATCACCTTCTGGGGCCTGATCATTTTCAACACGCTGGTGCTCACCGGCAATTTCGATCGCTTCAAAAGTTGGATCGTTCATCACGCCACGGCCGACATTCGAATTCAGACGATCATGCTGGCTTGGGCCTTCGGTGCGCTGCTGGAAGGGCTCGTCGGGTTTGGTTATCCATGGGCGGTTGTGGTGCCGATTCTGGTTGGGCTGGGGATTGCCGACCTCGATGCGATACGCGTGGCTGCGCTGGCGAACAATGCTCCGGTATCTTACGGTGCGCTCGGCGCGCCGATCATCGGTCTCGCCGCGGTGACGGGCCTGCCCCTGCTCGCGCTTTCCGGTTCGATCGGCAACGTCGTCGCCATCCTTGCGCTACTGCCGCCGTGGGTTCTGATTTTTCTCGTCAGTGGCTGGGACGGCGTCGTTGAGGCGTGGCCGCTGGCTATCGTCGGGTCGCTGTCCTACATTGCGGGGCAGTGGCCGGTCGCGCACTATTTGGGTCCGTATCTCCCCGATCTCAGCGGCGCGCTCGTTTCCTTCTGGGTTCTGTTTCTGTTCGTCAAAATCTGGCGCCCAAAGACGATCCGCGGATTCGGTGGCGCCGTGCTGGAGCCTTCTGGCGCAGCCACATCCAACTCATCGGAATTGACTTCGGCGCGCGAAGCTTTCTACGCCTGGCTGCCGTATATCGTGCTCATCGGCGTGGTAGTGGCGTGGACGGGACCGTGGTCCAAACTTCCGGGAATTAGCTTGTTCAAGCTGTCGATCGCCGCAAAATCTTCGGTCACGCAGAAGGCGATCACGTCGGTCTTCAACTTCGCGCCGCTGAACGGCGGCACATCGATTCTGGCGTCATGGCTCGTGATTTTGGCTCTTGTCCGGCCGAATCGCCGGATTCTGCCGCAAGTATTCTCGAAGACCTTCAAACAGATGTGGGGAGCGCTGCTGGTCGCGTTCTTCATCTTCGCGCTCGCTTATATTTTCGTTTACACGGGGATGGCGAATTCGCTGGCGTACGGACTTTCGAAAATCGGGGTTTTCTTCATCGTCCTGGCGCCGATCCTCGGGTGGATCGGCGTCGCTCTCTCGGGCAGCAACACATCCACGAACGCAATGTTCGGGCCGGTCCAGGCGGTCACCGGTCGGCTGCTGAATCTTCCGGTTCTTCTGCTTCCATCGTTCAATTCCGTGGGAGCGGAGGTAGGGAAGCCGATCGCGCCTCAGACGGCGAGCGTCGGCGTGTCAACCAGCCGATTGGTGCGCAGCGAGGGCCAGGTCATCCGGCACAACATGGGATGGACGCTGATCGTGCTCGCGTATCTGATCTTGCTCGCCCTGCTCTTCTACTACGTGTTCCCAAACTCGATGTCGCTCTAAACCGCAGTTGTTAGCTGCGCCGATCTCGGGAAATTGTCGCGGCCCTTCGCTGCTGAATGCTGCTGCTGACGAACACAATCACGAACCGTTCGCGCGGGCCGGTGCGACCGCGGGCAGCGTGATTTTGCAGGGTGTGGGGTGCCACTTCGAGCCGTCGGGCTCACGTCTGAACTGCTCGGTCGTTATAAAGCGGCTGTTCAAGTATTGCGGATCCTCAAGCACTCCCGTCACGACCAGGTAAGCTTCGCCATCGAGTTCGAAACGGTCGAAATATTCCGTCAGCACCGCACTCCCGCTGTAGGGCACGCCGTTCTTGCGCAAATACCCCGGCCGCATGTGCGTCGTTACAACTTTCAAGCTGCCCTCTTTCTTCTGCGCGGGCCCGTCCAAAGGTCTCCCGAACCCTCGCGACTGTAGCTGCTTTTCCCACGAGGCTACGGAATCTCCCTGCCACTGAGGTTCGCCGCCGTCCCATTTCGAGCCGTCGAAGTGGAGCATGCGCTTCTGCATGCCCGCATCCGTGTCGATCTCCAGAGTCTTGTCATCCACCCACGTGGCGTGCAGACGCTCCGGCAAGCGCATGATGGCCGCGACCCCATACGCTTTGCATTGATTCCCCGCGGCCTCATCTTTCGCCGGATCCCAGGCGTCCGCCACGCGGCGCCCTTCGGCGTTGAGCGGAACAAAGGAATAGTCTCCCTTCGGCGGCGTCATCATCCGCCACCGCCACTCGTCGTCCACAATCGACACCCAGTAACCGTTCAAGTCGATCAACGCCCCCGCCTTCGGCGTCAGCGGCTGTCGGCGCTGAGCGACTTGGCCGCCCGTCTGTGCAGTTGCCGCCGGGCACAGCCCGCAAGCGGCGAGCGACAACACTCCCGCGATGGCAGGCAGCCATGCCATGCGCTCCCGGAAAAACCGCAGACTTTTCATTTGCATTCCCCGCCGCTCTCTTGCCCTCGCTAGTTTTTCGATTTGCTCAAGTCCTGGTACACAGCCTCGATGAACATCTCTGTCGTCCAGGGTCCCGTGTCGGCGCCATAGATGCCGTCATAGTCGAGCGTGGGCTTCGCCGCTTTCACTTGTTCGAGCGTCATCCCTTTTTTCACCATGTCCTCAACGCGATCTCGGACGATTGTCACCATGTCCCGATAGTTCACGATCTCGGCGCGGTCGCAGAGTCGCCCGTGGCCGGGAATCACGTACGTGCCGCCTTCCTCGTTCTCCTTCGGAACCATGATGTCGATCACCTGATTCAGCGCGTCGATCTCTCCGTTGATGCTCCCGCCCCTTTGCGGCTCGATCGTCGGGTAGTGTTCGGGCGTGAAAACATCTCCCGCGCTCACCACATCCGACCGCCGGAAAAACACGATGCTGTCGCCGTCCGTATGCGCAGCGTGTGGATGCTCGATGATCACAGCCTCGTCGTTGAACAGCTCCCATTTGTCGGTGTCGTAGGTATCGGTGGGCCACAAATCTTCCGCGACCGGAGGCTTCTTCCCCGTCGGGGCGCTCATCCGGTTGAGCGCGCTCAGGTGCGCGATCACCGATGCCCCCGCGACCTCTCCGGGAAGGCCGGAGTTGAAATGGCCTGCCTTTGCGAGGTTCTGGTTCCCGCCAATGTGATCTTCGTCCATGCTCGTATCGACGATAAATGCAATCGGTGCGTGCGAAAGTGTCCTGATCGCCGACAGCACCTGCTCGCTCATCTGCGGAACTCCTGCATCCACGAGCAAGACGGCCTGATCGCCCACCTGCACGGTGATGTTCGCGCCCGCGCCGGCCAGCATGTAAACGCGCCCCTGCACGTGAAGCACGTGGAGCGCCGGCTCCTTGCCGTCTTGGCTCTGCTGCGCACGAACATTTCCATCAGCTGCGGCCAACACGGCAATCGTGAGGGCAAGCACAGCCCAAGTGCTGCTCAACCGGCCTCGCACGTCTCGATCGGCTATCACTTGATGCGCTCCGGGGATTCTTTTGGCTTGGACGGGATCGGCAGTGTCACCAATTTCTCCAAGTACTCCGGGTACATCGTTTCCGCGCCGCCGCGAGCTGCTTCGACCGGTATCCCATATCTCGTCGCGAATTCGGTCAGCCACGCGTTCGTTCCCGGCAAATGGTGCGCCACCCAGCCTTTCGGATGATCTATTTCGTGCCGGGGTATGCAGGAAGAAGGTGTAAGAGCGTAGCCCGGGTTGAGGACCCAATGTTCGGTTCGAACCAGCGGCTCCGTCAGGTAGACGGGATCTTTCACGATTGAAACGAGCGTGAGAAAGTCGCCATGCCGGATGAAAAACTCCGTGAGGGTAGCCTTATCGGCGCGCGGAAGCCCGTTGCGCCGCAGCCATCCTTCCTTCAGGTGAGTCGTCGTCACACGCAACTTGTCCCCTTCCCACTTCCCGGTCGAAAACCCCTCCCACGTGTAGGCCGCGTATTCGGGCGGATTCGGCGGGTTATCCATGTGAATCGTTCGCTGGGCATTCATCCAGTACATCGTCACGTGCCACGCGGTGATTTCCTGCGTGAGCGGATCGAGGTCCGGCCAGATACGCATTCCGCCCGGTGCGCGCGGCGCGTAGTCCGCCGGGTGCGGTTCGCATTCATGTTCTTCCTGGGTCCATTTTTCTGCGGTCCAGCTGTCGGCCCGCAGGCGCGCTGCATCATTGATCGGCAGACCAGTGTAGTCGCCGATGTATGGATCCGTTGTGTTGTCAGGAGCGGGCGGTTGGCTCCATTCACCGGACAAATCGACCTGTGAAAACGCAGGCGGGACCACGAATCCGGCAGCAATCAGGATAAGAGACGCGAAGATTATCCTTCCATAAGCGCCACGCATCGTGCTCCCTCCCCAGAGCTGCACTCTGACCGAATCGAGCTGTTGTGCGAGGGCGAACGGGTGAGTCTACATCACAGCCATCGGCTGCGAAACTGAAGTTGGGTGAAACTAGAGGCTGCTCAAACGCCGGTTATCGGGCGGCATCTTTCCGCCCGGGCCCGTTGCGGAGTTCGCGGATGATGTTCACGCCACTGCTCGTGCCAAGGCGGTTTGCGCCAGCTTCAATCATTGCTTTGGCGTCGTCGGCCGTCCGAATTCCGCCCGACGCCTTCACCCCGATCGTCACAGCCCCGCGCATGAGCTTGACGTCTTCCAGGGTCGCAACGCCTCCGAGAAATCCGGTGGAGGTCTTCACGAAGTCAGCGCCTGCCTTTTCGCTGATCTCGCACGCCAGCAGCTTTTCTTCGTTGCTGAGAAGGTGCGTTTCGAGGATTACTTTCAGCAGAGCCTTTTCCGCGTGCACGGTTTCCGCGACGGTTTGAATGTCCGCCAGAACGGCTTCGCGATTGCCGGCCTTGAGCTCGCCGATATTCATGACCATATCGATTTCGCGCGCTCCCAGCTTCAATGCCTCCGCGGCCTCAAAACGCTTCACGCTGGTGAGCGTTGCGCCCAGCGGAAACCCCGCCACCGCGCCTACCTTCACGCTGCTGTCCCTTAAGCGCGAGTAGCAAAGCGCCACGTGGCACGCATTTACCATCACCGTGCCGAAACCGAACTCCCGCGCTTCTTCGCAGAGGCGGATGATCTGTGCCGGTATCGCTTCCGGCCGCAGGTTTGTGTGGTCGATGATCGCCGCGAGGCTTCGCCAGTCGCGGGCCAAGGGCTCGTTTTCGGCGGCTGAGTTTCGGCTCGACATAGGCGATGAATGTTACTACGCTACCGCTGTTCGTCGCAGCTTGCAGTTCAGCGTCTCGATTCACGGTTGAATTTATGCCAAAGCGCATTTCCGGCGCGGACAAAAGCCGCGAGCGGCTGATCGCAGCAGCTCGCGCCGCCATGAAAAATGCGTACGCGCCCTACTCCAAATTCAAAGTGGGCGCCGCCCTCCTGACCGCGAAGGGCGAAATATTTGCCGGCTGCAATGTCGAGAACGCTTCGTATGGCATCACCAACTGCGCGGAACGAACGGCGATTTTCTCCGCGGTTGCCCGGGTTGGCCCGAAACTCGAGATCAACGTCATCGCCATCGTGAACGGCAAGAACGCGCCATGCGCTCCCTGCGGAGCCTGCCGCCAGGTCATCTACGAGTTTGGGCCGAACGCGACTGTGTTTTTTCTTGCTGCGAAGGGTTGGAAGAAGCTGCCCATCGCGAAGCTTCTCCCGGAGGGATTTCGCCTGAAGTGAACGAGCCCTCGCAGCCCGCCCCCGCCCACGCGTCCCGCACCGTTGATCTGATCCGCAAGAAACGGGACGGGCAGGAACTTTCGCGCGCTGAAATCGACGATCTCGTCGCAGGCTACACGTCCGGAAAGATCCCCGACTACCAGATATCCGCCTGGCTGATGGCTGCCGTGGTGCGAGGTTTGAGCAAGGCCGAGACCGCGGCACTCACGGATTCCATGCTGCATTCCGGCGAGGTGCTGGACCTTTCGGAATTCCCGGCGCCGAAAATAGACAAACATTCCACCGGCGGCGTTGGCGACAAGACCTCGCTCGTGCTCGCGCCCCTCGCCGCGGCCGGTGGCTTGGTTGTTCCCATGATCAGCGGCCGCGGGCTCGGGCACACCGGAGGCACGCTGGACAAGCTCGAATCGATCCCCGGCTTCCAGGTGGGCCTTTCAATCGTCCGCTTCCGCGAAGTGCTGCGAGATTGCGGCTGCGCCATGATCGGTCAGACCGCTGAAATTGCTCCAGCCGATCGCAAATTCTATTCGTTGCGCGATGTCACCGGCACCGTCGAAAGTCCCTACCTGATTTGCGCCTCGATCATGAGCAAGAAGCTGGCGGAAGGCGTCGACGGCCTGGTGCTCGACGTGAAGACCGGTTCCGGTGCGTTCATGAAGACGGAGGAAGACGCCGCTTTTCTGGCCAAGCTGATGGTTGAAACCGGGCAGCGAATGGGCAAGAAGATGGTCGCGCTCATCACCGACATGGACCAGCCGCTCGGGCTGCGCGTAGGCAACGCACTGGAGGTCGAGGAGTGTCTCGACGTGCTGCGCGGCCGGGGCCCGGAGGATTTGCGCCAGCTCTGCCTCGAACTCGCGGGATGGATGCTTCACCTGGGCGGACGCTCGAGCACGATCGATCAAGCCAAGAAACTTGCGGACCAGCTCCTGCGATCGGGACAGGCGCTCGAGAAATTCCGCCGCATGGTTGAGTTGCAGGGAGGCGATCCGGCTTTCATCGACGATCCGCAGCGGCTGCCTCAAGCGAAGCACTCGGTCGATGTTGCCAGTCCCCGAAACGGCTTTATCGGAGCGATTCAATGCGAGATGGTCGGCACGGCTTGCGTCGTTTTAGGGGGTGGCCGCGAGAAGAAGGAAGATTCGGTCGATCCTGCGGTGGGAATCATCCTGCACAAGAAAGTCTCGGACCGCGTCTCCGCGGGTGAATCCCTCTGCACGATCCACTACAATTCGGAAACTCGCGCAGCTCAGGCGAAAAAACTTCTGCAACAGAGTTATCAGATCGTGGAATCGCCTCCAGCACCGCGGCGGCTCGTTCACCGGATCATTTCCGCAGCAGACGCAAGTTAAATCAGGTCATTCCGACAGGCTTGCCAGCGTTTCAGCCAGCACGACCCCAGACAGTTCCAGGCCCCTTCAAATCCGGCTTATACTCGCTGAATGAGCAATCCCTTCATGGCGCGCGCGATTCAGCTCTCGATTGAAAGCGTGCGCTCGGGAAACGGCGGGCCATTCGGCGCCGTCGTCGTGAAGGACGGCAAAATCATCGCCGAGGGCGCGAATTGCGTCACCTCGACCAACGATCCCACCGCGCACGCGGAGGTGGTCGCGATCCGCAAGGCGTGCGCGGCGCTGGGCGTCTTCGACCTTCGAGATTGCGAGCTTTACACCTCGTGCGAGCCCTGCCCGATGTGCCTCGGAGCGATCTATTGGGCGCGCCCCGCGCGCGTTTTTTTCGGCAGCACCGCCTCGGACGCTTCCAAGGCCGGCTTCGACGACTCGCTGATCTATCAGGAAATTCCGCAGCCGCATGCCGAGCGTAAAATCCCCATGGCTCAGCTCATGCGCGACGAAGCCCTCGAAGCCTTTCGCGCCTGGGAACGGCAACCCAACAAGCTTCAGTACTAACCCGAGCTCCGTGCATTTGTAGGGGCATGACATGTCATGCCCGGCAAACATCCTTGGCAACTGTGCGCCATTCGCTTCTGGTTTCGTAGCGGCCGCCTTGCCTTTCAGGCGGGCGCCTTGTCTTGAATGTCGCCGCTATTCCGTGCCAAGAAACGCGTATCGCAGAAGAAACAGCACGCTGAGGACCCAGATGAGGGCACTGATCTCGCGATGCCGCCCTGTAAAGAGCTTCAGGAACGTAAACGAAAGCAATCCGAGGCTCAATCCCGTCGCGATGCTGAAAGTGAGCGGCGTGGCGATCAGCGTAAGAAACGCGGGAACCGCATCCGTGTAGTCGTCCCACTTGACCCGCGCGACCGCGCCGCACATCAGCGCGCCAACCAGAATCAGCGCCGGCGCGGTGGCATACGACGGAATCGCAGCCACCAGCGGCGCGCAAAACATCGCCCCGGCGAATAGTCCCGCAATCACCAGATTGCCGAGCCCCGTTCGCGCGCCCGCGGCCACCCCGGCCGCGCTCTCGATGTAGCTCGTCACCGTGGACGTGCCGGTCAGCGCGCCCACGATTGTCCCGATGGCGTCCGCCAGCAACGCCCGGCTCGCGCGCGGGAGTTTTCCGTCTTTCAGGAATCCGGCTTCTTCGCAGACCCCGACGAGCGTCCCTACGTTGTCGAAGAGATCGACGAAGAAAAACACAAACACAAGCTCCCCGAGCCCGAGCTTCGCCGCCGACCGCAGATCGAACTTGAAGAGCGTCCCGGACGGATGAGGCCACGAAAAAACGTGCGCGGGCAAGTGGCTCACTCCCAGCGGCATGCCCACGACCGTGATCGCAACGATGCCAATCAGAATCGCGCTGCCGACGCGCCGCGCCATCAGAACGGCAATCAGAAGAATGCCCGCCGCGGCGAGAATCACCTGCGGATCGGATATCTTGCCGAGGCCCACGAACGTGGACTTGTTCGCCACGATGATGTTCGCGTTCCGGAAGCCCACGAACGCGATGAAAAGCCCGATGCCCGCCGCCGTGCCGTGCTTGAGGCAGTCGGGAATGCCATTGACGATCTGCTCGCGCACACTCGTGAGCGTCAGGATCAAAAAAAGCAGCCCGGAAAGCAGCACCACTCCCAGCGCAGTCTGCCAGGGCACGCCGCGGCCAATCACAATCGAATACGTGAAATACGCGTTGAGTGACATTCCGGGCGCCAGCGCAATGGGATAGTTCGCCCACAGGCCCATCACCAGCGTTGCCAGCGCGGCCGATATGCACGTCGCGAAAAGCACTCCCTCGACGGGCATGCCCGCTTCGGAAAGAATCCGCGGATTGACGACAACCACATACGCCATTGTCATGAACGTCGTCAGCCCGCCCAGAAGCTCGCGCCGAACGGTGGTGTGGTTCTCCGAGAGATGAAAGACGCGCTCGAGCAATCCAAAATCTCCCTTGCGAAAAATGAGCCACTATAGGGTGCCCGTCACCACGGCGTCAACGTAAGAAACGGGACGGTTGTGACTCAGTTTTCCGTGGCACAGACACTCTTGTCTGTGCTCTTTCTGGGCAGCACCCAAGGAAGCCTGTACGCGCAAGCCCAGGCAACCGGTCGGTGCACTTTGCTTTGTGGCACAGACACTCTTGTCTGTGCTCTTTCTGAGTGGCGCCCAAGGACGCCTGTGCGCGTAAGCCCAGGCAATCGGTCAGCGGTGTGGCTCGGGCGCTGCCTCCGCCTGATTGATCATGAACGTGGACATTTGCTCGAAGAACGCCCGAAGGAATTGTTCGACTTCGGCCGGCAGAGCGGCCTCGGCAAAAGCATTGTTCATCAGCTTCATCCAACGGTCGCGGGCTGCTTGATCGATCCGGAAGGGAAGATGTCGCGCCCGCAAGCGGGGATGTCCCCGCTCTTCAATGTATCGCTGCGGACCTCCGAACCTGTAGATCAGGAAGTCGCGAAGCCTTTGCTCGGCGCCTTTGCGATCCTCCTCTGGATACATCCTTCCGAGAATGTCGTCCTCCGGGACCTGCCGGTAGAACGCAGCCACGAGGCGTGTAAAACCTTCCTCTCCGATGATTGAGTAGATGTTGACTTCGTCCATGATTTATTTGCTTCTGCCGGCAGACCAATCTACATAAGGAAACGGCCAGATATCGCACTGAGGCATTTCCGACGCGCGCTTTCGTCTGTGCATATGGCCGGTCAGTTCGTGATTTCCGGCAGCGGAAGACCGTAAAGTCGGAGAAAAGACAGCTTGTCCCAATATCCGCGTTGAAACGCGATCTTGTCGTCGACCACTCGAAAGAATCCGCAGCCTCTTGGACCCTTGGGATCGCGCCATTCGAGAATTGCCCAATCTCCGTCCTCGAGGATGTGTTCCGGGATGCACACCATTTCTGCCGCGGCAAAGCCCGCCGCGAACATTTCACGGATGGCGTCGCGGCCTTCCACTGGCTTCTCGGCAACTTGGTGATTGATGGCGTCTTCTCGATAGAAGTTCGTGAGCGCTTCCACGTCGGCGCGGTTGAACGCCTCGACCCACGCTTTCACGACATCCCTGGGACGCATGCGCGCAATTGTACCAGCCCGACGCAAGTCGGCAGCAGCGAACGCATGCGCCGCAAGCCCGCCATCAATGAGAGAAATGGGCCAGATGGTGGGTCAGTTCGCGAGAAGCGACGTTGCGTCCGCGTGGCTGGCTACACGAACTACTGAAGTGGCTGCGGAAGATAGTTTTCGAGCGCCCGATGATACGGCTGGAATGTGCCGGGCGCGGCCGGACACAACGACCTGGAGCTCCGCCCTGATCGGGACGGCAGCGGTTACGATTCTATGGCACGGTCAACGCAACGCGCCGACCAGGTACAAGATCACCACGATGAGCAGCACTGTCCCGACTATCCCCAAGCCCCCGCGTGTCCCCCATCTGGAGTACCCGAAATAGCCGCCGCCTCCCCCGAACAACAAGATCAAAACGATAATTAGTAATAGCATTGAAAGTCTCCTTTCAACTTGAAACGGCGTCCCCGCGAACTTCGCTGAAGACGACACTGGCCGGGTCGCCGTCGCTGGCCAGTGTCGATGGCATCACACTCGATGAACCATTAGCCCACGTACACCATGACTGCAATTCGATCCCGGGGATACCTGCGGTTGTACAGGTAATAGCCGTCACCGGAGTAGTCGATATACACATCATCGTTGTCGTACCAGTCGTCTGACCAGTATTCCGGCCACGGGTCCATGAGACTGAACCAAAAGCCGCCGTACTGGAAGCGGGGATACCCGCCAACTATCAATACGGGATAGGTGTATATGCGAAACCAGTGATCGGGACCAAAGTAGCCACGGTAACGGTCATCTGGAATGCGGTAGCCGTTGTAGCCGCCGCGTTGCTGCCAGTCGCGGTGCTCGGACTGCCAGTTGTGTGCCCGATGCTCCTGCCAGACAGCCTGCTGTTCGTGTGCCTGCCTATGCTGCTCTTCCAGCGGACGCCTCGCGGCCTGCTGCTGGTGTTGCTGAGCCTGATGCTGTTGAGCCTGCTGTTGCTGCTGGGCTTGGTGTTGCTGAGCCTGATGCTGTTGAGC
>Ga0209415_10004720_pt1 | contig 24864 bp, 22 predicted proteins | sample PeaSoiSIISIP2007_FD_187696 | JGI IMG/M metagenome (GOLD analysis project Ga0209415, IMG submission 187696) | Peat soil microbial communities from Weissenstadt, Germany - SII-SIP-2007 (SPAdes) (version 2) | ecosystem: Environmental > Terrestrial > Soil > Wetlands > Peat | place: Germany... | reverse complement strand
AGAAACGAATCGCATAGAATCACGACGACTCAACGAGAGGCTACGCCAATTTCCACAACTCTCGGGACACCGCCCAGCCATATCGCTCGATATTAAAGCGTCATTGTAAAGACTACAGGCACCCGCCGCGTTTGAGGATCTCGCGCGCGGACGCGGCGTAGGGCTCCAGCGAGAAGCAGTCGTCGAGCTCCTTGTGCGAGAGGCGCTTCGTCACCTCGGGATCGGCGCCCAGCGTCTGCCGGAGCGTGCCCGCGCCTTTCCAGGTCTTCATCGCGTTGCGCTGGACGAGGTCGTAGGCGTCGAGGCGGCCGAGGCCCGCGTCGATGAGCTTGAGCAGGACTTTCTGCGAGAAGACGAGGCCGTGCGAGCTCTCGAGGTTCGCCTTCATGCGCTCGGGGTACACCTGCAGGCCGTCGAGGACGGAGGCCAGGCGCGCGAGCATGAAGTCGAGGGCGATGTGGGCGTCGGGCAGGACGATCCGTTCGTTGGACGAGTGCGAGATGTCGCGCTCGTGCCACAGCGCGCAGTTCTCGACGACGGTCGCCTCGTAGCCGCGGATGAGGCGGGCGAGGCCGCAGAGGTTCTCGCACAGCACGGGGTTGCGCTTGTGGGGCATGGCCGACGAGCCCTTCTGGCCCTCGCTGAACGGCTCCTCGAGCTCGAGGACCTCGGTCTTCTGCAGGTGGCGTATCTCCAGGGCCACGCGCTCGATCGCGCAGGCGGAGAGGACGAGCGCGTGGAAGTACTCGGCGTGGCGGTCGCGCGGGACGACCTGCGTGGAGACGGGCTCGGGGCGCAGGTCCAGCGCGTCGAGGATCGCGGCCTCGATCTCGGGCGGGAGCTGGCTGAAGGCGCCGACGGCGCCGGAGATTTTGCCGTAGGAGACGAGCTCCCGGGCGTGGCGCAGGCGGTGCAGGCAGCGGTTGGCCTCGGCGTGCCAGCCGGCGACCTTGATGCCGAAGGTGATGGGCTCGGCGTGGACGCCGTGCGTGCGGCCGACCATCCAGGTGCGCTCGTGCTTGCGCGCGAGGCGCTTGAGCCGGCGCGCGACCTCGTCCCAGCCCTCGATGAGCAGGTCCGCCGCGTCGCGCAGCTGGAGGGCCAGCGCGGTGTCGAGCACGTCGGACGAGGTCATGCCGTAGTGCAGGTAGCGGTCCACCTTCGGCGCCTGCTTCTTGAGCTCGCCGGCCACGGCGGAGATCATGCCGATGACCTCGTGGCCCGCCGTCGACTCCTTGCGGCGCGAGGCCTCGAGCAAGGATTTTCCCATGAGGCGCTTGAGCACCTTGAGCTCGGCGGCGGGGATGCCCTTCGACGGAGCGATCGCCTTGAGCAGCTCCTCCTCGACGCGCAGCATCGCGCGCAGGCGGTGCTCGTCGGACCAGATCTTCCCCATCGCGGGGCGCGTGTAGCGCTCGATCATCTCATTCCCCTTCGCCGCCGGCCTCGATCTCGCGCCGCGCGGTGGACAGCGGCACGCCCGCCTCGCACTGCGGGCAGGAGTCCGGCGGCGCCGCCTGCAGCGGATAGGAGATCAGCCCGCGCGCCGGCACGCCCAGGCAGAGCGGCGACGTCGAGCGGTCCACCATCGCGCCCACGCCGACCACGCGCGCGCCGTAGGCCTGGGCGAGCGCGACGACCTCCGCGTTCGAGCGGCCCGTCGTGAGCACGTCGACCACCACGAGCGCGCGCTCGCCGCGCGCCAGCGTGAAGTCGCGGCGGAAGGCCATCGTCCCGCCCGACCGCTCCGTGAAGATCGCGCGCGCCTTCTTCGCGCGCGCGACCTCCTGGCCGAGCACGACCGAGCCCATGCCCGTCGAGATCACCACGTCCACCGGCGAGGAGAACTTCGCGGAGAGCGCCTTCGCGACCTTCTGCGTCACGTGCGGATATTGAAGGACCAGCGCCGTCTGCAGATAGATCGGCGTGTGCAGGCCCGACGCCAGCCGGAAGTGCCCGCTGACCACCGCGCCGTGCTCCTGCAGGAGCCCCAGGACGTCCATCTTGTTCAGTCTCACGTTCCCCCCTTAAAAATTCAGCCGCCGCTCGAGCATCAGGAAGCGCTTCTTCGCGCGCGCGCGGCCCAGCTCCACGTCCGTCTCGATCTCCTTGTCGGCGATCTTCTTGAAGCGCGGCTGCAGCTCCGGCTTGATGATGTCGCCCTTCACGCGGAATCCGATCGCGGGGCGCCCGCCCTCGTCCACCCACCACTCCGGCAAGGTCCCGCGATAGCTCGTCAGCCGGGTCAGGATGTTCAGGTCCACCTTCTCGCCGCCGAGGTCAACCGTCCCGTCGGTGTAGGCGACGAACTGAGGGCCGTCGTCGGAGAAGTAGCGGATCGTCGCGACCCCGTGCGAGGCGCCGTACTCGCCGTCGATCTTGGTGAAGTCGAAGGACTTCGGGTACGCCGTCGCGCCGCTGAACACCGAGAGATTGTTCATCTTGTGCATGAAGATGAAGGGCAGGAAGACGACGCGCAGGACCCTGCTGGCCTCCTGCGCCTTCTCCAGGTCCTCGATGCGCCCGGGGCCGAAGCGCAGATACGCCTCGCCGTTGAGCTTGTCCAGCTCGGGCGTGATCCCGCGCAGGAACCAGAGCAAGGTCACGTCCTGGCAGTTGAAGTTCGGATGGGTGACCTGGCTGACGTGCACCGCCCCCGTCGTGTCCGGGAAGCCGCGCGGGATCGAGTACTTGAACGTCGTCAGCCACGGCCTCGGCTCGTCCGTCTCGTCGGACGCTCCCGCCGCCGACGCGGCCTTCTTCGGCAGCGCCGCGCGCACGTCGGCGATCAGCTTCGCCGCCGCCTCCCAGTCGATCTTGTCGACCGTGCCCGAGAGCTCGACGCTCTTGGGCGCCGCGATGCCCTTCGCGCCCTTGACCGCGAAGAAGCGGTCGGTCTGCGCGCGCAGCTTCACGCGCGAGCCCTCCCATTTGAAGACCAAGGGCTTGATCGAGAGCTTGCGGCCGTCGATGGTCATGGAGCCCGAGAGATCCTCGAAAACGTGGCCGTAGGCCGTCGCGCGTCCCTTCGCGACCGTGGCCTTAATCTGGGAGAATTCCTCGGTCGCCGAGACGTCGAGGTCCACCCCGTCGAGGCGGCGGTCGCCCCACGACGCGCCGAAGCCGCGCAGGTTGAGGTCGGCCTCGCGCGCCTGCAGGCGTCCGGGCCAGCCCTCGATCTCGACGCGCAAAGTCGCCTTCCCGGCCAGCTCGCGCTTCGCCCACGGCGCGTAGTGCGCGGCGGCGCGCTCGAGCGGGACGTCCGCGAACGTCGCCTCGACGCTGAGCGAGGGGTTCGACTCCGCGAAGTCGACGACGCCGGTCGCGGTCGCCGTCCCGTCCGCCGTGCGCACGCGCGCGCTCGTGAAGTCGAACAGCCCCGGCGCGGGGACCGAGAACTGCACGCGCCAGCGGCTGGCCGGCAGGGAGAACGGGAACTCGTGCGCGAAGAGCCGCGTCCATTGATCCCCGACGAGCGGCGGGGCCGAGAAGCTCCCCTCGACGCGCGGCGCCAGGAAGCCGCGCACCTCGGCGTCGCCCGTGAAGGGGACGCCCTGGATCTCGGCCGTGAAGCGCGCGATGTGGGCGGCCGCGCTGGACCAGGCCAGGCCCGCCAGGTCGACCGTCCCCTCGGCCGTCGCCTTCGCCGCGAGCTCCCGCGAGCCGACGGTCGCGCGGCTGGAGAAGGACGCGCGGATCGGGAAAGGCCGATCCTTCGCGAAGGACTCGACGCTCAGCGAGAGGCCCTCGAGCGACAGCGTCCGCCCGCGCTCGCGGTCGTCGACGCGGAGGACGCCGTCGGTGACGAGCAGCTGGGCGGAGCGGAGCGCCTCCGGCAGGAAGCCGGCCGCGCCGCCGCGCGCCGTTCCCGAGGAGCGCAGGATCTCGGAGAGGTCCCAATGGCCGCGCTCGTCGCGGATCAGCGCGATCTGCGGCGACTCGAGGCGCACGGCGTCGATCTCCAGGCGGCGGTCGAAGAGCGGCCGCAGCCGGATCGTCACGAGCGCCGAGTCGCAGGCCACGAAGTCCGGCTCGGAGCCGCCGCGCCTCACGCGCAGGCCGAGCATCTTGATGCCGTGCGGGCTCAGCACGAGCCGGTTGATCACGACCTCGCGGTGCAGGAGCGCCGTCATCTGCTCGGCCGCCAGACGCCGCGCGTCCTCCGGGCTGAAGCGCTGAGAGACGTAGTAGGCCGCGGCACCGGCCGCGAGCACGAGGATGACGAAGAGCAGGCTCAGGACGCGCAGGGCCCCTTTGAGCGTGCGGCCGATCACCCGCGCGGTCGCGCGCGCCGCGTCGCGGATCTTCATCGCGTAGATTTTACTTCATTGACCGCCCGCTGCTCCGGAACGGCAAAAGAAGAAACGGAAAAACCACAGAGACACAAAGACACGGAGAAAAGAAAAAACGCTGCGTCGTTTCTCTCCGTGTTCTCTGTGTCTCTGTGGTTGATTCGCCGTTAGAAGAGGGAGTCGCGCAGGGAGAGCGCGAAATGGCGGAAGAGCCCGGAGCCCGCCCAGATCAGGAGGTTGGCGCCGAGCCAGGCGCCGACCCACAGGTTCCAGCGGCGCTTCGCGACCATGCCGCGCAGGCTCCGCATCGCCGCGACCGCGAGGAGGATCACGAAAGGCGCGAAGCCGAAGCGGTAGCGCGAGACCGGGCCGCCGAAGAGCGTGTACGCGGCGGAGGACAGGAGGACCAGCCCGGCGATCGGCCACAGCTCGCGCCGCGCGCGCGCCAGCCAAAGCCCGAAAAGCCAGAACGGGACGAGGAAGACGTACGGCGCGTCGTAGCCGGGCAGGAAGGGGTAGTACAGGGACAGGAAGTCGATCGCGTAGGCCTTGAGGACGGCCGTCCAGGACAGCGAGGCCAGCAGCGCGCGGAAGGCTCCTCCGTACAGCGCGTCGCGCTCGAGCTCCGAGAGCCCCGCCGGCGGCGCGAACAGCGGGCCGAAGTCGCCGCTCAGGCGCGCGAGCGGCAGGCGCAGCCCGAGGTACATCGTGTAATGGCCGAGGCTGGACGCCGGCACGAAGCGGTGAAAGACGAGGAAGTTGCGCCCGGCCCAAAGACCGTAGAGCGCGGCGAAGACGCCCAGAGCGAGCGCGGCGTGCCGAGGACGCGAGCCTTTCCTCCACAGCGGCAGGAAAGCGAGGACGAGGACCGCCCAGGGCAGGGCCTCCGGCCGGCTGAGGCAGGCGAGGGCGGCGGCGGCTCCGCAGGCCGCGGAGCGCGCGGGCCCGGCGCGCAGGGCGTAAAAGGCCGCGAGGAAGGCGGCGAGCGCGAAGCTGTACAGCGTCTCGCTGAGCAAGGACGCGCTGGGCGCGATCAAGTCCGGATAGAACGCGGCCAAGAGGCCGCAGACGAGCGGCCACGGCTCCGGGACCAGGCCCTCGGCCGCGAAGAACAGGAGGACGCAGGCCAGCGCGCCGAGCACGCACTGAACCTGCTGCACCACGACCGTGGAGACGCCGAAGGCCGCATAGACCGCGGCGAGGAACAGGGGATAGCCCGGCAGCCGCGTCGCGCGGTCTCCCGCGAGCGACTCGTAGCGGCCGCGCTCGATGACGGAGACCGCGTAGGAGTGATACTCGAGGGCGTCGCCGGCCAGCTCCGCGGACGAGCCCCGCTGCAGGGCGAAGTCGAGGCGCACGCCCAGCGCGCAGAGCGCGACGACGAGCGCGGACCGCCAGCGGCTCTTCATGTCCGTCCGGGGCGGTGTAGGCGGATCGACTCGAGCACGCAGCCCCAGAGAAAGACCGCGAGCGCGGTCACGACGCCGCCCGCGAAGGGTCCGTGATGCGCGGCGCCGCAGACGAAGAGGCTCAGGAGCCCCAGGCCCGCGGGAACCGCGGCCAGGCACACCGCGAACTTGAGCGGGTTGAAGTACAGGATCACCTGCAGCATGATCTGCAGGGTGCGCAGGATGTCGCGCACCGCGCGCACCTTCGACTTCCCCTTGCGCACGCGGTAGTCGACGGGGACGAAGGCCACGAAGCGCCCGCCGTTCAGGAACGAGAGCGTCATCGTCGTCGACATCGAGTAGCCGTAGCAGAGCATCGGCATCGAGCGGTCGAAGGAGTCCTTGCGGAACAGCCGGAGTCCCGAGTTCGCGTCCGGGATGCGCTCGCCCGCGACGAAGGACGCGATGCGCAGGTAGACCCAGCGCAGGAACGCCTTGAGCGGGCTGCCCCAGAAAAAAGAGCCCTGCCGCGCGCCGATGGCCATGTCGAAGCGCGGCGCGAACGGCAGGAGCTTAGCCGCGTCCTCGGGCGGATACGAGCCGTCCGCGTCGATCATCAGGATCCACGGGAAGCGCGCCTCGGCGAAGCCGGTCGCGAGCGCGCGGCCGTAGCCGCGGTTGACCGGGTGCGAGACGACGCGCGCGCCGGCGCGGCGCGCGGCCGCGGCCGTGTCGTCGGTCGAGCCGTCGTCGATGACGACGATCTCGAAGTCGTCCTTCTCGCGCAGGCCCGCGGCGGAGAGCGCGGAACGTATCCCCAGGACGACGCCCTCGACGCCGAGCTCCTCGTTGTAGGCGGGAATCGCGACGCTGACGCGGATCTTCTCCTCGGGATCGGCCACCGGCGGGATTCTGCCTGTTTTGGACCTACGGCTTCAAGCGGCGTAGGACGCCGGGTCCTGGTCGAGGAAGCGGCGGAAGCCCAGGCCCAGACGGCGCGCGGGCTCGAAGTCCGGCGCGGGGTTCGGATGCAGGAGCCCGAGGAGGCCGTCGCGGCGCGTGCGCAGACGCAGGCCGAGCGCCTCCGCGAGGCCTAGCCCGGCCAGCATCGGCGCGGACGGAGCGCGCACGAAGAGCGGGCTCCGCCCCTGGCCGCGCGCGAGCGCGCGCAGGATCTCGCCGAACGGCACGGGCTCGGGATGCGCGAGCGCGATCGGCGCCGCGGAGAGCGCCGCGTCGAAGCCGAGCGCGGCGGCGACGGCCGCGGCCGCGTCGTCGGCGTGGGCCAGATACAGGAGCTGGCGGCCGCCGTCGACCAGCGGCACGACGGGCAGGCGCGTCAGGCGCGCCAGCGCGCCGAACATCCCTCCGCGCCCGCCGCCGTAGAGCAGCCCCGGCCGCACCGAGAGGCCGCCGCAGGCCTTCGCGGCCTCCTCGACGAGGAGCTTCGCGCGGCCGTAGTCCGAGACGCAGCCCGGGAACGCGCTGATCGACGAGACGGCGACGATGCGGCCCACGCCCGCTCGCTTCGCCGCGCTCAGAAGCTCGAAGGAGCCCTCGACGTTGATCCGGTTCGTCTCGTCCCAGCCGAACGCCGAGAAGTCGTGCGCCGCGTGCACGAGCGCGTCGACGCCCTTCAAGGCGGCCGGATCGAGCGGCTCGCCGAGCCGGAAAGCCGCGTCGCCGGGCTCGCTCGGGACGCGCACGAGGCGGCGCACCTCCCAGCCCGCCGCGCGCAGGGCGGACGCGACGCGCCCGCCGAGATAGCCGGACGCGCCCGTGACCGCCGCGAGCCGGCTCACGCGTCCTCCGCCGCCGCCTCGCAGGCGACGCGGTGCGCGTTGGCCATGACGGTGTACGTGAACGTCGCGGCCGACAGGCTGGGCAGGATCGACGAGTCGACGAGGTGCACGCGCTCGAGGCCGGGCAGGCGGCCGAGGCGGTCGGTCTCGAACTCCTTCGGCGCGCGGCGCATCGGAAAGACTCCGCCGACGTGGTTGCCCTCGCCCGGAGCGCCGATCGACAGCAGCGGCGTCAGCGGGCGGAAGCCGAGCTCGCGCGAGAGCCCGCCGAGCGCGCGCGCGACGGCGCGGACGCGACGGCGCAGGTTCGCCTCGGGACGGGCGCGCAGGACCAGCCGTCCTTCGCCGCCGCTCTCCGCGCTCAGCCGCACGCCCTCGGCCTCGTCGGAGTGGAGATAGCCCTGGATCGCGAGGAGACGTCCCGAGAACGCCGCCGTCACGGCGCCCGCGAGCGGACCCGCCCAGCGCGCGGCGCGCGCGAGACGGTCGTCCGTGAACTCGTTGCGCGTATAGACCTGCAAGTGCACGAGGCGGCGCGAGAGCGCGGGGTCGCGCAGCTCCAGGAAGATCTGCGCGAGCGTCAGCGCGCGCGCGTCGACGCGGACGTTCTCGCGCATGACCGCGGGCAGGAGGAAGTAGGGCTGGAAGAGCAGCGTCAGCTCGCGGCCGCGCGAGTCCAGGGAGGCGAGGGCCACGCGCGCCGTCGCGAGCGGCCCGCAGGCGAGGAACGCGCGCCCGCCCTCGAACGTCTCCGCGGCCCCGCCGGAGAGGCGGCGCGCGACGAGAGCCGCGCCGCCGGGCCGCGGCTCCGCGCGCAGGACGCGGACGCCGGGGACGTAGCGGAAGCCCGGGCGCTTCTCGAGCGCGGCGAGCTCGCGCGCGGAATTCCAGATCGCGCCGTACGGACAGCCCGACAGGCAGAGGCCCGAGTCGCGGCATGCGCGCCCGTCGGGCGCGTCCTCGGTGCGCACCGCAAGGCGCGCCGTCCCGAAGCGCAGGCCGGCGGCGCGCAGCGCCGCGTCGTTGGCGCGCAGGCGCTCGAGCAGGACGCGCGCCTGCGGCGCGGGCCGCGTCGGCGGCTTCGGCGGCGCGTGGAACGGGAACAGGTCCTCGAGCTCGCCGCGCGGAGCCGCGATGCCCAGCGTCTCGGCCGCCGCGGCGTAGTGCGGCGCGAGCTCCGACGCGGGAAACGGCCAGGCGTCGAACTCCTCCTCGGGCGCGGGCAGGACGGCGGCGCCCCAGACGTTGCTCAAGCCCCCCTTCGCGAGCGAGACGAGGCAGCGCGTGCCGTGCTCCACGAGGCCCGACTCCGCGCCGCGCGCGTAGGGGAAGTCGGAGCCGAAGCTGAGCTTGAGCGAGGGCTCGTCGAGCGGGTTGCGCACGCGCGCGACGAGGGCGGGGTCCCACGCCTCCGGCTCCGCGCGCGCCAGCTCGGCCGCGGCGCGCGCGCGGTCCGGCTCGAGCTCCGCGCCGCCGTCGAGCATGGTCACCGGCCGGCCGCGGTCCAGCAGGGCGCGCGCGGCCATGACGCCGGACGGACCCGAGCCGACGACGAGATTCATCCCGCCCATCCGGCGATTGTAGCCTCTTCGCCGGCCCTCGCGCGACCCGCGCCGCGCCCGCTTTTTGTAGAGTGGGAGCGGAAGGCCCCCCCGAACATCTTGTTCCCCACCGCCCTCTTCCTGAGCGCCTGCCTGCTGTTCTGGCTCGAGCTGCTCTTCGCGCGCCTCGTCCTGCCGATCTTCGGAGGCGCCGCGTCGGTCTGGAACACCTGCGCGGTGTTCTATCAGCTCGTCCTGCTCGCAGGCTACGCCTACGCGCACGCCTCCGCCGCGCGCTTGGGAACTCGCCGCCAGGCGCTCGCCCACGTCGCGCTCTTCGCGCTCGCGCTCCCCTTCCTCCCGATCGCGCTCTCCCCCCGCTTCCTCGCGCTCGCGCGCGGCGCGCCGGCGTCCGGGCTCCTGCTCACGGCCGCCGCCTCGATCGGTCTTCCGTTTTTCTTGGTGTCGGCCGCGAGCCCCCTTCTTCAGAACTGGTTCGCCGCGACGAAGGATCCGCGCGCGAAGGACCCCTACTTCCTGTATCAAGCCAGCAACCTGGGCTCGCTCTTCGCCTTGCTCAGCTATCCGCTCCTGATCGAGCCGCGGCTGACGCTGAGCGCGCAGAGGCTGGGCTGGAGCGCGTGCTGGGCCGCGCTCGCGGCCGCTACGGCGCTCTGCGCGGCCTCGATGTGGCGGTCCGCGCGGACGAAGGCCGGCTCGCCGCCCGCGGACTCGGGCGCGCCGCGCGGCGCGCGGCTGCGGTGGGTCCTGCTCGCCTTCGTGCCGTCGAGCCTCACGCTCTCGGTGACCGCCTATCTGTCCACGACGATCTCGCCGATCCCGCTCCTCTGGATCGTACCGCTCGGCCTCTACCTGCTGAGCTTCGTCGCGACTTTCGCGCGCCGGCCCTGGGTCCCGCGCGAGTGGGCGGTCCGCGTCCAGCCCTTCCTGCTCCTGCCGCTCGCGCTCCTCATGATGACGGAGGCCGTGAGCCCCGTCTGGCTGCTCCTGCTGTTCCACCTGGCCGTTCTCGCCGCGACCGCGGTCGTCTGTCACGGAGAGCTCGCCCGCCAAAGGCCCTCCGCCCGCCGCCTGACCGAGTTCTACCTGTGGCTCGCCGTCGGCGGAGCCTTGGGCGGCGTCTTCAACGCCCTGCTCGCCCCGCTGATCTTCCGCACGGTGGCCGAGTATCCGGCGGCGCTGGTGCTGGCCTGCTTCCTGCGCCCGGGCGGCGCCGGCGAAAAGCGCTTCGCGCTCGGCGATCTCGCCGCGCCGATCATCCTGGGGCTCGCGGCCGCGGCCGCGCCGCTCGCGCTCGCGCGGACCGGCTGGATTCCGGAGGGCCTGAGCCTCAAGCCTCTGCTCTGCCTTCCGATCGTCGTCCTGTTCCTTTATAAGGAGCGTCCGCTGCGCCTCGGGCTGGGGCTCCTGGCGGTCTTCCTCGCCGGCATCCCGTACTCGGCGGAGACGGGACGGCGCCTCGACGTGGAGCGCAGCTTCTACGGCGTGCACAAGGTCATCGCGGATCCGGAAAATCGGAACCACTGGCTCACCAACGGGAGCGTCGTGCAGGGCGGCCAGAGCCTGGACCCCGCGCTGACGCGCGAGCCGCTCGCCTACTACGCGCGCTCGGGGCCGCTCGGCGCCCTCTTCGACGCGTTCGGCGCCGCGCGCGCGGGGGAGCCGGTCGCGGTCGTGGGGCTCGGCACCGGCAGCATGGCCTGCTACGGCCGCGCGGGGCAGGACTGGACGTTCTACGAGCTGGACCCCGTCGTCGCGCGCATCGCGGCCGACGCGCGCGATTTCACCTTCCTGCGCGACTGCCCGGCGCGCGCGCGGGTGGTCCTCGGCGACGCGCGCCTCTCGCTGAGCGACGAGCCCGACGCGCGCTTCGGCTGGCTCGTCGTCGACGCCTTCAACTCCGACGCGATCCCGACGCACCTCCTCACGCGCGAGGCGCTGGCCCTCTATCTCGCGAAGCTCGCGCCCGACGGACTGCTCGCCTTCCACGTCACGAATCATTTTCTCGACCTGGAGCCCGTGCTCGCGGCCGTGGCGCGCGACTCCGGGCTCGCGATCCTCGCCGGGCACGACGAGGCGGCGGAGGGGCCGGCGGAGAAGTTCGCCTCGGACTGGATCGTGATGGCGCGCTCGCCCGCTCAGCTCGAGGCGCTGCGCCGCGATCCGCGCTGGCGCCCGGCCCGCGGCGCCGAGCGCCCCGCCTGGACGGACGACTACTCGGACGTTTTCGGGATCGTCCGCTGGAACTGACCGGCCTTCACGCCTCGGGCTCGGCCCAGTCGAGGGAGCGCGAGACGGCCTTGCGCCAGAGCCGGTAGAGCTCCGCGCGGCGCGCGGGCGCCATGCGCGGCGACCAGACGCGCGCGGCGCTCCAGTTCCGGCGCAGCTCGCCGAGGTCCGAGTAGAAGCCGACGCCGAGCCCGGCCGCGTAGGCGGCGCCGAGCGCGGTCGTCTCGAGAGTCGCCGGGCGCACGACGCGGCGCCCGAGCACGTCCGCCTGGAACTGCATGAGCAAGGCGTTGGCCACCATGCCCCCGTCGACGCGCAGGTTCTCGAGCGCCACGCCGGAGTCCTTCTCCATCGCCTCGACGACCTCGCGCGTCTGGAACGCCGTCGCCTCCAGCGCGGCGCGCGCGAGGTGTCCCTTGTTGGCGAAGCGCGTGAGCCCCGCGATGACGCCGCGCGCCGACGGCTTCCAGTGCGGCGCGTAGAGCCCCGAGAAAGCGGGGACGAAATAGACGCCGCCGTTGTCGACGACGGAGCGGGCCAGCGCCTCGACGTCGGGACTGGTCTTTATGAGCCCCAGGTTGTCGCGCAGCCACTGCACGAGCGCGCCGCCGATCGCGACGCTGCCCTCGAGCGCGTACGTCGCCGGCCGCCGGCCGAGCTTCGCGGCCACGGTGCTGAGCAGGCCGTGGCGCGAGAGCGCCGGCGCCGCGCCGACGTTCAGGAGCAGGAAGCAGCCGGTGCCGTAGGTGTTCTTCGCCTCGCCGGGCCGGAAGCAGGCCTGCCCGAACAGCGCCGCCTGCTGGTCGCCGAGGATGCCGGCGATCGGCACGCCGCGGATCGGCGCGAAAGCGGCGCGGCCGTAGACCTCGCTGCTCGAGCGGATCTCCGGCAGCATGCGCTCCGGAATATCGAAGCGGGCCAGAATCTCCCGGTCCCAGGCGAGCGCGCGCAGGTCCATGAGCTGGGTCCGGCTCGCGTTCGTGACGTCGGTCGCATGCACGCCGCCGCGCGGGCCTCCGGTCAGGTTCCAGAGCAGGAACGAGTCGACGTTGCCGAACAGCGCCTCGCCGGCCTCGGCCTTGCGCCGCAGGCCCGGGACGCGGCGCAGAAGCCAGCTCAGCTTGAGGCCGCTGAAGTAGGTCGCGAGCGGCAGGCCGGTGCGCCGCCGCAGGCGCTCCCCCGCGCCCGCGCGCGCGAGCGCGGCCACCTCGGGCTCGACGCGCGTGTCCTGCCAGACGAGCGCGCGCGCGAGCGGCCGGCCCGTGCGCCGGTCCCAGACGATCGTCGTCTCGCGCTGGTTGGTGAGCCCGATCGCGGCGAGGTCGGCCGGGCGCAGGCCCGCGCCGCGCATCGCCTCGCTCACGACCTCGCGCGTCCGCCGCCAGATCTCGGCCGCGTCGTGCTCGACCCAGCCCGGCCGCGGGAAATGCTGGGCGTGCTCCTTCTGCGCGGAGGCGACGACCTTCCCGCCGCGGTCGAACACGAGGAAGCGCGTGCTCGTGGTCCCCTGGTCGACGGCGCCGATGTATTTAGCCATGTTCAATGACGACAACGGCATTTAACCACAGAGGCACAGAGGCACAGAGGCACGGAGAAAAACAAAAAATGTTTCACGTCGTTTCTCTCTGTGTTCTCTGTGTCTCTGTGGTTAACCGTCGTTTTTCTTGTCCGTCCGGAATATCTCGGAGAGCAGCGCCGCCGCCGCCGCCGGGTTCGCCTGCTCGGGGAAAGGGCAGCGCAGCGTGCGCGAGATGGCCCGGCCCTGCGGCATCGCGCGCAGCCAGTCGCCGGGGAGGTACAGGCCGAGAGCCGGCACGCCGAAGCCGCATGCGCAGTGCAGGGGCCCGGAGTCGTGGCCCGCGAAGGCGCGGCAGGCGGAGAGCGCGAGCAGGGAGTCCGTCAGCGTGCGCGCGCCGAGGTCCTCGGCGGTCAGCAGCTCGGGCAGGCCGTCGCGCTTGACGCCCGCGGCGAAGGCGCGGCTCTCGCCGGCGGCGCCGAGGACCAGGACGCGCTCGACGCCCGAGCGCCGCGTCCTCCACAGGAACTCCGCCCAGAAGGCGGTCGGCGCGCAGCGCCGCATGTCCCCCGCGAACGGGTGGATGGCGAGCGCCGCGTCGCCGAGGCGCGCGCTCAGGGCCGCGCGCGCCGCCTCCAGCTCCTTCGGGACCTCGAGACGCAGCTCCGCGCGCGCCGGGTTGGCGCCGAGCGGAGCGACGAGGCGGCCCCACTCCGCCACGAGCGGCGTGCCGCGGTTCTCGGCGGGCAGGGCGTCCGTCAGCCAGCGCGCGCTGCCGCGCTGGTCGAAGCCGACGCGGCGCGGGATGCCCGCCAGCCGCGCGGCGAGCGCGACGCGCCAGCGCGTGTTCGGCAGGAGCGCGGCGTCGTAGCGCTCCGCGCGCACCTCGGCGAGCGCGCGCAGGAAGCGCAGGACCCCGCCCGGCCCGCGCCCGGGCGAGCGGTCCCAGAACGGATCGCTCGCGTGCGCGCGGAAGACGCCCGGCAGGAACGGGGCCAGTCCCGAGGCGTAGTCCTTGCACCAGACCCCGACGCGGAGGTCCGGGTCGGAGCCGCGCAGGGCCGGGATCAGCGCGCCCGCGAAGGCGAGGTCGCCGAGGTTGTCCAGGCTGACGATCAGGACCTTGCGCGGGCTCATCGGCGGAGCAGGAAGGCCAGCGTCAGCGCCGAGGAGATCGGCAGCCAGAGATTGTCGTTGAAGAAGCCGGTCGTGGGCAGGAGCTCGACGGCGGTCGCGACGAGCGCGGAGAGGAGCGCCGCGCGCGCGCCCACGCCGCACAGGCAGGCGACCGCGTAGCAGATCGACAGCGCGGCGAGCGAGCCCTCGAGCGACTTCTGGCCGCCGAGGATCTTCGTCTTACCGAACGACTTGCCGACGAGCGCGGCCGCGGCGTCGCCGAAGGCGAGCTGGCCGATCGCCGCGCCGACGATGCGCGCGTCGCCGCGCGCGATCGCCATCGCGGCCAACGACCCCGCCGTCGTGTGCAGGATGCCGCTGTAGTGCCGGCGCTCGGTCTCGCGGATCATGCCGTCGAAGAGGCCGACCAGGAAGCGCTCGACGACGCGGACGTTCAGGCGCGCGGTCTCGACGACGAAGACGGCGCACAGCCACGCCGCCATCGCCCAGCCCACGAGCGGCCAGCCGAGCCAGGCGTACGCCGCCCAATAGACGAGGGTCAGCATGTGGAAGGCCTTGCGGCCGAACTCCCGCTGGATCTCGTTCACGCGGTCCTCCGCCGCAGGGAGCGCGCGGCGCGCAGCGCGAGCGACCACGCGCCGGTCCAGAAGCGCCAGGCCTGGCGGCCCGCCAGCGCGACCGAGTCCGCGAACGCCACCGACTCGGGGAAGAGCGCCTTCAGCAGGGCGAGCGCGAGCAGGCCGTTGATCGCGACGATCGCCGCGAGCGAGAACACCACGCCGCCGGCCGCGTCGAGGTCCGGCTGGCGCACGTCGGTCAGCGCCTCCCAGGTCATCAGCGCATGGAAGGCGAGCGCCCCGCCCATGAGAAAAAGAAACAGCGGCTCCGCCGGCGCCGCGGGCCGGAGCCAGGCGAAGACGCGGTAGCCGACCACGACGAGCAGGGCGTGGAACGGGACGCAGTACGGCGCGAGCGCGACGACGGCGCCGGAGTGCGAGAGGTCGACGTGGCCTCCCTTCTCGCCGACCTTGATCGCGAAGACCTTGCCGCCCGTCGACCACGCCGCGAGCGCGTGGGTGAGCTCGTGGCCGAGCACGTAGAACCAGCGCGCCGCGCGCAGGCCGCGGTGCGGCAGCCCTCCCTCCTCGGAGATGTGGCGCCCGACGATCCACGCCGCGGCGAACAGCGCTCCGCCCGCGACGAACGGCGTCGCCGCCGTCGAGGCCAGAGCGACGCCGGCCAGAGCCTTCGCCGCGCCCCAGGCCAGCGCGGCCGCGAGCGGCACGAGCAGGACGCCGAGAAGGAGGCGGATCACGAGCGCAGCGAGTCCGACGCTTCTTTGATTGATGATAAAACCACAGAGGCACAGAGACACGGAGAAAAATAATGGACGTTTTGCGCCGTATCTCTCCGTGTTCTCTGTGTCTCTGTGGTCAAATGTCGTTGTCTGAAATCCGTCTCTTGTAGATGCATCGATGACTCGTTCCGCTAGGGAAGGCGGAAGTCCTCGGCCGGCAGTCCGCGCGCGAGGCGCTCCCGCCGGACGCGCTCGCGGGCCGAGGCGAGCAGGACGCGCGCGCGCGCTCTCCAGCGGCTCTCGGGGGAGGCGAACAGGTCGGCCGCGCTGCGGAACCAGACCGCCGCGCGCTCGGCGGAGCTCTCCTCGAGGGCCCGGTCGCGGTCGAAGCTCGCGAGAGCGAGCTGTTTCCGGAAGGCGTCCGCCCCGAGGCGCCCCGAGGCGCCCTCGGCCTCGAGCTCGGCGCGTCGCGCCTCGAACTCCGCGTCGAGGCGCGCGCGCTTGAGCTCGGGATGGTCGCTCCACGCGAGCCACTTCTCCCCCTCATGGCACGCGGCGCGCGCGCGCAGGACGACGTCGAGGGCGACCGCGGCTTGGACGAAGAGCGCCAGCGCGGCGGCGGCCGCCAGGGCGCGGCGCCAGCCCATCGTCAGGCGGCGGGAGCGCCGCCCTCGGCGCGCGGCGGGTTCATGGTGCCGAGGAGGCGGTGCAGGGACGCGGCGAGGATCGCGGTGCGCACCGGCTTCTCCATGAACTCCTTGACGTTCGACTCCTGCCGGATCAGCTCGACGCCCTGCTTGTCCATCTGCCGGCCGGTCACGACGATGATCGGGATGTCGCCGGCGCCGATCGCCTGCATCTGGCGCAGGACCTCGTAGCCGCCGAGGCCCGGGAGCATCATGTCGAGCACGACGAGGTCGGGCTTCAAGGCCTCGACCTTGCGCAGGGCCTCGGGGCCGTCGACCGCGCGGTCGGTGCGGAAGCCCTCCTTCTTGACCACGTGGTCCATCAGGTCGAGGAGGCTCTCGTCGTCGTCGACGAGGAGGATCAGCTTGTCGCCCGGCTTCATGGGCGGCAGGTCGGTCTGCCCCGGCGTCGACTCGGTCGGTTCCATGTTCTCCTGGCCCTAAGCGGCCGCCTCGTCGGCCTCGCCAGGGGCGAGGACCCGCTGGACGGCCTGCATGAAGCGCTTGTTCTTGACCGGCTTCTCGATGAGCTCGACGACGTTCGACTCCTGGCGGATCAGCTCCGCCGTGGAGTTGTCGGTGTAGCGGCCCGTCACGATGATGATCGGCACCTTCGACAACTCGCCTCCCTGCAGATGACGCAGGAGCTCGAAGCCCCCGTAGCGCGGCAGCATCAGGTCCAGCACGATCAGGTCCGGCTTCAGGCTCTCGATCTTGCGCGACGCGTCCTCGCCGTCGCCCGCCGTCTCGACGCGGTGCCCCTGCTTGCGCAGGAGGAACGTCATGAGCTCGCGGATGCCGTCATCGTCGTCCACCACGAGCACCAGCTTCCCGGAATCGACCGCCATCCCGAGAATTGAATCATATGACCCCTCCTGCTTCAAGCCGCCCGTCATCCGAGTGTTATAATCCCCCGTGCGCCGACCGTCCCGCCGCCGCCGCTCCCGCTTCCCGCTCCTGCGCGCCGCGCTCTACGCCGCCGTCGCGGCGGCCGTCGGCTGGACGCTGTGGCTGCCCGACGTGCGCCCCTTGCGGCGCCGGCCGCCGCGCACGACCGCGTACATCGAGCTCAGGCGCAACGAGGCGGCCGCCCGCGGCCGGCGCCTCGAGATTCGGCGGATCTGGCTGCCGTACGCGCGGATCTCGCCGAACCTGCGCGATGCGGTGGTGACCGCCGAGGACGACACGTTCTGGCGCCACGACGGCGTGGACTGGGACGCGATCCGGGCCGCCGGAGAGCGCGACGCGAAGCTCGGCCGCGCCGCGGCCGGCGGCAGCACGATCACGATGCAGCTCGCGCGCAATCTCTATCTCTCGCCCTCGAAGAACCCCCTGCGCAAGGTGAAGGAGATGCTGATCGCGCGCCGGCTCGAGCGCGAGCTGGGCAAGAGGCGCATCCTCGAGCTGTATCTCAACGTCGTCGAGTGGGGCCGCGGCATCTTCGGCTGCGAGGCGGCCGCGCGCGCGTACTTCTCGAAGTCCTGCTCGGACCTCACCCCCGACGAGGCCGTCGCGATGGCCGTCGTGCTCCCGAACCCGCGCCGCTGGGACCCGTCGCGCCCGAGCCGCTACGTCGAGCGCAACTCCGAGCGCATCCTCGCGCGCATGCGCGCCTCGGGCCTCTGGCCCGAGGACGTCGAGTAGCCGCGACGGCGCGCGAAAGCCTAGCGGCCGCCGGAGGCGCCGAGCGCGGAGGACAGCTTGCGGCCGACGACGCGCGCGATCATGCGCGCGCGCTCGGCCAGAGGCAGGCGCCAGAAGTTCGCGGCGACGGCGCCGCGCGTGAAGTAGGTCTTCTCGCCGTAGTCGATCTCGACTTCGACGACGACGGGAACGCCCTCGCGCGCGGCGGCCATGGCCCGCGGCAGGATATCGTCCAGCGCCGCGTCGGACTTCAAGGGGAGGAAGCGCGCGTTGACGGCGGCGGCGAAGGCCTTGAGCTCGTACGGATGCAGGACGGTGCAGGTGTCGCGGTCCAGGGACGTGCGCTGGAACTGCGCGATCTGGCCGAGCTCGCGGTCGCGCAGGACGCAGACGACGGGCGCGACGCCGTAGCGCGCCGCGGTCAGCAGCTCCAGGCCCGTCATCAGCAGGGCGCCGTCGCCGGCCAAAGCGACGACCGGCGTCTCCGGGTTGGCGAACTTCGCGCCGACGGCGGCGGGCACGGCATAGCCCATGCAGGAAAAATCGATGGGCGCGATGAAGCAGCCGGGAGCGTCGAGGCGCAGATGCTCCATCGCGAGGAACGTCCCGTTGCCGCTGTCGGCGACGTAGATCGCGTCCGGACCGGCGGCCTTCTGCAGCGCCTTGAAGAACGCCGCCGGCGTCACCTTGGCGGCTTGCGGCGGAGTCGAGCGCTCCGCGTTCACGCCCGCGTGACCGCGCGCGATCTCCGACTTCAACGGCTCCGCGTTCGCCGCGGATTTCAGGCGCGGCAGAAGAGCGCTCACGAAAGCGGCGGCGTCAGCTTCGATCGCAAGCTTAGCCGGGTAATTGCAGTTGAAGACGGCGGGGTTGACGTCGACGTGGATCAGGTTCTCCGGCGGAGTCAGGCCGTAGCTGGCCGTCGCGACTTCGCCGAAGCGGCAGCCGATCGCGAGCAGGGCGTCGCAGCGGTCCATGATCTCGCGCACGAACGGCGGGGCCATCTTCCCGAAGCCGTTCCAAAGCCAGAGCGGATGGCTCTCCGGAAAGACGCCCTTGCCCGAGATCGTCGTGCAGACCGGCGCGCCGAGCTTCTCCGCGAGCGCGACGAGGCCGGCCGCCGCTCCGCGCGCGCCGTTGCCGACGTAAAGGGCCGGATTCTTCGCCGCGCTCAGCAGGCGCGCGGCGGACTCCAGGCCGGAGGCGGAGACCGCCGTCGGCGCGGGCGCCGGCGCGTCGTAGCGCGGCTCGGGGACGTCCTGAGTGAGAAAATAGAACTCGGCCGGGATCTCGACCGCGACCGGTCCCGGCGTCCCGCCGCGCGCGAGCGCGAACGCCTGGCGCACGGTCGGATAGATGTCCTCGGGCTTCTCCGGCCGGAGGAAGGCCTTGACGACCGGCTTGAGGATCGCGCCTTGATCGACGTCGTGGAGCTGGAAGGCGCGGCCCGTGTCGCGGCGTATGCCGCAGGCCAGCACGACGAGAGGGACGCCGTCCATCAGCGCCTCGGCGACGCCGGACAGGCAGTGCGTGACGCCGGCGCCGGGCACGACGTTGACCACGCCGACGGTCGTCGACGTGCGCGAGACGGCGTCGGCCATGAACGACGCGCTCTGCTCGTCGGTCACGAGAACAGGCGTGATCTTCTCCGAGCGCTCGAGCGCGTCGTAGAGCTCGATGTTGTGAGTGCCGGGGATGCCGAACGTCCAGCGCGCCCCTTCGTCTTCCAGCGCGCGCACGACCAAATCGCCTCCGCGCCGCTTCATCGGGCGGCCGCCATGGTCTTGAGCCCGACGGTCTTGACGCGCTCGGCCACGCGGTCGGCCAGCGCCATGATCGTGATGTAGGGATTGATCTCCGCGCAGCGCGGGAACAGGCTCGCGTCCGCGACGTAGAGCCAAGGCAGGCCGTGCACCTGGCCCCAGGCGTCGGTGACGGACTCGGCGGGGCCTTCGCCCATCCGGCAGCCGCCCATCAGGTGCGCGCTGCTAATGGAGGCCTTGCCGGTCTTGAAGTGCGCGTCCTGCACGAGCTCGTCGACGCGCACCGCGTCCGAAGACTCGATGAAGAATTTTTCCGCGGCCGGAACGTGGACCCGCTCCGCGCCCGAGGCGAACAAGATCTTTGCCGAAGCGCGCATCGACGCGATCAGCGACCGGCGCACGCCCGGCGTGAGCCGGTAGTCGACGACGGGGTTGCCTTCGCCGTCGATCGTCACGCGGTTCTCGCGCAGCGCCGGATCGATCGCAAGGACCAGGATCATCTGCAGACGGTCCATGCGCGACATGAGGCGGGAGTGCTCGCTCCCGAAACCGGCGAGGTTCTTCGCCGTGACGAACGGGAAGTACATGCAGGTCTCGAGCAGGAAGCCGTCGGACTCGGCGAAGTGGTCGCAGTAGTAGCTCTTCGGATGGCCCGAGTAGTTCGTGATCGCGCGCCCGTGCTGGCCGACGAGGATCAGCGCGGGATGGACGGTCAGGTAGCGCCCCAGCGCGGGGAGCGCGACGCCCAGACGCGAGCGCAGGAGGAGAGCCGGGCTGTTCACCGCGCCGGCGGCGACGACGAAGACGCGCGCCTTGACGCGGTACTCCCCCGGCGCCCACGCCGAGGCGACGCCGTCGCGCGACTCCGCGACGCGCGCGGAGAGCACGCCGCCGCGGCCGCCGTCGGTCTCCAGTGACTCGACCTTGCAGTTGGTGACGACTTGGACGCCGTTCTTCTCCGCCTGCGGAAGCTGGACGCGCAAAGTGCCCTGCTTCGCCGCGTTCGGGCAGCCCAGGTTGCAGAGCCCGGAGCCTCGGCAGCCGGCGACGTTGATCGGGAACTGCTCGACGCGGTAGCCGAGCTTCCCGCACGCCGTCTGAAAGAGCCGGTTGTTGTCGTTGATGAGCTCGTCGGGCAGGAGATGGACGCTGTTCTCCTTCAGATACTTCTCGGAGCGGCGCCGCACGTCCTCCCAGTCCAGTCCAGGCACGTTCCAGCGCGCGATCGCCTGCTTCGGCACGGTGAGCGACGTCCCGGTGTAGACGACGGTCGAGCCGCCGTACGCGCGCGCGAAGGCCAGCGTCATGCTGCGGTCCTTCGTGAGGAAGCCGCCGCCGTCGAAGTAGAGCTTCTCGGCCATCTCGACTTCGCGGCCGGTGAACTCCTCCTCGCGCAGCTTCGGGCCCCACTCGAGCAGAGCGATCGAGATCCCGTCCTTGCAGAGCGAGGACAGCTCCTTGGCCGCGGCGCCGCCGCCCGCGCCGGAGCCGACGATCACGATGTCGAATTCCTTATCGACCACGGAGCCTCTCGTTGCCGTTCTTCGCGGGGGCGTAGCCGATCTTCTCGCCGACGGCGGGCCGCCCGTAGTAGCCCATCATGACGATGGTCCGCACGCCCCAGAAGCCCTTGCGCACGAGCGCGACGGGCGACTCCTGGAACCAGCGCAGCGCGCGGTCCTGCCGCGCGGCGTCGAGGCGGTCCAGCGGCGCGCCGAAGCGGAGCGCGGGCAGCCAGCGCAGGAGGAAAAGAAAAAAGGACAACTGGCGGCGCAGGGCCGGCCGCCGCGCGGCGATCGCGCCGTCCATGATGCCGCGTGCCTCTTCCCGTGCCGCGGCGTCCAAAGACGCCGCCTCCGGGACAATCGCCGCGGAGATCGCCGACAGGAAGCCGGTCATGCGCACACCATACAAAATCGTCCCCCTCCTCCCGCCGTCGGGCTCCGATTTAATACGATCTCGAGACCGACACGGACTCAGGAGGCCCCCCCATGAAGACCAGCGGAAACACCATCCTCATCACCGGCGGCGCGAGCGGCATCGGCTTCGAGTTCGCCAAGCAGCTCCTCGCGCTGGGCAACACGATCATCATCACCGGCCGCGACGAGAAGAAGCTGTCGAAGGCGAAGTCCGAGCTGCCGCAGCTCCGCACGATCAAGAGCGACGTGAGCGTCCCGGGCGAGATCGAGGCGCTGCTCAAGACGGCCGCGAGCGAATTCCCCGCGCTCAACGTCCTCGTCAACAACGCGGGCATCATGCGCACGATCAACGTGCACGACGCCGGCGCGGACCTCGAGGACCTCACGCGGGAGATCGACGTCAACCTCAAGGGACCCATCCGGATGGCGAAGGCCTTCCTGCCCCATCTGAAGAAGCAGAACGACGCCGCGATCGTGAACGTCACGTCGGGGCTGGCGTTCGTCCCGCTGCCCACGTCCCCCGTCTACTGCGCGACCAAGGCCGGCCTGCATTCCTTCTCCCTCTCCCTGCGCGTCCAGCTGAAAAACACGAGAGTGAGGGTTTTCGAGGTCGCGCCTCCGGCCACGGAGACCGAGCTTTTGTCCGGCATGAGCCAAGAGGATCGGAAGGGCGTCTCGATCATGAAGGTCGAGGACATGGTGGCCGCGTCGATCAAAGGCCTCGAGACGGATCTCTTCGAAATCCGCCCCGGACAAGCCAACAGCTTGAAGTTCATGAGCCGTCTGGCGCCGGAGTTCATCTTGAAGCAGCTGAGCAGGCCGGTGGACCGCATGCTGAGCAAAACCGCGCAGCAATAGCCCGGGGCATGCCGCCCGCGCTCGACGCGTTCGCCGCAGCCCTGCCCAAAGCCGAGCTGCATCTGCACATCGAGGGCACGCTCGAGCCCGAGCTGATGTTCGCGCTCGCGAAGCGCAACAAGCGGAAGCTGCGCTTCAAGAACGTCGACGCCGTCCGCGCCGCCTACGAGTTCAAGGACCTCCAATCCTTCCTCGACATCTACTACGAGAGCGCGGGCGTGCTCCAAACCGAGCGCGACTTCCACGATCTCGCCTGGGCGTACGTCTCGCGCGTCGCTCCGATGGGCGTGCGCCACGCCGAGATCTTCTTCGACCCGCAGACGCACACGAATCGCGGGATTCCGTACGAAGTCGTTCTCGCCGGACTGAGCTCGGCCCTCAAGCGCGCTGAGAAAGAGCTCGGCGTCACGTCCCGGCTCATCCTCTGTTTCTTGCGCCACCTCAGCGAGGACGACGCCCTCAAGACGCTGACCGAGGCCTTGCCGCACGGAAAAATTCACGGCGTCGGCCTCGACTCCGGCGAAAAGGGCAACCCCCCGTCGAAGTTCGTCCGCGCGTTCGCCAAGGCGCGCGCCGCGGGACTTCGCGCCGTCGCCCACGCGGGCGAGGAGGGCCCTCCCGCCTACGTGCGCGAGGCGCTGGACCTGCTGAAAGTCGAGCGCGTGGACCACGGCGTGCGCTGCCTCGAGGACCCCGCGCTCGTCGCGCGCCTGGCCGCCGAGAACGTCCCCCTCACCGTCTGCCCGCTGTCGAACGTGAAGCTCCGCGTCGTCGACCGGCTCGAGGACCATCCGCTGCGCCGGATGCTCGCGGCCGGCCTGCGCGCCACCGTGAACTCCGACGACCCCGCCTACTTCGGCGGCTACGCCGACGAGAACTACCGCCGCACGGCCCGCGCGCTGAGGCTCACGAAGGACGAGCTGGCGCGGCTCGCCAAGAACTCCTTTCTCTCGTCGTGGCTCGCCGACGCGGAGAAGGCGCGGCACCTCGCCGCGATCGACGCGCTCGCCGCGGACGAGGGATGAAGAGCTCGTCCCGCTCCCGAGGGCCGGACTCCTTCGACGCCGCCGCATGGCTGCTGACGGGGCTCGCGGTCCTCGCCGCCGCCTACGCCGCGGCCGATTCGGTCCACTGGGCGCGGCTGGCCTACGTCAACACGATGTCCTGGGATCCGTGGGAGTTCGTCGACCGGGTCATCCGCTACCGCGCGCATCGCGAGAGCGCGGCGAACCTGTTCTGGACCCAGCAGAACGAGCACCGCCTCCCGTTCCTCTACCTGATCTTCTGCGTCGACATGGGGCTTTTCCAATTCCGCCAGCTCTTCGCCGTCGCCTGCTCGTGGCTCGTCCAGTCGGCGCACGCCGCGCTGTGGTGCCTGCTGTTCCGGCGCGCGGCGGACGAAGAGACGCTGCCGTCCGTCGCCTTCTCGGCATTGATGATCGGCCTTCTGTTCTCCAGCCGCCAGCTCGAGAACCTCGTCAACATCATGGAGGCCACCCAAGTCGCCGTTTTCTTCTGCGCCTCGCTCTGCCTCTGGGCCTTCGGCGCCTACGCGCGCGATCCGCGGCGCTCGCCGCGGCTCTTGGCCGCCGCCGTCGCCGCCGCGCTCCTCGCCTGCGGCTGCCTGGCGAACGGGCTGCTGCTGTGGCCGCTCCTCGTCTTGATGGCGCTCGTCGAGCGCGTCGACCGCCGCGTCGCCGCCGCGCTGGCGGCCGGCGGCGTCCTCGTCTACTTCCTTTATTTCCTCGGCTTCTCCTTCCCGCCGGGCCACGCGAATCCGCTGCAGAGCCTGCGCGCGCTCCCCGGCGTCCTGGGCTACATGGGCGTCTATCTCGCGGGGCCGTGGGTCTTCCTGCGTCCGCCGCTGGCTCCGCCTCTCGCCGGAGCCGCGTGCGTCCTGCTCGTCGCCGCGCTCGTCGCGCTGTACGCGCGGTTTCGCGCGCGGCCCGAAGCCGCGCGCTCCGCGTTCTTCGTCTGGTACGCGGTCTTCATCCTCGGGACCGCGCTGCTCACGGCGCTGGGACGGCTCAACATGGGGCTCGACCAAGCCGAGTCGAGCCGCTACCGCACTCCGGCCTTCCTGTTCTGGGGCGCGCTCGCCGCGATCGCCTGCCTCTTCCTCCTGAAGCACGCGCGCCGACCCGCTCGCGCGCTGATCGTCCCGGTCGCCGCGGCCGCGCTTTTCGCGGGGCTCGTTCTGCCCCGAACGGAGCCCGGCGCTCGGACCTTCGTGCGCTTGATGTGGAAGGTGCGGATCTCGAGCATCGCGCTGGCTCTCGACGTCCCCGATCCGTGGGCGTGGGACTACATCGCCCACGATCAGCCGTTCGCGCGCGCGGACGCCGCCTTCCTGCGGGAGCGGGGCCTGTCGGTGTTCGCGGAGCCCGCGGTGCAGGCCGTCGGGAAGAAGCTGGATTCTCTTTTCGTCGTCGCTCCGCCAGGGACCTGCGAAGGAGCCGTCGAGCGCGCTCAGCGGCTGCCTCTCGCCGGCGCGGAGCTCGCCGTCAAGGTCATGGGGACCGCGCGCGACGCGCGCTCGCGCGCGCCCGTCGACACCGTATTGCTCGCCGACGACTCCGGCACCGTCGTGGGCCTGGCCTTCGGAACGCCGGACCTGTCCGAGCGGCTCGCGCCGCGCCCGGAGGCGGCGTCCCCCGTCTGGCTCGGCTACGCGCGCGCGCCCGCCGCGGCGAGAACCCTGCGGGCCTTCGGCGTGCTCGCGTCCGGCCGCGACGCGTGTTCCCTTGGAAGCGTCGCTTTGACGAAGTAGG
>Ga0209415_10004719_pt1 | contig 24867 bp, 13 predicted proteins | sample PeaSoiSIISIP2007_FD_187696 | JGI IMG/M metagenome (GOLD analysis project Ga0209415, IMG submission 187696) | Peat soil microbial communities from Weissenstadt, Germany - SII-SIP-2007 (SPAdes) (version 2) | ecosystem: Environmental > Terrestrial > Soil > Wetlands > Peat | place: Germany... | reverse complement strand
GCGGGAGTAACTCAATGGTAGAGTCACAGCCTTCCAAGCTGTTGGTTGCGGGTTCGATTCCCGTCTCCCGCTCCATCTTCTGAATCAACGTTTTACTGGTGGACAACCGGGGTCCACCCGCCGAGGACAAATGCCGGATCACTCTAATCGGCGATGATTTGTTTGTCGCGCGGCTCTATTAGTTGCTTTGACACGGGATGCCGCTGTGTGACCTCGAGCGGACGGCCGTCGACATCGGTGCTGTTGAACTCCCAGAAGTGAATGTGCGAGGTATCGTCGTCGATGGGTCCCCAGCCAACCGGCGGAATGCCGTTGAGGTGGCAGTTGATGAGTACGGCTTCGGCGTAGGGATAGTTGAGGCCGTGATTGTTGGGCAGGCGCGCTAGCACGTTGGACGGGAGTGTGGGGCGCTGTTGTATTCCACGGGAGCGGGCGGTTGATGCCGACAAAAGTGCAATCGACGAACACATTTCCGTGGTTCGCCTCGGTGTTGCGAATCCACATGAATGGCCCGATCGACTGGATCACGCAGCGCCGGAAGAAAGCCGGGCCGACCCCAAGGATGGTGTCGCCGTCGCCGATGATCGTGCTATCGGCGAGATAGACGGAGCCGCGCAGGTTGAGCGCATCGCCCGATCCTTTGATGTTCATGTTGCTGACGATGTTCTTCGAGCCGGAAACGAGCAAAGCCTCCGCCTGGCCGACGTAGTAATTGTTCAGACTGAAATTGATCAATTCGATGCCGGAGGAGTCATACGCGGAGAACGCGCAGCGGCGCGAAGGCCCCGGCATGGGCGGATTGAACGCGCTGTTGTTGCCGTATCCGACCTGGACCTTTTCACGATCCTCGCCGCGGATGGTGAGGTTGGCCTTTTTGCGGAAGAAGACGATCTCTTCGTAGGCGCCATTCTTGATAAAGATCGTCACCCGCTGTGGTGGGTTGTCGGGAACGAAGTCGACCGCGCCCTGGATTGTATTGAAATCGCCGCTGCCGTCGGCCGCGACGACTACCCGCGTCGTGTTGGCGGGCGGAGAATCCGGCTTGGTCGTAAAGCGCCACGCATCGTCGGTGGTGAAGCCTTCGAAGGCGCCGGAGGCCATCGTGAAAACGCCTGCGTCGATCTGCACGATGTACTCCCGGCCGTACCGAAGCGCGTTATTGTGCGGATAAATCGTCGCCACGTTGCCATGGATGAGGACCGGGTGGAAATGAAAGTCCGCCAAGCCGCCGATGGTGGTGAGCTGGTAATTGTGCAAATCGGCCGGCGTCGTTCTCACGGCCGGCGTGGTCGTAGTGGGCGACGCCGGATCCTGGACAAAGGCCGTTACAGGCGGTGAGGCCACGCGGTGCGTGGGGTCGGGACCCGCAGGGATACCGAGGTCGAGCTCATCCACCAGATGATGGTCAGCGGCGTCGTAGATTCGGATGAATCCGGACTTTCCAAGAATGGGAGGGCTCGAAAAGCTGAGAACCAAATGGGTATCGGGATTGACGCGAATTGCATGATGCGCGGGGAACCTTGTAAAGGTAACCTGTCCGTACACAGCGGTCATTAGGCTCAAAGCGGCAACCACGCACAACGGACGGGTCACAGAGAGAGGTCTCATTTGCGAGTGCTCCTGAAGTCATCAGATGAAAAACAAACACACTATAACAACTGTGATCTGGTCGAGGCATTTTAACGGCGTGGCAGAGATCCCTTTGTGGTTCATTAACCGCGTGACGGCGCGGAATTGAGGGATTCTCGCGCGCCGAACCGGTATCAGGCGAGACGGAAACGGAGCGCGTTCGGTGTCCACGAATGAAAGACAAATCCCGAAACCGGACATCGTTAGGGCGCGGCTGGTGTGAATTGTTAGACGCATCAGTGGCTGAAGTGGCTAACGGCTTGCAGTGAAGGCCTTTCTATGGCCCTGGACTCAATGCGGCGCGCTTTTCGATCGCTCCGCCGCGCGCCTGCGCTGACTTTAATTTCCATTTTGACGGTGGCGCTGGGGGTGGGTGCTGGAACATCCCTGTTCAGCGTGGTCAAAGCGGTGTTGCTGAACCCTCTTCCGTATCCGGAGCCGAACCGGCTGGCCTATGTCGCGGAATTGAACGATTCGGGCCGGCAGATGCAGGTGCCGTCCGCGAATTTCGAGAATTGGCAGCAGGAAAACCGCACTTTCGTCGCGATGGCGGCTTCAGGCGAAGGTCCGGTAAACGCCGGTGGCGGCGAATCGCCCGAGCGCACCTACGGCGCCTATGTCACGCAGGATTTCTTTCGCGTGATGGGAATTCAGCCCGCGATGGGACGGGGCTTCGAGCCTGCGGAAGAGAAATTTCGCGCCGCCGGGACGGTGGTATTAGGGGACGGCCTGTGGAGGCGCGCTTATGGCGGCGATCCGCAGATTCTTGGCAAGAAAATCAAGTTGATGGGCCAGCCGTTCACGGTGATAGGCGTGATGCCGGCGCGATTCGACTATCCGAATGGCTCGGAGTTGTGGATCGCGGCGGGAGCTTTCTTTAATAATGATAGCCGGACTGCCCACAACTTTCGGGTGGTCGGCAGGTTGCGTGCAGGGGTGAACATTGCGCAGGCGCAGGCCGATCTCAGCTCGATCTCACGGCGGCTCAAGCAGGAGTATCCATCGCCTTTTATGGCCAAAGACGCGGCCGTCGTTTCGCTGAACGAACAGATCGTGGGCAAAGTGCGCGCGGCGCTGCTGATGCTGTTTGGCGCGGTCGGCTTCCTTCTGTTGATTGTTTGCGTGAATGTCGCCAACTTGCTGATGGTGCGCCTGACCACGCGGATGCGTGAGATTTCGGTGCAGGTGGCGCTAGGCGCGGGACGGTTGCACTTGATCCGGCAGCTTCTCGCTGAGAGCGTGGTGCTGGCAGCCGCCGGCGGCGCTCTCGGCTTGCTGGTCGCCTTCTGGTCCATGGATTTGCTGCAGGTTCTTCTGCCCGCGGATCTGCCGCGCAGTGCCGATATTCGCATGGACGGCGGCGTGATCGCGTTCGCGCTGGCGATTTCCGTTACGACGGGGCTGCTGTTCGGACTGCTGCCGGCTTGGCGGGCGTCGCGGCTGAACGTAAATGAGGCGTTGCGGGTGGCGTCGCGGTCCTATAGTTCCGGGGGGCGAACGCATCGAACGCAGGCCGCGCTGGTGATTTCCGAGGTTTGTCTTTCGTTGGTCCTGGTGGCGGGCGCGGGTCTGCTGGCCAAGAGTTTCTTGAGACTGCGATCCGTCGATCCGGGTTTCCGAAGCGATCATGTTCTGGTGGCCCAGGTGTCGTTCGAGGTTCCTGCGAGCGGGTTTCAAGTTCTGCCTGGAATGTTCCGCGAAGTGCTCGCAGCGCTGCGCGCGATTCCGGGGGTGCAATCGGCGGGAATGGTGCACGGATTGCCGCTCGACGGCGGTAGTCCGGACGGGCACTTCAACATTGAGGGCCGTCCGCAAGACTCCGGCGCGGCGGATGCCAACTTCAGCGTGGTCAGCCCGGGCTATCTCGCGACGCTGCGGATTCCGGTGCTGCGCGGCCGCGACTTGAGCGAAAGCGACACGGCGGAAACCGCGCCGGTCACGGTGATCAGCGCGGAGATGGCTCGCCTGTTCTTCCCCGGCCAGAACCCGATCGGCAAACGCATCTGGTTCGACAGCTTCGCGCCACAGAAGCAGTGGCTCACTATCGTCGGAATCGCGGCTGATATTCGGGAAGAGGGCTTGACCAGACCGATCATGCCGGTCGCGTACGTCAGCCACATGCAAACGGAGTCGCCGCAACAATTACTAGATGAGAATTTCGTGCTGTGGACGGCGCAGGACCCGCGCAACGTCGTGCAGGCGGTTCGCGAACGGCTGCGCGCGGCGGATCGAGGGTCCGTGGTGAAGTTTGCCACCATGGACCAGGTGCTGGCGCGGTCGGTCGCGCGGCAGCGCTTTCAGATGCAGGTGCTGGGCGGTTTCGCGGCGCTGGCTCTGGTGCTCGCCTCGGTGGGGCTGTACGGCGTGCTGTCCTATGTGGTCACCAGCAACCGCGTGGAGATCGCCATCCGGATGGCGCTCGGCGCGCAGCCCGGCTCGATTTTCGCAATGGTGACCGGCCGGGCATTATGTTTGGCCGCGGCTGGGACCGCGATCGGACTCGCGGCTTGCTTCGCCGTTCGTAGCGTTCTGGCGAGTCTGCTGTTCGGAATCGGGCCAAGCGATCCGGCAACGCTGGGCGGCGCCATCGTTCTGCTGCTGGCGGTTGCCTTCGCCGCGAGCTGGTTCCCGGCGCGGCGCGCCATGCGCGTCGACCCGAGTGCAGCGCTGCAAGCGGAATGACATTTATCACCAGGTCGACGACTTGCAGAAAAAATACTATTCCGGGAGCGTGGCGGCGACACGTTTTGGATCGACCTTCCATACGGTGGCCTGCTTATAGTTGGAAAGCCACAAGTAGCCGAGGCCGATACGAATCGCGTCGCCCCCCTCTCCTTTGAACTGTTGCACCACCCGGTTCGATGCCGGATCGATGCGCGAAATTGGAAAACCGAATGAAGTGACCCAGATCGATCCCTCGCCGGCCGCTATATCGCCTCCCGGCCCGGGAATGCCGGCTTCAATCGTCGCGACCAACTTGTCGGTTTTCGGATCGACGCGCGACACAGAGCCGTCGCCTTGGTTGAGAGTCCATACGGCTCCTTCACCCATCGCCAGGAATCGCGGATGCTTGCCGACCGCGATGGTTTCCACGATAAGATTCGTGTGCGGATCGATTCGGGTGAGCGAATTGGAGTCGGTGCTTGTGACCCAGACCGCGCCCTCCCCGAATGCGACCGCGTACGATCCGGGCGCGACATAGATCTCCGCGACCACTTTGTTGTTGGAGGGATCGATGCGGGCGAGCGTGCCCTTTTTATCGGTCATCAGCCAGACGCTTTCGGCTCCCACGGCCACGCCCCCTTCGGAATCGGCGATGTGGATTGGAACTGTCGCGGTCAATTTACCGGTCTTCAGATCGATGCGAGATATGCTCTGATCGGCGCAATTGGGCACCCAGAGCGAGCCGAAACCGGTGGCGAGTCCGGAGCACGGCTTCTTGCCGGTCGTGATCGTCCCGATCACTTTATTGGTTTTGGGATCGATCCGCGTGACGCTGTTCTTAGGCATGTTGGAGATCCACACCGACTCATCAACGGCAATCCAGTCGGGGGAGCCCGGAACATCGAAAACAGCCTCGGGTTTGAGAAGCGTCATTGGAACTTGGACACCTGGCGTTTTCACTCCTGGTTTAGGCGCCTGCTGCGCCGAAAGGGAGGCAGCCAGGAACAAGAGAAGCACTCGCTGGTTCACGGGAAACCAGTATACTGGTGAACGCGTTCCCCATGTCTGTTCGCGCCCACGTCGTCGCGCAAGTCATTCTGATCGCTGGAGTTCTTGCCGGTACTCCTACGCCCGGCAGCTCGGACTTTTTCGAATCGAAGGTCCGTCCGGTGCTGGCGAACAACTGCTATTCCTGCCACACCAACTCGCAACTGGGCGGCGTCCGTCTGGATTCGCGGGATAGCATCTTAAGAGTGATCGTTCCCGGCGACCCGGAGCGCAGTTCGCTGATCGCTGCAATTCGTCAGACCGGCAAGGTCAAAATGCCGATGGGCGGAAAGCTGAAGGACCAGGAAATTCAGGATCTTGCCGCGTGGGTCAAAGCGGGAGCCATCTGGCCGGAGTCTGCCACGCCTGTGGCGAATCCCAAAGGCGAATACGTTATTACGCCCGAACAGCGCGCCTTTTGGTCGTTTCAGCCGCTGAAAAGGCCGCCGATTCCGCCGCCGGACGCATGGGGAAAGACCGAAATTGACCGCTTCGTGATCGCCAAGCTCCAGGAGCACGGCATGAAGCCGGTTAAGCTCGCCGACAAGCATACGCTGATCCGCCGCGCGGCGCTCGATTTGACGGGCATACCGCCGAGTCTTCAAGAGATCGAAGCGTTCGAAAAGGACGAATCATCCGACGCCTTCGCAAAAGTTGTGGACCGGCTGCTCGCTTCGCCGGCCTGTGGCGAACGATGGGGCCGCATCTGGCTGGACGTTGCGCGCTACGGTGAGGACGATTATCGCAGCCTGGATCCCATGCGCCGTGGGTTTAACCCATATCCGTTCGCTTATCTTTATCGCGACTGGGTGATCAAGGCGATCAACGACGACATGCCTTACGACGCGTTCGTCAAGGCGCAGCTCGCAGCGGACTTAACGGAGGAGAGCTCGCGCGCCCGGAATCTTCCCGCGCTTGGATTCTTAGGACTCGGGCCGTGGTATTACGACAACGGCGCAGTGGAGATCACGCGTGCCGACGAGCGGCACGACCGCGTCGACGTGGTTTCGCGCGGATTTCTCGGGCTCACGGTCGGCTGCGCGCGATGCCACGACCATAAATACGATCCTATTCCAACGAAAGATTACTATTCGCTCGCGGGCGTGTTCCTGAATACGACCTATCACGAATACCCGCAAGTCCCGCAGGCCGCGGTCGACGAATATAAGAAGCGGGAAAAGGACATCGAAGCGCGGCAGAAGCTGATGGACGAGTTTTCAAGTGTCGAGAGCGAGCAGCTCGCACAGGCGCTGGCTTTTCAGACGTCGAAATATATGATGGCGGCGTGGAAGATCACGGGCGATAACAAGGCTGAAGCCGCCACGGCCGCCGGCGAAGACAAGCTCGACTACGAACTGCTCGACCGCTGGATTAGGTTTCTCGCCAAGCCGCCCAAGCATTATCCGTACCTCGCCAAATGGCAGGAGATGATCGAGCAGAAGGGCAAGAAGGCGGAGGCGCAGAAGCTGGCTGATGAATTTCAGAAGACGCTGGTCGAGGTGATGTTCGAGTACGACGAAATCAAAGAGGAAAACGAGATCATCGCCGCCAAGGCTTTGCCTGGGACCAAAAAGAAGAAGCCAGCCAACCTGCCGAACGAGTTCATCACTAACGACGATTTCTGTCCGGGCTGCGGCCTGGAGCTGAAGACCCTGCCGATCGAAAAGATGAACCTGTGGAGAGACGTTTTTCAGCGCGATCTGGCCGACGACGTAAATCCCGACGTGCCTGGCTCCAAGGTCAAACCCGGACTGCTGGTTTTTAGAGGCTGGGGGCTGGAGCGGCAGTTGAGTCCCGAACGAAAATCGTACATCGATACGCTGCGGGCAGATATTGAGAATCTGCAGAAGGAGCAGCCGGCGCATTTCCCATACGTTCACGGCGTGATCGAGGCCGAGAAGCCAGCGGATCTTCGTTTGAGCCTCCGAGGAAGTCCGTACAATCTCGGCGACGAAGTGCCCGCCATTTCGTATCCGTGCTCGGTTCTGTTCCATTGAATCGCGGCAGCGGACGGCTGGAGTTGGCGGAGCAAATCGTGAAGCAGCCGATCGCGATGCGCGTCATCGTGAACCGCGTATGGCGGTCTCACATGGGGACGGGCATCGTCGATACGCCCAGCAATTTCGGCGTGACGGGCGAGCGTCCCACCAATCCCGAACTGCTCGAGTATCTCGCAGAGCGGTTCGTGGACGAAGGGATGTCGCTGAAAAAACTGCATCGCGAAATCATGCTCAGCGCCGTTTACCAGTTGAACGACGACGATTCGAAGGAGAACTACGACAAAGATCCGGCGAATCGGTTCTACTGGCGCGCGAACCGGCATCGACTGGATGCGGAACAGATCCGCGATTCGATTCTTGCCGTCGCGGGATCGCTGGACCGCAAGATGGGTGGTCCCTCCGAGCCGCTGACGCCCGATTTCAAGCGTCGCACGGTGTACGGCAAGGTCAGCCGCTACCGGCTGGACGATTACCTGCAGCTTTTCGATTTTCCGAGTCCGAATATTTCGGCCGAGAAGCGCTTCACCACCACGGTTCCGCTTCAGAGGCTCTTCTTCATGAACAGCGATTTCGTGCAGCAGCAAGCCGAAGTCCTCGCGCAGGAGGTCGCCGCAGAGCCGGATAACGAAGCTCGAATCCGGAAGGCGTACCGGCTGGTGTTTGCGCGCGAAGCGACGCCCGAGGAGGTGAAGCTCGGATCGGAGTATCTTCGGGCGGAGCCGATGAAGGAGTACGAGGAACAAAAAGCTAAACCGCCCAAGAAAGATGAACCCGACGCGGATGAACCCGGCGATTCCGAGTTCACGCCCGGGGGCATGATGTCTGGCATCGGCCCGCGTGTCAAGGGCGAAGAGAAAAAACCGATGCTTCCGCCCACCGCGTGGGGCCGTTACATCAAAGTTCTGTTGAGCTCGAATGAGTTCCTGTTTGTGAACTGACCTGCGTGGTGAACTGGAAAATGATACGCAACCATAAATCGCAATCTTCGCTGACTCGCCGCGACGCGCTATGCCGGATCGGAAATGGATTCGGCATGATGGCGTTCGCCGGAATGATCGGCGATTCTCTGGCCCGCGCTGGGACGGATTTCACGCCGCGGGCGAAGCGTGTCATTTTTCTCTACATGAACGGCGGACTTTCGCAGGTGGACAGCTTCGACCGTAAGCTCGCGCTCGAAAAATATCATGGCCAGCCGCTGCCAGGCGGGTCGGTCGCCACTGAACGCAAGACCGGGACGCTGATGAAATCCCCGTTCACCTGGAAAAGATACGGCCAGTGCGGAATGGAGATCAGTGAGCTGTTTCCTCACCTAGGTGAATGCGCGGACGATATCTGCTGGGTCCGGTCGGTCTACACCGATATTCCAAATCACGAGCCGGCGATGCTCATGATGAATACGGGGTTCAGCCAGGCCGGGCGTCCGTCGCTGGGCGCGTGGCTTACTTATGGACTGGGTACCGAAAACAGCAACCTGCCCGGGTACATGGTGCTCTGTCCCGATGTTCCTACCACGGTTGGGCCTCCGCTATGGAGCAACGCGTTTCTCCCCGCGATTCATCAGGGTACCTATATTTCCGACAAAGTCGCCGAGAGGCAGACGGAAGAACTGATCGACAAGAAGTTCGATCCAAAGAAGCTGGTCTCCTATATCTACAACGACAAGTTCTCTCTCGAGGAGCAACGCCGGGAGCTGGATTTGCTCGAAAAACTTGACCAGGTTCGACAACAGCGCGAAGAGATCCGCGACCCTCAGCTCGAGGCTGCGATCAAGTCGATGGAAACTGCGTATCGCATGCAAACGGAGGCGCCGGAAGTATTCGACATCCGGAAGGAGTCGGAAGGAACATTGAAATTGTACGGACCGGGCAGCACGGCGCGCGGATGCCTGATGGCGGTCCGGCTGATCGAAAAAGGTGTGCGAATGGTGCAAGTCTACTACGCCAAGGGCGATCCGTGGGACGCCCACGCCGACATCAATGCGCATCGCAAGAACGCGAAGGATTCGGATCAGCCGTTCGCCGCCGTCGTCAAGGATCTGAAGTCGCGCGGGCTGTTCAAAGACACGCTCGTCATTTGCGGATCAGAGTTTGGACGCACACCCGTGGTCGAGATCGGCGCTGGCGCCAATGGTGTGCAAAACGGCCGCGATCATAATCCGTTCGGCTTCACCATGTGGCTTGCGGGGGGATGCGTGAAGGGCGGGACGATTTATGGTGCGACGGACGACTTCGGATTCAAAGCGATCGATAAGCCGGTGCACGTCCACGATCTCCATGCGACGATCTTATATCTGATGGGTATCGACCATACCAAGCTTACCTACAGATATAGTGGTCGTGATTTTCGGCTCACGGATGTTGCCGGGAACGTGCTCCACGAAATCATCGCCTGAGGTGCCGCACAGTTCGAAAACAAGCTCGGCGTTTCGGACTTGGCTGCCGCCCTGGCGGGCTCGCGCGGGAAGACGGCGTGCCGTACTTGAGGGCCGGGATTAGCCCGAACAGGAGACCGAAAAGTAGCGAAAGGAGTAGGGTGAACCCTAGGCGGGGCAAGTTCGCAGGCCTATGGCGGCCAGACCGTAGGCGGGCGTAACGAACCTGGTGCCGTCGCGCACGAAACGATCAATCGCGATTGGACGACCGTCCCAACCCGCGGCGGCGCTCGCTAGTCCACATTGTCGGCTGGTATCGGTTTCCTGCCGAAGTTCAGACCCGACTGCTGCCGTTTGGGCGGCTGTCTCAGCTGCCATAGTCCGCGCAATAATACAGGAGCATGACCCCTGAGCAGTGGCGGCAAATTGAGGAACTCTATCTGGCGGCGACCGAGCTCAAGGGAGACGAGCGTGCCGCATTGCTGGCCCGCGCGAGCCTCGAGGTCCGGCGCGAAGTCGAGGCCATGCTGGCGCAGTCGACCGGATCGAACCTGTTGGACCATCCGGCTTGGGAGAACGAGCCGGAACCACCGGCGGCCTTGCCGTTGGCGCCGGGGGCGCAGCTTGGCCAGTACAAGATCGAGGCCGAGATCGGCGCCGGTGGCATGGGAGTTGTGTTTCGAGCGGTCGATACCAAGCTCCACAGGCGGGTGGCGGTTAAGTTCCTTTCCGACGACCTCGCGGACGCGGCTGCTCGCCGGCGATTTCAGCGCGAGGCGCAGATGGCGTCATCGCTCAATCATCCGCATATCCTGACCGTCTATGACGTCGGCGAATTCGACGGCCGGCAATACCTGGTCACCGAATTCGTCGACGGGGGCACGCTCAAGGACTGGGTTCGAAAGGAACCGCGAAGTTGGGAAGATGTCGCACAGTTGCTGACCGGCGTCGCGGATGGTCTGGCAACCGCTCATCAGGCCGGCATCCTGCACCGCGATATCAAGCCCGATAACATCCTGGTCACCGCGAGCGGCTACGCCAAGTTGGCGGATTTCGGATTGGCGAAACTCAAGGACGCCCCGACTGTGTCCGCGACCCAGACGCTGACCGAAGAGCAGACGCGCAAGGGAATGATTATCGGCACCATCGCCTACATGTCGCCCGAGCAGGCTTCCGGCCAGACGCTCGACGCGCGCAGCGACATGTTTTCGTTCGCCGTAGTGCTGTACGAGATGCTCTCGGGCCAGCGGCCATTCCGGGCGGCCACCAATCTCGAATTGCTCCAGCAGGTGATTCACGCCAAGCCCGCGCCGCTGACGGGCGATATTCCGGAGCCATTGCGGGCGCTGGTGATGAAGGCGCTCGAAAAAAATCCGGCGGATCGATATCCTTCGATGCGGGAGTTGGTGAGGGCGTTGCGGGCCGTCCAGCGTCCCAGCGGGCAGGGCGCGGCTGCGCCGGGGAAGCGTCGTGGCGGATGGATCGCCGCAGCCGCGTTTGCCGCGATCGCCGTTGCAGTCATAGCCGCGATCTTGTTCTGGCCGCGGCGCACGTCATCCCCTCCGCGATTGGAGTACATCCCGCTTACCAACTTCACCGATTCGGCCGTGACGCCGACTTTGTCGCCCGACGGCCGAATGCTCGCCTTCATCCGTGGAGACAGCACATTCCTGGGTCCCGGCGACGTTTATGTGAAGCTGCTGCCCGACGGCGATCCGGTGCAGCTTACCCATGACGGCGGCGAAAAGATGGGACCCGTAAGCTTCTCCCCGGACGGTTCGCGAATCGCTTACACGCGCGGCGAGTATGAGACGTGGTCGGTTCCGGTCCTTGGCGGAGAGCCGGCCCGTCTGTTGGCCGATACCGAGGGTCTAAGCTGGATCAACACCGATACAAAGCCGTATCGAGTGATGTACTCGGCGTTGACGGGGGCGGGGCTCCAAATGGGCATCTTCACGGCGACCGAAAGCCGCGCCGAACAGCGAACCGTATACATGCCCCCGGGGGATGGCATGGCGCATCGATCTTTCCTATCGCCGGACGGCAAGTGGGTGATCGTGGTCGAAATGGGAATGGGATGGCTGCCCTGCCGCCTGGTGCCGTTCGACGGTAGCTCGGCCGGACGGCGCGTCGGTCCGGAGCCCGCGCAATGTACTTTTGGCGGCTGGACGCCGGATGGGAGGTGGATGTATTTTTCCGCGAACACGGGAGACGGATTCCATACCTGGCGCCAGCGCTTTCCCGACGGCAAACCGGAGCAGGTCACCTCAGGCGTAACCGAGGAAAACGGCATTGCGTTCGCACCCGATGGCAAGTCATTCGTAACCTCAGTCGGCGAAAGCCAGAGCGCCCTGTGGATTCACGATTCGAAAGGCGAGCGGCAGATCACGTTTGAAGGCTATGCCTACTTGCCTTCCTTCTCGCCCGATACGAACCGTCTTTACTATTTGCAGCGCTCGCCCACCAACAGCCATTTCGTCGCCGGGGAATTGTGGACCGTGGATCTTCAGACCGGAAGACAGCAGCGCCTGCTGCCGGATTTTCTGATGGAGCGTTACCAGGTCTCGCCGGACGGCAAGCAGGTCGTTTTCATCGCCGCGAACGCCTCCGGACATCATCCCTTGTGGATTGGAACCACGGACGGAAGTTCCGCGCCCCGGCGCCTGGCGGATCAGGAATGCACCAGCGCCTTGTTCGCGCGGGATGGGGAGATCTATTTTGCCGGCGGAGACTGGGGAGCCATGTATCTCCAGAAGATCAAGACCGATGGCAGCGGTCTTCAAAGCGTCATCCCGGAGAAGGTGAGCTTTCTGTACGATATTTCGCCGGATGGAAAGTGGCTGGCCGTGTGGACGTCCGCCAGGACGGACATAAAGATCTATCCGTCTGATGGGGGTCCGCCGATGCTGGTATGTGCTGGATGCGCCTCGGGCGGCGCCGAGGAGCGAGGGATCACGCCGCCGATGGTGAGCTGGTCGCGCGACGGCAAGGAGCTGTATCTCTACTCGGAAGATTTGCACCAGGTCTACGCGGCGCCGCTGAAATCCGGTCAGCCGCTGCCGCCGATTCCACCGTCCGGGATCGTGTGGCGCGCCGCGCCGCCGCCGATCGCCGGAGCGCGAGCCATCTCTCAACGAGCATTTATGAGCGGTGATCCGTCGGTTTACGCGTATCCTCAGGTGTCGGCGCATCGCAACATTTATCGTATTCTGGTTCCCTAAAGGGGCGAATCATGGATCTGAATCGCCGACAATTCTGCACCGCGCTGGCCGGGCCGGTGCTGGCCGCCCAAAGCGCGCCTCCTCCGCTGATTGATCGCGGATTTGCGCGTGTCAGCAAGCTTTCCGATGGCGTTTACGTCACCATCGCGAACCCACCCAAAGGCCTCCAGGCTCTTTCGAATGGAGGTATAATCGCCGGCCGCGATGGCGTGCTTCTGATCGAGGGTCATTTCCGGCCCGTGGCCGCCGCGCTCGAAATTGAAGCGGCGAGCCTTGTCTCGAAAGCGCCGATCGTCTCGGCGATCAACACGCATTATCACTACGACCACACTTTCGGCAATCAGGCCTATGCAGAGCAACGAATTCCGATTATCGGGCACGAGCGCTCGCCAGCCTTAATGAAGGAGCGCTATACAGCATTGAAGGGCGTAGACAAGAATCGCTTCATCTCTCCTCTGAAAGCCAAAGGCGAACAGGCATCCGATCCGGAGGAGAAAAAACGGCTTCAAGGCGATCTCTTCTTTGATCAGTTGATGTACTCCCAGATCGACTCGACCGACATCACATATCCCACCGATCTGCTCGGCGCCGCCAAACCCCAAAAACGCTTGGATCTCGGCGGCATCGCGGCGGTGATTGAAAGCCATCAGGGTCACACCCCCACCGATCTCATCATCCGGATTCCCGATCTGGACATCGTATTCACCGGCGATCTGCTGTTTTACCGCTCCTATCCGGTTTGCTTAGACGCCGATATGGTCGCCTGGCGCGGCATTCTCCAGATGTTCCTCGGCTACGGTAGCAGAATGCGCTTCATCCCGGGCCACGGTCCGGTGTGCGGGCTCGATGCCGTCCGCGACCACCTGGATCTGATGGACGATCTTCACTCTCAGGCCGAAAAAATGAAGCGCGCCGGGATCGCGCTTGACGAAGCCCGGCGCCGCTATGCGATTCCCGCGCGCTTCGAGCATTTCGACTCCACCGGCTGGAGCGCCACCATCGGAGCCGCCATCGAACGGTACTATCGCTAACGCTATGGCGTGGTCTGGTCCACCGTCACCCGCGTCGCCGCGATGGTTCCTGCGACATGGTCCACCTGCTGCGTAGCGGCCGCGTTGTAAATGTCGATGGTAAAGGTGCCGCTTAATTGGTTGCCACTGGGTTCGAGCGTGATTTGCTCGCGGATGTTGACTTTGTTCACCAGCGCTCCGCTGGTGGCGTCATAGCTGAGCGCGAAGTGATTCACCTCGTACGTAAACATTCCGGTCCGCACCCAAACCCCCAGGCAAAAATTCCCGGTATTGGCGGCATGCCCGCCCGAGTTCATAATCTCGGTGCCATCGCTGTGCCACTGCGTGTAGCCGAAATCGACGAGCACTCCGTCAGGAATGGGAGGATTGTGGCTACCGTTGCCTTGAGATATGAATTGGACGTTCCACATTCCGATCGGATTGACGCTGATGAGCAAAGGATTGTTAGACGCGCTCATGGCCGAGGCCGCCGCCCGGACCGCCAAGGCGGTGGCTTGCGGTTGCGCGAACTGGAACGGCGCCTGAAGGCTGCTGACATCGCCGCATCCGGCGGTGGCTGTTGCAGCGAACGCGGCCCCGATGGCCAGCGCCAGCAGAACGTGTGTCGAGAATCGAGTATTCTGTTTCATCTTGAGAGCCTCTTTCTGTCGCCGGCATCGAATCTGTTTGCTGCCGTGCGTACGCTCTGAAAGCGCAAACGGCGGCCGAGAACTGCAATCAGTCCGAAAAAAAAATCTCAAGAATGTCCGTATACTTCAAGAAAGAAGCGAATGGGAGATTCCTCCATTTCGGAGACCACGGAATTGCTACGCGCCTGGGCGGGCGGCGACCAGAAGGCGCTTTCCGCATTGGTGCCTAGGGTTTATCGCGAACTTCGCCGGCTCGCCGGGCGGTGTCTCCGCAATGAGAGTCCAGACCAGACCTTGCAGGCCACGGACCTGGTTCACGAAGCTTATTTGCACCTGGCCGACACATCCCAGCTCGACTGGCAACATCGGAGCCACTTCTTCGCGGTATCGGCGACGCTGATGCGCAGGATTTTAGTGGATCGTGCGCGCCGGCGAACTGCTGCCAAGCGCGGAGGCCGGGTCGCCGGGATCGATATCGAGCAGGCGCTCGATGTGTCGACCAGACGCTCGGCCGAACTGGTCGCCCTCGACGATGCTCTGACCACGCTGGCCGCGGTCGATCCCAGAAAGGCCCGCATCGTCGAGTTGCGGTTTTTCGCCGGACTGGAGGTGAAGGAGACGGCCGCGGTGGTGGGAGTCTCGGCCGAGACGGTGATGCGCGATTGGAAGCTCGCCAAAGCTTGGCTGCTCAAAGAGTTGACGAGGGCTTGATCCGGCGCGAGGCGCGAAAACCACGCCAAGAATAGCGACCTGAAGCGGAGTCCTGTCAAATCCGTCGCGGCCGGTCGAAAACAGTGGGAATCAGGTCTTCGAGATGCACCGTCGGAGCCTCGCGACCGCATTGCTGTATCATAGGGGCCCGGTGCGCTCAATCCTACGAGAATCCGCCACCGCTGCACTGGCGCTGCTATTTCCGCCCGCGCTGCTGGCTGACGTTACCCAACGCCTCTTCCAACAGGTTCGGGACTGAACCTAAATACCGGTGCAACTGTTACCTCCGGGGCGACCTTTTGTGGAAGGGGACTACCATCGCTCCGCAAGGCAAAGCGAGGGCAGTAAACATCGGGATCCTCGGCCAAGCGGGATTTAACTCTTACGTGCGACCTGGTGGTGAACGACGTATTCGGGGTTTCCACGAATGGCGGAAACGTTGCAAAAGTCTTAGTCACTGAACAACCGGCGCGGTCACCGGCGTTGCTCTCCTACACGTCTTCGGGCGCTCCGGGAGAGACCATCATTCTTTGGGCTTTGGGGAACCGGCCTGGGCGCCGATCCCGCTGATGGCGATACAACCTACACGGCATCGCCGCATACCATCGACATGCCCCCGCAAGTTTACTTCGGAGCCGTGCAGGCGGGGCCGGCGCAAGAGCACCGAATAACCACCTTGGGTGACACGATATTCGCTGGCGCCCTTCACCAATTGCCGTACTAAAAGTCTAGCCGTAGACCCATTTCAATCCAGCGGGCACTGTTGGTCCGATTGGGCGGCGTATATGTGCCGGTGATCACGCCGAAGGTGGCCGGGCTCGTGATATTGATCGTCGGATTCGCAAAATTCTCGTGGTTGAAAATGTTGAAGAAATCGGCGGAGAAGCCGAGTTTCCAGCGTTCCTTTATGGCCGTGGTCTTGCCGAACCGCATGTCGATATTCCAGAACGGCAGACCGGTCATGGGATTAGCGCGGCCAGTACGTCCGTCGCTGGAGAGCTGGACGTAATTGAAGTCGCAGAGGGCTGCCCCAGGATTAGAGAAGATGTCGAGGTTCGTCCCGGTCGCGCCTCCCACGCTGCTGCCCACCGCACCGTTGAAGTAGCTGTTACTGCAAGTGGTGGTATTCGACACGTTATGATTCACGCCAGTGGAGGGAAGCCCGTTGATCGGAACCATGTAATCGGCGGTTCCGGTGAGCGAAGTGCCACCGCCCCAAACCTGGCTGCCCTCAGTAACATAAACGGGTAGCCCGGTCCACGCCGTGAAGATGCCCGACGTATACCAGCCGCCGATGATCTGGTCGATGAAGTTCCCGGTGTGGAATGCGTGTCCCTTACCGGCGGGCAGGTCGTACTGGTAATACGCGTTGATCACGTTGCGCCGGTCATAAGCTGAAGGACCGTATCCGACGTTCGGATTGAAGCTGTTCGAATAGCCTCCGGCGGCGTTCTGATTCGATACGCCGTCATCGAGCGCCTTGGAATAGGTGTAGTTGCCACTCACCGTAAAGCCGCGTGACAACCGCTTTGTCAACGTGAGAATCCCGGCGTTGTAGTTCGCCTGCCCGTTGTAGGCCTTTATGGTCATGACCTGCGCCTGATCGCTATCGTAGGCCTGCAAGCCTAGCATGCGCCGATAATTATCCAGGTTGAGGAAGAGCTGGCCGACATTGCCTTGCGTGAAGAACGAGGAGTTACCTTTTACGATGTACGCCGTCGCCGACGCCGTCCCCTCAAGCTTCGCCAAGCCGGGGAGTTGGTTTTCGAACCATGGTTCGACCGGCGCAGCCTGCCCAGCGCGAAGCGCATTGGAAACCGCGTCGTAGGCTTGGGCGAAGGATTGGCCGGAAGTCGAATCGACGAACATATACGGCGAGTTGTTCAGGTCAATCGCTTCCGGGAGATGGCGCGCCGCGCGGCTGATGAAGGCGGCTTCCAGGATCATGTTGCCGGGCAACTCGCGCTGAATACTCAAATCGAAATTGTAGCTGCGCCCGACCTTCATATTGGGATCCAGGCCCTGGTCGTAAAGTTGGCTGCCGGGAGCGGGAACGATGGGCGATGTAAGGGGACCTGCCGTCGGAAGCGGGAGGCCCCCGTCGGTTCCCACTCGAAAACTGGAAAGGCCCGGATTGGCGCTGCCAGCCGATGCGCTGCATCCCGATCCGCCGGCGCCAGTGGCGTTGCAAAGCGGCGCGCCGACCTGGATGATCTGCGCGAAGCCAATGCCCAGCATCGTGTATTCGATAGTCTCCACCGTGAGGCTTTTGTCATAAACCATGGCGAATCCGCCACGGATCACCGTCTTGTGATCGCCCAGAAGCTTGCCGATTACGCCGCGCTTTGCCCCAGGGTTCCAGGCGAGCGAAGCGCGCGGAGCGACGTCGCCGTAATCCGCATTGAATACCGGCTTATTTGCGTCGTTGACCGGCTCCCATGCCAAGGTGGGGTTATAAATCTGCCCCGCCAGCGCCGCCTGCTGCTTTGCCGCCAGGTATGCCGAGGTGTCTATTTCCTGGCCGGTCGCGGCGTTGACCATGATAGTTTGCCGACCTTCTTTTTCTCTCGGCGCGGTCATAAAGCCATAAGACAGGCCGTAATAGAGGGTCAGCGAGGGTTTAATGCGCCAGGAATCCTGCAAATAAAAGTAAGTTGCCCACTGGCTCGTGATATTTTGTATAAGCGTGCCGAAGGGCAGCGGGTTCAAGTTCTGATCGCGCGCTGTCATGATGCCTACATTGTCGACCAAGCCCAGAACCGAGGCGTAATACCGGTCCCAGTTCGTCGATTGAGTGGAAGGAATGCAGCCGCTGGTGACGGAACCACCGCACGGGAGCGGCCGGTTCGCGGCGGGAATCGACAGATAGGTTTGGTCGCCGTCGACCAGCGCGGACAGCGACGTGATCGTCCCCCCGTAAACCTTGTCGGCGCGCGCGTGCGTAAACGGCAATTGGTTAATCTGCACGCCGTACTGGATCTGGTGCTTGCCCCAGATCTTGGTCATGTCGTCGTTCAGTTCCCTGTCCTGTTGCCACTGCTCCTGAACGCGGGCGCGCGAGACGTCCATATCGATGGGAGAATCGATAAAGCTGCTGAGGCCGCTGCCGACCAGGAGAGCGACGGGGCCAGCCGCAGTCATCGTCCCGGGAGTGTTTAAAATTCCGGCAGATGTGGTTGGCGTCTGCGCATCGCCCTGGCTGGTATCTCGCACCCAGCCCATCCGGAATACGTTCAGCCACGTCGGCGAGATCTGCCAGGTAAGCGACGCCGTGGGGACCATGACGCGCTCCGGTGAGGGACGCACCGACGCGGCATTACCGTTCAGGATGGAGATCTGGCTCGATGTCAATTGATCGATCCGATAGTAGGTGAGACTGGTATTCAACGTGAATTTCTCGTTGAAGACGTGATCTAAGCGCAACACACCGTAATCGGTCTTAATCGGTGTAGCAACCTGGGCAAAGAAACTACCCGTGTTCAACCCGTCGCCCCCGGCCAGGTTCGGCAGTGGCATCTCGTTCCACTGCGTCGCGACCGACGGATTGAGGCCGAGCCCGCGTGGATCGCACGAACTATTCCCGTTCGGGCCGCAGACCGCTGCGTTCTTTAAATTGAACTGCTCCAGGACGGACCCGTTCTGAACCTCAATGATGCCCTGCCGCAGGGTCGCGGTCGGGACCGTCCGCGTCACGCCCGCGACAGTGTTAAACCGGCGCCCTTCGTAGTTGCCAAAGAAGAAGGTCTTGTTCTTCTGAATGGGTCCTCCCAGGCGTCCGCCGAACCGGTTGTCGTGGATGATTGCCTTGGCCAGACCGGCTCGATTGTTGTCCCAGGTATTCGCGTTCAGATCGCTGTTCTGGAGGTTCTCATACAGCGCGCCGTGGAAGTTGTTGGATCCGCGGCGGCCGATCAGGGTGATCTGGGCCCCGGATCCGCGCATCGACGCCGCGCTCGGGTTGGCGACGTTGGCGCGGAACTCTTCTACGCTGTCCGCAGGCGTCGGAAGCGAACCCGCGGTGGCAACCAGGTTGGCGGTGATATCGATGCCGTCGAGTGTAATGGTGTTCTGATCGTCGATCGCGCCGCTCACTCGCATCGTCAGCCCGTTCCCGCCGGCGACCACCCCCGGCTGAAGATTCATCAGCTCCACGGCGTCGCGCTGTAACGTCGGCAGGCGCAGAATGTTGTTGGTCGAAACCACGTTCCCGATCTGCGCATCCGTGGTCTGCAACTGCGCCGCCGCCGTGGCGGTCACCTCCACTGTTTCCGTGGCGCCGCCTACTTCGAGCTTCACCGGAATCGTGTTGGTCTTTGCCACGTCAACCTGGATATCGGTGACGGCGGCGGTGCGGAATCCAGCCATGGTTACTGTCAACCGGTAGGTCCCCGGCGGCACCGACGGAAAATTGAATCCGCCCGAGTCGTCAGCCGTTGCAGACAGCGTCGCGTTGGTGCCCACGTTGATCAATTGCACTTGGGCCTTGGGCACGACGGCGCCGCTCGGATCGGTTATCGTGCCGATCACCTTTCCCGCCGTGCTCGTCTGCGCAGAAGCCGCCGGCGCGAATGCGAAAATCACGAATACGATCGCCACGAGCGACGCAACCGCCGCCTGAAAGTTAGTCTTGACAAAGCTCTTATTCGTCTTCATGAAAGTGCTCCCTGGCTTCCCTGCTACGATTCCCGTTACGTTCGATATGCGGCAGGCCTGAGCCTCCACCCTGCAGATCAGGGACCCGTAAGACTCTAGCTGCGTTTCGCGCCTTATGACTACTTCGTATACTTCTGCATCCTCGCCAGAATGTACTCGATCTTTGTCGACGTGATGGCTGGTGTAAACATTCATGATCACCGGGCCGCCAGCCGCGATTCGTAACCGTGGTCCGGAAAGTCTTTTCAAGATCTCCATCATCCCCCTACCTGCAAAAAGTCTCTTGCAAGACATAGGCAAAAGCAAGTAAATCTAGGCGGCCACGGATGACTACGCCGGTGCTCAAACATTCAAACAACACACACGGGGAACGTCGCAAACGGTGCGAGTGAAAGAGCTGCTTTGCTTAGAAGGAACACGCGCGCACAAGTCGACAGCAGGCTGTATCGGAGGCCACTCCCCCCAAACCACTGTGCAATCGCTCGATCACATCCCAATCGGGATGTGATCGTTTCTATCACGTCCCTATCGCGATGTCAAGAATAAAAACATAGCAACAAGAACAGTGATCGATTGCGCCTATGTTCGCGGACCGCCGGGAACCAGTGCATTCACCCCGGGTTCAACGCCGGGGCGCGGCCGGATGTTCGGATAACTGCAGAGCCGATTCAAGATTGGCGCCCGCATCGGCATATCCAGGATCGATTTGGAGGGCGATCCTAAATTCGGCCACGGCCTCGGCCAACCGGCCCGATTGTGCCAGGGCGCTGCCCAGATTGTTATGCGCCTCGGCATCGTCCGGCGCAATTTCTAGGGCGTGGCGATAAGCCGCAATCGCGTCCGAGAGTCGCCCGGGCGTCCGCGACAGAATATTTCCCATGTTGTTGTAAGCCGCGGGAAAATGCGCGTTGATGCGGATCGCTGCATCGCACTCTGCCAGAGCCTCTTCCATCCGGCCGTGCATCGCGGAAAGCGCACGGCATAAATCACTGTGCGCTTCGGCCATCGCCGGATTAAGCGCCAGCGCTGCCTGATATTCGCGAACGGCATCCGGGAGCCGGCCGGGGATCTGCGACAACGCGATGGCCAGATTGTGATGCGCCTCGGCGAAATCCGGCTTGAGCCGGATCGCCTCCTGGTATTCGGCGACCGCTTCCGGCAACTTCCCCGGAATCCGGGAAAGCACATTGCCTAAATTATAGTGTCCGTTGGCATAATTCGGGTTCAATTTTAGCGATATTTCGAGTTCGCTTCTCGCCTCGTCGAGCCGGCCCGGAATCTGCGCCAAAGCATTTCCCAAATTATTATGGGTTTCGGCAAAGGCGGGATAAATCCGCAGCGATGCCTGATACTCCTCAATCACCTCCTGCAAATGGCCTGGCTTTTCGGCGAGCGCCTTGGCCAGATTGTGGTGCGCCATCCAACTCTCGGGATTTCGCGCGAGCGTGGCGCGGTAAAGTGTTTCTTCGTCGGTATAGATGCCACTTTGTCGCCAGCTCAAAACGCCGAGAAACGCGACCAGCGCGGCGGGAACGAACTTGCCGGGCGAAGAAAACCTACCAAGAAAGAGAACCAGACCCGAGCTTGCCGGGATGATTATCCCGAGGCTGGCCAGATATTGAAAATGATCGGCGACATAGGAGAAGCGAAATGGGTAAACATTCAGGAATCCGAGCACCGGAACCAGCGTCCCGCAGAAAAACAGAGCCGCCGCAAGCGGTCCGCGATTCCGCCGCGCTAGAAACCACAATCCCGTCAGGGCTCCGACCAATGCGAACGGAAACAAGTACTGCCACCACGCATGCTCGTCGATCCGCCAGTGCGGATAAGTAAAGATCAGGTCGAAGGGCCACACCACTTTCGCCGCATAAAACCAGACGATGCGTCCAGCGAGCAGGGTTCGTTCGAGCAACGTCAACTCGAAGCCGGCTCCTCTTGCGCCAATGAACCTCCATTCGACCCACGCCGTAAAAAGTCCCGCCGCGACGCCGAAGGCGAGCCAGGGGAGGAGCGGCAATACATCACGCCTCCAGGCGAGGCGCCCGTTCTTCCACCAAATCACGACGAGTAGCGCCGCCGGAAGCGTCGCCGTCACCGTTTTGGTGAGCACCGCGAGCACGAATAAACCGGCCGCAGCGAAATATTGGGAACGTTTTCGCTCTCCGTCGAAACGCAAATAAATCAGCGCGGAAGCCAGATAAAAAACCGCGGACAGCGTACTCTTCTGTTCTGAGATCCACGCCACCGCTTCCACGCAAACAGGATGCAGCGCAAAGATGAACGCGGCCAGCCACGCTCCCGGAAGCGCTAGCCGTCTGGCGATCAGCGCCACCAGGCACGCCGCCGCCGCGTGAAGCAAGATGTTCATTAGATGGTAGCCGGCAACGGCATCGCCCCAAATCCGGTGTTCCATCCAGAACGCGCTGTGCAATAGAGGATAATACTGCTGCGTCGCGGACAGATCCGTCCAGATGCGCCAAAGCCCGGAAACGGATTGCGATTGCGGTTTGGTGATGTGGCTGCTGTCGTCCCAAAGCCGCGTTCCCTGGATCGACGGCAAATAGGCGAGAAGAACGGCGGCGAAGATCGACAAACAAATCCCGGCGTCGCGGAGGTGCGAATGTTTCCACATCGCCTCGCTTGAGATGGACGCTTTAGCCGGATTGGATGCGGCGAGACTGCGTTTTTTCGCCATCGTGCCTTGCGAACCGCTTGCGAACAATCGTTCGGCTGTATCCTATATACCCGGTTTGGCTCGCGTAAAACTTATGACATAATAGCGCGCATGATGCGCAAGCTGCTTTTGACCCTTGCAACGGTTTCAGCGCTCCTCGCCGCGCGCTTCGATTTCACTACTCCGGAAAAAATCGTCCGAGTCGCGGATCCCCAAATGTCGCCGGACGGGAAATTTATCTACATCGTGGTCTCGCGTGCGAGCTTCACCACCGACCTTTGGGAGCCGCAGCTGGTGCGCGTCGATGTTTCGACGAAAGATCAGCAAGTGATGGCCGCCGGGCTTCACGGAGTCAGTTCGCCGCGATTCTCACCCGACGGCACCGCGCTCGCGTTCCTGGCGAATGTCGACGGGAAAACCCAGATCCATGTCATGCCGGTGGGCGGCGGCGCGGTCAAACAAATCACCAGTTCCCCGACCGGCGTCCAGCACTTCCGCTGGCGGCCGGACGGAAAGGCGTTCGCCTTCGCTGCTCTCGATGACGATCCTAAGAAGGAAGGCCCGGAGCGTTTTAACCGCAGCTTCGAAATTCAAAATAACGACTATCTGCGGCAGTCTGCGCCGAAATCGTCGCACCTGTGGCTGGCCGTGATCGATGGAGAAAGCCGCCGCGTCACCTCCGGCACTTGGACCATGCCGATCGCGTATCCTCCCGGGCCGGCACCCTCGCCCATCACCTGGACGCCGGATGGAAAATCGGTCGTCATCATGAAGCTGGCATCGGCTTATTCGGGCGACTTCGATAAAGCATCGATGGAGATGGTCGACATGACCACTGGTGCGATGCATCCCGTCACCGGCCGCACGCATGGCGAATCGCAGCCGGAAATTTCATCCGACGGGACCAAGATCAGCTATTGGTATCCGCGCGACGGAAAACGCGGAAACGTCAACGAACTTTATGTCTCTCCGATCGGCGGAGGCGAAGGCCGCAGCCTGACGCGCCCGCTCGATCGTCATATCCTGCGCGGAATCTGGATGCCGGATGGCAAAAACCTGCTGATCGCCGCCAATGACCAGACGACGACTGGGGTCTGGATTCAACCTCTGGACGGCCCGGCCAAGCGCGTGAACCTCGGAAAGCTGATCGCGTCGGCTTCGTATGGGCTCGACGCATCACTGAGCCACGATGGTCACGTCGCGATCGTCGCCAGCGAAACCCAGCGCCCCAACGAGCTGTTTTACATGGACTCGCTCACTTCCAAGCCCGAGCGCCTGACCGATTTCAACGCGCCGATCGCCGCCCTCGAATTGGGCCGGACTGAAACCGTCGACTGGGATTTCGAAGGGTTCAAGGAAGATGGCGCCGTGACCTATCCGCCCGATTATCAAAGCGGCCGGAAATACCCGCTGGTACTGTATATTCACGGCGGGCCGACCGGGACTTCGAAGGAAGCTTTTTCCACGCGTTCCCAACTGCTCGCTGCTCAAGGCTGGATTGTCTTCGAGCCGAATTATCGCGGCAGCGATAATTTCGGCAATGCCTACAAGTCCGCCATCGAGGGCGATGCCGGCGCCGGTCCAGGACGCGACGTGATCGCGGGCATCGCCGCCCTCAAGAAAAAAGCCTCGATCGATGAATCGCGCATGGCCGTCTCCGGCTGGTCTTACGGCGGATACATGACCAGCTGGATGATCGGCAATTATCCGGACATGTGGAAAGCCGCGGTCGCGGGCGCGTCGGTTACCGATTGGATCGACATGTACAATCTCGGCGATTCCAATGTCCGCAGAGTAGGAACGCTCGGCGGCTCGCCGTACACCAACGAGAAAATCTATCGTTCGGCGCTCGCGCAGTCGCCGATCACCTACGATCTGAAGGCGCGAACTCCCACGCTGATTCTGGCTTTGACCGGCGATTATCGTGTTCCGATCGTACAGTCGTACCGGCTTTATCACGTCTTGCGCGATAACGGAGTACCGACCAAATTCGTCGCATATCCTCTTACCGGGCACAACCCGGCAGATCCGGTACACCAGCAGGACGTTGATCGCCGTTGGGTCGAGTGGCTGAAGACATACCTCGATCCCAAAGCGAAAACGGATTAGCTAAAAGGCGATGCAATTGTCTTCCGCATAAGGCTCCCGCACAGAAACTTCGGCTCTTAACGTTCCTGTGATAGACTGCGCAGTCATGAAGCAGCTTGGGTTGATGCTGTTGCTCGCAGCAATGAGCG
>Ga0209415_10004718_pt1 | contig 24871 bp, 22 predicted proteins | sample PeaSoiSIISIP2007_FD_187696 | JGI IMG/M metagenome (GOLD analysis project Ga0209415, IMG submission 187696) | Peat soil microbial communities from Weissenstadt, Germany - SII-SIP-2007 (SPAdes) (version 2) | ecosystem: Environmental > Terrestrial > Soil > Wetlands > Peat | place: Germany... | reverse complement strand
GCACCCTGGCCGGAGGAGGCACCCTGGCCGATGGCAGCACCCTGGCCGATGGCAGCACCCTGGCCGGGCCGCCTGGCTGGCAGCTTCCCAGCCGGGCTGACGGCCAGGCGGCGAAGGCGGACGCCGCGAGCGTGCCGGATGCGAGCTGGCGGCGGTCCAGCGGGCCTGAAGAGCCCGAGCCGAGCGCGGCGTCCGATCCCGCCGCGGCACTGCGGATCGGCGTCCTCGGCACGCTCACCGTCAACGGCCAGCCCGGAGCGCTGCTCCCGGCGCAGAGCCAGCTAGTTGTCGCCCTCGCACTCAACGGCAGGGAAGGCCTCTCCAACCGCCAGCTGTGCTACCTGCTCGGCGCCGATCCTGACCACCCGCGGCCGACGGACTCGCTCCGCCAGCTGATCGTCCGTACCCGCCGGCAGCTCGGCCTGGCCCCGGACGGCCGGGAGTGGATCGAGCACCTGGGCGGCGGGCAGTACTCGCTGCATCCGGCCACCCGGGTGGACTGGCACGAGTTCCACGCGATGACCTCCGACGGCATAACCGACCGCGACGCCGCGCTGCTGTCGGACGCGCTGCGGATGATCCGCGGCCAGCCGTTCACCGGCTGCCACTACTGGTGGCTGGATATCGCGCTGGTCGAGACCGTGCGGGCGCAGATCGTGGACTCGGCAGAGCTGCTTGCCGACCTCGACCTGGCAGACGGCAACCCCGCGGCGTCCGCGCGCGCGGCCAGGGTCGGCCTGGCCGCCGACTCGGCGGCCGAGCAGCTGTGGCGGGCACTGATGCGCGCCGAGCACGCGGCGGGCAACCTGGCCGGTGTCCGTGAGGCATGGAGCCGGTGTCTGGAGGTGATTGCCGAGATCGCCGCCGACGGGCAGCCGCACCCTGACACCGCCGCGCTCTATCGCGACCTGCTAGGTGGGTCATCTGCCCGTTTTCCCGGCTCATGGCCGCGTGACCGATAACATGCTCGGCAGTCGGCCCCCTCGGCCGCCGGTCGCTGCCATCCCTGTCAGGTCGGCAGGCAATCTGCTGTAGCGGCTATGCCAGGTTTGGACGCAGGTGAAACGATCGTCTGATGAGGTCGCGTCGAGAGCCGCCGCAGCCAGCGGCAGTGGCGGCGTTGACGCACGCCGCTAGCGGGGCCGCGGAGCCGGAAGGCGCCACCCAGCTGCGGGTCGATGATCACCTGGAGCCCCGCGTCCGGATTCCGGCCGACCTGGTCCGGTGCGTCATCGCGCTGACCGAGATCGCCATCCTGATCGGCCTCGCACTGCTCGCCAGCGCGACCGCACAGGGGGTCGCGATCGACGTCGTCGGCGCGAGCAAGTTCGCGAGCGAGCAGTTCCCCGGTGCCCTGCTGAGCTTCCTCAGTTTCTCGGCGAACCTCGCGTTTCTCATCCTGCCAGCCATCCTTGCCGTGCGGCTCGGCATGATCAGGCAGTTCCGGCGGCTGGCGGAGGCGATCATCGCCGGGGGCGCCACCGCCGGCGTGGTGGCGCTGGCGAACCTGCTGCTCGACCAGCGGGTGCGGAACCTGATGCGGATGTGCGGCCCCCACTCCACCAGCGTCGCGTGCCTGCTCGACCGGCTGCGCGTCGCGCTGCACTCCACCAGCGCCACGGCGACCCTGGACGGCTACCTGGCCGCCCTGATCGCCTTCGTCACCGTCATCGGCCTCGGCGGCAGGCCGCACTGGCGGACGGCGTTCTGGACGGCCATCGGCTTCTACGCGGTGGTGGCGCTGGCCAACCACGACACCACGATCCTGGCCTTGCTGATCACGGTGCTGATCGGATCGGCGATCGGCGCCGGTCTGCGCTACGCCATGGGCACGATGTCGGGGCGGCCGACCGCGATCGAGATCGCCGCGGCGCTGACCTCGCCGGGCGCTCCGATCATCGCGATGCGCAGGCTGGGCAACGGCGGCGCGGAGGTCCGCAGGTACGCCGCGACCATCCGCGGCGGCGACCGGCTTGACGTGACCGTATTCGACCGCGACCAGCAGGCGGCCGATACCTTCTACCGGCTGTACCGGCGGCTGCGGCTGAAGACTCACGTGTCCCGCAGCGCCCCGCTGACGCTGGAGGGCGCGATCGAGCGGCAGGCGCTGCTCAGCTACGCGACCGAGGACGCCGGAGTGCGGACCCCGCGGCTGCACGCGGTCGTCCGGGTGGGTCCCGACGCGGCCGCGCTGGCCACCGAGCACGTGCGCGGCCAGACCCTGGCCGAGCTCGGCGCGCCGACCGATGCCCAGCTCCGCCGGGTCTGGGACACGGTCCTGCGGCTGCATCAGCACCGGATCACCCATCGTGCGCTGACCGCCGACCGGATCCTGTTCGCCGCTGATAGCGACACCGCTGGTGACACCGCTGGCGACGCGGCCGGCGAGGTGGTGCTGCTCGAGCCCGGAAACGGCGACGTGGCGGCCACCGATCTGCAGTTCCGGCTGGACCTGACCCAGCTGATCGCGGAGACGGCCCTGCTCGTCGGCCCGGACCGGGCGGCCAGCCTGGCGGTCGAGAAGGTGGCCAACGCCGAGCTGTCCGCCCTGGTGCCGCTGCTCCAGCCGGTGGCGCTGTACCGTTCCACCAGGGCCGCGCTGCGCCGCCGCAAGGACATTCTGGCTGAGCTGCGCAGACGGCTGCTGAGCGCCGCACCGGACGGCCACGTGGAGCCGGTGCAGCTGGAGCGGATCAGGCCCCGCACGCTGATCACGCTGATCGCCGGGATCTTTGCCGCCTACCTCCTGGCCGGACAGCTCGCCGACGTCAGCTTCGGCACGCTGCTCGCGCACGTCAACCCGGGCTGGGCGCTGGCCGCGCTCGCGCTGTCGGCCGGCACGTATTTCGGCGCGACCCTGGCACTATCGGGCTTCGTGCTCGAGCGGCTGAACATGGTGCGCACCCTGCTGGTCCAGGTGGCCGGCTCGTTCGTGATCCTGGTGACCCCGGCGGCCGTCGGCGGCGTGGCGCTCAACCTGCGCTACCTGCGCCGGTCGCGGCTGAGCCCGGCCGACGCGGCCGCCAGCGTCGGCGTGACCCAGGTGATCTCCTTCCTTGTCTACATCGTGCTGCTGCTGATCTTCGCCGCCATCGCCGGGACGTCGCACACCCAGATCGTGCACGTGCCGGGCTGGGCCTACATCGCGCTCGCCGTCGTGGCCGGCCTGGTACTGATCCTGCTCGCCCTCCCGGCAGGCCGCAGGCAGCTGATCGCCAGGCTCGCGTCCGTCGCCGGCCAGGTCATCCCCCGGCTGCTTGACGTGGCGCAGCGGCCGGCCAAGCTGGCTCAGGGGATCGGCGGAGCGCTCCTGCTGACGATGACCTACGTGCTGTGCCTGGCCGCCTCCGTCCGCGCGCTCGGGGTGCTGACGGTGCCGATCGCCAGCCTCGGCGTCGTCTACCTCACCAGCAGCGCGCTCGGCTCCGTGGTTCCCACTCCCGGCGGCCTCGGCGCCGTCGAGGCGGCGATGTCTGCCGGACTGACGGCGGCGGGCCTTCCCGGCGCCAAGGCGGTGGCCGCTGTGCTGCTGTTCCGCACCGTCACGTTCTGGCTGCCGGTCCCGGCCGGGTGGCTGGCCATGCGCTTCCTCCAGCGAAGAGACGTGCTCTGATGACCAGCTACGGCTGCGGCGGCCGGCCCACCTGCCAGGCCAGTCCGATCAGCTGAACCGGCGCGTCGGACCCCGCTGCCAGCTGCACCTTCCTGGTCCGCAGCGGTCCCGCACGGCTGCTTGAGGGCCTGGCCGGCAGCAGTTCGGTCACGCTGTCGTCGGCCAGGTTCGTCACCCAGATCCGGTTGCGGTAGGCGGCTATCCCGGTCGGGTCGGCGAAGCCGAAGCGCTGCCCGGACAGGAACTGGATCAGCCGGCCGGTCGCCGCGTCGATCTCGGTGAGCGAGTTGCCGAGCGAGTTGACGACCCACAGCCGGCCGTCGGCCAGTGTCATCGCGGCCGGGTTAGCGAAGCCATAGCGACTGCCGGACAGCATCCGGACCAGCCTGCCCGTGCGGGTGCTGATCTCGGTGATCGAATCACCCGCCTGGCTGCCGACCCACAGCCGGTCCCGCCCGGCCACCTCCGATACCGGATCGGCAAATCCGAACCGGCCGCCGCGCAGGGTCGCGATCCATGCTCCGGTCGCGGCGCTCAGCTCGGTCACCGAGTCGCCGCCGGCGTTGGCAACCCACAGCCGACCATGGCTGACGGCCAGGGCGCGCGGGCTGTCAAAGCCGTAGCGATGACCACGGAAAACTGCGGTCAGCCGGCCGGTACTGGCGTTGATCTCGGCTATCGAGTCAGCGGCCGCATTTGCCACCCACAGGCGCATTCCGGCAAGAACGAGCGCGTAAGGCCTCGCCAGGCGCGAATCACCTTCGATCGTCCGGATGATTCCTCCGGTGGCCAGGCTCATCTCGGTGATGGAATTCGCCTGCACATTCGCCACCCAGAGACGGCCGTGACCGGCCGCCATCGCGCCTGGCCCCCAGAACCCGTAACTGGCCGCCGACCGCACGACCGGGTGCACGCCGACCCGCCAGCCAAGCTCGGTGACCGAGTCGCCGAGGGAGTTGGTGATCCACAGATGCCCGCCCGCGACGGTGGCCGCGGTCGGGCCCTGTAGGCCGAACCCCCGTGCCGAGTCGATCCTGACCTGCAGCGCTGCGCCAGATGACGGCACGCTGCGCGACGCGCCGGCCTTCGCGCATCCTGCGCCCGCCGGGCCGCGCGCGCAGTCATCCGACCCGCCGGAGTCGGCCCGCAGCACCGCGACGCCGGCTCCGGCCCCCAGCAGCACCGCGACGGCGGCAGCGCCGGCGGTGGCGCGCAATCGCCGGCGCGGCGGCCCGGACCAGCCCTTCGAAACGGGAGCGGCATGTCTGGGCGAATACCCGATATTTGCTGCTTGCACGGCCCTCATCAACCCTTATTAGTAATTGACTGTCGCTCTTCTTCCCGGGCAATGCCAATGACTTACACATTACCCTGCGGGAATTCCGCGAGCGAGTTTACGCAGTCAATTCGAGGGCCGGTCGCACGCCCGGATTCGTGCCGGGGCAGCGCGCATCCGGGCCCGGTGAGCGAACTGCGCGGGTGCCGGTCCGGCCGGCCCGGTCCGTGCGGCAGCTTCCCGGCTACCCGGCGGAGCGGATCCGCCGCCAGCCGACGGCGGCCAGCCCGAGGCCGAGCACGGCCACCAGCGGCCCGATGATGGCCCAGACGGAGTCGCCGGACATGAAGCTGCCCCCGATCACGCCGAATCCTTGCAGCGCCCAGATGACTCCGGCGACGGTCAGCAGCGCTCCGGCGGCGACAAGCAGATTGTTCCTCACGATGGTGCTACCTCTCTGGCGACGCCGTCACCCGGATGCCGGCACCGTGCGCCCAGCATGCTGACATCGTCTGACACGGCTCCCGGCCGGCGGCGGTTCAGCCACACCAGGCTAAGTCAGCCTGGCAACCGCCAGCGCCGCGCTGAGCAGCACCACGCCCCAGGACAGTGACCGCAGCGCCCGTTCAAGCGGCGCGAGCAGCCGCTGCGCGTCGAGGGTGGTGACCTGGCCGTCGGTGTGCGTGATCGTGCCGGTCACCGATGCCGTGCGGCGGCGCAGCGTCCTGGCGGGGGTGCTGAGGTAACGCTGTCCGGCGGACAGCGCCATTGCCGCGCCGGCCGCGATCACCGGCGCCACCGCCAGGCGGCCGGTCTGACCGACGTAGCCGGTCAGCGCCGGGAACGCACCCCAGGCAGCGGCGAATCCGAGATCGGTGTGGATGATCCCGCCGAACAGCTCGGCGTTGTAGCCGACGACCAGGGCCGGGCCGACGATCATGAAGGGCAGCAGCAGCCAGCCGACCCTGGTGATGCCGAAGGCACCGAGAGCCACCGCGCCGGCCAGGCCGCCGACGGTGACGGCCACCAGCAGGCCCGATGGGATCGCGGTTCGCAGCGGCCGGCCCTGGAGCTCGTCAAGCGCGTGCGCCGCCAGTCCTACCGCGAGGAAGAACGCGGCCAGCGCGGCCAGCAGCCGGTCGAGCCTGACCTGCGGGGCGAGCATCGCGCCGAGCACGACATAAGACAGGTGCCAGGCCGTGAACGGCGGATGCAGCAGCGTCCACCAGTCCCGCCAGCGGCCAGGGCCGGCCGCGTAGTAGGCGGGCCTGGCCTGCTGGTCATCCACCTGAGCGGGTTCCCCACATGACCAGGCCGCCGCCGAGGCTCATCACCCGCACCCCGACGTCGGTGAATCCGGCCTGCTGCCAGGCTCGCACCGTCCAGCTCACCGGGTAGCGCCGGTAGTGAGCCGAGATGTTCGGCCCGAGGAAGCGCCCGACGGTCAGCCATTCGCGCCCGCCGGTCGCCAGGCCGCCGACCGGCAGCAGCGTCCTGGTGTACAGCCACCAGGCGGCCCGCCAGAACGGCGACGGCGGCACGCAGAACTCCAGGCTCGCGACCGTGGCGCCCGGCCTGACCACCCGGGCCAGCTCGGTCAGCGTGGCCTGCGGGTCGTCGACGTAGCGCAGCAGATAGGTGAACGTGAGGGAATCGAAAGTGGCATCGGGGAAGGGCAGCTGCTCGGCCCGGCCGGCGACCAGCCGGATCCGGCTGGCCAGGCCCGCCCGCTCGACGTTTCGCTGGCCCTGCCGCAGCATCTGCTCGGTGAGGTCGATCCCGACAACGGTTGCCGTGGTCCGCCTGGCCAGCGCGATGGCCACGCCCGCGGTCCCGGACGCCACGTCGAGCACCAGCCGTCCGGCCCGCGGCTCGACCTTGCCGACCATGGCACGCCGCCAGCGGCCATTCTGGCCGAATGACAGCAGCTCGGCGAGCCGGTCGTAGCGGGCTGGCAGGGGAGTGAACAAGTGCTGGGCGAAACGGTTGCGCTCGGCGGCGGTCGAGAGCGGCACAGGCGTCTCCTTGAGGGCTCGCTGAACTTCACCGTACGCCCGCGCGCGGAGATACTGAACCATCACGACGCCGACGCCGCAGTCCGCAGAGGCGGCCGCCCGCGCCTGGTGACCAGCGACAGACCGGAAGACAGACCGCCTCAGCCGGGTGCGCGGCGACGCCGGCGGAGTCGGCCGGCGGCCTGGCCGACCGGAGGCCCGCCGGTGGTGGGGCGTGCGGTGGCCGGCCAACCGCGCGCGCCACCGTACGCCACCGTACTGAGCGGAGCTGGCCTATGCCTTCGGAGTGAAGGAGGTCGAGCAGCTGCCCTTTTCGGCACCGGACTTGACGGTAACACTGACTTTTACCTTGTAGCCCGGTGCGGCACCGCCAACATGGAAGGAGACCGTGGCGCGTCCATGGCCGTTCGCTTCGCGGCTGGCCGGGACGTTGCCGGTCTTGAAGTGCGCGACAGCCGTAACGTTGGCGTGGCTGACGGTGCGCACGTGGACGTAAACGGTGGTGAAGTCGCTCGGGTGAGTGTTGCTCACCGACGCCTGGCAGGCCAGCGCGTCCGACCGGGCGGATGCGGAGGCGCCCTGGCCCACGAGCACGAAGGAGATCGCGGCTACCGGTGCGATGATCACCGCAGCCTGGCGGATGAAGTTCCTGCCCATTTTAGTCCAATCGCAGTTACTAAAGCCGATTTATAGCATTTCGATCGGCACCGATGTGCGATTCTACGCCTGGCCTGTGCCCGTTAGTATGCAAACCGCCGCTGTTCTGGGAAAGCGGACGCAACCAACGCCAGATCGGAATGCCGCCGACGCCGCCGGCTAGGCCGGCGGCATTTCCTTGTAGGTGAACGTGCCGAACAGGCCGACCTGATCGCACAGGTGCGGGCTTGGCACGCCGGCCGCCGAGATGAAGCCGCTCTGGCCGGGCGGGAGCACGTCCTGCCCTGGCATGGACCGGCCAGCGTCGATCGCCATCATGAAGGTGCTGCGGTTCTGCGACGCGCTGGTGCCGCAGTGGGTGACCACCCCGGCCGCCTGCGCCAGCGGGTCGAGGCTGTCCCAGTTCTGGTCCTGGGCAGGTGAGTATCCCCACTGCGAGATGTCGGCCGTGCCGAAACCGGGAACGTTCTGGCCAAGCTGGGTGCCGGTACCGGACAGGATGGTGATCGCGTCGTTCAGGCTCTCGACAAGCAGCTGGTCGCGGTGCCCGGCGAAGTAATCGCCGGTGTAGCACAGCGTCCAGCACGGCTCGACCCCGCGAGTGTGGGCCAGGATGTGGTACAGCAGGTTGTAGGTGCCCATCGTGCCGAGACCGCCGTAGCTGCCATAGGTCGCCGCCAGGCTCGGATCGCTGAAGTTCACGCCGCCGGTATAGGCGTCGCCGGCCGACAGCCCGCCCTCGAAGACGTTGCGCTCGTACGCCTCGAGGAAGTTCATGAAGATGGACATCGCCGGGCTGCCCAGCGTGGCCGTGCCGTTCCAGTGCCGCAGCACGCTGATCGCCCCCGCCAGGTCGGGGTGGGTGACCGGATCGGTCAGCGGGTCATGCTCCGCCCGCAGCTGCCGGTAGGCACCGATCAGGAACGGGATGAAGTAGGGCGCGGCGGGCCGGGTGTTGTCGCCGTTGTCGATCGTTCCGATGCTGTGCTCGATGCCCTCCAGGTACCGGATATCGATCGTGCGGCTTGACCGCAGCAGCGTGCTGATCAGCGACGACCGGAAGATCGTGCCCCAGTACTCGTCGCCGGAGTTCTGCTGGTAGAAGATCGCCGCGGACGGCTTGGTGTTCCAGTTGTCCAGGTAGCCCTGGGCGGGGTTGACGCTGCGCGGCATGTCGCGCCACGGCACGAAGCCGCGCCACTGCTGGGTGCCGTCGCCGAGTGCGGGAAGCCGCGGATCCACCTTCGCGAACGACGGCTCGATCGGGATCAGGCCGTCGCCGAAGTAGGCGATGTTACCCAGCCGGTCCGCGTAGAGGAAGTTGTGCAGCGTGGTCACCAGGCTCATCGAGTGCGCGAACTGGCGCAGGCTCGAATCGCCGCCGAGCTGGGAGAACCCGGCCAGCGAGCCCCACTCGCGGCCCCAGGAGGCGAACCGGAGGGTGAACGCGACGCCATTGCTCGGCGGCGCGATCACCGGCCCGTCGACGGTCCGCAGGACCTGGTACGTCACCGGCGGCTGCCCGGCGACCGGGATCTGCTCGGTCAGGACCTGCATCTTCCTCCAGTGGCCGTCGAAGAGGTAGGTCGGCGGACTGGCGGCGACATTGACCTGCTCGGCGTAGATCCGCTGATCGACGGTCTCCTCGCTGGTCGTGGTCCAGGCCATGCGCCCGTTGCGGCCGATCAGGATGAACGGCTCCCCGGTGATGTACATGCCGCCCGCGTCGTATCCGGGAGCGTGCAGGTACTCCTCGCCGTCCACGCTCGGCGTGCCGAAGCCCTCCTGCGGAGCGCCCCAGAGCAGCGCATGGTGATCCGCCGACCGCCAGGGCGCGACGACGAAGGCGTCGGAGCCGCCGTGGGAGAGCACCCGCAGGCTGATCCCGGTGGCCAGGATGCGCCGCCGGTCAGCGGCGAGCGCCCTGGCCGCCGCGGCTACCTGCACCCGGCTGATCCGGCTGAGCACGGTCAGCTGCCGGACCGTCGCTGCCGCGCCAGCCCGCCGGATCCCGGCCGACCAGGCGGTCACCGGCGGCCGCCCGGACGGGACCGTGGTCGGCGCGGTCGTGTCGTTGATCCAGCGGGCGTCATTGAAGATCGCGAGGGCATCCGATGACGGGTGCGCGTCGCCCCTGGCGGTGAGCTCGGCCTGGAGGTAGCCGAGGAACCCGAGATTCTGTAGCTCGCTGCCTCCGCCGCCGCCGAATTCGCGGGCCAGGTAGTTGCCCACGGCCACCGTGTCGACCGGCCGCCAAGGCGCCGGCCGGTACGGCCCGGTCAGCCCGAGAGCCTTGCCGAGGACGAAGAACTCGACCGGCACGTTCGCCTGCACGCTCGACGCGCTCTGGTAGGCGAAGCGCTCGTAGGCGTTGATCCCGGCCGAGAACTCGGCCAGCGCCCGCCGGGTGGCCAGCGGCAGCGAGCGGTACTGCGCCTCAAGCTCGGCGGGAGTGTAGAAAAAGGTGCGAACGGTCTCGTCCTGGCCGAGCTGGCTCGGTCCGAAGATCTCCGACAGCGTTCCCTCGACCGCCCGCCTGGTCAGCTCGAGCTGCACCAGCCGGTCCTGTGCCTGCGCCCAGCCGGCCCCGAACCACATGCCGGCCGGCGACTTCGCGTAGACGCTGGGCACGCCGTAGCTGTCCCTGACGATGACGGCCGACAGCGCCCCCCGGCCGACCTGCTGCCCGGCGCCGGGCCGGATGGCGCCCTGGGCGGCCGGCCCGGCCGGGCTGAAGGCCACCGCCGCGAGCAGCGCCGCGAGCGCCGCGAGCAGCGTCGTGCCCCGTGCGGCCGCCAGACGCCGCGTGCCGTTCCGGTCCCCGCTGACCAGCCGGGCCTTGGTGCCGTCCCGATACATCACGCCACGTCACCTCCGCGCCAGGCGCAGCCGGGAGATGGCGGCGAGAACGCCGCCGACCCGCGGATACGCGCACAATGCCGACTTCGCCGTCCCGCCCGGCGGCCGGCGCCGGCAGCGGTCGGGCAATCGCCGTGGAACGCACGGCATCGATCGGTCTGAGGCGGAAGCTAACCCGCCTGCGGGCCGGTGTCAATGGGGCGAAGGTGACAACCGGGACGTCGATGCGGCCTTGTCGCTGGGGCGAACGTGGCAACCGGGACGCCTGGCGTGATCTCCGAGCGGCTACCCTCGGTTCATGCCGCTCACGAACGGGTCAGAGGTGTTCATGGTCGAGGCGACGGCCGGCCGGGCCGTCGCGGTGCTCGCCGCCGGGCCACCGGACGGCCTGCCCCTGCTGTTCCATTCCGGCACCCCGGCCGGCCTGGTCGCCTTCGCGCCGATGATCGAGGCCGCCGCGGAACGCGGGATGCGGCTGGTCATGTACTCGCGCCCTGGCTATGGCAGTTCCGATCCTCAGCCCGGCAGGCAGGTCGCCGACGCCGCCGGGGACGTCGCGGCCATCCTGGACCACCTCGGCGCGCAGAGCTTCGTGACGGCCGGCTGGTCAGGAGGCGGGCCGCACGCCCTGGCCAGTGCCGCGCTGCTGCCTGGACGCTGCCTGGCCGCCGCGACCATCGCCGGCGTGGCGCCCTATCCGGCGGACGGCCTGGACTGGCTGGCCGGAATGGCGCAGGAGAACGTGGACGAGTTCCACGCGGCGTGCGATGGCGAGGCAGCGGTCACGCCCCTGCTGCTCTCCGCCGCCGAGACGATTGCGGACGTCACCGCCGAGCAGGTCGCCAAGGCCATGGGCGGCCTGGTCACCGCGGCTGATCGCGCCGCTCTCACCGGGGAGTACGCCGCGTTCACCGCCGAGTCCCTCCGGTCGGCGCTGCGGAGCGGGATCGCCGGGTGGCGCGACGACGATCTTGCCTTCGTCCGTGACTGGGGCTTCAGCCTGGACCGGCTCGACGCGGTACCGGTCTCGATCTGGCAGGGCGGCCAGGACGCGATGGTGCCGTTCGCGCATGGCCAGTGGCTAGCGGACCGGATACCGGGGGCCCGGGCTCACCTGCTGCCCGGCGAGGGGCACCTGACCATCGGCGTCAGCAGATTCGGCGACATCCTCGACGAGCTGGGCCGGCTGGCCGGAACAAGCTAACGACGCAAGACCGTCATTAAGCGATCACATTCCATCCGTGCCATAGCGCCGCCGGGTCCGCCCGCATCCTGTGCACGACGCTGTGGACAATGCGTGGACCAGCGCTGGACACGGTGGATAAGCGCTGCATGTCCTGTGGATAGCCAAAGAAATCTTGGATTTACTTGCCGAACGCCTTGTGCTTGCCGCTGGAGTGGCAGTAGAACATCTCTCACCACCGAAGACGGGCTCCTCCCAGAGGAAACTCAGGGAAACGCTTCAGACGCCGGGCGACCGGCGATCCCGGGCGGGTACCCAAGATCTGGTGGCTGCCCAGGCAGCGTACGGCCGCCGAGTCATCGGCTCGCTAGCGCGCCCGGGCCGGGCGGGGCCCCTGCATCTCATACATGGAGGGGCCCCGTTCCATGTCCTCGCCCTCGCTCACCGGGCGCGTCCGCCGCCGGGCCATGCGGTTACTGCCAGCTAATCGTTGATGGCTCCACGTGTTTGGCGCGCGCAGATCTGATTACAATGCGACACTGGTCGCTACGGTCTGCGACGGATGGTCAGCGCGCGTTTCTCCCCGGCAGTCCCGTCGGGAGGGTCGCGTGATCATGAAAGGCACCGCGAGAGGGCGCTGGGGAGTGAATGGGGCTGATCACCGAACAGGGCGGGACGGCCGACGGGTACGAGGTCGTGACCCTGCCTGGTGCCGCGGATATGGCGGACGGACTGGGCCCTGCTGTGTTCGTGCGCCGCTCTGCCCGGCCGAGCCGCCGCGCGGTTCTGCACCTGCACGACCTGACCGAATCCTTCGCCCCGGCCGACCTGGCTCGCTGGTACAACGAGCGCGGCTTCCATTTCTATGTCGCTGACCTGGACCCGCAGGCCTCGCTGGAGCCGGCCGGCCGCCGCCGGCCGGCCCGATCGCGGGAGTCCTGCTTCGCTGAGCTCGATTCAGCCTGCGCGCACCTGCGGGACGCCGACGGAATCGATGCCATCATCCTCAGCGCCCAGGCTTCGGCCGGGCTGACCGCGGCCCTGTGGTGTGCCGCCAGGCGGGAGAGCCGCCCGGTCGACGCGCTGATCCTGTCCGGCCCTGAGTTCGGGCGCGGTCTGCGGGGCAGTCTGGACATCGCCTGCCCGGTTCTGGTGATCTCCGCCTCCGGCGGCGGCGCGGGGTCAGGGTCATCGCGACGCGAGCGGCGCGCATCCGACGCGATCCGGCTCGGCCAGCACGTCACCTGGCTGCACCTGGAGGACCCGGCCGGCGACGGTGCCGCGTCCGGGCAGGACCGGAAGCGGCTCTTCGATGAGATGGGCCGCTGGCTTGGTGCGTACATGTACGGGCGGCTCCGCGACCAGCTGCTCTGAGCTCGCGCTCAGTGGTAATACAGAACTCGCGCTCAGTGGTAGTACAGGGCTAGCGCTCAGTGGTAATACAGGTAGATCTCGATCACCAAGGCGATGAGCGCGAAGGAGATCAGCGACTTGGCCGCCATGATCCGCTCAAAGCGCCGCGCGTTGCGGATGCCTGCGTCATATTCCCGCTCGGACAACACGGCAGGGTCAGGCTCAGGAAACACAGCCGGGTCAGGCTCAGGAAACACAGCCGGGTCAGGCTCAGGAAACACAGCCGGGTGAGGCTCAGAAAGCACAGCCTGCTCAGAAACCACGGCGCTTTCACCGTTCACGCTGGAATTCTCATGTTGCCGACCTTGTCGGTCTTTTCCCATTTGCTGTCTGCCTTCCGGATTTCCTTAACATATGCCGCCAGCGTGATCGCGCACAGCAGCGAGCCGTATCCGGCGACATAGAGCAGGGCAACGCTCAGGTATCGCCGGATCCCGCTGTCCCGCTCGACGATCTTCGCCAGGTAGGCCAGGCCCATCGACACGGACAGCCAGAAGTAGCTGAACAGGATCACGCTCTGCACGATCGGATGGCCGAAGGCGATGCCGAGCGCGACCAGAGCGTGCCCGATCAGCCACTGCACCGGCCCGGTGAACACCACGTCGGCCATGATCACCAGGCTGACGATGCCGGGGAACAAGATCCCCTGCCACCAGGTCCGGCGCCCGGCCTGAGGGTCGATCAGCAAGGTGTAGGACGTGATGAACACGTAGGCGATCACGTTGATGATCCACAGCCCGCGGAAGGCCGTGTGACTGAGCTGGTAGTCCTCGAAGTAGAGCGTGACCAGCGACGCGGAGGACACCAGGAGGGTCACCGGAAGCAGGAAGACGGAGAACCAGATCGCGCCGAACGAGATGCTGCCCAGCCGGTGAGCCCGGCGCGGCCGGAACCAGACCCGCCGGAACCGGCAGGTGACCTGGACGTTCCCTCTCGCCCAGCGGACCCGCTGTTTCCAGAGCGCTCCGATCGAACCCGGTTCCTCGGCCCACACCCTGGCATGCGGCTCGAACAGGACTCGCCGCCCGGCCAGCTGAGTCCTGAACGTGATGACCGTGTCCTCGGCCAGCGTTCCGGTGTCGATCCGGCCTCCGATGGCCTCTATGTTCGCCCGCGAGTGCAGCTGCGCGCCGCCGGCCAGGCAGGCGACCGCGCCGATGACGTTCTGCGCCCGGCGCGCGGCCGCCTGGGCGGTGATGTACTCGTAGGAGATGAACCTCGTCAGGTAGTTGCCCGGACGGCTGCCCTCCTGGATGTACCCGGTGACCGCGCCGACCGCGGGATCCGCCAGATGCCTGGTCATCGCGCGCAGCGAGCCACGCTCGTAGATCACGTCCGCGTCCATGATCAGCAGCGCCTGCATCCAGTCATCGCCCATGATCTCGGAAAGGCCGTGATTGAGCGTCTGCGCCTTGCCCTCGCCGCCGGCCTCGCGGCGCAGGTGAACGACCCTGCCCGGGTAGTCGGCCGCCTTGGCCCGGACGATCAGCGGCGTGTCGTCGGTGCTCGCGTCATCGACCACGAAGACCCGCAGCGAATCGCGCGGGTAGTCAAGCCGCATGAGCCGGTCTATGGATACCCCGATCACGGCCGCCTCGTTCCATGCCGGAATCAGAATGGCCGTGCGGGGCAGCCACTGACCGCACCTGGCATAGTGCAGTCGCAGGAAATGCAGGATCACCAGCAGGTACTGGTAGATCCCGGTCACCAGCGGAACGGCTCCGATCATCACGAAGATGACGAGCACCCATCCCAGATCTTCCCTTGGGCTGGCGAGATTCATGCCGCGCGGCCGGCCGCGATCTCGTCGAGGGTGCGCCCGACCGTCGCATATACGCCTACGTCCCGGCAGTCATGGCTGTCGGTGCTCGCGACGACCGGCACTCCGGCGCAGACGAACGCGCTCGCCGTCCGGGCCGAAGGGCAGGCCCACTTCTCGTTGATCTCGAGCAGCGCTCCGGTGTCCCTGGCCCGGCCCGCCAGCAGGGCGAGCTCGCGGTCGGGAACGACCGACTCGCTCAGGCCCAGCTTCGGCAGGATGCTGAACAGGTGCGCGATCAGCGCCTGCCGCCCGGCGGCGCGGGCCAGCGCACCGGCCGTGGCGTCGATCAGGGCGGTGACCGCCGCGGCCCCGCTGAGCGTGCCGCGGCCGATCAGGACGCGCATCTCGCCGGGGAGCACCGGGCCGTGCTCGCCGGGAAACTGGTGATCGGCGATCAGGATCAGGTCGATGCCGTCAAGGCCGGGCGGCAGGTCGAGCTGGCCGGCCTGGTCCAGGATCTTGGCCTCGACGCCGGTACGGATCTCCAGGCCCGCGGTGCGGCGGAGCGGATCGACGGCGGCGACGAACTCCGGCACCCAGTCCGTATCGCGGCGGACGTGGTCGGTAAGGCAGAGCAGGCGCAGGCCCCGCCGCTCCGCCGCCCGCACGTTCTCGGCGACCGTGCTGATGCCGTCGGAGAAGGTGGAATGGACGTGATGATCCGCTTCCAGCACCGCAGCGGTCATGCCGCCGCCCGCTGGAGCTCGCCGAGCTCCACGATCCGCTCGTCGAGGAACCGGACCATCGCGACCTCGCGGAAGTCGGCGTGCTCGGGAACCTGCCCGCCGCGCAGCACGGTCATCGCGAATCGCGGCATGTCCACGCCGCTCGCGATCGTCAGGGCCAGTGACCCGGGCGCGCGCGGGTTAACCTCAAGCAGCGCCGGGCGGCCTGCCTGGTCCCTCCTGGCCTGGATGTTGGCTATGAACTCAAGGCCGGTGACCTCGGCAACCGCGGCGCCGAAGCGCTCGAGGCCGGCGTCGTGCACCGTCCGCCCGGCCACCGAGATGCCGGAGTCGACCTTCGCGCGCAGCCTCGGCACCGCGGCCACGACGTGGCCGACCCGGTCGGCGAACACGTCGATCGAGTACTCCTCCCCGGACAGGTACTCCTGCACCAGGAAGTCAGCTGACCTGGGCAGCTCGGCCAGGGCCGAGCCAGAGGGCACGACGGAGATGTCGCGCGACCCGCTTCCGCGCCGCGGCTTGACGACCACCGGGAACTTCCAGGTTCCCGGATCGAGCTCGTCGTCGAAGGGCTCGGTTCTGGGCACCCGGACCGTCCCCGCGCAGCAGCTGGCGAGGGCCAGCTTGTCCAGGGTGACCGCGAGCCCGCGATCCGGCGCCAGCATGAGCTGGATCCCCGCCCGGGTGAAGGCGCCCCGCGCCCGCGACAGCGGCCGGAGCTCGGCGTCAACCGTCGGGACGACCACGTTCACCGCCATCGCCTGGCAGCGCTCGAGCAGGCTCCTGGCGAATCCCGGCGCCGCTCCCGCGGGGATCAGGGTGCGATCCGCCGACGGCACCAGGTACAGCCCGGCCGCCCAGGAGTCCATGTCGGCGGCGATCACCCGCACGGACGGATCGGCGCTGAGCGACCTCATGACCGCGATCGCCGCCGGGCCGCCCGCGCCGGTCACCAGGACGCGGACCGGGCGCGACCCGCGGTCAGGCGACGGCATGCGAGGCCTCCCCGCGTGCCGATCCGGCCTCCGCCGCGGGCCGGTCCGCGCGCATCACCCCCGCCGGGCCCGCCGCGGCGTCGGTGATCGCCGCGCGACGATCGCGGATGACCTCGAACGCCTCGGCGTACCGCGCGCCGGCGAACCGGCCCCAGTACCTCGCCGTGGACTCGATCAGATCTGGTTCCAGGTACTCGCGCACCGATGTCTGCGAGCCGAAGGCGCTGATCGCGGCGAGCTTCCCGGGCAGCGACGCGTCGATGCTCACGAAGAGCGAGGGCCCGAACTCCACCGTGGCCGACGGCGACTGGAAGCAGTAGATCCGGCCGACCCCGCGGCCGGCCACCATGGTCGCCCGGTACGTGTTGCGGTGATCCTGGTGCACGTCATTGACGGAGTGCGTGTAAAGGATCGTGGGCCGCACCTGGTCAACGACCCGGCTGATGGCGCTGATCGTGGGATCGCCCTCGCTGATCCTGGTGTCCTCCAGGCCTTCCAGGTACAGCTCAGCGCCGAGAATCCGGGCCGCCGTCGCTGACTCCTCCGCACGCCGGCTCTCCTGGCCGCCGCGGGCGCCCCGGCTCATCGTGAGGATCGCAACCCGGTGCCCCATGCCGCGGTGAGCGAGCAGCGTCCCGGCCGCGCCGATCTCCACGTCATCCGGGTGGGCCCCGATGGCCAGCACCACCTCGCGCCCGGCGGCCCTGGCCGCACGGCCCTTCCCGACCAGGGCGGCCGCCGTCCCGATCAGCCGGTCTGGCCGCAGCGGCTTGGCAAGGACATCGTCAGCGCGGTTGCGCAGGACGCTGACCGCGCTGTCCTGGGTCCCGTGTGCCGTCACGACCGCCACGGGCAGCAGCGGGTCCTGGCGGCGCAGCTCCTCGAGCAGCTCAAGACCGGACATGCCGGGCATCTCGGCATCGGTGACCACCAGGTCCCACGACTTCGACCTGGCCAGCCGCACGGCTACCGCCGGGTCGGTGGTATGCGTGACGTCGAAGTCGCCCTGGATGCCAAGGACGTGGACGGCGAAGCGGGCTGCCTCAGGATCGTCCTCGACCAGCAGAATCCGGGCTCGCGGCGTGACCGCTGGTGAATTCGTCATGCTTGCCCCCCGGCGGCACCCGATCGCCCCCGACCGGGTTCAGGCATCGCAGCCGCATGTGCCCCCGTGGCTCGCCCGCGACCTGCGCTGCTGGCCGGGTACCTACCCTGGCCGCCGGTCGATACGCACCCGCCGCCCGGCGATCGGCGCGGCGGTTGAACCGCGACGGCCCACGTTCCGTTATCCGCTGTGACGGCACATCCTCTCGACCTAGGGGCGGCTTTGACCAGCATCAGTTCCAGGCAGGCTCATGGCAGGCAGCGTTGGATTGCCCGGACGGCTGCGGTAATCGCGCTGACCGGCAGCTTCACCTCGGTCGCGGTCGGCGTGTCCGCCGCGGCGGCACCCGGCGCCGCGCACAAGGCGGTGGTCGTGAAGGTCGTGACCAGGCACCCGTTCGGCAAGATGCTGGCGACCGTCCACGGCCGCAGTCTCTACATCCTGCCGAGCGGCAGTTGCACCGGCTCATGCCTGGGGGTCTGGCCCAGGCTGCTCATGCCGCGGGGGACCAGCCTGCCCCGCGGCGCCTCGTGCCTGGGGACGGTCAAGGTGGGTCACCGGCTGCAGGTCACCTACCGCAAGAAGCGGCTGTACCTGTTCACCGGCGACAGCGGCAGCTCGGTCAACGGCAACAACGTGGCCGGGTTCAAGGTCGCCAAGCTGCGGACCGGCCGCTGCCCTAGATAGACCCTGGCGGGTGAGTCCCGGTGGCACCAACCCGGTGATCGGTGCCACCGGGCTCAGCCAGTCCCGCACGGAGCGCGCGGATCGTGCCGGGCGGCGCCCACGGCGAGCCCGAGGCCGCGCAGGTCGCTCCGCAGTCGCTCGGCCGTGGAGTACCTGATCGCGACGATGCCAAGTGATCGCGCAGCCTCGACGTTACGCGCCACGTCGTCGACGAACACGGTCGCTTCCGGCGCCAGGTGGTAGCGGGAGAGCAGAATCTCGAAGATCTTCCGGTCCGGCTTGACCACGCCCTCCACGCCGGAGATCACGCAGCCGTCGAACCAGCCGAGGAACGGGAACCGGGACCGCCGCAGCGCGAACTTCTCCGCCTCCATGTTGCTGAGCGCCAGGCAGCGGACTCCGGCCGACCGCACATCCGCAAGCACGCCGACGGCGTCATCAAACTGGCCGGGGACCATCTCCTCGCCGCGCTCGGCCCAGGCCATGATCAGCTCCGCGTACTCCGGGTGGGCCAGCGCGAGCTCCCGGCACGACTGGCGGGTGTCGGCGCCGAGATCGTGCGACAGGTGCCATTGCGGGGTGCAGATCCGGCTCAGGAAGTCCGCCATCTCGGCTGGGTCGTCGAAAAGCTGCCGGTACAGATGGCGCGGATCCCAGTCGAGCAGCACGCCGCCGATGTCGAACACGACCGCTGCGATGTCCCGGCCTGGCATGACATGACCGTAACAGCCCTGCTTGCGCCCGCTCGGATCAGCCGGTGACGGTCACCGTCACCAGCGGGTAGCCGGAGGCCCCGTTCGGCTCCGGCGGCAGGGCGAGGGACGTCTGGGTGTAGCCGGTGGCGTCGGTGGCCCGCGCCTCGATGTGATGCGTGCCCGCAGCGGCGTCCCAGTAGATCATCCACTGCCGCCAGGTGTCGATGCCAGGGACCGCGGCCAGCTTGGCATGGCGCCACGGGCCGCCGTCGACCCGTACCTCGACGGCGTCGATGCCCTTGTGCTGGGCCCAGGCCACGCCCGCGATCACCGTGCGCCCCGCCTTGATCGCCGCCTGGCCGTTGGGGACATCGATCCGCGACTCGGTCTTGATCGGCGCCTGGGCGGTCCAGCCGCGCTGCGCCCAGTAGGCGACGTTGCTCGCGTAGGTCGTCACCTCGATGTCGGTGATCCACTTGCAGGCGGAGACGTATCCGTACAGTCCGGGCACCACGGTGCGGACCGGAAAGCCGTGCGCCACCGGAAGCGGCTGGCCGTTCATCGCCACGGCGAGCAGCGCGTCCCTGCCGTCCATCGCCGTCTGCACTGGCGTGCCCGAGGTGAAGCCGTCAAATGAGGTGCAGTACAGCTGATTGGCGCCGGCCTTGATGCCGGCCTGGCGGAGCAGGGCGCCCAGGCTCGCGCCCAGCCACCGGGCGTTGCCGATGTACGGCCCGGCCACCGGGTTGGAGACGCAGCACAACGTGATGTAGTCCTCGATCAGCGGCCGCCTGATCAGGTCGTCAAAGGTGAGCGTGAGCTCGCGGCTGACCATGCCGTGGATGCGGAGCTGCCAGCTGGCCGGCGGGATCTGCGGCAGCACGATCGCCGTGTCCACCCGGTAGAAGGCGGAACTCGGCGTGATAAACGAGCTGAGGCCGGGAATCCGCAGATCCGATCCGACCGGCAGCGGCCGGGCCGGGCTGGCCGGCGCCGGGAGGCGGAGCGCCTGCTCGGCCGCGGTAACGTCGGCCCGCTCGCTCAGCAGCCGACCGCCCAGGTAGGCGACGGCCGAGGCGCCGGCGGCCGTCGCGCCGATCGCCAGGAACCGGCGCCTGGGCTCGGTCACCGTGACGGCGGATGTCCTTGGCGAGCCGGCTCCGGCTGACCGGGCTCCGGCCGGCCCGGCTCCGGCCGGCCCGGATCTGGCCGTGGCGGGCGCGTCATCCGCTGGCGCGGTCCCGGCGCGGTCTTTCCCGGCCGGTCCGCGGCCCCGCTGCCCGTCCCGCGCCTGGCCGCCGCGCATCTGCCCGGCCGTGTTCACCAGCTGGATCAGGATCAGCGCCGCGGCAGCCGTGCCGACCAGCGTCGGCAGCAGGTCGTTCGCCGTGGCGGTCGGCCGGGTCCCCGCGGCGACCAGGCCAGCGGCCCCGAAGACCGCGATGCCAGCCAGCCCGTACCTGGTCCGCCTGACCGCCAGCGCCCCGATGACCGCGGCGAACACGGCGAGCACCACGAGCACGCCGATCTGGAGCACGAGCTTGTCGTGCGAGCCGAACTCACTGATCGCGAAGTTCTTGACCGGCGGTGGCGAAAGGTCGATAGCCAGCTGACCGACGGCCACCACGGGCGACCCGACCGGGCCCGTGATGCCCGCGATCAGATAGCCGACGCAGATGCCGGCCGCGCCGGCCAGGACTCCGGCTGCCGCGCCGAGCGCGGACATGCGCTTATCACCGATCACACTTGTAATTCGTATCAGCTCATGCGCTGGATTGGCCGCGCGGCCCGGCGGCGCGGCACCGGCGGTTCGGGCCGGCGGTTCAGGCCGGCGGTTCGGGCCGGCGGTTCGGGCCGGCGGTTCGGGCCGGCCAGGGCCGGCGCGTACAGCCAAGCCAGCGGGCCGCCGGCAACGAATATAGAGATATGGGCGGGACAGAGGACGAGCGGCGGCGGCGCGCCAGCAGGGCGTTCCCCCGACTGCCCGCGGCCGACGAGGGGCCGCCGCCGCTCGAGGACCTGCTGGCCGGAGTCGCCCGCGGCGACGAGCGGGCCTACGAGGCCGTCTACGACCAGACGTCTGGCTGGGTGCTCGGAGTCATCAGGAAGGTCCTGCGTGATCCGGCCCAGTCCGAAGAGGTCATGCAGGAGGTCCTGCTCGACGTCTGGCGGTCGGCCGCGCGGTTCGATCCCGCGCTGGGCAGCGGCACGTCCTGGGTGATGACCATGGCACACCGCCGGGCCGTCGACCGGGTCAGGTCGGAGCGCAGCCACGCGAGCCGCGAGCTGCGCTCCGCGTCGGCCGTCATCGATTACGACGACGTGATCGAGGCGGTGCAGGCCAGCCTGGACCGGGAGCGCGTGCAGCACTGCCTCGTGTCCCTGACGCCGCTGCAGCGAGAGTGCGTCAACCTCGCCTACTACGGCGGCTACACCTACCGGGAGGTCGCCGAGCTGCTCGGCGTGCCCGCCGGCACGGTCAAGACCAGGATGCGGGACGGGCTGATCAGGCTCCGGGACTGCCTGGGGGTGGAGTGATGGCATCCGGCGATAGCGAACTGCACACCCTGGTCGGCGCCTACGTGATGGACGCGGTGACCGAGTTCGAGCGGGCCGCGTTCTCCCGGCATCTCACCAGCTGCCCTGAGTGCCGCGCGGAGATCCGCGAACTGCAGGAGGCAGCGGCGCGGCTCGGCACCGCGGCGGCCGTGCTCCCGCGCTCCGAGCTCAAGGGCCAGACGATCCGGGCGGCCAGCCGGATCAGCCAGCTTCCGCCCGCCACCCCGGCGCCCGGCCGGACCTGGCGACGGCTGACCGCCCTGCCCCGTGCCGCCCTGATGGCGGCCGCCGTCCTGGCTGCCAGCGCCGCCGTGCTCGGCGTGGTGACGCAGCACACGATGCAGCAGCTGGATCATTCGCAGCGGCAGAATCACATGATCGCGGCCGTGCTGAACGCCCCGGACGTAGTGATTCTGACCGCCAAGGTCAGCACCGGGGGCACCGCGACCGTGATGATGTCACACAGCGAGCACGCGCTCGTCTTCACCGCGCACGGCCTGCGGGCGCTGCCGGCCGCCAGGTCGTACGAGCTGTGGCTGATGGGACCGCATGGCGACAGGCCGGCTGGCATGCTGACGGCCGAAGCCGGCGGCATGGCCGGGCCGGCCGTCGTCTCCGGGCTCACCCCGGGGGACATGATCGGTCTCACGATCGAGCCGGTCGCCGGATCCCGGCAGCCGACCTCGGCGCCTATTGTGCTGATCGGGCACGGAAACAACTAACTCGATACTCGCTTTTCGCCGACCAGGCAATCTGACTGACCTGATGCTGCGAATATCTAATATGACAGCCACTCGGCATGTCCTGCGATGACCGCCTGTTGCGAAGTCTGTTATCCGGCGAAAATGACCATCGCATGCCAATGCCCGAGTATTCCTATACGACTACGCAGGGGAGATGTTATGCGTTCCAATCTCTCGCAGGCAGTGAAACGATTCCATGGTGTTACCGCGGGCGCGATGCTGGGAATCGTGTCGCTGGCGGCGGCCGCCTGCGGCGGCACCACGAGCACCGCGTCGGCCGGCACCATGTCCACGCATCAGCCGACGCCTCCGGCAGTGACCACATCGGCGCACGTCGGCACGGACTGCGGCATGTTCCCGTCAACGGGCATGAGCAGCATGCACTCCTTGAGCATGGACAAGCTGCTCACGGCGGCCGGGCACGATCGGCGGCTCTCCAGGCTCATCTCCGCCGCGACCAGGTCCGGGCTGACCGCCGACCTCAACTCCATGCACCCGCTGACCCTCGTCGCCCCGGTGAACTCCGCCTTCGCGCACGTGCCGAAGATGACGGCCGGCCTGCTGCGCAATAAGACGGAGCTGACCAAGATCCTGCGGTATCACGTGGTAGCTGCCCCGATCAGCCCGGCGCAGATGGCTCGCGGCATCCGCGTCTCCACGCTTGAGGGCAGCGCGCTGAGGTTCTCCAAGGCCGGCTCGGTTTACAAGGTAAACGGGGCGACGGTGCTATGCGGGAACATCCAGACCGCCAATGCCACGATCTACATCATTAACAAGGTCCTGACGCCGCCGAAGTGAGCCGCCGGGCCGGCCGGCGGGCCGGGCCCGGCGTCCGCGGCCGGCCGGCCCACGCGGCACCGCGCCGACAGGCTAACGTTGGCTCGTGAAAGCATCGCCTGAGGAGCAGCTGCGGCTGCTTGAGCTAGCGGATACCGATGCCGAGCTCGGCCGGATCGAGCACCGGCGGCGCGGACTCCCCGAGCATCTTCAGATCGAGCAGCTCGATGCCGCGGACGCCGGGCACCGGGACTCGATCGCGGCCCTGACCGCGCAGGACAGCGATCTACGGCGGGAGCAGGCCAAGGCGGAAGCCGACGTGGAGCAGGTCAGATCCCGGATCGACCGGGACCGGAGCCGCCTGGACGCCGGCCAGGTCCACTCGCCGCGCGAGCTTGAGAACCTTCAGTCCGAGATCGAGTCGCTGCTGCGCAGGCAGTCCGACCTGGAGGAGATCGTTCTCGAGGTGATGGAGCGCCGCGAGGCCACGCAGGCCGGCCTGGACACGGCCGCTGCCGAGCGGACTCAGATCGCCGCGCGACTGCGCACGGTCACCGCGAGCCGTGATGCCACGCTGGCTGAGCTGGTTGAGCTGTCGGGCAAGGCCGACGCTCGGCGGGCCGAGGTGGCCGGCGCGATTCCGGCCGTCCTGCTCGAGCTCTACGACAAGCTCAGGACGCAGCGCGGCGGGGTGGGCGCCGCCGCGCTGCGCCAGGGCAGCTGCCAGGGCTGCCATCTGACGCTCAACACGGTCGACCTGAACACGATCAGGGCGGCCGATCCCGACGAGGTGCTGCGCTGCGAGGAATGCCGCCGGATCCTGGTCAGAACCCCCGAGTCCGGCCTGTGACCGAGCGCCCGCTGGCCAGCACGCCGGGCGACAGGGGCCAGGCGCCCGGATGGGGCGCCGCGCTCGGCCGGCCGACCACGACGCTCCTGCTCCGGCACGGCCAGACGGCGATGTCCACCGAGCGCCGGTTCGCCGGCCGCGAAGACATCCCGCTCACCAAGGAGGGCATCCGCCAGGCCGCGAGCGCGGCCCGCCGGCTCGCCAGGTCCGGCGTCGATGTCATCGTGACCTCACCGCTGCACCGGGCGCGCCGCACCGCCGAGGCCGTGGCCGAGGCGACCGGCGCCGCCATGGAGGTCGACAACGACCTGGTCGAGGCCGACTTCGGCGCCTGGGAGGGCCTGACCTTCGCCGAGGCGGGGGAGCGGTGGCCAGACGAGCTGGCGGCCTGGATGGCCAGCCCCGACGCGGCCCCGCCAGGCGGAGAGAGCTTCGCCATGGTCGCGCTCCGCGTGCTCGCCGCGCTTGACCGGCTGCTCGACAAGCACAGGCACCGGACGGCTGTGGTGGTCAGCCACGTAACGCCGATCAAGACCCTGGTGTGCCGGGCGCTGCTGGCCCCCCCTGAGGCCATGTTCCGGATCAACCTCGATGTGGCGTCGCTGTCCCGGATCGACTGCTTCGACAACGGCACGGCGCTCGTGCGCTCGCTGAACGACACCGCCCACCTGCAGCGGCGCCGCTAGGCCTAAGCTAGGGCCAGCGACGGGCGAGCTGGCCGGGCGGCCGCGTCGGTTCCGGTTCCGCCGGGATCGCCGAGGAAGGTCCGGGCTCCGCAGGGCAGGGTGGTCGGTAACGCCGACCCGGGGCGACCCGCGGGAAAGTGCCACAGAAAACAGACCGCCGCCGGGTCTCGGCCCGGAGGTAAGGGTGAAACGGTGGTGTAAGAGACCACCAGCGCCGCAGGTGACTGCGGCGGCTCGGTAAACCCCACCC
>Ga0209415_10004717_pt1 | contig 24871 bp, 21 predicted proteins | sample PeaSoiSIISIP2007_FD_187696 | JGI IMG/M metagenome (GOLD analysis project Ga0209415, IMG submission 187696) | Peat soil microbial communities from Weissenstadt, Germany - SII-SIP-2007 (SPAdes) (version 2) | ecosystem: Environmental > Terrestrial > Soil > Wetlands > Peat | place: Germany... | reverse complement strand
AGTCATCCCGAGCGGCAGCGAGGGATCTGCTTTTAAAGTATTGGTAACACGCGAACAAAAAGCAGATTCCTCGCTGCGCTCGGAATGACCGGGGCAGGTGTGGTGCCCCACACTCTGAGAACTTACGCAACGAACCACCGAGACGCTAGACTAGCGGCTCGCGGTCGATCGCCTAGGTGACCAGGGGAGCACCGCCGTGCGCCTTTTTCTCAGGGCGCGCCCGATTCGTTCCCCTAGCGCTTCGTGATCGGGTAAACTGTGATCTTATTGGGGACAGAGCGGTCTGTCCCCTTTTTCAACATGCAGGAGTGAGGAGAACCAAAATATGAGCGATTGGAAATACGTACAAGGAGATCCGTCGGAGGCTCTCGCACAGCTGCACTTTTTCTCCGTCAAGAAGAAGCATTCGACGGGTGACATTGACGTGCGCATCACCGTCCACGAGTTTGCGACTCCCGAAGTCGGCGCATTGCAATTCTTCGCCATGGCCGATATTGAGTTGAATCAGAAGACCGCCAAGTACCAACCGAGCGGCTGGAGCGATACGCTGATGGGCGCCCTTTCGGAATGCCTGAGGAATCTCCGGCGCTTCGAATACCAAGGTCCTGACCAGGCTTCTGCGACTTCGACGGATTGACGGGAATCGGAAGCCTTCCTTGCTCCGCTCCCTGTGAGAGAGCGGGTTTAATAGGAAAGCACCTTTTCAGACGTCCGCTCCCTCACGGGTCGCGGGTCGGTAAAACGACTGCGGTCGCTTGAGCCGTGAATAGGGTTCATTCCGTGACCGCGACGCGCGCGGCCCGGAATCGATGTGGCACGCTCTGCGGCTGCTAAACCGAGCCGTGACCGTGAGGGAGCGGTAACTCAAACAATGTTATCGCCGCGACAGCTTACTAGCCCGCAAAGGGTGCGGCGGCATCGTCATTACAAGTCGAGTAAGGCTGCCGCCGCACTCCGTTTTGCGGGCTGTTACATTGTAGAACTCACCCGTTATGAAACCTTACAAGCATGTTCCCCTGGAATTCAAGCGCATGCAGCCAGCCGAGCAAATACTCGCCTCGCGCGAATTCCTGGAGCGGATGGCGGCGCGGCGCTCGGTTCGCTTCATTTCTTCCGAACCCGTCCCGTTCGAGCTGATCGAGAACGCCATTCGTTGCGCGTCGCTTGCACCCAGCGGCGCCAATCAACAGCCGTGGAAGTTCGTCGTCGTGAAGGATCCGGAAATCAAGCGCAAGATTCGCGAGGCGGCGGAGGCTGAAGAGCGCGAGAGTTATGAACATCGAATGCCGGCGGACTGGCTGGAGGCGTTGGCTCCCTTGGGTACCGACTGGCACAAGGAATTCCTCGAGACCGCACCGTACCTGATTGTCGTGTTTCGCATCGACTTTGGGCTTACTGAGAGTTCCGAGGGCGAAACGAAGACCAAGCACTACTACGTGCAGGAGTCCGTCGGCATCGCCACGGGGTTTCTTCTCGCAGCCCTGCACATCAGCGGTCTCGCGACGCTCACTCATACTCCCAGCCCGATGGGATTTCTTGCGGAAATTCTCGGCCGGCCCAAGAATGAACGGCCGTTTGTCCTGATCCCGGTCGGGCTGCCTGCTCCCGGCGCGACGGTTCCGGCGATCGCGAAAAAGAGCATCGCCGATGTGATGGAGATCAAATAGCCGCAATTGGGATACATTAGAAGCGCAAAGGGTGCGGCGCGCACCGCCAAGACCATAAAGAACTTCTTCGAGCCGCACGGAGTTCACCCGGAGCGGGTTTTGCGCGAGTTCCTCAAAAGCAGCGCAGGCTATTCCGGCCTGCTATCGAACGGATAGAGAAAGGTTCCCCATGTCATTTACGCTGAGCGGGAAAACCGCTCTGGTCACCGGCTCCGGACGCGGCATTGGACGCGCGGTCGCAACGAAATTGGCGGCAGCGGGAGCATCGTTGTTCCTGACGGATATTGACGAGGCGCCGCTCCAGGAGGCCGTTGACGCGATCCATGCGGCCGGCGGCAAGGCTCAATCCCTCGCGGGCGATCTTACTTCTCCGGCGACGCCTCCGAAGCTGGTGGATGCGACCATCGCCGCGTTCGGCTCGATCGACATCATCGTAAACAATGCAGGCTACACCTGGGACAACGTGATCCAGAAGATGACCGATGAGCAGTTTCAGGCGATGCTCGACATCCATCTGGTGGCTCCCTTTCGTGTTTTACGCGCGGCTTCGGGATGGATTCGTGAAACCGCGAAACGCGAGTCGGCGGAGGGACGCCGCGTGATGCGCAAGGTGGTCAACGTCACCTCGATCTCCGGTGTGGACGGAATCGCCGGGCAGGCTGGTTACGGAGCCGGTAAGGCCGGGATCAACGGACTCACCAAGGTTCTCGCCAAGGAATGGGGACGGTACAACGTCAACGTCAACTCCGTGGGCTTTGGTCTTATCGAAACGCGCCTGGTGCAGCCGATGCAGGCAGGCGCGGCGCCGTCTATCGATGTGGCGGGCCGCAAGATTCCCGTGGGAGTTCAACCCGCGTTCCTCGAAGCGGCGAAGCATCTTTGTCCGCTGGGACGTCTAGGCACTCCCGACGAGGCTGCGGGCCCCGTAGTGTTCTTCTGCTCGCCGCTCTCCGATTACGTGTCCGGGGAAATTCTGATTGTCAGCGGCGGGGCGCGCTCTTAAGCGGACTCACAAATCGGTTTCCTTCGACAAAAAACCGCAGAGGAAGCTCCGGCGCCTTGCTGATCCCGATGCGGGGAGAGATGCCGACCCTGACGGGCAGGTCCGGTTCGGACGCGTGCACGGTGATCGGACCTCGAGTTACATCCGCGCCGTTGTGCCTGCCCGTAATTCCGAAGGCTCGCGTCAGCTTGCCGGGGCCGTTCGCAAGATGCTCCAGGGCCCGCGCTCCTGGCCGCCGCCGGCGAATTCGATCCAGGCCCGTGAGAGGTTCGATGGCTCGAATCAGCACGCATCCGGCGACATTGGCCGGCTCCGCCACCAGGTTCAGGCAATGGTACATGCCGTAGATGAGGTACACGTACGCGTGACCCGGAGGCCCGAAAATCACGCGCGTGCGTGGAGTGATTCCGCGAGCGAAGTGTGCCGCCTCATCGCCGGTTCCGAGATAGGCTTCCGTCTCGACAATCCGGCCGGAACTTCCGCGATGCACGAGGATCTTTCCCAGCAGATCGCGTGCGACGCGCACCGTGTCGCGCTCATAGAAGGAACGTGGGAGCGGGGACGCCGAATCCATTCCTTCCACCACTCTCAGCTACAGCGCGAGATCGCCGCCGAACATCATGTCCTTCAGATGAAACACGCACCTCACGGGTGTCGAATCGACCCTCGTGGAAAGTTCAACGTCCTTGTCCGCGGCGGTGAAAGGAGATGTCTTCGGGAACGTGAAGTACACATCCATCAACCGATTGCCTGCCACCGATCCGGCAACGAAATTGAGGTCGGCCCGGATCGGACGAATGGCCGGCTTCCCTTTGGAGCTCAGCGTGGTTTGAGCCAGCGCCTCTCTCTTGATTTGCTCCTCACCGGCCTGAACCGCCGGCAAACCGAACACGCCGATCACGTACACGTTCTGCTCCTGTGCCAGAAACTGCTTCGCCTGCTCCGAGGAGCCTCCTTCGGCGCCGTACTTGAGGCGCACCTGCGCCTGCCTCATGGGAAGCGCAGTCTGCCATCGAACGATCAGGCTTATCGTCTGGCTCATCTCGCTCATCGGATCGGTGCCGGAGGCTCTCTCCAGCCGGCTGGCCGGATCTGACATGTCGGGTGCGCCGCGCATACCGGTATCCGCGCTCATGGGAGCGTCGCGGCTTGCTTCGCTTGCGCTCTGGCGCCGGCTCGTGCCGCCCGCCGGCGACATGGGCGGTTTGGTGGGTATGACTCTGACTTCGCGAGCCCAAGGCGAATTATTGACCACTCTCGCCACATCCTTGTCGGACCATTCGGTGTAAGGCTTCGACTGCCAGGCATCCGCGGCCCACAGCGAAAAGGCGAGCGGCATTAATAACACGCACGACAAAAACGCGCACGACGCTCTTCCAAGCAGGCTTCTCATGAAATTCAGGCTCCGTGGTGCCAGCATATCACGGTCCAATTTCCACGGCGGGCGGCGCTTTCCTTCGCACCTGCGCGGGCGGTTCAGTACACTGGTAAGCACGTGCCCGCAAAGGGTGCGGCGGCACCCTTAGTGCAAACAAGTAACAATGCCGCCGCGCGTAGTTTACCCGCTCCGGGTCTTGCGGGCTGTTACTTAGGAGCGCACAGCGCGGGACGCGCTCGCTGGTGAGCGGAAACAATCGCGGCCCGCTGCGTTGTGCGCGATGTTGACTGAGAAGCGCACAGCGCGGGACGCGCTCGCTGGTGAGTGGAAACAATCGCGGCCCGCTGCGTTGTGCGCGATGTTCACTGAGGAGTATGCGATTATTCACGGCGATCGATATCCCGGCGGATGTAGGAGATAAGTTGCGCGCGCTCCTCAATCGCCTGCGTCCCATGGCGAAATTGCAATGGAGTCCAGTTGAGAATCTGCACATCACGACCAAGTTCGTCGGGGAATGGCCGGAGGATCGCGTCGAGGATATGAAGCAAGCGCTCTCTCAGGTGGCGTCGCCTGGCCCCTTCGAGATCCATGTAAGCCGCCTCGGCTGGTTCCCCAATGCCTCTCACCCGTGGGTTTTCTGGGCCGGGATCGAGAGTGGCGACTCGCTCCTGACCCTCGCTCAGGCCACCGAGGAAGCACTGGCGAAGATCGGCGTTCCGAAGGACGATCGGCCCTATTCGCCCCACCTGACTCTGGCGAGAGTAAAGGACCGTGCGCGACTCGACGCGCTCCACAAAGGGATCGAGGCGACCCGCTCCACCGATTTCGGCGTCTTCCGGCCGGCCGAATTCTTTCTCTATCTGTCATCCGGCGGCAAGTACAAGAAACTGGCCGCGTTCCCTATGTGCTGAACCATGGGCGGACCATTAGCGGTTCTCATTGCATATCTTCTAGGCGCGATCCCGTTCGGATATCTGCTGGTGAAGTACACCGCGGGCAAGGATGTCCGCGCCGAAGGGAGCGGCAATATCGGCGCGACCAATGTTCTCCGTACGACGGGCCGTGCGATGGCCGTGGCAACCCTGCTGCTGGATATTGGCAAAGGATACCTGGCGGTATGGATCGCGGACCAGGTCACGCAGAGTTCGGTGATGGGCGGCTCGGTGATGTGGATGAGCGCGGCTGCACTTGCGGTGATGGCCGGTCACGCGTTCCCGGTGTTTCTGAAATTCAAGGGCGGCAAGGCGGTCGCGAGCTTCATGGGCGCGTTTCTATACCTGACTCCTACGCCGCTCCTGGCGATCCTGGTCGTCTTCGTCATCATCGTGGCGGTGACGCGCCACATTTCGGCCGGTTCCATCATCGCCGCCGGAAGCTTTCCCGTAGCGGTGTGGCTGATCGAGCATCCGGACCCCGCGGTTACGATTGCATCGATCGTCGCCGCCGCATTCATCGTGTATCGGCACAAATCGAATATCGAACGTCTGCGTCGCGGAACCGAGAGCGTCTTCACCTGGAGAAAACAATGACCCCGCCCGGCGCACCGGGCATGAACCAGCGTGATGCCGGACCTCTCGCGATTATCGGCGCGGGGAGTTGGGGCACGGCGCTCTCCATCGTGCTCGCTCCGCGTTTTGAACGCCTGCGTCTGTGGGTCCATGAGCCGGATCTCGCAGCCCGCATCCAAACCACGCGCGAGAACGACGTGTTCCTGCCGGGGCTCGCGGTGCCCGGCAATGTGGACATCGTCACGGATCTCGCCGCCGCGCTGGAAAGTGCAGGGATCGTTCTGGGGGTGGTGCCATCCCCCTACGCGCGAACGCTCTACTCCCGCATGGTGCCGGACCTCGACCCATCGATGATCTTTGTCAGCGCCACGAAAGGCGTCGAACACGGAACGTTGCTTCGGATGAGCGCGGTTCTGAGCGAGGTGGTGCGCCAGCGCTTCGAACCGAAGGTAGCGGTTCTATCCGGGCCGACGTTTGCCCGTGAAGTTGCCCGCGGAGATCCCACCGCTTTGGTCATCGCTTCGACCGATCCGGCGGTGGCCGGGTTCGTCCAGGGAGCATTTTCCGGCCCCAGCTTTCGTCTCTACACCAACGACGATCCGGTGGGGGTCGAGATGGGCGCCGCGCTCAAGAACGTGATCGCCATCGGTGCCGGTGTATGCCAGGGGCTTGGCCTCGGGAACAACACTTTGGCCGCCCTGATCACCCGGGGACTGGCCGAGATCACCCGGTTGACGGTCGCCATGGGGGGCCAGGCAAGGACACTGGCGGGGCTGGCGGGCCTAGGCGATCTAGTACTGACTTGTAGCGGCGAACTAAGCCGGAACCGGAAAGTGGGCATTGAACTGGCCCGGGGCCGCCGGCTGGCGGACATCGTTGGGTCCATGCCCATGGTCGCCGAGGGCGTCGAAACCTGTGCCTCGGCGGTGGCCCTGGGGCAGAAGTACGGTGTGGATCTCCCAATTATGCAACAGATGCACGGGGTTCTCCATCTCTCGAAGAGCCCCAAGGATGCGCTCCGCGACCTAATGGACCGGGCTCTCAAAGGCGAATAGCTTGGCAAGGGCGAATAGCATCGTCGCAAGGCGGGCGGGTGATGTCCCAGACGACATTCGATAACTCGCGCGGGGCCGCCGGCGGTGACCCCTCGAATTCTTCGCAACCTTCGCCGAATGCGCGGGTTAAGAAGGATATGGAGGCGGTTGCGGCTCTCGAACGAGACACCGAGCTGATGCTGCGAGTCCGGGAGGGCGACGATCAGAGTTTCGCTCTTCTGCTCACGCGGCACCGGTCGCCCGTGGTGCACTTCCTGTACCGGATGGTGCAAAACCAAGCCGTATCGGAGGAGCTGGCGCAGGAAGTGTTTCTGCGGGTGTACCGGAGCCGGGCCAGCTACGAGCCCACCGCGAAGTTCACAACCTGGCTGTTTCGAATTGCGACGCACATGGCCCTGAACTGGATCCGCGACGGACGTCGCGAGCGTGGGCAAGAGAGTTTGGATGAAGGCGTGCTCGATGGGACGGAGCGGCAGGTGGCTGACCGGCAGCCGAATGTGGAACAGGAATTGTTGTATGAAGTGAAGATTCGGGAAGTGCGCCGGGCGATCGAGGCGCTGCCGGCCAAACAGTGCGCTGCGGTCCTGATGCATAAGTACGAAGAGCTGGAATATTCACAGATCGCGAAGGCGTTAGACTGCTCGGAATCCGCGGTGAAGTCGCTGCTGTTCCGGGCTTATGAAACATTACGCGCCCGCTTGTCGCACATGGCTTAGCGGGAATGGGCCGAGGTCGGTTTACTCAGAAGACCTAAGCCGGGCGCGAATGTGGATCGGGAAGAAATGAGGGAAGAATATGGTATGTCCTACTAAAACGAAAAAGAGCGCGGAGATCCTGCTCGACTACTGCGCCCGCACGCTGACACCGCCTCAACAGGCGGAGTTTGAAAAGCACATGCAGGATTGTGCCGATTGCCGCCTGCTGGTGGAAGCGCAACGGGACCTGTGGGAAACGCTGGAGCGCTGGACTCCCGCCGAGGCGTGCCCGGATGTTTCGCCCGATTTCGACGCGCGGCTGTATGCGCGGATTGCCCAGGAAGATGCGGCTCCGTGGTGGAAGCAATGGTGGCGGCGGATGTCACGCCCGTCCGCCGGGTACTCGTTCTGGAAGCCGGCCGTGCCTCTGGCGGCCGCGTGCGCGGTATTGGCGGTTGGATTGGTGTTGCATGCGCCAAAGCCGCAGGATTCTTCCCCCCAGATTCATAACGAGAGAGTGGATATCGAACAAGTGGAAAAGACGCTGGAGGATCTGGACCTGCTGACGCCGACGCAGACGCCCGCAAGCCCGATGTAGAACCTGCATGAGTTCTTTCTGCTCGGGGTTCCGGCCGATTCTTCCGGGGCTGGCGCTAGTGATCGTGTGCGGAACCACGCCTGGAGTGGCTGGGCAGAATCGTCAGGCTGAGCCGCCTCCACGTAAAGTCCAGGCGCAGTCCAAGAAACCTCCCAACGCCAGGCAGCAGCAGAACGCTAATGCCCAGCTCGAACGCTTCGAGAAAATGTCGCCCGAGCAGCGGCAGAAGGCGCTTGCGAAATTGCCCCCGCAACGGCGCCAGCAGGTGGAGCAGCGGCTGCGGCGATTGCAGCAGCTCACCCCTGAGCAGCGGCAGCGGGTGCAGCAGCGGCTGGAGCAGTTTAACGGTCTCCCGCCACAACGCCAAAATGCCGTGCGCAACGAGTTGCAGAACCTGCGCGGCATGACGCCGGCCCAACGTCAAGCTCGCCTGAACAGTCCGCAGGTTCGCCGGAATTTCTCGCCCAATGAACAGGACCTGTTACGCGGGTCCGCGGCTCCCGGTCAATTCTAGTAAGCCGCCCCGGCGATTTCATTAGGGATGGCAAGGTTGTGGCCCACGCACTCTTGCGTGCGCCACAACCCCACGCGAGTGCAAGCCTTCCGGCATCCGCATGACCAACGAAATCACCGGGACGCCTTACTAGTAAGTAACAGCCCGCAAAACCCGGAGCGGGTAAACTCCGCGCGGCGGCAGCGTTACTGGCTTGTAATGAGAGGGGTGCGCCGCACCCTTTGCGGGCTCAAAGGGCTTAACGCATCGAAGACCGTTACACTATCCTGAAACTGGTCCAGCAACCCCCGGGCAGTTTGAATTATCATTGCCTTGAGATCACGCCGGTGCTTCGGTGTGACCGCCGGTGGACCCGTCGCGCGAAATGCCGACGGTCACAGGAGCTGATCCCGCCGGCCCCAGGAAGGAAATAATGGCCAAAGAAGCCTTAAACATAGTCGATCAACGTACGCAGGCTGCTTATGAGATCCCCATTCGGGACGGCGCGATTCGCGCCATGGACCTGCGGCAAATCAAATCCGGGCCGGATGATTTCGGACTCATAACTTACGACCCTGCCTTCATGAACACGGCGTCTTGCCGGAGCGCGATCACTTTCATCGATGGCGACAAGGGTATCCTCCGATACGGGGGCTATCCCATCGAACAACTGGCGGAGCAGTGCACATTCCTCGAAGTAGCTTATCTGATCCTATTCGGTGAACTGCCCACCGCGCCTCAACTCAAGGAGTGGGTGGCCGAAATCACGCACCACACCATGCTTCATGAAAGTACCAAGAAGTTACTGGAAGGTTTCCGGTACGATGCCCATCCCATGGGAATGCTGACCAGCACCGTCGCCGCTCTCTCCACGGTGTATCCCGACTCCAGGCAGGTGCTCGACCCCGAGCTGCGCCTCCTGCAAATCAAGCGCCTCATCGGCAAGATGCCGACCGTCGCTGCCTATACCTATCGCCACAGTCTCGGTTACCCCTACGTCTATCCCGACAACGACCTCAGCTACGCCGAGAACTTCATGAACATGCTGTGGAAGATGGTGGAACCCAAATATCAGGCAAACCCAATCCTGGCGCGCGCCCTCGACATCCTGTTCATCCTGCACGCCGACCACGAGCAGAACTGTAGCGCCAACGCCATGCGCGCCGTGGGAAGTTCCCAGGCCGATCCGTATCTCTCCACCGCAGCCGCTTGCGCCGCCCTTTCCGGACCCCTCCACGGCGGCGCCAATGAGGAAGTCCTGAAGATGTTGGATGTCATCGGCTCCAAGGACAAGGTCCCGGCCTATATCGAGAAAGTGAAAGCCGGCGAGTTCAAGTTGATGGGCTTCGGCCATCGCATTTACAAGAACTACGACCCGCGCGCCCGCGTCATCAAGTGGGCCGCCGACAAAGTATTCGAAGTCACCGGCCGCAACGCCAAACTGGACATCGCCCTCGAACTCGAGCGCATCGCGCTGGAGGACGAATACTTCGTCAAGCGGAAGCTCTATCCCAACGTGGACTTCTACTCCGGCATCATGTACCAGGCCATGGGCTTCAAACCGGAGATCTTCACGGTCCTGTTCGCCATTCCCCGCACGGCCGGGTGGCTCGCGCAATGGCAGGAAATGATCACCGACCCCGAGCAGAAAATCGCCCGTCCCCGGCAGGTTTACACTGGCCCGGACGCGCGCGATGTGGTGCCGATGGAGAAGCGGGGCGTACCAGCAGCCTCGAGCATGGCATGACAGGGCAGGACGCTAGTACTAAGTTGCATAAATTGGCGTATCGTTACCGCCTACTCACGCACGCGGCTCTGCAACAACTTCCGAGCCGCGACTGTGAAGGAGCGGTAACGTAAACTTCGGCAACTTAGCACTAGGGCCGGCACTGGACTGCCGGTGCCCGCCCCCCCGGCAGAATCACCCCATGTCGAACTCCCAGAGCAAACCGACCGTGCCCTAGAGGAGCTTGCTGAAAAAGGGGACTACTCTGTCCCCTCCCTTAAATTGCTGACTTCACGTGCGAACGTGGGAGTGGACAGAGCGGTCTGTCCCCTTTTTCAGCAAGCTCCTAGAGAGACCATTTCTTGATTTGGCCTCGCCGGTTTCACATGGCAATAACAGCGTCCTCCAGGGCTTTAACCGGCGCGAAGGACCTCGCGTTATCTCAAAAAACGGTCTAGACCATTTCCGCGATTTTCATGTTTCTGCAATAAAGTGCCCATCCAAGAAAGTAATTTCCGCGGAGCGGTTGAGAACCGGAGATTGCCCAGCCCCTTCCATGCGACATCCTGACCGACGCAAAGCCAGCATCAAGTCTCCTTGGGTGCCCTTGGCGTACCTTGGCATGGACTATCGCGCGAAAAGCAAAGCGCTTCGGGCTAAAGTTTCAGCCCTGCCTGAAAATGTTTGGGAAATTATCTTGACAGAAAGGCGAGATTACGTCGATAATCAATCGGCCTACAGGAAGAACTTCAGTACTAATTCATTCCTGTTTTGGGGAGATGTCGTGGACAACTTCCGGTGTGTGCCGAACGCATCCGACTGGAAAGGACTGTGCTACTCGGTGTTGTATGCTTTTGCATGGCTTGCTTTCCCCTTACAGCTCAAACGGTTAGTAAGCTCGGCGACAATGTATTCTTGCCCGTCGGTCCGCCGCAGTTGGGAGCGTGTGTGAACACCGGGCAGGTCGACCAAGGTCTTTGCGACTCTTTTTACGGGCTGCACGGTACAGCAACCTATATTCCATTCTTTAGGACGGGGAGATGCTATGGAAGAAATTCGGCGATCACTGAAATCTAAAAATGGACCTTAGGCCAGGCAGGACATCGTCTTAGCAATAAGTGTCAGTTGTCTTCCAGCCATCGCGCAGGATTCAGCTCCAGCGGCCCGGCTCTCGGAGAGTGTCTTCCTTGAAGCCCCTGGAAGCCGGCAGACGAGCCCGTGCCCTACGACCACGACCCAAGTTGACACGCGGTTCAATCACGGAATGGAGGCTAAGTGATGACGGCAAGTAGGGTATTGCTCGTTCGGGCCACGCTGGTCACGGCCCTGTTAAGTTTTGCAGGCGTTGCTGAAGCCCAAAATCTCCCGTGCGGTAGCCTGACGTACGCAGCCCCCATGAGCGATCCGTACAACGCGACGATTTCCGCGGGTATCTCGGCGGAAGGGCCCATCGGCACGTTTACCTGCACTTTGAACATCGTGGCTGAACGAGGGCAGCACTACCTCTGGCTGCGATACCAGGAATTGTGGTTTGATACGGTTGCTGGAGCAACGACTTTCCTTTGTAATGCCACCGGTCCGTCCGCCGAGGACTGCCAGAACGCGATCACGCTGACCATTACTGGACCCGGCGTTTCCGATACCGTGACGCTCGCCGGGGACGGCACGACGACTCCGCCGGCCGACGGGGGGCCCGCGTGGGTCATCATCGGGAACGGCAACATGGTCGGCTTTACCGGCCAGCTCTGGGGGCGGACATGGGCCAGGACAATCGACGTCTCTTCCGAAACCCTGACGTCGAATGCGACTTATCAATTTCAAGCTATTAATGTTTCCCTCAACTATACTCAGAGCGTCTATGGCACTTTCATGGTCGGCCGTTCGGTTCAGTTGCTCGATCCGGTGCTGGAGTTGATGAGCGGTAATCAGATCCTGACCGACCCCGAATCCCTGGCGACTCTCGGAACATCGATCAGTGGAGTTGCCGCCGACAGCGCCTCCCAGGTAGTGATTCGCATTCAGGCGCAGACGCCAGGGCAGACGGTGACTTTAAGTCTCATCAACGACCAGGGAGCGGCAAGTTCAAATCCTACTCAGGATGGCACGCTTTCGGCGATCAACGGCTCGCGAAGCTCCGGGCCTCTGCAACTGACGGCCGCCAGTACCAACGAGGGTCCAATGGCCTTCGCCGTGTATCAACCGCCGAGCGATTTTTCGCGGGGCGGGAACGATGACACTGCGATAAGCCGGTTCGTCGGCGTTAAGTGGCAGCTTGCCAGCGCGCAAGGTTCCAATCTGCCGCCGATTACGGAGGCGACGGCGATCACAATCTGGCGTCCGCCGGTGGTGCTCGTCCATGGCCTTTGGGGTAGTTGGAACGACTGGGCTTTATTTGAACCCTTCCTTACCGACTCCCGCTTCTTCATCACGGCCGGAAACTACGATATACCCCCGCTGTTTCCAATAACCGCCAGCAATCCCTCCTACCCACCCCAACTCCTTGCCACAACAAGGAACAGCGCCCTCGGTTTCGCATATAACGCACCGACCGTGTTGCAAGAGATTCAAGGGGCGATCGTGGATTTCCGGACAACGCTTGGGGTAGCGGCCACGCAGGCGGATGTGGTCGCGCACAGCATGGGCGGGACCATTACTCGAACTCTCGAGAATCTGCCCGGCTTCACGGGAGCGGACTCATTCGGCGTCGGCAGCGTTCACAAGTTGATCACCATCGGCACGCCGCATCTGGGGAGCCCGTTGGCGGCGGATCTCCTCTTTGGCAATTCGTGTACGGCCGGTTTTCTTGCCGAAAATCAGAATGTCTCTTTGGCGACTGTAACCATACAGGGGGTGCCGGGCGTGAGTGGCGGCATCGGCGACCTTCAACCCACTAGCTTTGCTCTAGGCCAGATTCAGGATCCCAACGGACATGAAGTTCCAACAGCCCTGATCGCAGGGACGATGACGCAGGCGAATCTCGGTGGCTTGAACTGCACCCTGTGCGTCGCCTCGTATCTCCGTAGTGTTAAGTGCCCGAGCGATTTTCTGGCGAGCAACCTCACGGCCTCTGGTTGGCCGACCGTTTTTGGTGGGGCCCCGAGCGACGCAGTCGTCCCGCTCGCCAGCCAATGGAACGGGAACTCGACCGGTGTGCAGGACCCCGGCGTGGTCCATTCGTCGGGAATCGTACTGTTGAACTTCAACGGCCCGGCCGAGCTCGATCCGCTTGGCGCCGTCAATACTATCCAGACTTCGGTGATTCAACTCCTGAACGCGCCCGTGCAGGGTTCATCATTCGTCAAGCTCCCGTGAACGGCGAGGTGAATATGATCGATTTGGATGGACCGAAAAAGCTACCGAGCGGGACAGGGGGCGGGAATTTCAAGGAGGACGCGTGACTCTCACAAGACTTTGGATTCTTTCCGGTGTTGTTGCCGGCGCGCTTTTGGCGCAACCGAGCCTCCGCATTACCTCGCCGGCCGACGGGACAGTGGTCCACCCGGGCCAGCCGCTCAAGGTCAGGGTGGAGGCATCAGGTACATTTCTGCAAGTGATCGTTATCGGCGGCGGCCGAATTGGGTTCAGCAAGCCACTCCTCGCTCCGCCCTACGAGTTCACTATGCAGATTCCTGACCGTATCAGCCCAGGCCCGTACCCGCTGACGGCGGACGGTGCTACGGCGCCAGGGCAAAGTACGTCTTCCGAAACGATCACGCTCATGGTCGAACCCGCCGACGCGCCGATAAGCCTAACGATTCGACCCTCGCTCTTGCGGCTTTCTGCCGGAGATAAAGGTTACCTCAGAGTCTTCGGCGTGTTTCCGGACGGCAAAACTATCGACCTCACGCCGTCGACGCAAGCCTCATTTACGTCGGACGCGCCGCGAATTGCAGAAGTCGACGCTACCAGGGGCATCGTCAGCGCATTGGCCGTGGGCTCGGCGAAAATCAAGGCCACGTACCGGGGAGCCAGCGTGGAAGTTCCAGTTACGGTCGCGGCGGCGAAAAACCGATGACCATTAATAAGCATCCGCGGATCGGAGGAACGATGTCGAATTGCCCCATGTACCGCGCGCCGCGCCTCCGTGCCGCCCTTTTACTAGTCATGCTGCTATGCGTTTCAGCCTTATCGCTTCCCGCGCAATCGCTCCAGATCACTTCGCCCGCGGATGGAACTACGGTGAATCCGGGGCAGTCGCTTTCGGTGACGGTGAGCGCGTCCGGGACATTTCAACAAGTGATCCTCATTGGCGGCGATCCGATTGGCTTCAGCCAGCCGCTTTCGGCGCCGCCGTATCAGTTCACGCTTCAGATCCCCACGAGTATTCTGCCGGGCAAGTACCCGCTTACAGCGGACGGCGCCACCTCGCCCGGACAGGGGGTGAGTTCCGATCCTATTACCCTCGATGTCGAGCGCTCCGATGCCCCTTTGAGCTTGACGATCCGGCCTTCGTTGCTGCACTTCTCGACCGTCGGCCAGATTGGCTACCTGCGTGTCCTCGGCACGTTCGCCGACGGCACAACCAGCGATCTTACCCAGGCGGGACTAACAAGCTTTACGGGAGACGGGGTCGTCGCCTCTGCAAGCTCCTATGGCGTCGTCACGGCGGTCGCTCCGGGTGGCGGCGGTTTTGTCAATGCTGCCTATGGAAATCTTTCGATTTCCATTCCAGTGACGGTTGATTTCCCTCTAAACATCGCGCCTTATCAGAAAGTGCTTTACGCCGGTCAAACTCAGCAGTTCACCGCGCAGCCCGCGGCCTTGGCTACTCCCACCATTCTGTGGTCGATCAGCCCGACCGGGGTGGGCAGCATCAGTAACACAGGACTGTACACAGCTCCGTCTGCCGTTACCGCGCCGCAGACGGTGACGGTGACGGCTACCAACGCGGGCAACAATACGCAGAGCGCGAGCGCCACCGTGACGGTGAATCTACCCGTGTTGATCAACGTGGTGCCGAGCACGGTCAACCTCGGGCCTTCGCAGGCGCAGATTTTCGGCGCAATCGTGCTCAACGCGCCATTCACGGACGTAATTTGGAACCTCCCGTCGGGAAGTCCGGGTACGTTGGACCAATACGGTCATTACACGGCTCCCAGCTCCATCAGTTCGCAACAAACTGTAACGATCCAGGCCATCAGCGCAATGGACGGTACGACCATCGGTTCCGGCACGGTGACGCTCATTTCGCAAGTGGCGACGCCAACATTCAGTCCGGGGGGAGGGACATACAGCACCGCTCAAGCCGTGGCGATCAATACGTCCACGCCGGGAGCGTCAATCCGCTACACGACCGATGGCAGCAATCCAAGCGAGACGGCGGGAACGCTCTACAGCGGCCCAATCACGGTGAGTACCACGGAAACGGTCAAGGCCATCGCCTACGAGAGCGGCTGGTCTGATAGTGCGGTGGTACCGGCGACTTACAACATAGGTGACGTGGTAGCCACGCCAACCTTCAGCCCGGTGGCCGGGACCTACGCCACGGACCAGACGGTGACCATCGCCACTACGACGGCGGGAGCCTCGATCCGCTACACGACCGACGGCAGCAACCCCAGCGAAACCGCCGGAACCCTGTACAGCGGCCCGATTGCGGTGAACGCCGCCACGACGCTGAAGGCCATCGCCTACCTCAGTGGGGTGCCGGACAGCTCGATAGCGGTAGGAGTGTTCACCATCCCACCGGTAGCCATGCCCACGTTCAGCCCGATCGCCGGAACCTACGCTACGGTCCAAACTGTGACCATCGCCACTACGATGGCGGGAGCTTCGATCCGCTACACCACTAATGGCAGCAACCCCAGCGAGACCGCTGGGACGCTGTACACTGGCCCGATTGCCGTTAACGCCACCACCACGCTGAATGCCATCGCCTACCTCAGCGGGGTGCCGGACAGCGCGATTGCCGTGGGAGTGTTCATCATCACGCCAGTGGCGACGCCCACGTTCAGCCCGATCGCCGGGACCTACGCCACGGACCAGACCGTCACCATCGCGACCACCACGGCGGGAGCCTCCATCCGCTACACCATCGATGGCAGCAACCCCAGTGAAACAGCCGGAACGCTGTACAGCGGCCCGATCGCGGTGAACGCCACCACGACGCTGAAGGCCATCGCCTATACCAGTGGGGTGCCGGACAGCGCGATTGCCGTAGGGGTATTCACCATCACGCCGGTGGCCACGCCCACGTTCAGCCCGGTGGCCGGGCCCTACGCCACGGACCAGACAGTGACCATCGCGACCACTACGGCGGGAGCCTCGATCCGCTACACGACCGACGGCAGCAACCCCAGCGAGACCGCCGGGAATCTGTATAGCGGCCCCATCGCTGTCAACGCCACGACGACACTCAAAGCCATCGCCTATACCAGCGGCGTGCCGGACAGCTCGATTGCCGTGGGAGTGTTCACCATCACGCCGGTGGCGACGCCTACGTTCAGCCCGGTGGCGGGAACCTACGCCACGGACCAGACCGTCACCATCGCGACCACCACGGCGGGAGCCTCCATCCGCTACACCACTAACGGCAGCAACCCCAGCGAAACCGCCGGAACCCTGTACAGCGGCCCGATTGCGGTGAACGCCACGACGACGCTGAAGGCCATCGCCTACCTCAGTGGGGTGCCGGACAGCGCGATTGCCGTGGGAGTGTTCATCATCACGCCGGTGGCGACGCCCACGTTTAGCCCGATCGCCGGGACCTACGCTACGGACCAGACCGTCACCATCGCGACCACCACGGCGGGAGCCTCCATCCGCTACACCACCAACGGCAGCAACCCCAGTGAAACAGCCGGAACCCTGTACAGTGGCCCCATCGCGGTGAACGCCACCACGACGCTGAAGGCCATCGCCTACCTCAGTGGGGTGCCGGACAGCTCGATTGCCGTGGGAGTGTTCACCATCACGCCGGTGGCTACGCCCACGTTCAGCCCGGCCGCCGGGACCTACGCCACAGACCAGACGGTGACCATTGCCACCACCACGGCGGGAGCCTCCATCCGCTACAGCACTAACGGCAGCAACCCCAGCGAAACCGCCGGAACCCTGTACAGCGGCCCGATTGCGGTGAACGCTACTACGACCCTCAAGGCCATCGCCTACCTCAGCGGCGTGCCGGACAGCTCGATTGCCGTGGGACTGTTCACCATCACGCCGTAATTCTCGTGCTCCGGGCGAAGGGTGCGGCGCCAACGAGGAAGTTCTCAAGATGTTGGATGTCATTGACTCCAAGGACAAGGTCCCGGCCTATATCGAAAAGGTGAAAGCCGGCGAGTTCAAGTTGATGGGCTTCGGCCACCGCATTTACAAGAACTACGATCCGCGCGCCCGCGTCATCAAGTGGGCCGCCGATAAGGTATTCGAAGTCACCGGCCGCAATCCCAAACTGGACATCGCTCTCGAACTCGAGCGCATCGCGCTTGAGGACGAGTACTTCGTCAAGCGGAAGCTGTATCCCAACGTGGACTTCTACTCCGGCATCATGTACCAGGCCATGGGCTTCAAACCTGAGATTTTCACGGTCCTGTTCGCCATTCCCCGCACGGCCGGGTGGCTGGCCCAATGGCAGGAAATGATCACCGACCCCGAGCAGAAAATCGCCCGTCCCCGGCAGGTTTACACTGGCTCGGCCTCGCGCGATGTGGTGCCTATGGACAAGCGCGGCGTCACGGCGCCCCGTTCCGCCAGCTAGCCCGCAAAGGGTGCGGCGGCTCCCTCATTACAGGTAAGTAACGCTGCCGCCGCGCTCCGTTTTGCGCGAGTTCCTCAGAAGCTGCCGGCGATCGTCTGGATGTCTACTCTTGCCGAAAGATTTACCGTCTGCGTTCGTACGGCACATACACCGGTTCCCAGATATTCGCTTGGAGTTCGCGGTCCAGGTTATCCTCGCCTTCCACCTGCGCCTGTCCATCTTGAATAGCCTGCCTGCCCACGGCCCGGGCGATCGAGCGGCTGAGCTGGCGCGAATCCGAAAGGGACGGAAGAAGACTTGCCTGCTTATCCTTTTGGGTGGGGACGAGGCGTGCCAATTCCTTGGCGGCGACCATGATCATCGTATCGGTAACACGTTTGGCTTTGGAGGCAATGATCCCGAGAGCAAGCCCAGGGAATATATACGAGTTATTGGTCTGGTCGATGTGAACCTTCTTCCCGCCAAAGTTCACCGGTTCGAACGGACTGCCAGTACCGATCAGCGCCCGTCCCTCCGTCCAGTCCAGCAGGTCCTGGGGAGTCGCTTCGCTACGTGAGGTGGGGTTCGAAAGCGGGAAGATGACGGGCCGCACCGCGTTCTTGGCCATTTCGCGCACCGCATCTTCGGTGAAGGCTCCCATTTGACCAGACACCCCGACGAGGACCGAAGGCTTCGCATGGCGGATCACATCCAGCAATGTGATCTCTCCGTTCGGTTGTCTCCAATCCTGCACTTCCTGTTCTTTGCGCGCGTAGGGCAATTGCTCCGGGCGCACACCTTTACCACGTTCTGTAACCAGACCGTGGCGATTGAGAGCGTAGAAGCGATTGCGAGCTTCCTGTGCCGGGACGCCCTTATCCTGCATGAGCTGTGCCAACATGTTGGCGATGCCAACGCCCGCGGTTCCGAAGCCAAGTACAACGATCTTCTGTTGCTCTAGTGGCACACCCGTTACGTTGATCGCGGAGAGTAGCGTCGCGGTTACTACAGCCGCAGTGCCTTGAATGTCGTCGTTAAAAGTGCATAGTTGGTTTCGGTAGCGATCGAGAAGCCGAGCGGCATTCGAACCGGCAAAGTCCTCCCATTGGAGAAGCACGTGCGGCCAGCGCTTCTTCACGCTGTTCACAAAAACATCTACGAAAGCGTCGTACTCGTCGCCTCGCACTCGCTTGTGCCTCCATCCCAAGTAGATCGGATTCTTTAGTCTCTCCTCGTTATCGGTCCCCACATCGAGCAGAACCGGAAGGCAATGCTCCGGATGAATTCCGCCGAGTGCAGTGTAAAGGGCCATCTTGCCGATCGGAATGCCCATTCCGCCCGCACCCTGATCGCCGAGTCCGAGGATTCGCTCACCGTCGCTGACTACGATGCATTTCACGCCGTCGTAACGGGGATGATTCAAAATCTGATCGATGCGATCTTTATTCGGATAGCTGAGAAATACGCCTCGCGGCTTTCTCCATATCTCGCTGAAACGCTGGCAACCCTCACCCACGGTTGGCGTATACACCAGAGGGAGCATCTCTTCGATATTGCGAACTAGAAGCGCGTAGAACAACGTCTCGTTGGTATCCTGCAGGTCGCGAAGAAAGCTGTATTTGTTGAAGGAGGTCGGCTGATCCCGCAGTGCCTGAATCCGGCGCCCAAGTTGTTCATCGAGACTCCCCACGTGCGGTGGCAATAAACCGTGCAGGTCAAACACGTCGCGTTCGTGATCCGAGAAGGCCGTTCCCTTATTCAGACGGGAAGAATTGATCAAGTCATATCCCGAAAGAGAAACTTGGCAGGTCTCTTCTTTTGTTGTCTGCTCTAATGGCTCGCTCATATCCATATCTTCTCAATCCGGCCACCGGCCAGTGGCTTCGGTCTACCGCTTCTCCGCCAGACGTCCGGTCGCCAGCAGAATCCCATGCAGGAGAGCCTGCGGCCTCGGCGGACATCCCGGGATATACACATCAACCGGCAGAACTTTATCGACTCCTCCGAGCGACGCGTAGTTCTCGCCGAAAATTCCGCCACTGATGCCGCAGGCGCCCACGGCAACCACGACCTTAGCTTCAGGCGTCGCGCGGAAGGTCTTGAGCAGGGCCAATTCCATGTTCCTCGTGACCGGTCCGGTGACCAGGAGCATGTCCGCGTGACGCGGCGACGCCACGAAATGAATTCCGAAGCGCTCGATGTCGTAGATGGGATTGTTCAGAGCGCCGATTTCGAGCTCGCAGCCGTTGCATGACCCCGCGTCGACCTGCCGAATGGCGAGAGATCTCCCCAGCAGCTTTCGAATTTCAGCGTGTGCCGCCCGCCCAGCGGTCTCGATGTCCGTATCACTGTCCGGCGCTTTCAAGAGGCGATGCTGGGTACCATCCGGGTTCAACTCGTACTGTGCCGTGAGAACCAGGCGGCTGCGATCGCGGGTCGCGAGTTCGAATCCGCGGGTGATCCACACGGCCTCACCGCTTCCGGCCTCCGCGCACAAGCCACAGAAGACGCAGCGTCCGTAGTCCACCGTGACCGTTCGTTGGTCTCCCTGGTCTCGGACCGCGATGGCTTGGGTCGGGCACACGTCCGCCGCGGACCGGGCGTCGCGCCAAAGTGTGAAGTCAAAAACCGGCTTGCCCCGGAACGGCGGCGTCACGTCCGCGTCAGTCGCGGGGTAACCGGTGGTCACGATGCCGGTGCGGAGCGTCTGCTGGATAATCTTGAACATCGGTTACCGATCCGTCCCGGAGTAGGACAGGTTGAAACTCTTGTTGATCACTGGAAAATCCGCGATGATGTTTCCCTGGACCGCCTCGACCAGAGCCGGCCAGTTGTTGAGCGACGGGTCCTTGACCTTGCACCGTTCCAGGCGATTGCCGGGTCCGGTCCGGATCCAATGAATGATCTCGCCCCGCCATCCCTCCACCGCACTGATGGCGCACCGGTCTGCCGGGATCGTCTGAGGCGCCGCACAATGTGCGCCGTAGAGATTCTGTTCCGTCGCGGTTCTCACCATGCCGATCGACTCCTTCACCTCGTCGATGCGAACCTGCATTCGATGCCAGACGTCGCCCGCTTGATATACCGGGACGCGGAAGGAGAACTGCCCGTAGGCGGCGTAGGGATGATCGCGCCGAACGTCTAAATCGACACCCGAGGCGCGGCCTCCCACGCCCACGATGCCGAGGTCTCTGGCTTTCTCCGGCCGCAGGATCCCCGTGCGCTCCAGACGGTCGCGCGTCGAATCGGAAGAATGAATCATTGCGATGAGATCGTCGAACTCCCTGGCGAAGGCATCCATCGCGGCGCGAAGGGTATTCTGCTGACCGGGCTGCCAGGCCCTTCGCACGCCGCCCACGCAGACCGCGCCGCGCAGAAGACGGCTTCCTGTGAGTTGTTCATTCAACGTGAACAGCATTTCCCGCAGGCGGCTGGCGTGCGCATTTGCGACCGCGAACCCGACGTCCGTCGCGATGGCCCCAATATCGGCGACGTGGTTGTAGATGCGTTCCAGCTCCAGAAGAATCGTGCGAGTCATCAGGGCGGAGGGAGGGACTTCGATTTCTGCCGCCCTCTCGACGGCCTGGCAGAAAGCCGTCCCGTGAGAAAAACTGGAATCGCCGGAGATGCTTTCCGCCAGAAAAACGGCCCTATGAATCGGGAGATTTTCAAATAGCTTCTCCGTCCCCTTGTGTGTATAGAACATGCGCAACTGCAGGTACAGGATCGGCTCGCCCGCCACCGCGAAACTGAAGTGCCCAGGCTCGATGATGCCCGCGTGGACCGGCCCTACTGGAATTTGCAGAACACCTTCCCCGAGTGCCGGCCGATAGATGTGCCGTTCGCCTTCGAAGTGCGGTAGCGCCGTGTCCATCCGAAAGTCCTTGCGCAAGGGGTGAACGTCGGGCCAATTGTCATGCAAGGCCACCCGCCTGGGGTTGGGGTGCCCGGTCGCCGTGAGTCCAAACCAGTCCTGGATTTCCCGTTCCTGCCAGTTCACGGCCGGCAGTTCGGCCGAGAACGAGGGAAACTGGGGATCGCCGGCGGGTACCGTCGCCCGCACGATCAGATACTGCGGATTGCCTCTCTGTTCGAGAACGTAATAGTTGTAGAAAACACCTTCCTCGGAGCGCCGGTCCTCGGCAAACACAGTAACCATCCGAGCTTCGTATTCGCTGCGCAGGTGACCAACAACCGCCCGGACGTCCGGACTGCCGCACAGCAGGTAGATCTCGTCATCGCGCTCGGCGCGCATGGCCTGAACCTGCTCACCAAGAGCTTGCCGCAGTTCCGGAAAGGCCGGGAATCGTCGCATGGTCATCATTGCCCTGATACAATCTGCGCGGCATTTCGGATCAATTCGAACAAGGGGCCAGGCAGCCAGAATCCGAGGATCAAGAGAATAGAAGCGGAGAGGAGCACGGCCATGTCGCGCCAGGGATGCCATGGGGCTACGGGGCCTGCGTCGCCCTGTCCCAGGACCAGGCCGCTGACATGCAGCAACGCGCCTGCGAATATGCCGGTGCCAAACAGAACAAACAGGACGGCGGGTACGTAATGGCGAGCCGCAAACGCCGCGCGCAGGATCAGGAATTCGCTTTGAAACAGGCTGAACGGCGGTGTCCCGATGATCGCCAGGGTCGCCATCAGGAACACCGTGCCCGCCAGCGGCATCAGGCGGATCACCCCGCCTTTGATCTTACGGAATAGGTCTGTCTTGAAATGTTGGTACACGCTGCCGGCGCACAAAAACAGCAGCGACTTGGCCACCGTGTGAAACGTCATATGCAACATGAGCCCCAACGTGCCCAGCGGGCCGCCGACCCCCAGGGCGGTCACCATGATTCCCGCGTGATCGATGGTGTGATAGGCCAGCAGGCGCCGGAAGTTTCTCTGGACCAGCACGAACGGCACCGAGATGCCTATGGATAGGGTCCCGAACAGCAGCAGCAGGCGTCCTGGATAGTCCGCATCCAGGCAGCGGCTCGCCAGGATGTAGAACCGGATCATGCCGTAGAGCGCGCAGTTCAGTGTCGCCGACGACAGCATCGCCGCCGCCGGCACAGGAGCTTCGCTATAGGCATCCGGCTTCCAGGTATGCATCGGCGCGATACCCGCCTTGGTTCCATAACCGAGCAGAATGAGAATGAATGCAAACTTCATGGTGGTTTTGTCAAATTGTGGTGCATTCTTCACCAAGACTGACCAATTCAACCCTGCCAGTGTTTCCGCTCCCACCACCAGGTGAGCGGAGTAGTACGTCAAGATCGTCCCGAACAAAGCCAGCGATAATCCCACGCCGCCGATCATCGCGTACTTCCAAGCGGCTTCAAGGGAAGTTGCTCGACCGTACAGGGTGATCAGGAAAACTGTCGTCAGGGTGGTCGCTTCGATCGCCACCCACATGACTCCCAGGTTGTTGGCCAGAGCCACCAGGAGCATGGCAAAGACGAATAACGGTGTAAGCGTATAGTATTTCCGAAGTTTTGCGACCGTGACCGATCCCAGTACGTCTTCTTCGAACGCTTGATTCCGTTCATCATCGCGAAAGTAACCGACCGCGTAAATGGAGCAAAGCAAGGCGACGAATGCGGTCAGCAGGATTACCAGGGCGCTGAGCGAATCCGCGTACAAGGCGTCGTTCCACATGGAAATCGTTCCCGCCCGGAGTACCTGCGCGGCAAGTGCAACGGCGAACAGGAATAGAGCCGCGAAAGCCACAACGTTGATCATCTCCATCGCCGGACGCTTGCGGGCAGCGAACGAAAGGGCGCCCGCGGCCAATGGAATCGCGAGAATGGGGAACAAAATCATCCCCGGCGTCAACCTCGTAACCTCGAGAGTTTGCTGACATCCATCGAATCGAAAGTTTCCTGAATGCGGTAGACCAGGATTCCGAGTACCATCACGGCCACCAGGAGATCGAACAAGATTCCCAGCTCGACAATCAGAGGCATTCCGTAAGTGAGTGAGATCGCTGCGAGGAACAGACCGTTCTCAAGGGAAAGGAGAGCGAGCACCTGCATGATCGCTTTTCGCCGGGTAATCATCATGTAGAATCCGATGAGAAAAAGGGAGACGGCGACAGCGAGCGTGTTTTGGCCCAGGCTCGCCGGCGATGCCGATTCCCCTGTCCGCCGGAAGGATTCCGCGACTACATAGCCGACCGTCGTCAGCCCGCCTGAGATCAGCACCGAGAGCGGAACATTTACCAAGGGCGCGATCTCCTGTGCAATGTCGATTCTCTTCACGAGGCGTTCGAGCACGACGGGCAGCGCCACGGTTTTCAGGGCAAACGTGAGAATCGCCGCGATGTAGAGATGGGGCGCATGATTGAAGTAGGCGATGGTATTCGCGATGCCCGCCAGCAGGAACGACTGCACGGCGAACACCCGGATATTTGTGACCAGATATTTTTGACACACCATGGCGATCTGCAGAACCAGCACGAACGCCGCCATCAGCGTGATCATCCGGTTTCCGAATTGCGGGTCTTCAAAAAAATACATGGATGCGTCAGAATAGAAAAGTGGAAATCAGCGCCAGAGCCCCCAGGATGAAAGCCACCGCCAGCAATTCCGGCACGCGGAACAAGCGCAGCTTGGCATTGGCCGTCTCAACCAGTACGATCAAACAGCAAATCATCACGAGTTTCATCAGATAAAAACCCAGGCCCACGGCCACACCGCGCACGTTCCAAGCCGGGCTCAAACCAAACGGAAAGAATGTATTCACCAGCAGCGTCATGAGCACCAGTTGCTTCAGCCAAGCTCCCCATTCGATCAGCGCCAGGTACGGACCTGAGTATTCGAGGATCATCGCCTCGTGAATCATGGTCAGCTCGAGATGAGTTGCCGGGTTGTCGACGGGAATACGGCCGGTTTCGGCGATGAGGACGATGAACAGCGCCCCGAAAGCCAGCATTTGCGACGGCGCCAGAAATCGCCAACTCTGCCCGATCGCGACCTTCGCCATCTCGCTCAGGTTGGTGGAGTTCGCGGCAATCGCCACGGTGAAAATCGCGACCATCATGGCCGGCTCGGCGATCGCGGTCCTGATGTTCGTCGCCG
>Ga0209415_10004716_pt1 | contig 24872 bp, 20 predicted proteins | sample PeaSoiSIISIP2007_FD_187696 | JGI IMG/M metagenome (GOLD analysis project Ga0209415, IMG submission 187696) | Peat soil microbial communities from Weissenstadt, Germany - SII-SIP-2007 (SPAdes) (version 2) | ecosystem: Environmental > Terrestrial > Soil > Wetlands > Peat | place: Germany... | reverse complement strand
GAGTCAAAATCAGCGCCATTTGCTGAAATTGCCATGTTAGGCCACCATCCGTCGAATTAGCAGCGACAATCGCTTCATTGATGTCTTTGGGGCGCCAGTCGAAAAGGCCTTGAAGGTTGGTCTCATCGCCTCGAATGAAGGTGAAATAGTACGGCTGCATTGGGCTGATGTGTCCCGAGTTTGCAGTCATGAACTGCGCATTGTAGCCGAACGACTTGTTCGGAACTTTGGGCGGGTTCGGATTTCCTGGGGCCAGTTGCGTTAACGTCCAAGGTCCACCGTTGATATTGGCTACAACCGGCGCACTTCCCTGTAGGGACCAGGTTACGGGACCCCTGTCACCGGGGGAGTCACCGCCGCCGCAACCAGCCAATGCAATGATCACTTGAGCGATCACCAGCGCGTAGGCGTGCCGACGCACTGGCCCGTTGTTGCGCGCGGCATAGGACATTCTCATGAGCGTTACCTCCCAATGCACACACTCAGCCGCGTGGGCAGCCGTTGAGGGCGTTGTTGACCGCGGTGAGGATCTCGTCGATGGTGATCTTGCCGTCGTCGTTGATGTCGCCGGCGCGGCAGGGACCTAGCGGCGCGCCGATGAGGGCGATGTCGACGAGGGTCAGAATCTCATCGACGGTCACTTGGTTGTTGCCGTTGCAGTCGCCGGCGCAAGGCAACGGTGTAGGCGTCGGGGTCGGAGGCGCGGAACCAACCGGCGCCAGGCAGACACCGCGGAAGGCTTGATTGTTCAGCGCCGTGGCGAGCGTAGCGGCCGCGCCGGAGACGTTCTCGTCGTAGCCGCTCGTGTCGGTGAAGGTGAAAAGCGTCCCGCTGGTGCCGCTGGTCCCGCTGCTGGTGGCGTAAAGGGTCACCGTCGTCCCGGTCACGATGCCCGTGAGACCGTGCACCGTGTCTGCGGCAATGACGCCGCTGGCGATCCAGCTACCGCCGAGCAGCGAGTACTTCTGGATCTGCCCGCCGTTGGTGGTGTCGTCGGCGACGTAGAGCGTGTCGACGCCCGGAGTGCCGTCGAGATCGGCAAAAAAGAACGCGTCCGGGACGATGCTCGTCGGAATGCCCGGCAGGTTCGTGATGCTTTGCCCGGCGGTCGTCGGCACGCCGGTACCCACCGTTGCCACCCGGATACTCGTCTTCTGACTGGACACATACAGCTGACCGTTGAAGATATTGACCTGACGTATGTTCTTGCTGTCGGTGCTGAGCTCGATCGACGTCGTGCTTCCCAAGGTGGTATAGCGGACGCCGCCGTCGGCACCGCCGACCCAGAGGCTCATGCCGTCTGTGCTCACGGCGCTACGCGGGTTGTTGCCGTCCGCAAAATCGGTCAGCGCGGTCGAGGTATCGACGCTGCCGTCGAACCCGACGCGGCCGACCGTGCGCGGCACGGTCGCGGCGGCCGTACCCGAGAGCGAGCCGCTGCCCGGGAGGGTGCTCAGATAACCGGTCAGGAGGACATACCGGCCATCCGTAGACAGCGCCAGCAAGCCTTCTGAAACAGCGGTTCCGCTGGCCACCAGTGGATTGTTGGCGCCGCTGGCGGCCGTCGGCAAGCCGATCGACTGCACCAACAGCCCGCTCGGCGTGTACTCGTCGAGGAACACCGCCCCGCCACTGTTGGCCAAAGGCTCGAGCCCATCACCGACGCGGTAAATGACCAGGTTTCCAGGCGTAAAGGGATCAGCTTGGCCGGTACTACTAGACATCAATATGAATAGTCCGGTCGACAGCAATACGATAGCGCTCAGGACGTGTATCTTCCGCATGTCTCCTCCATCTCGACAAAGGGGGCGAAACAGGGTGCCGGGCCAAGCCGCGTGACCGCGTGCGGATGATTGCGCACGCGGTCACGCGTTATGCCCCGCGATCGGTTGCAGCGAACTACGCTCACTTGCACTTCAACGTGCTCCCGGGCTTGTTGAAGGTGCAGCTGGAGAAAGCCGCGTCGCCGCATTCCTGGCCGCTGGCAGCGAACCGAATGTGCGCCGTCACGGGCAGCGCCGTAGACGCGACGGCGTATGACCCCTTCTTGCCCGTCACGGTAAAGGTCACGAGCCCGGGCGTGGACGCGGACTTGTTCTGAATCACGACCTGGCTGATGCCGCCGATGCGCGACGTGCTCAAATCCGAATAGGTCCATTTGGTGCCGAGCCCGTTGACCTTCCAGCCCTTGTCGGGCGGATTGCTGAAAGCCCCGCCCGGGATGGTCGCATCGAGCACCGTTCCGGCCGTATCGTCGATGACGATCTCGAGGCCGTTGGCAAGCGGGTTGATCGCCGGGTTGAACGGGAAGGGAATCGTGAGCCGGCCGGCGAAGGTGAGTGTGTCGTCCCCCTCCGGCGTCTGCAGCTTGCCGATGGTCAAAGTCGCCTGCGTAACGCTGACGCATTGCGAGCTCGCCGTGGCCGTTGGCGTCGGCGTGGGCGTCGGCGTGCGCGTCGCCGCGGGCGCGTGTGTTGCCGTATTCACCGCCGTTGCCACCTTCGTCGCCGTCTTCGTCGCCGTGATCGTCGGGGTCGGGGTGCTGGTCCCCGTCGGCGTCGCCGTATTGGTAAACGTCGCGGTTGGCGTGACGGTCTTGGTGGGCGTCGCCGTTCCGCTGGGTGTCGCAGTCAGGGTATTGGTCGCGGTCGGCGTCGCAGTCAGCGTATTGGTGAACGTCGCGGTCGGCGTAGCGGTATCGGTCGGCGTGACAGTTGGGGTCGGGGTATCGGTTGGGGTCGGAGTGGCGGTATCGGTTGCCGTGCTGGTCGGGGTCGCCGTCGCAAAAGCCGGCGCGAGCGCGATGCCGCGGAAGACTTCTTTGGTGGGCGCGGTAATCCACGTCGACAGGCTGCCCGTGATGGTTGCGTTGAAGCCGCTGCTGTCGGTGAGCGTCTGGATGACCGCGTCGTTGCTGCTGCTTCTCACGTACAGCGTCACGGTCGACCCGCTCACGGTGCCGAAGATGGCGCGCGTGTTTGTTAACGCGACCGTCCCATTGGCCGTCCAGCTCCCGCTCACCAACGACCACTTGTAAATCTTCCCGCCATCGTCAGAGACGTAGAGAACGGTGCCGCTCGGGAGCGACGCGAAGAAAAAACCGTCGGGGCTGGTGCCGGCACCGGAGAGACTCAGCGCCGTGTCAGTCTGACCACTCGCCTCGGGTAGGCCCATGCCGATAGTCTTGACTTCGCTGCCACTGGGCGCCCCGTACAACTGGTCGCCGAAGATAAGCACCTGCCGCATATTCGTGTCGCTACTGTTCAGTTGCGTCGAGGTTGAGCCGCCGAGGCTCGCGTACGCCACCCCGCCGTGGCTGGGTTGGTTGGTTCCCGAACCCTGATTGCCGCTGATCCAGATGTTGCCGCCACCATCGCTGGTCGCGGAGCGCACATTGTTCTTGCACGCGAAATCGGTGAGCGCGGTCGTGGTGTCGACCGTGCCGTCGTATTTGACGATTCCGATGGTGCGCGGCACCGGACTGGTACCGGTGCAATCGGTGGAGCTTAGCGTGTTGGGTCCGGGGAGAGTGGTGTCGTAGCCTGTGAGCACTACGTATTGCCCATCGCTCGAATTGCTGAGGAGGCCTTCGATGGCGCTCCCGCTTCCCGAGGCGCCCTGGGCAATGAGTGGGTTGTTCGAGCCGTTGACCGTCGTCGGCAGCGCGATCGATTGCACGAGGGTGCCGCTCGGCGTGTACTCGTCGATGAAGACCGGGTTGCCGGTGAGGACCAGGCTCCCGCTGCCGTCGCCGACGCGATAGACGACGATGTTTCCCGGGGTGAACGGAGCGGGGGTAGAGGTTGCCGTGGCGGTCGCCGTGGCGGTCTGTGTCGGCGTGGTGGTGCTCGTCGGCGTCACCGTGTTGGTGTTCGTCGGCGTTGCCGTATTGGTGTTCGTCGGCGTCACCGTCGGCGTGTTCGTGGGAGTGTCCGTCGGCACGTCGGTTGGCGCCGGGGTCGGCGTGTCCGTCGGGGTCGGCGTATTCGTGTTTGTGGGAGTGGACGTGCTGGTCGCGGTATTCGTCGGCGTATTGGTCGGCGTCGGCGTGGGGGTCGGCGTCGCCTGCACGGGCGCGCCCGCGATGCCGCGGAAGACTTCGAAGGTCGGGACGGCGGTGACCCACGGCGCCGGGGTAGCCGCCGGGATCGTCGCGTTGAAGCCGCTGCTGTCGGTGAGCGTGGCGATCACGTGGTCGTCGGTGCTGCTTCGCACGTAGAGCGTCACGGTCGACCCGCTCACGGTGCCGAAGACGGCACGCGCGTTTGCGTACGCGACCGAACCGTTGGCGGTCCAGGTACCGCTTGCCAACGTACCGCTCGTCAACGAGTACTTCCGGATCGTGCCCTGCGTATCGTCGGCGAGGTAGAGCACGGTACCGCCAGGCAGCGACGCAAAGAAAAGGCCATCGGGGCTCGTGCCGCTGCCCGAAAGGCTCAGCGTCGTGTCCGTCTGACCACTCGTCGTCGGGAGGCCGGTGCCAATAGTTTTCACCGCGCTGCCGTTGGCCGCCCCGAACAACTGGCCACCGAAGATCTGTACCTGGCGCATATTCGTGTCGGTGCTGTTCAGCTGCGTGGAGGTCGAGCTGCCGCGGGTCGTGTATCTCACCCCGCCGGTACCGGCCGTTCCCTGATTGCCGCTGGCCCAGAGATTGGTGCCGTCGCTGCTGGTCGCGGAGCGCACGTTGCTGGCGCACGCAAGATCGTTGAGCGCGGTCGTGGTGTCGACGGTGCCGTCGTACTTCACGACGCCGATGGCGCGCGCAACCAAACCGGGGGTGGGCGTCCCAGGCGTCCCACCGGGGGTGGGAGGGCAAGCCAAGTTAGACAATACAATTGGTGTTGGTGTCTTAGTACCGGCTGGTAGTGGTGTGTTGGTGGCGGCAACAGGAGTGGCAGCGTAACCGGTGAGCAGGATGTACTGGCCGTCCGCCGAGTCTGCGATGAGGCCTTCGACGGCACTCCCGCTCCCCGAGGCCCCCTGGGCGATGAGTGGTTGGTTAGAGCCGTTAACGCTCGTGGGCAGCGCGATCGATTGCACGAGAGTGCCGCTCGGCGTGTACTCGTCGAGGAAAACCGGGTTGCCGCTGAGGACCAGGCTCCCGCTGCCGTCGCCGACGCGATAGACGATGATGTTGCCGGCAGTGAAGGAGCCGGCCTGACTGGTTCGGCCGAGCACCAGAACGAACAGCGCGATCAGGGCGGATTGAACGACGGTTCTTACAGCGTGCGGTTTGGACATAAATCCTCCAGTCTGGCGATGTCGATGTGCGGTTCAGCTCACCACGGGTCACGGCGCCGACAGCGGCACCGTGCCGGCGCAGTACACCGCGCCTTTGTTTTCGTCCACGAAGCTCGCCACTACGCTGGCGACGGTGCTCTGTGCGACGCTGTTCAGGCACGTCGGGCAGTTCACCGTCTTGGCGCTGGCCGTCTCGTACTTCGTGAGGCACGACGCGGGCTTGCCCGTTCCCTGCTCGCACGCCAGCTCGTCGAAGGGCTTCCCCTTGAAGGCAGCGTCGGCCTGCTTGCTCTGACACGTCGTCATGCACTTATCGAGTGCCGTTAGATTCTTCATCACGGCATCTTCGCACTTGTCGGAGCTTTGGTCGGGAGGAACGAATCCCGTGTCACTGCTGTTGAAGGGGGTCGTGCCGGCGCAGTAGATCTGCCCATCGTTCCCCTGCAAGAAGGTCATGACGGCATCAGCGAGACCGCTCTGTGCGCCGGCGCCCAGGCACGTCGGGCATGTCCCCTTGCCGAGCAGCTTCGCGCTGGCCGTGTTGTAGACGGCGCGGCAGGAAGAGGGTTTGCCGACCCCTTGCTGGCAAGCCTGTTCGTCGAAGGGCTTCCCTTTGAAACCGGCGTCGGCCTCCTTTTTCTGGCACGTCATCACGCAGCCGGCCAGTTTGGTCAGATTCTTGATCACGGCGCCTTCACAGGAGCTGGTGTTCTTGTCGGGGGGCACGAAACCCGTGCCGGCTGCGCCGGGCGTCGGCGTCGGGCCGCCGGGCGTGATGGTCGCGGTCGGGGTCGGGGCTCCCGGCAACCCCGGCGCCAAGGCGACGCCGCGGAAGGCTTCATTTGCGGGTGCCGTCGCCACAACGCTGAGGCTGCCGCTCATCGATCCGTTGAACCCGCTGCTGTCGGTGAGCGTCTAGAGCGTGCCGGCGGTGTTGGCCGAGCCGCTACCGGTCGCGTACAGGGTTACCGTCGTTCCACTGACGGAGCCGGCGACGCCGTACAGCTGATCGGCGCTGGGCGCAATCGTATTGTTCAGTGTCCACGAACCGCCGACGAGCGACCACTTTTGAATCCCGGCGCTGTCATCAGCCACGTACAAGGTATCGATTCCGGAACCGCCGAGGGACGCCATGAAGAAACTCTCCGGCGCACCCGTCATCTCGAACCCCGGCAGCGGGGTCATGGTCTGGCCGCCGGTGGTTTGGAGGCCCGAGCCCACCGTGCCGATGAAATCGATGCTGGTGTCCTGCGACGAGACGTACAGCTGGTTGCCGAAGACGTTCACCTGGCGGCCGTCGCCGTAGGTGCTGCTGATCTGCGTGGACGTCGTGCTGCCGAGCGTCGTGTAGTGAATCCCGCCCGTGGTGCCGATCGCTTTGCCGCCACCGCTCAGCCAGATGTTCGTGCCGTTGTCGCTCGCGGCGCTGCGCGGCTTGTCGCCGCTCGCAAAATCGGTCAACGCCGTCGACGTGTCGACGGCGCCGGTGTACTTGACCCGCCCGACAGTGCGCGCCACCGTGTCCGACGTCGTGCTGCTGAGGTTGGCGGCCCCGACCGCCGCGTCATAACCGGTGAGCAGCAGGTACTGACCATTGGCGGACACGGTCAGTTGTCCTTCGGTGCCGGCGCTCGCGCTGGCGATCAGTGCGTGGCTCGCGCCGCTGTCCGTGATCGGCATGCCGACCGACTGCACCAACGTGCCGCCGGGAGTATATTCATCGAGAAATACCGGAAAACCCACGCCTCTGTGCAGCGCGCCCGAACCGTTGCCGACGCGATAGACCACGATGTTGCCGGCGGTGAACGCGGCCGGCGTCGGCGTTCGCGTCGGTGACGCCGTCTTGGTCGGCGTGGCGGGCGGCGTCGGGCTGGGCCCCGGAGTCGGCGCGCCCGGAGCCAACGCCACACCGCGGAAGGTCTCGTTCGGCGGCAGCGTCGCCAAGCTGGTGAGCGTCCCGCTCATCATGCCGTTGAACCCGCTGCTGTCGATCAGGCCGTAGAGGGTACCCTCGATGTTGTTGGAGCCGCTGCCGGTGGCGTACAGGGTTACGGTCGTCCCATTCACGGTGCCGGTGACGCCGTAGAGAACATCCGGAGAAGCGGAAACGGAATTATTGAGATTCCACGTGCCGCTCACGAGCGACCACTTCTGAATCCCGTCCTTCGTGTCGGCCACGTACAGAGTGTCGATCCCGGCGCCGCCGAGGGCCGTCATGAAAAATCCATCGGGGTTCTTGGCCATGTCCGTCGTTGTGTCGATACCAGGCAGCGCCGTGATGCTTTGGCCGGCAGAGGTCGGCGCTCCCGAGCCCACCGTTCCGAACAGAATTCCCGAGGAATCCTGCGAGGAGACGTACAGCTGGCCGCCGAAGATGTTCACCTGCCGGCTGTCGATGATGTCGGCGCTGAGCTGCGTCGAGGTCGTGCCGCCTAGGGTGGCGTAGTGCACCCCGACCGAGCTGCCGGTGGCGTTCGCTCCGCAGGTCAGCCAGATGTTCGTGCCGCCGTCGCTGGTGGCGCTGCGCGGCTTGTCGCCGCTGCAGAAGTCGGCCAACGCCGTTGTGGTGTTGACGATGCCGTTAAAATCGACCCGTCCCACGGTGCGCGCCACCACGTCCGACGTGGAGCTGTTGAGACCGGCCGTGCCGACTGCCGCGTCATAGCCGGTGAGCATGAGATACTGCCCGTTGGCGGAGAGCGTCAGCTGCCCTTCGGTGCCCGCCGTGCCGCTGGCGACCAACGGTTGATTCGAGCCCTTGACGGTCACCGGCAAGGGCACCGATTGTTTCAACGTCGCGGTGCTGCCGGAGATCATGTACTCGTCGAGAAACACCGGGAAGCCGTTGCCGCTCACCAGCGTCGCCGTGCCGTCGCCGATGCGATAGGCAACGACGTTGCCGAAAGTGAACGGCCCGGCCGTCGGCGTCTTGGTGCCCGTCGGTGTGCGTGTTGGGGACAACGTCTTGGTCGGCGTGAGCGTCGGGGTCGGCGTAATGATCGTTGGGGTCCGGGTGGGCGTGTTGAAGAAGCCGGTGGGTGTGGGCGATGGGGTCGGCGTGGCGGCGGAAACCGGTGCCAGCGCCGCACCGCGGAAGGTCTTGTTCGCAGATGCCGTCACCAACAGGCTGAGACTGCCGTTGATCGAGCCGTTGAAGCCGCTGGTGTCACTGAGGCTGTAGAGCGTCCCGGCGTCGTTGTTCGAGGTGCTGCCGGTGGCGTACAGGGTCACGCTCGACCCATTCACGACTCCGGCGATGTCGTAGATCTGGTCGGACGCCGGCTGGGCGATTGCGTTGTTCAGGGTCCAGTTGCCCATGACCAGGGACCACTTTTGAATCCCAAGACTCTCGTCGACGACGTACGCCGTGTCGATCGCCGAACCACCAAGCGCCGCCATGAAGAACCCTTCGGGCTTGCCGCCCGAGTCGGTGGTGGACGTGATCAGCCCGGTGATGGTTTGGGGGCTGGTCGTCGGCTTACCCGACCCAACCGATCCCAACAGAATTCCGGAGGACTTGTCCTGCGCCGAGACGTAGAGCTGTCCGCCGAAGATGTTCACCTGCCGGCTGTCGGTGATCGTCGTGCTCAGCTCGGTGGATGTCGCGCTGCCGAGGGTCGTGTAGTGCACACCGACGGTGGTGCCGGTCGCGTTTTTTCCGCAGGTCAGCCAGATGTTGGTGCCGTTGTCGCTCGCGGCGCTACGCGGCTTGTCGGCGTCGGAGAAGTCGGTCAGCGCGGTGCTCGTATCGATGTTGCCGTTGAAATCGACGCGCCCGACGGTCCGCGGCACCGTGGCCGCCGCTGAGCTCGTGAGCGAGGAGGGACAGGAAGCCAGGATGCAGTCGTAGCCGGTGAGCAGCAGATACTGGCCGTCGGCGGAGCGGGTCAGCTGGCCTTCGGTGCCCGCCGTCCCGCTGCCGATCAAGGGCTCGTTTGACCCGCTGGGGCTGGTCGGCAGTGCGACCGACTGCTTCAGGGTGCCGGAGGTGGTGTACTCGTCGAGAAACACCGGAGCGCCGACGCCGGCCGCCAGCGCCGTCGAGCCGTCGCCAACGCGATAGACGACGACGTCACCGGGTGTGAAGGACGCCGCCTGGCTGACCGCGCCGAACATGACGACGAACAGGCCAGCGAGCACCGATGGGACGACCGTGCCCATGTCGTTGTAGTGTTTGTGCATTACTCCCCCCTACATTGTTGAGGTGACGGAATTGGCTTCCCGAGCGTTTTGTGGCGGACGACATACCATCCCATACGTGATGCCTTTACGTGATGCCTTGATGTTTCCCCCGTAAAGGATCGATGAACCTTCCGTGTCTGTGCTGTGACTACGCCGGTTTCGCTTGATTCAGCCGCGCGATGTGGAAATGAGTGCGCCCAACCAACCATCGCGAGAGGCGTGGATGCCTCAGAAGAGGAAGGATTGACGCTCACGCAACGGTGTCGGGTGGCGCGTTCAAGGGTCAGAAGCTAACAACGGACGTCATCCTCGATGCCACCCAAACCGCCCTCGCAACGCTGTGCACGGAGGGAAAGACGTCGACGTTCAATTTCACCGGCGTCCAAGGCGAGTCGACGCTCGCCGTCGCCCCGTAATCAACCGCGACGCAATTGTGGGTATCGTCTGCTCGGCATGTCCTGCGTATCAGTAGCGGTAGCGCGGCCGCGCACACCGTCTACCCGCCACGCAAACTTTGCTCCGCAGTCTATCGGGGTTGAGGCCGAGCGCCTCACAACACCAGACAAACGACCACGGGCGGTGCGAACGTCGCTCGTCCAGCCAGCGCCGTGAAGCCTCTCCTACGGCGCCGCCCAATTCAAGATCATCGAATGCTTGGAGAAGAATTGCCGCGACGAGTCGGTGCGGAGGGGATCCGCGAAGTGCCGGCGCTTCTTGAGTTTCGGTGTCCATTGCCCGCAATTGCTAAGAGCTGCGAGTTCCGATGCCGATCGGACCTCAGCCTTAGGACAAGCCGCAACCGTCCGTCAATCCCGCACTTCGCCCTCAGTTGACACTGCTTCGCCGACTGCGCCCGCCTTCGCACTGACGCGGGCGCGTTTGCGGCGGGAATAGTGGCGCGTCACCCAAGTTTCATCGGCGCGTAAGCGTTGGGCAAAGTCACGGGTGATAGACGAGCGTGACATGACCCGATCTCTTCAGGAACTCGTCGATGAAGTACGGCTCGAGACGGGCGGCGTCGACACGAATTGGATGTCCGTGCCGATCGGCGGCGGTGAGCCTCGCCAGCAGGGGCACACGGGTATCAAGGGGCTCATGCTCGCCATCCTGGAAGATGCGCTGCGCTGCTATTGGAGCCCGGTCGATGGGATTCGCAGTGAGGCGGAATACTGGGCGACGAATACACGGCGGGATTCGCCGTTCTGCTTTCCGACGGTGTGCGAGATTTTGGGTCTCGATGCCGAAGCGGTGCGCGCCGCGATGGCGCAGAAGCGCGCCGTCTCCACCTCGCGGCGCCGGGCCGTGCACCACAGTCGGCCGAACGTACAGCGCGCCAGCTGCGTGATCTTGCCCAGCGTTCAGTCCAGGAGTCAGCTCCGACGCTGATTCCCTCTGCGGCATCTATGAGTCTCCGCAATCGTGTGGAAACCTGGGTACTGCTCATATCGCCGCTCGTGCTGCTCTCGTTCGCGATCGAAGCGGCGTTGCTGCACCGATCGCGGCAGAACGGCCGGCGGGACCTACGCGGCTATGAACGGGCCGATACGGCCGCCAGCCTGGCGATGGGCGTCGGGAACGTCGTCATCTCTTTTGCGGTCCACGGCCGGATGCTCAGTCTGTACTCCTGGCTGTACGATCACCGGCTGCTCGATATCGGGAACGGGCTTGCCGTCTGGGCGGCGCTCTTCGTCCTCGAAGACTTCACGTCGTACTGGTGGCACCGCGCATCGCACGAGGTGCGGTGCCTGTGGGCCGCGCACGAGAATCATCACTCCAGCGAGCGCTTCAACCTCTCGACCGCACTGCGCGCCTCCTGGACGACGCCATTCACCATACCCCTCTTCTACTGGTGGCTGCCGCTCGCGGGCTTCCATCCACAGCTCCTGTTTGCCCAAGTGGCAGCGAGTCAGGCCTACCAGTTCTGGATCCACACGGAAGTGATCGGACCGCTCGGGCCGCTGGAGCGGGTGCTCATCACCCCGTCGCACCACCGCGTCCACCACGCGGCGAACGCCCCGTATCTTGACCGCAACTACGGTGGCGTGCTGATCATTTGGGATCGCCTTTTCGGCACGTTTGCGGAGCAGAGCACACCGCTGCAGTATGGGCTCACCACAAACATCGACACCTACAACCCGGTGCGGATCGCGATTCACGAGTGGGCAGCCATATATCGCGATATGTTACAGCCAGCGCCACTGTGCGTGCGCCTGGCACGCGTGTTTGGGGCGCCGGGTCGAGTCCCGCCCGGGGTGGCTGCACCGTGATCGAAATGCTGCGTGCCAGCCTCAACGCGACCTCTCTCCTCTTTCTCGAAGCTGCGCTTCGCGCCAGCGCTGCAACCCTCGGCGAACAGAGGCGGCGTCAAAATCGAGGACGCCACAGATATATTCGAAGGAGAATCCGGACACCTCGTCCCGGGAACAGACCGCGCCCTCCTCAGTACCCATGATCCACTGCGCCGCCTCCGCGAAGCTTCGGTGGCCCGTGTGTACATACTTCTGAAAACGAGCGATCGCGTCTTCGAGCACCGCAATGAGGAGTCGGTACTCGCCGCTCTTGCTGAGCGCCTGCCGTCGCCTCGTCGCGAAGAACTGTGACGGGAGCACGGCATCAGGCTGAAAGGGCTGTTCGGTCTGCCCGACCATAGGATGCCCGCCTATCGCGGCTTTCCCACCCGCGTGGTCGTGACCCATTCGCCCGCTGGCGTCGTCGTTGTCCGCACGCGGCACCGAAATTGACGCTACGAAGCGCTGGGGCGCGCGCCCGTAATCATCTCACTCGCAGCTCATCTCGCTTGCGGTGGCACGCAACTCATGCTCGGCGCGCAGCCAGTCTTCGATATCCTGCCCGGGCGTAGCGCCCCGGGCGAGAAAGAGTTCGAAGGCGCGCTGAGCGATGCGGTCATGCATCGCCTGACTTTCGGTTCGCTGATCCTCGGAAATGTCTGTCATCCCTTCTCTCCTCCCTCGTGCAGCGTCGTCTATGCGTAGGCCGACACGGTGCTCACCTTGGACCTTACCACGTGTTTGCAGCTGCCGCGTTTCGCAGACGCGAAGATTGTGTGAACCCGCGCGCACGGTGTCTGGCCGTTCCTTTCGGGGTCACACTGTGGAACGCCACCGTGCACGCGGGGCACACGGCCGGTCCGCGTCGCAAAGAATTCATCGGCCGTTCACCGACGGGCAACCGTTGTCGGCTAATCTAACCACGGGGCAAGGTTGGGTCGTGAACAGGCGACCCGCTGCATCGGCGACGTGATGAACGAACCTCCGCATACCTACCGGCCGTACGGCGAGGAGCTGCAAATCCTCCGCCGCCAGATCCTCGAAATGGGCGGCCTCGTCGAGAAGCAGATCGCGGATGCCCTGGGCGCTTTGGTGCGGCGCGATTCCGGGCTGGCGCGGGAAACGATCGCGCGCGATCACACCGTGAATCGCATGGACGTCGAGATCGACGAGCTGTGCATCCGCCTGCTGGCTTTGCATCAGCCGACGGCACGCGACCTGCGGCTGATCACCACCGGCCTCAAGATCACCACCGATCTCGAGCGTGCGGGGGATCTCGCCGCGAATCTCTGCGAACGCGCGATCGAGCTGAACCAGGAGTCGCAGCTCAAGCCGCTGATCGACATCCCACACATGGCGGACATCGCGCAGCGCATGTTGCACGACAGTCTCGACGCCTTCCGGCGCGAAGACACGGAGCTCGCCCTGCGCGTGTGCGCCGCAGACGACACCATGGACCACCCTCAATGATCAGCTCTGCCGTGAGCTACTCACCTACATGGCGGAGAATCCGCAAACGGTGTCGCGAGCGGTGCGCCTGTCGTTTGTCGCCAAGTACCTGGAGCGCCTCGCCGATCACGCCACCAACATCGCCGAGATGGTCGTCTTCATGGTCAAAGGCACCAGCATCCGGCATCTCGCCCCCGTGCCGGAGAAGGTCTGAGGCCCGCGTCCGCGCGGTCGCCGACGGCCTCTCGGTCAGCCGGCACCGCTCTTCTTCCCCAGCAAGTCCCAGCGATTCAGGTACTCCCAGATGCGGTTGTGTCGCTTGGCAGTTGGACCATCTAACATCTTATAGGCACGCGCCTGGCCGAACGCGGTGGCTGGGACGACGAACACGTCGCGCTCACCGTGGGTGACTAAGATCCAAGCGTCCGGTGCTGTGTCTGACCGCCTGCCGTGACGAAGGTTCCATTGCCGCCCAGGGTACCGGTACTCGTAGACGCTGCCGCCGGATGTGGTGCGGCGTACGTACACCGCCCGCCGTGCCGCCCGTACGGCGATGCGGAGCGTGCCAGCGACGAGCAGATCCATCCCGTCATGGCTGACCACAACGACCGAATAGCCTCGACGGCGCAGCAGTGCGGCGACGTCGGTGACCGCCTGTTGGTGGAGACGCGTCGTTCGTAGCAGCATGACGTTTGTCGAGTGATCGCGGTCCTCGAGGGCGCCGGTCGACTTCCGCGTCGGTGCGTGATCCGCAAAGGCACCCATTGGTTGGTAGGGCTGACGCGCTCTGGTCGAGCGTGGCTCTGCGACGCTATGCATTGCAAAGGACATACACGGCGAGGGCCAACGCCCATACGACACCGCCGGTCAAGACCCAATCAAAGAGCCTCTGGATTCGCGGGTCCGTTTGATCCCCGCGTTGCGGTAAGGCGAGCCGCGGACCGCAACGCGTTGCCTTCGCTGAGGTACGAACCGGTGCAGCCTGCATCGTAGAGGCATGGTACGCTGCGGTGGTGAAGTGCGCGTGCATGAACGATGAAGATTGGGTGACAGTTCAAAATCAAGAACGGAAGTTGAGCGGCGCGGGTATTGCCGAAGCGCAATGCGGTAGCGCGAGCGACGGTACGTGTGCTGGCCCAAACGCGCGGGCTGGTATCCGGGTTCGGCCAGGACCTGAATCTCGCCAACGCCACACATTACGAGTTGTTGCCGGGCTTTCGCGCCGAGCGCCTCGAACTGGTGGGCAACACCGTGCTCGGCGGCGCCTCCCTGGCGCTGATTGGGTTGGTTGAGAAACAAGGCGAAGCGGCTGGCCAGGGCTAGCGGTGATCTGCGACGCTGAGCGGCAGCCAGCACGGCAGCGTAACGCGACGTTCATATTCGCGTGCTATGGGTTGGCGACGCATGAGCGCGCAAACACACAATGCACCCCCTGCTTCGTGGGATCCTGAGCTGCTCGCCAGCATCCTCCACGAGATCGCAACGATCCACGCCGACATGCTCCGCCTCGAACAGCAGCATCAGTCCAGGATCGCCGAGGCGCATGAGTCGTTTCGGGAAAGCGCCCGGAACCTGCTGCACTACCTGGCACTGCGGCGGCACGACGTGCGCGGGCTTCAGGAGAAGCTGGCATTGCTCGGTCTCTCGTCGCTCGGGCGCACCGAATCGCACACGTTGGCGGGCCTCGAAGCGGTGCTGACGATCGTCCACCACCTCTCCGGCCACCAATCCGAGAATCCACAATACGCCCCGGCCCCGACGTTCGACGCGGGCAAGGCGCTGCTGCACACCCACACGGCTGAGCTCCTTGGGCCGCGCCCGTCCAAGCGGGGGGTTCGGATCATGGTCACCATGCCATCCGAGGCGGCCAGCAACTATGATCTGGTGCGCGAGCTGCTTGCCCAGGGCATGGACGTCGTGCGTATCAACTGCGCCCACGACGAGCGACAGGCTTGGGCGGCCATGATCGAGAACCTGCGTCGGGCCATGCAAGAGCTCGGGCGCACGTGCCGGGTCCTGATGGACGTCGCCGGTCCCAAGCTGCGCACGGGTGCGATTGACGTTCGCTCGCAAGTGGTCAAATGGCGCCCGCAACGGGATCTCTACGGGCGCGTCAATGCGCCGGTCCATGTGTGGCTCACGCCTGCGGATCAGCCCGAGCCTCCGCCGGCGCCGGCCGGCGGCTCATTCTTGGTGCACCGTGAGCTGCTCGAACGGTGCCGCAGCGGGGATCGCTTGAAGTTCATTGACCTGCGGGGGAAGTCGCGGACCGTGGAGTTGCAGAAGCACGTTGGTCCACATCGCTGGGGAGCGTCGAACGAAACGGTCTACCTCGCCGCCGGCGGCGTCCTGCAAATCACGCACGCTCCCAAGACCGGCCATGAGCTCTCCGGTGCCGCCGCGGTGGGGGCACCGGCGCCGGCGGCGCAGTTCATCTTGCTGGCTCCGGGTGACACCTTGATTCTGACGCGGGCGCAAACGCCCGGGCAGCCGGCGCTGCGCGACCCCGAAGGCAAGGTGCGGCGCCCGGCGATGATTCCCTGTACTGAGCCCGCGATCTTTGCCGATGTACGACCCGACGAACGCATCTGGTTCGACGACGGAAAGATCGGCGGGGTCATCACCGACGTCACCCCCGACGAGATTCATGCCCGCATCACCTCCGCCAAGCCGAGCGGCGACAAGCTGCGGGCCGACAAGGGCATCAACCTGCCGGACAGCGATTTGCACCTTCCGCCGCTCACCCCCAAGGACATTGAGGACCTCGCCTTCGTGGTGCAGCACGCGGACATGATCGGCTTCTCCTTCGTCAAGCGGCCGGAGGATATCCTCCTTCTGGAGAAGCATCTGATGCGCCTTGGCGCCCCAGACCGAGGTGTCGTGCTCAAGATCGAGACCCGCAGTGCCTTTGAGCGCCTGCCGAACCTCCTGCTGACGGCGATGCGCAACCGACGCGTCGGTGTGATGATCGCGCGGGGGGATCTCGCGGTCGAGGTGGGATGGGAGCGACTGGCCGAGGCCCAGGAAGAAATTCTCTGGATCTGCGAAGCCGCTCACGTCCCGGTGATCTGGGCCACACAAGTGCTGGAGAACCTCGCGAAGAAGGGCGTGCCCTCGCGTGCCGAGATCACCGATGCGGCAATGGGAGAGCGCGCGGAGTGCGTCATGCTCAATAAGGGCCCCCACCTCGTCGAGGCAGTGTGCGTGCTCGACGACATCTTGCGGCGGATGGAAGCACACCAGAGCAAGAAGAGCGCGCGCCTGCGCTCACTGCGCTTGTCGGCGTTGACCTGAAACCTCTACTCCGCAGCTATCGCAGCGCCCACTTCAAGGTGCCGAAGCTGCTAGCCACTCCACCCCGAGCGGTACAGCAATTGTCTCGAGATCACTCGCCAAGGACTGCGTGCTGCGCATCCCACCAGCCGCCGCCCAGCGCCACGAACAGGGCCACGGTATCCTGGAGACGCTGCGCGCGTCCGCCGATGTAGCCGATCGTAGCTTGCTCATACTGGCCGTTCGCCGTCAGCACCTGGAGATAATCGGCCAGACCGGCGCGGTAGTTCACCTGGGCCAGCCGCAACCCTTCTTGCGCCGCCTGGTACTGCCGCGATTGCGCCGCAACCTGCTGCGCATCATGCTGCAACCCCCGCAATGCGTCGGCAACTTGCGCCAAGCCACTCAGCACCGTCTGCCGATACGTGGCCAGCGCCTGCTGGTAGGCGTCACCGGCGGCGCGCCGCTGAAACCACAACGTACCGCCGTGAAACAACGGTGCCGTCAGGCCCGCGCCGAGCGTCCAGAGGCGACTCTCCGGAACGATCAGGTCCGTCAACGAGGTGTTGTTCCATCCGTAGCTGCCGCTCAACGTGAAGCTCGGAAACAGTGCCGCCGTAGCGACGCCGATTTCGGCGCTCGCGCGATGGAGATCCGCTTCCGCCGCGAGGATGTCGGGGCGCCGCCGTACGACCTCTGACGGCAACGTCAGCGGTAGCTCGCCGGGCAGACTCAACGCCGAAAGCTCGACACGCGGCGACGCCCAGTTCGGCGGCTCTTGGCCGAGCAACGTGGCGAGCAGATGTTCCGTCTGCGCCAGCTTCTGCTCGAGCACCGGGAGCGTCGCTTCGGTGGCAGCGAGTTGCGCTTCGAGTGCCAGCTCGCCTGCATACGCCACCGTCCCCGCGCGCGCCTGCGCTGCCGTGATCTGCGCCTGATCGCGCTCTTCTGCGATCAGGCGGCGCGTGGCGGCGACCTCGGCGGCGTAGGCGGCTTCTGCGATCGTTGCGTTCACCACGTTGCCGACGAGTGTGAGGTACGCCGCAGCCGTCAAGTAGCGCTGCGCGTCGACTTGGGCTTGTTCGCTCTCGATGGCGCGGCGCTCGCCGCCGAACACGTCGAGCGTATACGCGACGGTGCCGCCGAGCGTGTACAGGTTGAAGGTGCGCCCTGCGGTGCTGACGCCGGGCAGCACGAAACGCTCGCGCGCGGCGCCGGCGGTCGCGTCCACTTGCGGAAAGAACACGCCATACCCGGCGCGCAGCGCGTCTTCGCTCGCCCGCAGGCTGGATTGCGCTGCTTGGAGGGTCGGATTGTTGCTGACCGCGGCGTCGATCCGGGCATCCATCGGCGGCGAGCGGAAGAGCTTCCACCAATCAGCCGCGACCGGCGCATTCGGCTCGAACTGTTGTGCCTGGCCGTCGGCACGAACGGTGCGGCTCGGAGTGCCTCGACGCGTGTACGCGTTCGCTGCGGGCGCCCGCGGCGGCGCGAAATTCGGTCCGACCGGACACCCGAGCATGCCGGCGAGCGGCACGGCAGCGAGCACGGTCGCCAACCATCCGCATTTCATCATCAGCTCACAGCACCTTCTCGCTTTCAGTCCGTTCCCTTCACTCAGCTTTGATGTACACGTCGACGAGCTGCCCAGGGTACACGCGAGCGTCAGCCTTCTTGAATCGAAAGACGATGGGTAAGACGCGGAGATCGACGCGTTCGGTGCGCTCGTTGGACAGCTCGATCTTCGGCGAAACGTACGGCTGTACCCGCACGAACTCGAGCGGGATCCGCACGTCCGTGCCACGGATATACATCTGCGCTTCGAGCTGCTCGAGCGTGTGCAGCTTGGCGATCAAAATCTCGTCGACGTAACAACGCACTGCGACATAGTCCTGCGGCGCACCCATGACGACTACCGGCGTGGCGCTCTGCGTGTACGTGTCGAAGGTTCCCTGCGACGAGATATAGCTGCCGACGGCAGCGTTGATCGACAAGATGGTGCCGTCCGCCGGCGCGTGGATCACGTACTTGGCGAGCAGCGCCTGGCCGGCGGCGGCCGCTTTTGCGAGCGCGTTGTACTGTGATTCCTGGTTGCGGACGTCGAAGCTCCACGCGCCGGCTTTCACCAGGGCCAGCTGGCGCTGCGCCACCGCAAGGTTTGCCTGCGCGACGCGGACCGCATTCCTGGCGTCATCCAACGCGTTCCGGCTCACCGATCGCGGATCGGTCGCGTATGATTGCTCCTGTTTTGCCAGCTGATCCTGTGATGTCTTCAGGCTCGCCTGCGCCATCGCGAGCTGCGCGACGGCGACGTCGAGGTTTTCGGGCCGTGGTTGCGCGCGCAGCTCTTCGAGCAGCGCGTGAGCGGCTTCCGCTTGCGCCTGCTGCTGCTCGGTAACCGCGCGCTGCACCGAGTCTTCGATGTGCACGAGCGGCGTGCCGCGGCTGACCGTCGCGCCCTCGCGAACCAGAATCTCCGTCACCGTGCCGGCCACTTCCGGATAGACGTTGATGTTCTCGCCGCTCGCCTGATCGCTCTCGATGATGCCGTTGGCGAAGATGCCGTGATCGTACGGATTCGGGGCCGGATTGAAGACCGGCGGCAACGGCTGCGGCCGGACAGCGAACAGCGCGGCGCTGACTATTCCGGCGACCATGCCGATGATCGACAGGGTGAACAAGATCCTATTGCGCACGGCTGCTCCCCTCGACGACGCCGGTGATGCGGCCGTCTTCCATCGTCATCGTGCGGTCCGCGAATTCTTGGATGCGACTGTCGTGGGTGACGATGACGATGCAGCGCGTCTCGTTCAGGACGTGCGTGCGTACGAACTCGACGATGCGTCGCCCCGTGTCGCCGTCCAGTGAGGCGGTCGGTTCATCGAAAATCAAGAGATCGGGCTCACCGACGATCGCGCGCGCGATGGCGACGCGCTGCTGTTCGCCGCCACTCAGCTTGATCGGTGGCAGTTCAGCGCGCGCCTGCAAGCCCACGATGTCGAGGTAGTGCAGGGCCGCCGACAGTGACGGCGCCCACGGCCGCCGTTTGAGGATCAGCGGAATGGCTACGTTTTCCGCCGTCGTCAGGCGTGGGAAGAGATGATAGTCCTGAAACACGAATCCCACCGTATGCAGTCGAAACTCGGCGAGTTCGTCGTCGCTGAGCTGCCAAATGTCTTGGCCCTTGATGGTGACCGTGCCCGCGTTCGGCCGCAGGATGCCGGACAACATGCTCAGCAGGGTCGTCTTGCCGCTGCCGGACGGACCGACGATGTACAGCATCTCGCCGCAGTAGGCATCCAGACTGACCGTTCGAACGGCGTTGGTCTTCGCGTCGCCTTCGCCGAACCACTTGACCAGCTCGTGTGCGTGAATCGCCGCAGTAGGCATCTCAGCCTCGGAAGATATCGAACGGCTGCACGCGGATGACCTTGCGCACGCCGATGTAGCTGGACACGGCCGCGATCACGAGCACCATCCCCAATGCCAGCGACAGGTTGACGTACGTGATGGTGGCCGAGTAGTCGGGCAAACGGAGCTTCGCGAGTGCAATCAGCAGCGCGCACAGCCCCACGCCCAGCCCATAGCCGGTCAGGCTGGTGAGCAACGCCTGGAACAGTATGACGTAGACGAGATCGCGCGCCTTGGCGCCGATGGCCTTGAGCGCGCCGAAGCGATCGAGATTCTCGAGGATGAAGGTGTAGAACGTCTGCCCGGATATCGACAGCCCGACAATGAAGCTAATGACTGTCATGATGAGGATGTTCGTGCCGAGTCCAGTCTGGAAGATGTAGAAGAGTGTGATCTGGTGCATGAACCCGTCGGCCGTCAAGGCGCGGTAGCCGAGCGCTTCGACGTGCGCTTGGATGTCGGCGATCGATTCCCCGGTTTTCGGCTGCACGAGGATGTACGACAGCGTGTAGCGCATCGACGGAATGTCCTCGATCGCCCGCCGATACGTCGTGTACAGCGTCGGAATCCCGAACAGGCCGCTGATCGGTACTGCCGCGATGCCGACGACCACCGCCCGGTGATCATTGATCTCGAACGCCGTGCCGAGTGTCGGCCTGTCGAGTTTGCCGAACTCGGCGTCACGCACGACGATGAACGCGTTGTCTCCGTAAATGTCTTCGATGTGCCCGTCGAGCAGGCGCGGGCGGCCGAACAGGCTGGTGTCGTCGAGCCCGATGACCGTGACCGACTGGTAGACGCCCGTGTTGAGCTTCACGAGCGCCGCGCCGGAGTACAGCGGGACGGCATAGTTCACGCCCTTCATGCTGCGCACGGCGTCGAGCACGTAATCCGGCATCGGGATGCTGTTGGCGACCGTGGTGACGGCCGGGTCCATCACCCACAGCGCCGCGCCGGTGTTCACCACGGTCGCCGAGGCGCGCTGCAAGATGCCCGAGAACATCGAGGTCATCTGCACCATCAGGAAGACGGAGAAGGTCAAGCCGACGGTCAGCGCCGCGAATTTCGCCCGGTCGTTGACCAGGAGCTTGTACGCCAGTGTCAGCAGGCTACGCATATGCGGTTCGCACCGTCTCGCCAAGCGGACACAACACGGCGGAGTTCATCCAGCGTTTCTCCTCGTTTACTGCATATCTCCAAGGATGGTGCCAGACGGCGATGGCGAGCAGGGACGCTTCCAAGTGCCACCCTCATTCGCAAAGATGGGAGGGCTGCAAGCCAACCGATCGCGAGCTTACGCCCGCACGCCAAGTTCATCCCCCCGCAGCCGCGGTGTGGGTCGATCGGCGCTGAGTTCGCCTGATAACTTCCCGGCCTTCGCGGACGGGAACCCTTCGAGCTGATGGCTGACCGGCTGAGTGCTGCCGATGGTGCTGCGCGCTCGCAGGCCGTCGACGAGCATGTCGAGGATCTGGTCGAGCGTCAGATCGTCGGCGTGATGCTCGTTGAGGCGCCGCTCGTAGAAACCGCCCACGTACGGGACGGTGACGGTATCAAGATTCCGGCCCGCCGCTCGCTGCCGAGCCGCCGGTCGCTCTTCCGCACGTGAGGTGATGCACCTGTGCAGTGCCGGCCTCGAACACCAGGGTCGCCAGCTCTGAATCGCGCAGGATGGCCGCCAGCGGTGTGTCCAGGAACCACGGATTGGTGGAGTAGTAGGAATCGATCAGGACGTAATCGATTCCGCGGCGCTGCAGCAGCTTGCAGGCCGCAGACGGATCTTTCTCGACGCGGAACGCGAACAGGTCTGGAGCGACGACCGCCACCCCCCGGCGGCGGGCATAGTAGAAGTAGTACGTCTCTCGGCCGATCACCAGCCCGCTGGCGTCGGGTGCGGTACAGCAGTTCATGTAGTCAACGGCCCGGAAGTAATCATGGGAGTTCAGCAATTTCTCGCTATCACTTGCCCAGGCGTATCGCACCGTCTTCCGAAAGCCGAAGTATCGGTCCCACAACGTGTGCAGGCTGCCGAGCGGGTCGTCGACGGTTGCCCAAAGCCAGCGCGTGCTGTGGAGATTCTCATAGAAGTCCCCGGGATTCGTGATGCCCACCTTGGCCCCACGCACGCAGGTGATGACTCCCAGCGGAACCAGGAAGAGGACGAGAAGCCCCACCACGCGACGGCGTCTCTGCCTGCGGCCATCGCGCTGCCACCACCCGGCCGCAAAGGTGCCGGTGAAATACGCGATGACCGGTGCCAGCGTTCCCGTGTACCGTGGGTTGGACCAGGACAAAATACTGACGCCGGACAAGACGACGCCGACATAAGCGACCGCCGACCACGCCATGATGGTTTCCAGGACGGACTTGTCGCGTTGCCGGACCCATCGCACCAGGGCCACGGCGAAGAACCAGAAGAAGAACCCGAACCACTCGACCCCGGTGAACGGGAGGAGCACGCCGAACAGGTAGCGTTTGACCACACCCCCTTGCCCCCGGCGGGCCATCAGCCACTCATTGACAGGATCGACGACAGCACCGGTTGTCTCAAATTTTTGGCCGAGCCTGGTTGCCGCGGATTTCTCGCCGGGCGTGGTTACGAAGTTCCGCACCACGCGATCACCGGCTGAACGGTCTCCGGCGTATGGGACGGTCGGAACGGTGGTGTCCTTGCGCCCCACGACCGTGCTTTGCGGCTGTTCCCTAGCCAACGTATAGAAGTACAGACTGCTAAACGGTGCCGCCACAATGCCGGCGATACACAGCGTGGCGAATCTGCCGCGCACTCCCCCACCTGCAAGTACCAGGTAAAGCGCCACGACAACCGCGGCGGTCAACAGACCAAAAAAATGCGCGTATACGGCGAAGCCGAGAAAAATACCGAGGACAACGGCGTTGCTTCTGCTCGGGGCACGCAGGAGGTTGGCCGCGGCTATCAGCGCGCAGAAGGCGAGAACAATGCGGTGCGGGTCCTGCGTGTTCAAGTAACTATGCACGGTGAACACCGGGATCGCGAGCAGCGCGACGACACCCCAGAGCGCCGTTTCCAGGCTCCGGCGCCGTTGGAAGAGGACCCAAAACAGGATCAACGCGCAGTAGATCGAGTAGATGGGCGCAACCGTGCGTAGCAGAACGTCAAGTTGGCTCGTGCCGGTGAGCAGAAAAAACCAGACGTACAGCGACTGCAGGCAAGGGGTCTGGAACGTCAGGTAGTAATAGCCCGTCTGCGGGTCGGGGTTGAGCGTGGGGTAGTTGTCGAACCCAAGATCGCGGTAGATGAGCCGTGCCTCCGTGGTGAATCCCAGGGCATCGCCTTCGACGATTGGGTACGTGATGCCGACGACCACGATGAATGCAATGAGGGTAAGAGCCACGCCAAGCAGGATCCGCTCCGTACGTGTCTCCGGCCAGCACGACGGTAATGCCTTCCACACTTCGGTGTAGATGCCAGTCAGGGATGCAATCTGCGTCTGCCCGATGAGCACGATCAGGGCGAAGGCCGCGAGGATCGGCACAACATAGAAGTACGGATGATGGTGCGGAAGAAACGTGAGGAGGTTGAAGAGCATCCAGGAGACGAGCAGCGGACCCAGCGCACGTGTGAACAGGAACAGCTCCCATCTCGAGCGGCGATCAACCGGCCGCAGGAAGCGGAGCGCGACCAAGCACAGAGCGTCGGCGGTGACCCAGTAGGTGAAGAGAAGCGCGAACAGCTGCCGAACAAGCATCTCAGCGATCCATATGTGGAACACTCGCGTTGACCAGTGCAGCAGGGTTTCTCGAAGAACTGATCAATCCCTTCTCATCTCCGAAGGCGGGCTCCCTATATGCTGCGTGGTTACGCGCCTGTCAAGCGTCAAACCATGGCGGCGAAGCGAGTACCGGCTGGCAAGGACATGAACCACGAGGCCAGCCTCATCGGCTTGCCGGTGATCGCGCTGCTCATGCTCCTGGTTCGCCTCAAATGGCGCGGCCGGAGAGTCCAACACCCGACACCCAAGCCGTACCCGGGTCACTGGGCTGGCAGGATCTGAGCCGGTTCCGGTCCCGCACGGGAGACCAGGTCAGCGCGCGCGAGGACCACAATGCCATCGTCTTCATACGCCACGCGCCACGGCGACGCCTCGGAGAATGCGTAGGCGAGGAAGTCGCAAACGCGCTCGGCGTCATCATATGTCCCCTTCACAAACTGGCGCTGCTCGAAGAGTGTCCCATGAGCCTTCCAACACCAGCGTCCCGACGTCATCTCGTTCATCACGATGATGTCCGGCCGCACGGACTCGAGCACGTCGGCGTCGATTCCCCAAACGATGGACTGATTCCAAAAGCACGGGGGAACGAACGAGTACCAATCCGCGGCGACGCGCAGGTCGCAGGAGAACCTCCGTTCGACGAATCGCCCCGCCTTGATGTACGGGTGGTTGTACTTCTGCGTGAGGAAGGCCGTCCATCGCAGCGCCGGGACGACTTGCGCGAAGACGACGACCGCCAGCGCCGCAACCAACAGCGTGCGCGCCCGGGGTCCGCAACGCACGCTGGCCCAGCCTGCGAAGCCAACCAGAACGAGCAATGGCAGCACGTGAAACGCGTACCGCACCTCGCGCATTCGCACGGTGAGCAGCAGATACGCGAGGGCAGCCACAACATACAGCAAGACCGTGAGCCGATTGCGGATCTCCGGGGCCGCCAGGAACCCCTGCCAGTCACGGGCCGCCCGATACCGCAACATGAGGTCGCGGACGCACAGCAGTACACCGCAACCGAGGAGTGCCGACCCGAGGGCGCCAAACTGCTCGTACAGGATCGGCAGCCACAACAAGGGATTGGCAGGCTCCGCTCGGCCGAGACCTCGTCCCAGCCAATGGTGTTGATACGAAAGAAGGTCGTGGTAGACCCACCGAAAGTGACTCAGCACGTAAGGGTTCACCGCTAACCAGCTGACAACGAACGTTGAGGGTGTAGAAAAACGCGCCAGACCCTGTAGAATCAGCGTTACCGAGCATCGTTGCGATGCTAAGACGGCTG
>Ga0209415_10004715_pt1 | contig 24876 bp, 22 predicted proteins | sample PeaSoiSIISIP2007_FD_187696 | JGI IMG/M metagenome (GOLD analysis project Ga0209415, IMG submission 187696) | Peat soil microbial communities from Weissenstadt, Germany - SII-SIP-2007 (SPAdes) (version 2) | ecosystem: Environmental > Terrestrial > Soil > Wetlands > Peat | place: Germany... | reverse complement strand
GCCGCGGGCACTGAGGCGCCGGGTGCGGGCACCGGCACGCCGGGCGGGGGCGCAGGCACGCGGGCCGCGGGCACTGAGGCGCCGGGTGCGGGCACCGGCACGCCGGGCGGGGGCGCAGGCACGCGGGCCGCGGGCACTGAGGCGCCGGGGGCGGGCACCGGCACGCCGGGTACCGGCACGCGGGCTGCGGGCACTGAGGCGCCGGGTGCGGGCACCGGCACGCCGGGTGCGGGTACCGGCACGCGGGCTGCGGGCACCGGCACGCCGGGTGCGGGCGCAGGCACGCGGGCCGCGGGCACCGAGGCGCCGGGTGCGGGTGCCGGCCCGCCGGCTGGCACCGAGTCGCCGGGCGCCGGGTCCGGGGCGCGGGCCGACCAGGCGGAGGGGCCGGGGCATGAGCCTGACCATTGGGGTTGACGTCGGCGGCACCAAGATCGCGGTCGGCGTGGTCGACAAGGAAGGCAAGATCACCGAGATGCTGAAGCGGCCGACACCGGCCGCGAACGCCTCGGGCACGATCAAGGTGATCAGCGACGCCGTCAAGGAGCTGAGCGCCAGGAACGACGTCGAGGCAGTCGGCATCGGCGCGGCCGGCTTCATCGAGGAGAGCCGGTCGGCGGTTTTGTTCGCCCCGAATCTTGCCTGGCGCAATGAGCCGGTGGCACGGCAGGTTGAGGAGCGCACCGGCCTGCCGGTCGTGGTCGAGAACGACGCCAACGCCGCCGCCTGGGCAGAAGCCACCATGGGCGCGGGCCGCGGTCATGATCACGTCGTGCTGATCACCATCGGGACCGGCATCGGCGGCGGGATAGTGGTGAACGGCGAGCTCTACCGCGGCCGGTGGGGGATGGCCGGCGAGCCTGGTCACTACCGTGTGGTGCCCGACGGCAGGCTGTGCGGCTGCGGCAACCGCGGCTGCTGGGAGCAGTACGCGAGCGGCAGCGCGCTGGTGGCCGAGGCGCGCGACTACGCCAGGCGGTCACCCGGCGCCGCGGTCCGGCTGCTTCAGCTCGGCGGCGGCACTCCGGAGGGCATCACGGGCCCCGGGGTCACGACCGCCGCGCGGGAAGGGGATGCCGGGGCGCTGCGCTGCTTCGAGATCGTCGGCCGCTGGCTGGGAGAAGGCCTGGCCGACCTGGCGGCGATCCTCGACCCTGGCTGCTTCGTGCTCGGCGGGGGTGTGTCGGAGGCGGGAGACCTGCTGCTCGGCGAGGCGAGAGCGGCATTCGAGAACGGGCTGACCGGCCACCAGTACCGCCCGCACGCTGCCATCGTGCTCGCTGAGCTCGGCCAGGACGCGGGCCTGATCGGAGCGGCTGGCCTCGCTCGACGGCGTTAACGCCGGGCCGCTCGGCCCATCGGTGACATATCACCGGATACAGTCAAGATCACGACCGATTTGTCCTGTTTTGTTAGGCGGCAGTCAGTGAAATGTCGCGTCGGGGCTGGAGCGCGGTCTTGACCGGGTCAGACGACCGCGCCCTGGTCTGGCCCGTCGCGCCGGGACGGGCCGTCGCCGAGCCGGAACACCAGGATCGTGAAGCCGGCGATGAAGGCGACGATGGCGGCGAGCTCGGCCCAGCCAGGCACCTGCCAGCTCAGCAGCGTGGCGACGAACAGGTAGCCAGGACCGCCGAACAGCGCCGTCCACGCTCCTCGGGCGACCGGATCCAGCCGGGGCAGGGAAGGAACCGGCGGCGGGATGTAGCGATCGTCGAGGTCCTCGTCGTCGCCGAAGCCCAGCAAGTCGGCATCCGTCCCGTATTCGGCACCGGTGTCGTATTCGGCATCCGTCTGGCAGTCCGGGTAGTCCGCCTCATCGGTGCGGTCCGGCTCGCGCCGGTCGTGCGGGGCATACGACTGAGCGCCCGAGATCGTCGCTGACGACTCGGTCGCGAACGGCATGAATGTGGCCGGCCGGATAACGCGGCTCCGGCCGGTGCCGGTGCCCTGACCCGACCTGGTCCCGGCTGACGAGCCGCCGGAGCCTGAATTGCTTCCGGCCGTCGGCTCTGGCCGTTCCGGTGCCGCCTTCAGCGGATCTGAGTCCGCCGCTGTCGCCGCGTCGCCGGGGTTCTGGCTTGCGGCGCCGCCGAGGTTCTCGCGCTCGGGCCAGGGCGCGGCTGCCGGGTCGATGTAGATGGGCAGCTCAAGCCGGGCAACCAGATCACGCCAGGCGGCCTGGTCGCCGCTCATGTCATCACCTGCGCCGTGCCCCATGGTGCCCCCCGCATCGTCGCCCTGCTTGACCTCAGGTTCGCCTGCCACGCAGTGCCATGGACTTCCATCCTGTCATTCCTTCCCCGCATGGCTATGGGAACGAACGAAATCCAGGCTCCCGGCGAAGATGGTGTCGGCATCGTTGTCCAGCGTGGCGACGTGGTAGCTGTCCGGGCACTGGATGATCTCGAGCTGGCTGGCTGGCAGAGTACGGCGCAGTATCTCCAGGTTGGCGGGGCCGACAACGTGGTCCTCCGCGCTGCGGTAGATGAGCACCGGCTGGGTCACCTGGCCAAGCTGCTGCTGGGTGATCCGCCACAGTCCAGGCAGCGTGGCGGCCGCCTTCACCGGCACCCGGTCGTAGGCGAGCTCGGTCACGCCCGGCTTCTTGATATCGCTGGCGACGCCCTTGAGGCTCGGGACTACCAGTTTCAGCACCGGGGCGAGCAGGAAGAGCTTGCTCTCCGCCGTTACCGAAGGATTGACGAGCACCAGGCCGCTGACCGCGTGGCCGCGCAGCTCGGCTAGCCGGAGCGCGAGGCAGCCGCCCATGGACAGCCCCATGACGAAGATCTCATCGGTCCTGGCGTGCAGCTCGTCGAAGGACCTGTCGACCTCGGCGTACCAGTCCTCCCACCGGGTGCGCGCCATCTCCTGCCACGTCGTGCCGTGCCCGGGCAGCCTGGGCAGGCTGACGGTCAGGCCCGCCTCGGCGAGATACTCCGCCCACGGGCGCAGCGACTGAGGGCAGCCGGTGAACCCGTGGCAGAGCAGCACGCCAGTCGGGCCGCCTTCGTGACTGTACGGTTCAGCGCCTGGCAGTACTGGCATGATCTGGGTCCTCTCCGGCGACCTGGACTCTCTCCCTGAATCGTCGCACGCATGACTCGTGATCTGGATATGCGGCCGGCAACTAGCTCGGTCTTTTTGCGTCGAAGATGTTATTTGCCCGGCTTGTCAGCGGGCACCTGCGCGTCGCCCCGCTGAGATAGTTCGCGAGGCTGGGGCGATTCGTCGGGCTTAGGCACTTCGTCCGGTCGCGGTGGTTCGCGTGGCCGTCACCGCGTGAAATCATGTGACGATGTTCTACTGGGTGGTCAAGGCGATCCTGGCGCCGATTCTGCGGCTGGTGTTCCGGCCGTGGGCCGAGGGCACCGAGTACGTACCGCGGACCGGGCCCGCCATCCTGGCCAGCAACCATCTCTCGTTCTCCGACCACTTCTTCGCGCCGCTGCCGCTGCCGCGCAAGGTGGTGTTCCTGGCCAAGTCCGAGTACTTCACCGGGCGGGGCCTGAAGGGTCTGTTCAGCAAGGCGTTCATGAGCGGTGTCGGCCAGATCCCGATGGATCGATCGGGCGGCGAGGCCAGCGAGCGGGCGCTCGCGACCGGCCTGCGCGTCCTGGCCGACGGGCACCTGCTCGGCATCTACCCGGAAGGCACCCGGACTCCCGACGGGCGCCTCTTCCGCGGCAAGACCGGGGTCGCGAGGCTGGCGCTGGAGGCCAGGGTCCCGGTGATCCCGTGCGCGATGATCGGCGGATTCGAGTTCCAGCCGCCGGGAACGATCGCGCCGCGGCTGCGGATCCGGCCGGGAGTGCGGTTCGGCAAGCCTCTCGACTTCGCCAGGTACTACGGCCTGGAGACGGACCGGATCGTGCTCAGGGCGATCACCGACGAGATCATCTACGAGATCATGAAGCTCTCCGGCCAGGAGTACGTCGATGAGTACGCGCAGCGCAACAAGTCGCGAGCCCAGCAAGCGCGGCGCGCCCGCAAGCAACAGGCCGAGCCAGGCAGCGACGGCGCGGGCGGTGGCGGCGCGGGCGGTGGCGCGGCTTCCGCGGGCGGGCTGCTTGGTGACGCGGCGGCGGGCGGCGCGTCGGGCGCTTTCGGAGGGGCCGATGGGCCTGCTGCTGCCGGAGGCGCGGCGGATGCCGGTGCGGGGACCAGGGCCAGAGCCGCGGATATCGTCCGGTCAGCGTCTGATGGCGGGCCGGCGCCCGATGACGTGTCCGCCGAGAATGCCGAGCCGGTGCGTGATGCCGGTTCGTCGGCCGATGTCGGTTCTGTGGCTAGCCGCGACGGGCAGTAGACCCCAGCAACCGCGTGCGCGACCGTGGCGAACGCCCGTCTGAGCGCGCCGCGGGGCAACCAGGCTCGCATTCCGGGTGCATCCCGAATCTCATGAGTCCCTCATGCATCTTGAGCAGCTTCCGTTACGCCGCTCTGCGCCCGGCGCTCCGTGATCCGCCGAGTGGATTCGCGTATTGATAGCGAAAAATCGTGATCGAACCGCGTATTCACTCGGCCGGGCCCGGTTGGCTGAAGCGGCGGAGTGGGCTATTTGGGGGAGTATGGGGGATCGGCAGGCGTGAAAGTGTCGGCAGTGGGTGGCAGGGTGCCGTCATGGCAGACATCGCGGCCTCGGCAGGCGAGGGGAGCGCGGCCAAGGGCGGCCGCATGGCAGCGCGCAGCGGCACGGAGCGCCGCGGATCACGGGCGGGCCCGGCCGGCTCGGCACCTGGCGCTGGCTCGGACAGCGCAGCGGACCTGGCCGGGCGCCAGTTCGGGGTCATCACCCGGCGCCAGGCGCTGGCGTGCGGCCTGAACCGCGACACGCTACACCGGCGGACGCGTGCTGGCGGGCCCTGGCAGCGACTCCTGCCCGGCGTGTACCTCATGGTGTCCGGCACGCCGACGCACGATCAGCGGGACTTAGCCGCGTTGCTCTACGCCGGGCCTGGCAGCATGCTCACCGGCGCGGCGGCGTTACGGCGGCACGGAGTGCGCGCTCCGCGCTCGGGCACCATCGATGTTCTTGTGCCTGGTCGCCGACGCCGGCAGAGCACCGGGTTCGTGACGATCCACCTGACGATGAGGATGCCGCCGCAGATCTGCTACCTCGGATCGGTGGAGTATGTGCCAGTCGCTCGGGCCGTGGCGGACGCCGCTCGCGGGCTCCGCGACCTGCCTGAGATCCGCGCCATCGTGGCATCGGCGGTGCAGTCTCGGCAGTGCACGGTGGGGCAGCTGGGCCAGGAGCTCTGCCGCGGGCCGGTCCGGGGCTCAGCTTTGCTGCGCCAGGCCCTGGCCGAAGTAGCAGACGGAGTCAGATCCGCGAGCGAGGCGGACCTTCGGGTTCTTATCCGTGGTGGGCGGTTGCCCATGCCGATGTTCAACGCCAGGTTGTACTGCGGAAACGAGCTACTGGCCGTACCTGACGCTTGGTGGCCGGATGTCGCGCTGGCAGCCGAGGCCGACTCCAGGGAGTGGCATCTGACGCCCGAGGACTGGGAGCGCACGATGCGGCGGCACGCTCGGATGACGGCGCTAGGCCTGCTGGTGCTGCATTTCACGCCGCGTCAGATCAGGTACGAGCCAGACCAGGTGCTGAGCACGATCCGCGTCGCGCTGGAGAGCCGCCGTGGTCAGCCGGTGCCGCGGATCCGCGTTCTTCCGGCAAGCGGCTAACAAGCTGCTAGGCGGCAAGTCGGCGAAGCGGCGAAGTGGCAAGGCGGCGAGTGGCTAGGCCGCAAGGCGGAGAAGCGGCAAGGCCGCGAGACAGCAAGGCGGTCAGGCGGCGCTAGGAATCCTGGGCGGGCCGGGCGTCGGTGTCCCAGCCGGTTGACCGGGCGACGGCTTCGCGCCAGCGGCTGTGGGCCGCGTCGTCTCGGTCGCCTGGCTCGAACCTGCGGTCCAGGCGCCAGGTCGCGGACAGCTCGGCCGTGGAGGACCACTGGCCGGTGGCGAGCCCGGCCAGGAAGGCCGCGCCAAGGGCCGTCGTCTCGGCCACGACCGGCCGCTCGACCGGAACCTGGAGCTGGTCGGCCTGAATCTGCATCAGCAGGTCGTTGGCGGCCGCGCCCCCGTCGACCCGCAGCGCGTCGGCGCTGGTGCGGATGTCGGCGGGCCCCGGGCCGCGACTGGCTGCGGCCTCAGCGGCCATGATGTCCGCGACATCGCGGACCTCGAACGCGATCGCCTCGAGCGTGGCGCGGGCCAGATGCGCCCGCGTGGTGCCGCGGGTCAGTCCGAAGATCGCCCCGCGCGCTCCGGGGTCCCAGTCGGGCGCGCCGAGACCGGTCAGGGCCGGGACGAAGATCACCCCGCCAGAGTCCGGCACGGACCTGGCCAGGTCCTCGCTGTCGGCGGCGCTGTCCAGGATGCGCAGGCCGTCCCGCAGCCACTGGATGGCAGCTCCGGTGACGAACACCGACCCTTCGAGCGCGTAGGTCAGTCCGCCATCGGCGTCCATCCAGGCAACGGTGGACAGCAGGCCGGCGCGTGACCTGACGATCGAGCGGCCGGTGTTGGTCAGCACGAACGATCCCGTGCCGTAGGTGCACTTGACCGCTCCCGGAGTGAAGCACGCCTGGCCGAACAGGGCCGCCTGCTGATCCCCGGCGACTCCGGAGATCGGCAGCGAGACGCCGAGGAACGCCTCCGGGTCGGTGTGGCCGATCACGCCAGTCGACGGGATGACCTCGGGGAGCGCATGCGGTGGCACCCCGAACAGCTCGCACATCTCCGCCGACCACTGACCAGCCGAGATGTCGAACAGCAGCGTCCTTGACGCGTTGGAGGCGTCGGTCACGTGCCGCCGGCCGCCGGTCAGCCTCGCGATCAGGTATGAGTCGACGGTGCCGAGCGCTAGTTCGCCGTCGGTCACGCCGGCCCAGATGGCGGCGTCGTTTCGGGACAGCCAGGTCAGCTTGGTGGCGGTGAAGTACGGGTCGAGCCGCAGCCCGGTCAGCTCCGCGACCCGGTCCTCGTGCCCGGCGTCGCGAAGCTGCGAGCACATCCCGGCGGTCCGCCGGTCCTGCCAGACGATCGCCCGGTGCGGAGCGCTGAGCGTGGCCCGGTCCCAGACCACGGCGGTCTCACGCTGGTTGGTGATCCCGACGCAGCTGACCTGTGCCGAGGCACCCTCGTCCTGGAGCGCCTGGCCGCAAGCCGCGAGCGTGGCCTGCCAGATGCCCTCGGGCAGCTGCTCCACCCAGCCAGGCTGCGGGAAATACTGGTTGAATTCCGCGTAACCGCGGCTCAAGACGGTGCCGTCGCTGGTAACGATCAGAGCTGTGACCCCGGTGGTGCCTGCGTCGATCGCGAGAACGCTCATAGGGACTAGTGTGGCGTGCGAGGCGGCGCCGTCAGGGGCTGTGCCGCCAAACACCGCCCAGCCGAAACGGCGCCGCGGAGCACGGTGCAGGCGAACATGGCGCCGCCGGACACGGGGGCAGACGAGCACGGTGGCTCCGAACACGGTGCGGCCGAACCCGATCTCGGCAGCCACCGCTCAGCCCAGCGCCGTGCCGCCAGACGCGGTGCCGTTCAGCATGAGGAAGGGAGCCTGATGAAAGTCGGAGTTCTGACCGGGGGCGGTGACTGTCCTGGCCTGAACGCGGCCATCCGCGCGATCGTGCGGACCGGCGTGGCCGAGCATGGCTGCGAGTTCGTCGGATTCCGGGATGGCTGGCGCGGACCGCTCGAGGATGACACCCAGACCCTGGATGTGCGGGCGGTCCGCGGGATCCTGCCGATGGGCGGGACGATACTCGGATCCTCACGGACCAATCCGCTGGCAGACTCGGCCTCGGCCGGCGGCAAGTCGGGCCTTGAGCGGGTACAGGAGAGCCTGGCCCGGCTCGGCATCGACGCGCTGATCGCGATCGGCGGCGAGGACACGCTCGGCGTCGCCGACCGGCTGAGCCGGGCCGGCGTGAACGTGGTCGGAGTGCCCAAGACGATCGACAACGATCTCAGCGCGACCGACTACACGTTCGGCTTCGATACGGCCGTGAACATCGCGATGGAGGCGATCGACCGGCTGCACACGACCGCGGAGAGCCACCACCGGGCGCTGATCGTCGAGGTCATGGGCCGGCACGTCGGCTGGATCGCCCTGCACGCTGGCCTGGCAGGCGGCGCGAACGTCATCCTCATCCCGGAGAACCCGTTCGATATCGAGCAGGTCTGCGAGTACGTCAGGAAGCGGTTCGAGACGAGATACGCGGCGATCGTGGTCGTCGCGGAGGGCGCGCATCCGAAGACCCTCGCCTCGGCCGTCGCCGACCAGCAGCTTGACGCGTTCGGGCATACTCGGCTCGGCGGCGTGGGCCAGCTGCTTGCTGAGGAGATCGAGCACCGGACCGGCAAAGAGGCGCGCTGCACCGTGCTCGGTCACATCCAGCGCGGCGGTACCCCGACGGCGTTCGACCGCGTGCTGGCCACGAGATACGGCGTCCACGCGATCCGCGCGGTCTGCGCCGGGACGTTCGGCACGATGGTCGCGCTGCGCGGCACGGACATCGTCCACGTGCCGATCGGCGACGCGGTCCGCGAGCTCAAGGTGGTGCCGCCAGAGCGATACGCGGAGGCCCAGGTCTTCTTCGGCTGAGCCGGTCACGCCAGCGAGCCGCCCGCTCGGCGTCGTCGATGGCCGACCGGATATGGACGCTTGACGGGTCACTGGACGATGTTCGCTGGGTACCTCTCCGTGATGCGGGCGAGCGGTCGCGGGAGCGCGTTCTGACAGCCCTGCTGTGACGCCGGCTTCACGGAGTCACAGCACTTTCCCGTGCGCCATGAAGGCCACGAGCACGAGCAGGGCAAATCCCGTGACGAGGAGTCCGACCACGAGCCTGACCAGCAGGCCGATCAGGGTACGAACGACTCTGCCGAGCGTTGGTATCGCGACTAGCGTGGCTCCGATCAGCAGCAGCTGCATCATGACGTCCGCCTCTCCGCACGGCCTCCGCTCCTTCAGGACCGGCTGGCCTTGCCTACTTCCAGGCTGCTGGGAGGGGCGGCCGATCACCACACAGGTGCGGCCACATGAAGAGCACAGCTCAAGTCACAGATCCGTTTCGGCCGGACCGGCAGGCCGGCTGACTCGTCCCGGCCATCCCGCCTCGGTGACGGGCCTGCCGCAACCGCGCTGCGGCCATCCATTGCCGTGCCCGCCTTGACCGGCGGGATTGTCGCGAATGATCGGCCTGCCGATTAGCGGCGCACATTCGGGGACGCGATATCGGGCTGGCATGACATGTCCCTGTACGACTAATCCGGGCACGTGTCACGCATATCTGGTCGGACCTGAGCACTTGCCGCCAGCCGTTTACCATTGGTCCTGAAGTATGTCTTACGCGGCACATTGGCTAGACCCGGGCGCCGCTTACAGGACCGGAAGGGGGCGGCTGTGGCGGAGCAACCGCCGATCTCCTTCGCCCAGCTGCTGCGGCAGCTCAGGGCACACGCCGGGCTGACTCAGGAGGAGCTGGCCGAAGCGGCGAAGGTGAGCTCGCGGTCTGTCAGCGACCTGGAACGCGGCATCAACCTGACTGCCAGGAGAGACACGGCCCGGATGCTGGCCGACGGACTGGGGCTGACCGGCTCGGCGCGGGCTGAGTTCGAAGCGGTCGCCCAGGGGCGGCGTCCCCTGGACGCGCCGCCCGTGCCCGCCAGGCCCACGGCCGGGCTGGCGGCGGCGACCCGGACGCTGCCCCGCGACATCGCCTCGTTCACCGGCCGTGAGGCCGAGCTCAGGCAGCTGATCGCCGCGGCGAAGGGCACATCGGGCTCCGGCGGGGTGGTCGGCATCCATGCGATCGGCGGGATGGCCGGGATCGGAAAGTCGGCCTTCGCCGTGCACGCGGCGCACCGGCTCGCGCCGGGGTTCCCGGACGGGCAGATCTTCCTGCACCTGCACGGTCATACGCCCGGCCAGCGGCCGGTCGACCCGGCCGACGCCCTGGCCAGCCTGCTGCAGACGGCCGGCGTCCCGGCCCAGCAGATCCCGCCTGGCCTGGAGGCGCGGACCCGGATGTGGCGCGATTACCTGGCCGGCCAGCGGCTGCTGATCGTGCTCGACGACGCGGCCGGGCACGAGCAGGTACGGCCGCTGCTGCCCGGAACCGCGGGGAGCCTGGTGCTGGTGACCAGCCGCAGGCACCTGACCGCGCTTGAGGACGCCCGGGCGATCAGCCTCGACACGCTGCCGGCCGATGAAGCCGCCGGGCTGCTGATCCGGCTCGCCGACCGGCCGGGCCTGGCGGCCAGCGACCCGGCGGTGGCCGAGATCTGCCGGCTGTGCGGGTACCTGCCGCTGGCGATCGGGATGCTGGCCCGCCAGCTGCACCACCACCCGACCTGGACGGCCGCCGACCTCGCCGCCGACCTGGCGGCGGCGAGGTACCGGCTGGAGCTGATGCGGGCCGAGAACCTCTCGGTCGCCGCCGCGTTCGACCTGTCCTATCAGGACCTCACCGGCGACCAGCGGCTGATGTTCCGCCGCCTCGGCCTGCATCCCGGTACCGACATCGACGGCTACGCCGCGGCTGCCCTGGATGAGACCGAGCCGGCCGTGGCCCGCCGCCTGCTGGACGCGCTGTACGACCAGAACCTGCTCACCGAGCCCGCGCGCGGACGCTACCGGCTGCATGACCTGATCCGGGAGCACGCCCGCGTCCTGGCCGCCGCTGATCCGCCCGGCGAGACCGGGGCTGCCTCGGACCGGCTGCTCGACTATTACCTGCACACCGCGCGTGCCGCGAGCCTCCTTCTGGCCAGGCGCAATTCGGCCGGAGCGGCGGCCGTCACGGTGGTGCCGCCTGCCCATGCTCCGGAGCTGGCGACCCGCGAGGACGCGGTTGCCTGGATGGACGCCGAGCGGCTCAACCTGCATGCCGCCGCCGACTATGCCGCGCTGCACGACCGGCCTGGTCACGCCACCGCCATCGCTACCGCGATGCAGGACTTCCTGCGCAGCCGGAGCCACTGGGACCAGGCCCTGATCCTGCACCGCGCCGCCCTGGAGGCCGCCCGTCACACCGGCGACCAGCTCGCGGAGGCCGGCGCCCTCACCGACCTGGGTGACATGCAGCGGCTGACCGGCGACTACCCGGCGGCCGCCGCCTGCTCCAACCGGGCTCTTGAGCTGTACCGCAGCCTCGGCAACCGGCTCGGCCAGGCCGGCGCGCTCACCGATCTGAGCGCGGTGCAGCGGGTGACCGGCGACTACCGGGCCTCGGCCGCCAGCCTCGGGCAGGCGCTTGAGCTGTACCGCGACCTTGGCGACCGGCTCGGCGAGGCCGGCGCCCTGACCTATCTGGGCCTGCTCCAGCGGGTGACCGGCGACAATCCCGCCGCCGCCGCCACCCTGGCGCAGGCGCTCGAGCTCTGCCGCGACATCGGCTACCGGCTCGGCGAGGCCCACGCGCGCGCCGAGCTTGGCGCCGTGCAGCGCCTGGCCGGCGACTACCCGGCCGCGATCGCGAACCTGAACGGGGCGCTCGAGCTCTACCGCGACCTCGGCTACCGGGTCGGGGAGGCCAACGCGCTCACCGACATGGGCCTGGTGCGGCACCTCACCGGCGACTACCGGGCCGCGGTCGCCAGCCTGGCGCAGGCGCTTGAGCTGCACCGGGACCTCGGCCACCCGCTCGGGGAGGCCAACGCGCTGAACTACCTCGGCGCCGCCCAGCAGATGTCAGGGAACCTCCGGGCGGCCGCCGGCACCCTGGACCAGGCCAGGGAGATCTCCCGCGACCTCGGCTACCGGTTCGGCGAGGCCACCGCGCTTAACAACACCGGCGAGCTGCTGCTGGCCACCGCCACGCCGGCTCAGGCGCGGGCCTGTTACGAGCGGGCGCTGGTGATCGCCGCCGAGCTCGGCTCCCTGACCGAGGAAGCGTGCGCCCTGGAGGGCATCGGCCGCTGCGAGCTTCAGGACGGTGATCGCGTCCAGGGCGCCGGCCGACTTGGCGAGGCGCTGGCGATCTACCGCCGGACCGGGTCACCCAACGCCGAGCGTGTCTCGGCGAGGCTGCGTTCGGCGTGACTAGCAGCCGCCGTCCGGAGCTGCCCAGGCCAGGCCCGGCCCGGCCCGGGCCTGGCCTGGCCCCGGCCCGGCCTGGCCTGGCCCCGGCTTCAGAGCCTGTCCCGCTGCTGCTGAAGGAAGGCCTGCTCGGCGCGGTTGGCGGTGCGGGTGACGGCCGCGTCATAGGCGGCCCTGGCGTCGTCCGGCCGGCCGAGCCTGCGCAGCAGGTCAGCGCGCGTGGCGTGGAACAGGTAGTAGGCATCGAGTCCGATCTGGTCGACGAGCTCGAGCGCACGCGCAGGACCGTGTACCTCCGCGACAGCAACGCAGCGGTTCAGCGCCACGACCGGCGTCGGCGCGATCGTGCTCAGCTGGTCGTACAGCGCGAGGATCTGCCGCCAGTCGGTCCGGGAGGCGGCGGCAGCGTCGCTGTGCACGGCGTTGATCGCTGCCTGAAGCTGGTACGGCCCTGGGTGGTTGCGGCGCAGGCAGGCCCGGACGAGCCCCAGGCCCTCAGCGATCAGGTCCTGGTCCCACTGGCCGCGGTCCTGGTCGGCGAGCAGGACCAGCGAGCCGCCTGACCCGGTGCGGGCCTGCTGGCGGGCCTGAGTCAGCAGCAGCAGGGCCAGCAGCCCGAGCACCTCGGGTTCGTCGGGCATCAGCTCGGCCAGCAGCCTGGCCAGGCGGATGGCCTCGGCGCAGAGCTCGGACCGGATCAGGTCGTCGCCCGCTGACGCCGTATAGCCCTCGTTGAAGACGAGGTAGACGACCGCCAGCACGAACGGAAGCCGGTCAGGCAGCTCGGAGTCGCGTGGCACCCGGTAGGGGATGCCGGCGGCGCGGATCTTCCGCTTCGCGCGGACGAGCCGCTGTGCGATCGTGGCCTCGGGCACCAGGAAGGCGCGGGCGATCTCCGGTGTCTGGAGCCCGGCGATCAGCCGCAGGGTCAGGGCCAGCTGCGCCTCAGCGGCGAGCGACGGGTGACAGCAGGTGAAGATCAGGCGCAGCTGGTCATCGCGCACCGGTCCCGCCTCCTCGGTCTCGCCGCCGACCTCGAGCAGCGCCGCGGCCTGTGTCTCGCGGCTGTACCTGGACGACTCACGCCGCAGGCGATCGAGGGCCTTGTTCCTGGCCGTGGTGACGATCCAGCCGCCAGGGTTCGGCGGCACCCCGGTGGCCGGCCAGCGCTCGGCGGCGACGGCAAACGCCTCCTGGACCGCCTCTTCGGCGAGATCGATATCGCCGAACAGGCGGACCAGGGTGGCGACCGCTCGTCCCGAGCTCTCCCGGTAGGTCCGCTCGATCGCGGCGGCATCCGGATCCGGCACGAGCTACTCCTCCGGGCTCTCCTGGAACGGCCGGACCTCCACCGGCCCGCCGCACGCCGCCGACCCCTTGGCGGCCCAGTCGAGCGCTGCGTCCAGGTCGGCGGCCTTGATCACCCAGAAGCCGCCCAGCTGCTCCTTGGTCTCGGCGAACGGCCCGTCGGTGGTGACTACCCGGCCGCCCTGGGCCCGCACGACCGTCGCCGTGGACGGCGGGTGCAGTCCGCCGGCGAACACCCACGCGCCCACCGATCGCAGTTCGGCGTTGAACACCCCGACCGCCTGGTAGGCCTGCTGCATCTGCGCCTCCGAGGGCGCCGGCTCGCCATCGACCATGTGGACCGCGAGCAGGTACTGCTTCATGTCGGTTCTCCTTCGCCCGGTCCGGCACCATGCCGGCCTCTCATGTCCTGGTTACGAACGCCGGCCGCCGGAATCGACACCTGCCTCATGCCAGGGCGGGCGAGGGAACGTGGCGGCGCGGGTCGATCAGATCAAACCCAGTCGCCATGTACAGGTCGAACTCATCAACTCGCCAGCCCGCGGCCAGGAGCGGGCGGCCGGCCGGATGCGGGGCGGGAAGGCAGACTCCGGCGCGCCCGCCCGGCGGATCGAGCCACGAGAGCACGGCGATCACGGCGCCGGCCGTGGTCGTGTCGCCGTCGCCGGCCGGGCCGATGGCCAGGTGGCTGAGCTGGTAGCCGTGGTCAGCCAGACCGGCCGAGCCCCGCGGCAGGACACTGGGGACCGGCTGCGTCCTCGGCCCGCGGCCGCTAGCTGACACAATCTACGCATGACCGCAATGCCCGCCGTAGCGCCCGCAGCCCCGCACCTGCGACACGAGCGTGAGCCGTGCGTGCTGCTCAAGCTCGGCGAGATCGTGCTGAAGGGAGCGAATCGCCAGCATTTCGAGCGGCTGCTGCATGGCAACATCAGGAATGCGGTGCGCGACCTGGGATTCAGCCTGCGTATCTGGCAGCGGGACGGCGTGATCGTGCTCGCGCCGGTGATCGGCCAGGCGGGCGTCCCGGCCGGCGCCTGGTCGGCCGACGCGGCGGCGGACCTGATCGCCGAGCGGATGCTGAACGTGATGGGCGTGGTGCGGGTGTGCCGCGCGGTCCGGGTCGCCAAGGATCCGCGGGCGGCGGTCGACGTGGCGGTAGAACTGGCAGCAGACCGGGCGGGCTCGTTCGCGGTGCGCGCCAAGCGCAGGGACAAGCGTTTCCCGGTGACCTCTGCCGACCTGGCGGTCTCCATCGGCAGCAGGATCCAGGAGCTGTACGGCAACCCGGTGAATCTGCGGCGGCCGGATTTCACCATCCATGTCGAGGTCGATCAGGCCGAGGTCTTCGTCTACGCCGACGGTCCCCCGGGCCAGGGTGGCCTGCCGGTGGGCATGAGCGGCCGCGCGGTCGTGCTGATGTCCGGTGGCATCGACTCGCCGGTGGCCGCCTACCGGATGATGCGACGAGGGCTCCGCTGCAGATTCCTGCATTTCTCCGGCATGCCGCTGACCGGCCCCGAATCGGTATACAAGGCGTACGGGCTGGTCAGGCAGCTGGACAGGTTCCAGGGGGAATCGCGGCTTTACGTGGTGGCGTTCGGCCGGGCACAGCAGCGGCTGGCCGCATCGGGCGCTGGCCGGCTGCAGGTCGTCGCGCAGCGGCGGCTGATGCTCAAGACCGCCGAGGCGATGGCTCGGCGGCTGCGCGCCGGGGCCCTGGTGACCGGTGACTCGCTTGGCCAGGTCAGCAGCCAGACGCTGACCAACATCACCGCGCTCGATGACGCCGTGCGGCTGCCGATCCTGCGACCGCTGATCGGCCTGGACAAGACCGAGATCATTGCGGAGGCCCGCCGGATCAGCACGCTGGCGCTCTCCGAGCTGCCCGACCAGGACTGCTGCTCGCTGCTGACGCCGCCGCATCCCGAGACCCGCGCCAGGATCTCCGACCTGCGCAGGATCGAGAACCGGATGGACGCCGATGAGCTTGCCACCGAGCTAGCCGCGGCAGCCAGGGAGTACCGGCCAGGCTGAGCCGCCGCTCAGCGCGAGACCGCGGCCGCGGTCTGCGGCACCGGCGTCAGGGTGCGGCCAAGTACCCGTGGCCAGGCCCGCATGACGTCGGCGAGCTCGCGGATGTCCTCGTCGGCAAGTGCCTGATCGCCGTCGCACATCGCCTTGTCCGGCTGCGGGTGCACGTCCACGATCACTCCGTCGGCGCCGACCGCGATCGCCGCCCTGGTCAGCGGCAGGACCAGATCCCGGCGGCCGCCCGAGTGCGATGGATCCACGATCACAGGCAGGTGCGACAGCCGCTGGGCCACAGGCACGGCGCTTATGTCGAGCGTGTTGCGGGTGGCGGTCTCGAAGGTGCGGATGCCGCGCTCGCAGAGCACGATGTCCAGGTTCCCGCGCTGCGCGATGTACTCGGCTGCCATCAGCCACTCCTCGATGGTCGCGTTCATGCCGCGCTTGAGCAGCACCGGCTTGCCCGCCGAGCCGACGGCCTGAAGCAGGGCGAAGTTCTGCATGTTCCTGGTGCCGATCTGGAGCATGTCGGCGTGCTCGCAGACCAGGTCCACGCTGGCCGGGTCGACGACCTCGGTCACGACCGGCAGCCCGATCTCCGACCTGACCTCGGCCAGGATCTTCAGTCCTGCCTCGCCAAGTCCCTGGAACGCGTACGGCGACGTGCGGGGCTTGAACGCGCCGCCGCGGAGCAGCGAGGCGCCGGCGTCCCTGGCCATCCGCGCTGCCGCCATCGTCTGCTCGGTGGTCTCCACGCTGCAAGGCCCGGCGATCAGGGTGACCGTGGCCGGCCCGATCGGCACGCCGCCCACCCAGATCACCGACCGCTCGTGATGGTGCTCGCGGCTCACCAGCTTGTAGGGGACGGATATCCGCATGACGTCGCTGACCCCGGTCCGCCCGCGAAGGTTGAGCGCGCCGAAATGTTCGACATCGCCGACGAGGCCGACGATCGTCCTGGAGACCCCGCGGCTGACGAAAGCCTCCCCGCCGGCGGTCCTGACCAGATCTACGACAGCGTCGATATCGCCCTGGGTGGCCTCGGGAGCCATCACGATCACCATCTCGTCCTCCTCTATCTTTCCAATAATGACGAAAGCCCCCGGCCATTCCGGCCGGGGGCTTGGAGTTCATACCGCCACTGCGTCAGCACAGCGCCTAGCGGGCTACCTCCCCGGTACCGGGTGAGAAGCCGTAAAAAAACCACTGCGCATGAGCCACGGTGGGTAGCCTAGCGCATTCGGCCAGCCGGCCTGGCCCGGTAGGTGCCGATCGGGCCGTCGAAGGCGGGTGACAAGATGGCTGGGCTGGCCGGGACGTGGTCATCGCCTCGCGTCGGCCGGCCGCGGGCGGACAGAAGGGACAGGTCAGGCGGAGATGGGGCAGCCGGATGCCAGGGCTCTGCCCGGGCAGCCAAGAGCCGGCCTGGCCGCGGCCAGGCGCCGGCCAGGTGACCCTGGCCAGCCCGGCGGCCGGGGTGTTCCCGAGCCTCGTCCGGGCAGCGCCGGCGATCCCCCTTCGGAGCACCTGCTCAGGCTGCCGCCCGGACAGTGCGTTCAGCGGACCATGCCGGTGCTGCATTACGGCCCGGTCCCTGCCTGCAACCCGCAGTCCTGGGATCTGCGGGTGTGCGGCGCGACCGGCTCGGGACGCGAGCACCGGTGGACCTGGGGCGGCTTCAGGTCGCTGCCGCGGCTCGAGATGATCGCTGACTTCCACTGCGTGACGAAGTTCACGGTTCTCGGCATCGTCTGGGCGGGCGTCGCGGCCGCCGACGTGCTGCGCGCCGTGCCGCCTGCGCCGGCCGTGACCCACGTGATGACCTGGGCCGACTACGGCTACGGCGCCAACCTGCCGATCGAGGTCTTCGCCGCGCCGGACACGCTGCTCGCCACGCACATGGACGGCAGGGAACTGAGCGCCGAGCACGGGTACCCGGTCAGGCTGGTCGTGCCTTCCAGGTACGGGTGGAAGAGCGTCAAGTGGGTGCGCGCAGTGGAGTACATGACCAGCGACCGGCGCGGTTTCTGGGAGGAGCGCGGCTACCACAACTGCGCGGATCCGTGGCGCGAGCAGCGCTACTCGTACCAGGAACTGCCCGGCGAGGGCCCGGAGTTCTAGGCCCTCGCTCGGGCCCGGCCGCTGCTCCCGGCCGTCCGGGGCGGCTGCTGCTACAGGCCGGCGAAGAATCCGACGTTGAGCGTGATGGTCGTTCCCTTGGGCTGCGGCGTGGTCGGACTGTAGCTGCCCACCCGGTTGCCGGGACCCTGCTGGTTGATGGTGAAGTTAAAGCCGGCCTGCTGCAGAGCCCTGATCGCGTCGCGCAGCGACATGCCCTGAACGTTGGGCACCGGCACCGCTGGCGGGCCGGGGGAGAAGTGGACCGTGACCACCTCGCCCGGGCGGATCGGCGTATTCGGCGGCGGTGACTGGCTGGTGATCGTGTTCACCGGCTGATCGCTCTTGGCGTCCTGCACCGGGTTGATCGTGTACCCGCCTGCCTGGGCGGTCGCCTGAGCGGCCGACACCTGCTGACCGACGAAGCTGGGCAGGCCGGGACCCTCGCTGATGGTGAGCCCGACCGGCTTGCTCTGCGGCCACCTGGAGTACGCGTGCGGCGTGGTGCTGATCACGGCTCCCACCGGGACCGAGCTCGACACCGTCTTGGTGACCTTGCCCGGAATCAGGTGCGCGGCCTTCAGGGCCGTCTCGGCCTGGTTCAGCGGCTGGCCGCTCACGTCAGGAACAGTGATCATGACCGGCCCCAGCGACACGATGACCGTCACCGTGGAGCCGGTAGTGACCCTGGAGCCGATCGCCGGCCTGGTCGAGATGACGTCACCTCTGGCGAGCGGACTGTGCCTGGGGGTACCCAGGCGCGAATGCAGGCCGAGGTTGCTCAGCTCGGTCCGCGCGGTGCTCACGACGACGCCATGGACCGGCGGTATCGTCGCGTACTGCCCGGAGGTCAGCCACCAGGTCAGCAGCGCCGCCACCAGGAGCACGGCGAGTCCGCCGCACAAGTAGGCGAACCGGTGGCTGAACAGCCATCGCTGCAGCCAGGGCTCGGAGCGCTGGAGGGGTCTCCGGCGGCTGAGGTATCGGCCGGCGCGACCCGAGTAGCTTGCGCCGCTACGGTGGCTGACCGCCCCGCGGTACTCCGCAGGCAGCCCCGCGGGCACGATCAGCGTGTGGTTGACGCCGTTGTGCAGGTCGGCCGGCGGCGCGGGCAGCATCGGGTCTGAGGCGGGGGACTGCGGACCGAGTGAGGGAAGGGCCGATGCGCCCGCGACCACCACGCCGGATATCGGCTCCCAGGCCGGCGCCTGGTAGCCGCCCGGCGGGTCGTACCCGCCGCCCCAGTCGAGCTGGTCGCGGCCGGGGGCCCGATGCGGTCCGCTGCCAGCGGCGGTCCTGCCTGGCGACTGGTAGGACGCCGTGCCCGGCAGCGCGCGGCCTTCCCTGACTTCCTCGATCGCCCGGAGGAACTGGCCGGCGTTGGCGGGGCGCAGCTCGGGGTCGCGGCTGGTCGACATGGCGACCAGGGCGTCGAGTGCCGGAGAGAGCCCGGGCAGGATGCTGGACGGCGCCGGAACGAAGTCGTTGACGTGCTTGTAGGCGACGGCGAGCGGGCTCTCCCCGGTGTGCGGCTGGACCCCGGTGAGCAGCTCGAACAGCATCACCCCGGCCGCGTAGACATCGGTGCGCGCATCGGATATGCCGCCTGCGACCTGCTCGGGCGCCAGATAGGCGGCGGTTCCGATGATCATGCCGCCCTTGGTCTGGACCGCGCCGGCGACGGATCTGGCGAGTCCGAAGTCGGCGACCTTGACCCCGCCGGGCGCGGTCAGCAGTACGTTCTCCGGCTTGACGTCGCGGTGCGCGATGCCCGCCTGGTGCGCGGCGGCGAGGCCGGCCAGCACGCCGGTCATGATGTCAAGCGACTCGCGGGCGCCGAGCCTGCCACGCTCGGTCAGCAGCTGGCGCAGTGTCCGGCCGGGAACGTATTCCATCACGATGTAGTGCAGCCGACCGTCCGAGCCCTGATCGTAGATGGCGACGACGTTGGGGCTGGACAGCCGGGCCGCCGAGCGCGCCTCGCCGATGAACCGGCGGACGAAGCCGGCGTCGTCGGACAGCTCAGGATGCGCGATCTTGATCGCGATGGCGCGGTCGAGCCGGGTGTCGGTGCCGAGGTACACGGTCGCCATGCCACCGCGCGCAATCCGTGAGCCCACGTGGTACCGGCCGCCAAGCAGCTGGCCCATCGGTGGCGAAAGGGCGGTATCCATCGGCAATAGTGTAGGGGCAGCAATGCGCGGCTGACTCGGTTACGACCTGGCGAACTAGCTGGTCACCGATGGCGAGGAAGCCAGAGCGTACCGGCGCTGCGGAATCCGTCCGGCCCGGAACGCCAGCCGGCCCGCGATCACTGCCGACCGCATCGCGCTCGCCATCAGCTCGGGATTCCGCGACCTGGTCACGGCGGTCGCCAGCAGCACCGCGGCACAGCCGAGCTCCATCGCAATGGCCGCGTCACTAGCCGTGCCGATGCCAGCGTCCAGGATCACCGGCACGGACGCGCCCTGCACCATCAGCTCGATGTTGTGCGGGTTCCGGATGCCGAGGCCTGAGCCGATCGGGGCGCCGAGCGGCATGACGGCGGCGCAGCCGGCCTGCTCGAGTCGGCCGGCGATCACAGGATCGTCGCTGGTGTACGGCAGTACGGTGAAGCCCTCGGCGACCAGCTGCTCGGCCGCATCGAGCAGTTCAAGCGGATCGGGCAGCAGCGTCCGCTCGTCGGCGATCACCTCGAGCTTGACCCAGGTCGTGCCGAGCGCCTCGGCGGCCAGCCGCGCGGTCCGCACCGCCTCGGCCGCGGTGAAGCAGCCTGCCGTGTTCGGCAGCACCTTGATGCCTCGGGCCGCGAGCACGTCGAGCACGGACCCGGACGAGGACGGGTCGAGCCGCCGCATCGCGACGGTCGTCAGCTCGGTGCCCGAGGCGGCCAGAGCGCGACTCAGCACTTCCAGGCTCGGGGCGCCGCCGGTACCCATGATCAGCCGCGAGCCGAACTTCTGCCCGGCGAGCACAAACGGATCGTCCGCGAGCGCGTCTTCCACCTCAGCCTCCCTGCACCGCTGTCATCACTTCGATCTGGTCACCCGGCGCCAGCCGGGTGGACGGCCAGGTCGCCCTGCGCACCACATCGCCGTTGACCGCCGCGGCGATCCCGGTCGCCGAGCTTGTGATGAGCAAGACGGCCTGGTCCAGCGAGATGCCGTCGGCCACCTGGTGCGCCAGCCCGTTGATCACTATCTCCATGTCCCGGCTCCCGCCCGCGCCGTGATCGCACCGGGCACCGGCTCCGACGACGTCACGTCCGGCCTGGCGAACCGGCTGGCGCTGAACGGCGATGCTGCCGACGGCAGCGCTCCTGTGCGCAGAAACTCGGCGATCAGGTCGGCGGTCACCGGCGCGAGCAGCACGCCTGCCCTGAAGTGGCCGGTCGCCAGCACCAGGCCCGGCAGCGCCGACGGGCCGATGACCGGGGCGTTGTCCGGCGTTCCTGGCCGCAGGCCGGCCACCGATTCGGCCAGCTCAAGCTCGGTGATCCCGGGCACGAGCGCCCTGGAGTCCCGCAGCAGCTGCCAGACCCCGCCCGCGGTGACCGTCAGATCCGCGCCGATCTCCTCCTGGGTGGCGCCGATCACCAGCTCACCGTCATCCCTGGGGACGAGGTAGACAGAAGATCCCTGGACCAGCCCGCGGACCGTCCTGGTGAGCAGCGATGGCGTCGGGCCAGCCTGCCTGGTCGCCGCCGTCGGCCGGAGCCGGACGGTCTGGCCCTTCACCGGCCGGAGCGGGGGAACCGCGCCGTCTGGCAGCCCGGCCATGGCGCCGGATGCCCAGCCGGCGGCCAGGACGACCTGCCGGGCGCTGACCGCCGTTCCGTCGGCGAGGTCGGCGCCGCACGCCCGGTCGCCGCGGGTGATCAGCCTGTTCACCCGGTACGGCAGGTGCGTGACTCCCGCCGAGCGCGCGGCCGCGAGCAGCGCGGCGGTCAGCAGCCGGGGATCGACCGAGGCGTCGTCGTCGACCAGCAGGCCACCTCGGATCGCCGGGCCGAGCAGCGGCTCGGCCTGGCGGCACTCCCGGCCGGTGAGCCGGTGCGTCGGCACCCCGAACGACTCGCGCAGGAGCGCGTGCTCGTCGAGCAGAGCCATGTCATCGGCGTCGTAGGCGACCTGAAGCGTGCCGGTCTGGCGGTAACCGACCTGCCTGCCGGTCATGTCGGCCAGCTCGGCCGCGAATTCCGGGTAGCGCCGCAGCGAGAGGCTGCCGAGCTCGAAAAGCTCCCGCTCGGCGTACGCGGCCTCGGCGACCGGCGTGAGCATCCCCGCAGCGGCATGCGACGCCCCCCGGCCAGGCTCGGGGTCGGCAAGCGCGACCCGCATTCCCCGCTGCGCGGCCCGCCAGGCGATCGCGAGGCCGATCACCCCGCCGCCGATGACCAGCACGTCTGACCCCGCGCTGTCCGGTGACGTGTCCGAGATCGGGTGTGGCTGGCTTACCATCGCCGCGCTCCCTTCGCCGGCATGACCCGGATCAGGTTCTGCGGTCGGCGGCTCCTTAGCCGCCCTCTCAGTCCGGTCCGCACCGGACTCCCGCGCGTGGTGCCTAGCCTAGCGGGCCGGCCCGCCGCCGGTTCACTAGCGCGGACGATTAGCGTTCCGGCCGCTGCCTTCCCACCTGATCACGGAACGGCCACGAGGTAGCATTCTCCGCACGGCTGGCGTCATCTGGGCACAGCGGTGCCCGGCGCCTGGACGACCGTCCCGGCCGGTTGCGAACGAGGAGAACAAGGTGGGCGCGGTCAGCCTGGCTGGCCACGCTAGCGCGGGTACGGCCAGCAGGTCAGAAGCGCTAGCGCGGTCGGCGGTGCGGGTGCGGCTGGTGATGTCGGCATGACCAGACCGGAGCGGATCGTGGTGGTCGGCGGCGGGCTGGCCGGCCTGCGCACCGTCGAGGAGCTGCGGACTCAGGGGCACGCGGGCGCTGTGACGCTGATCGGTGCTGAGATCAGGCCGCCCTATGACCGGCCGCCGCTGTCCAAGCAGCTCATGGCCGGTGCGGCGGACGACACGTCGCTCCGCGACGAGCTCGGCTCGCTGGGCGCGGTGGTGCGGCTCGGCGAGCGGGCCACGCGGCTCAGCGCGGGAGTGCTGAGCACCGATCGCGGCGATTATCCGTTCGACCGGCTGGTGATCGCCACCGGCGCACAGCCGGTCGCGCTGCCGGGCCCGGGCAGGCAGCGGTTCCTGCGCACCATCGATGACGCGCTGGCGCTGCGCGAGCGGCTCGTGGCCGGAGCCAGGCTGGCAATAGTCGGCGCCGGCTGGATCGGCGCGGAGCTTGCCACGGCCGCGGCCGGCCGCGGCTGCCAGGTGAGCGTTGTCGAGGCGGGTCAGGCGCCGCTCGCCGCCGCGGTGGGCGCCGAGATCGGAGCGCTCACCACCGACTGGTACGCCAGTGCCGGGGTCGAGCTGCTGCTCGGCCAGGCCGTTGAGTCAGTCCAGGATGGCGGGCTCGCCCTGGCTGGCGGCGGCTGGCTGGCGGCCGATGAGATCGTGACGGCGGTGGGCGTCCGGCCAGAGGTTGGCTGGCTGAGCGGGTCGGGCGTCGCGCTCGAGAATGGCGTGGCCGTGAACGAGATGCTCGAGTCGTCCGTGGCCGGGGTCTACGCGGTCGGCGACTGCGCGGCCTTCTGGTCGCTCAGGTTCCGGCGCCGGATGCGCCCTGAGCACTGGGATGTCGCGCTGCGCGCCCCTGCCGCGCTGGCGGCCAACCTGATCGGCGGCGCGAAGCCCTACGACCCCGTGCCTTACTTCTGGTCGGAGCAGTTCGGGCGGATGCTCCAGTACGTCGGCGACCACCGGGACGCCGACCGGCTGGTGTGGCGCGGCCCGGCCGGCGGCGACCGCTGGGCGGCGTGCTGGCTGACCGGCGACAGGCTGGCCGCGGTACTCACCGTTGGCCTGCCCCGCGATCTGCAGCAGGGCAGACGGCTGATCGAGTCGGGCAGCGAGGTGGACGCGGACAGGATCGCCGATCCCGCCATCCAGCTCCGCGAGGCAGCGCTGACGTGATCACGAAATGGCTCGGACATGTTTGACGGCTCTCTCAGCAGGGGAAAGGATCTGGACGTGGCACAGATCGACCCCCCGGCCGACGCGACTGTCGGCCACTGGCTGACCATTCCTGAGGTTGCTGAGCGACTTCACATTCCCGTGAGCCGGGTCAAGCAGCTGCTTCGCGATCGCAAGCTCCTCGGCGTTCAGCGCCCGGCCGGCTCCTTCGGCGTGCCCGCGGCGTTCTTGGACGAGGACCAGGTCGTCCGCGGCCTGCACGGCACGCTCACGCTGCTGTTCGACTGCGGGTTCACCGACGTCGAGGCGCTGCGCTGGCTGTTCACCTCCGACGACACGCTGCCGGGCAGCCCGATCGAGGCGATCGCCGCGCACCGGTGCACCGAGGTCAACCGCCGGGCCCAGGCGCTCGCCTACTGACCTGGTGGATCCCGCTCGGCGTGGCACAGCCACGGCCGGCGTGCTGCCGCGGCCTGCGACCAGGGCAGCCGAGAACCCGCGGTGGCGCCGCCGGGCCGGCGTCGGCCTAGCCAGTGACAGGATGTCCTCGTGGGCGACGCGGACGACTCATTGCGCTTGCGGCTGGACGCCGCGCGCCTGTACCTGTGCACCGACGGCCGTGAGCGTCAGGGCGACCTGCCGGCGTTCCTCGACGCCGTGCTCGGCAGCGGCGTAGACATCGTCCAGCTCAGGCAGAAGGACCTTGAAGCGGGGCCCGAGCTGCGGCTGCTTGAGACGTTCCGGGCCGCGTGCGACCGGCATGGGGCGCTGCTCGCGGTGAATGACCGGGCCGATATCGCGTTCGCGTGCGGCGCGGACGTGCTGCATCTGGGGCAGGATGACCTGCCGGCCGCTGTCGCCAGGCAGATACTCGGCCCTGAGCCGCTGATCGGCCTGTCCACTCATTCGCAGTCGCAAGCCGCCGCGGCGGCCGCCGATCCGGCAGCCGACTACTTCTGCGCGGGACCGGTCTGGCCGACTCCGACCAAGCCGGGGCGGCCTGCGCCGGGTCCTGGACTGCTCAGCTTCGCGGCAGGCCTGGCCACCACGCGACCCTGGTTCGCGATCGGCGGCATCGGCGAGTCCACGCTGGCAGACGTGCTTGAGGCGGGCGCCCGCCGGATAGTCGTGGTCCGGGCGATCACTGAGGCCGACAATCCAGGAACGGCCGCGGCCAGGCTGGCCGCGCGGCTGCGCGACGGTCGCTGAGCCGCTCCGTTATCGCCCAAAGGAGTCCGGTTTGGCGGGCAGTTGTTGGCGGGGCGCGGTTTGGCCGGCGGCGCTTAGTCTTTGCGTGCCGTGGCGGCGATGGCCAGATCGGCCAGGGCGTCC